>Ga0209380_10003099_pt1 | contig 10404 bp, 8 predicted proteins | sample HubBroMetageWFT6_FD_188347 | JGI IMG/M metagenome (GOLD analysis project Ga0209380, IMG submission 188347) | Warmed and freeze-thawed soil microbial communities from the Hubbard Brook experimental Forest, New Hampshire - Hubbard Brook CCASE Soil... | ecosystem: Environmental > Terrestrial > Soil...
CCCTTGCCCGACCTATTTGCACACCGGCCGACGACTGATCCAATCGAGCAGCCAGTGGCTCAGAGCGGCTCCGAAGATGACTCATGCTCCGCGCGGGATGCGCCGTTTCAAGAAGTAAGCCGCCGCCAGCAAACCCGCTCCCCGGCTATCCATCAACAAGCTGTGCCCGACAGGTGGCAAGCACACTACAGACGAACTGAAGAAGATCTCCTTCCGCTGTCGAGTGCAAGCCTTGGGCCGCACGGGCGGAAGCCAACGCGTTCCGCGCGTCGCCCGACCGCAGCGCTTGCCGGGCCGCTTCGCGCAAGGCATATGCTTGTGCCACCAGAAGCATCAGCGCAGTAAGATCAGCACCGCAGCGCGAACATTCCGCGGCACCGCGAAAACGGGCCTTGCAGACGGGACAGCAGAGTCCCCTTTCGCCAGTCATGCGCTGCGGCCCTCCACGAAGAACAGCAACTCCCGTAATTCCTGTGCCGCTTGCTTGAGGGCGATGACATCGTTGGCGTCGATGGCGGATTCGATCTGCGCGTTCAGGTCGATCGCTTCTTCCCGGTCGTCTTCGTGCAACTGTCCGAGCGATTGCCGGGACCGTTCGATCAGTTGTTTTCCCTCGCGGGCAACCACACTCCAATCGTCCTTCTCCGCGGAACTTTCCAAGGGAGCGGAGAGGGCTTCTACCAAATCCTTGTCGAAGATCTCTTCCGAGCCCTCGCCAACTTCTTCTTCCGCGTCCTCTTCCTCTTCCACGCCCTGCCCGGTCAAATAGAGGAGTTCCAGGCGTTTCCGGGCGGCGGCAATTTCGGCTTCGCTCTTGGTCTCCAGGGCACGAGCAATGGTGATGTGCTTGGACAGGCCGGAGCGCTTTTCGATGGCGGTGACGTGCAGAATTCCATCCAGGTCCAAACTCATGCGGCAGAGCACTTCGTTCTCCTCTCGTATCGGAGCGAGGCCCTTCACCTCGAAGTCGCCGACCAGAATATCGCGCAGGGCGTCCTCGTCCTCCCCCTCATACACGCAAATGTGCACTTCTTCCTGGTACGAATGGCTGGTATAAAAGCGCTCGCTACGGGTGATAGGCAAAGGACTGTTGCGCCGGAGGATCGGCTTGTAGCAATGGGGATAAGGAATACCGCCGCGTTCTCCGAGGTAGGAAACTCCGAAGGAATACGGCGAAACGTCGACCAACACGCGGTCCACTTCGTGCCCTCCCAGTCGCGAGGCCAGCACGCCGGCACCCAGAGCGACGCACAAGTCGGGATGAATGTCTTCCCGTGGAGTTAAGCCGGTGCTCTCAGTCAGCATCTGGCCGATCAGCGGCGTGCGAGTCGATCCGCCGACCAACAGAATGGCATCCAGGTCCGAGGGACTCTTGCCAGCATCCGCGAGCGCTTTGGATACGCTTTCCAATGTCTGTTCCAGCAGCGGGCGGATCATGCTTTCGTAGCGTTCCCGGGTGATCTCCAGTTCGAGGTGCAGCGGTTTGCCGTCGACCGCGACCAACGCTTCTTCGCGCACCGTGGTTTCGGGCTCGAAGCTCAACCGGCGTTTCGCTTCTTCGGCCGCCCACCAGATGCGCGCTCGGGCAACCGGATGTTCCCGGCGCAGATCGATGCCGTGGTGGCGCTGAAAGCTCGAGAGCAAATGCTCCGCCAGAAGATCATTGAAATCGTCTCCACCCAGTTGATTGTTCCCGTGACTGGAAAGAACCTCTGTAACATCGCCTTCCAGAGCCACGATGGAGACGTCGAACGTACCGCCACCAAGGTCATACACCATGGCGTTGTGCCGGCTGCCTTCTCCATACGCCAAACTCGCCGCCGTCGGCTCGTTCAGAATGCGGACGGCGTCCAGGCCTGCCAGTTGGGCCGCTTCCCGTGTGGCCTGGCGTTGCGCGTCAGAAAAGTAAGCCGGAACCGTGATGACCGCCTTTTCGACCGGTTGCTGAAGAGAACGGCCGGCCCAGGTAGCGAGCTCGCGCAAAATCAGCGCCGAGATTTCCTGCGGCGAAAAATGCCGGTCTCCGAGCGAAACCGTCTCGCTGCTGCCCATCTTGCGCTTGATGCTGCGGATGGTGCGTTCCGGATACAAGACCAATTGGTTGCGAGCCGCTTCACCCACCAACAACTCACCGGAAGGTGAGAGTCCGACCACGGAAGGCAGTAGTTTGCTCTTGCCAATATCCAGCACCTGAACCTTGCCGTCGGCGAAAGCCGCGACCTCGGAGTTTGTCGTTCCCAAATCAATGCCCACGATCGGATCGCTCATATTCAGTTCCTTCCTCGTCAGTTCCCTTCCGGTGGTCGCGCCACTTTGACTTGAGCCGGACGATAAACCTCGCTCTCCCAGTCGTAGCCGTTGCGGTAGACTTCGACCACCATTCCTTCGGGCACGGCTTCGGTTGCCTCGATTGCAATGGCCGTCATGCGCTGCGGATCGAACTTTTGTCCCTCACACACGATGGCGCTGACATGCAGATCCAGCAGCGCCTCATCGAGACGGTCTAGGGTAAGGCTGTGACCCTGGGAGATCGCAGTGAGGATCTCCTGGGCATGCCGGGCACGCCTCCCGGCAACTCCCAGCCAGCGCGCCCAGCGCGGCAAACGTGAGGTGGACAGCTCCTCGACGGCGTTCTGGGCGGCGCTTCGTCCGCGTTCGACGCGATCCCGCAGATCGAGCAGAGTGTCGATCTCCCGCCTTTGTGCCTGCGTGCGGCGCAGCCTTTCTCCGGACGACTCGCCCGCGGACCAGTCCGCCGTTCGTCGCTCCGCAGCAGACGCTTCCAGATTTCTAGACAGGGTTTCTTTCAATTGCGCGAAGCTCCGCCCCTGCAACCTGACCTCTTGGGTGAGAGCGGTCATGGCGGACCACAGAGAATAGAGATCGCAATCTCCAGCGACGGACGGAAGCGGATCACCGGTTTGTAGCGCGCCCAGCAACTCGGCAGTCAAGCCCGAAGGGTGCGCCTCGTCGGCCAGCGCGTTATCCAGCCAAGTCCCGAAGCTCCGCACGAGGCGCTCGCGTTCATCCGAAGAGGGCTTTTCAGAGGCGGAATAAGTATCCATTTCCATTCGTGGTCTACTTTCTTTCCTTAAGAACGGCCAGCCACGGTCCCGACCCGGCATACTTCCTCGCGTCGGCGCCGTCCAGCAGGGATTCTAAAGGGGCGTCCGGGTCGCACGAGAACAACGTGTGCTGCGACCGCCGGCGCGGATCGCGCAGCAGATCATAGGCATCCCGTACGTTCTCGAACTCGTCGGGAGAGCGGTCCGGCGGATACTGTTTCAGCTTGCGCAGATAAGCGGCGCGAATCTGTTCGTCCCCGGCTTCCGGATCAACCTCGAGCACGGCGTATGGATCGGAAATCCGGTGCGGTCCTCGGTTCATCGCTTCTTCTTTCCTCTAGAACAGTTCGCCCTGCTCCGGCGACGGTAGATTTTTCATCGGTTTCTTCGGCTTTCCGCCCGGCCGCCGGCTCCCGAATATTCCGGGCGCTACAGTCTTGGGCGGGGCTCCGGGGACAATCGCTTCTTCCTCTTCCCGAGCAATCCGGGGGGAAAGCATATCCAAAATCTGTTCAAACTGGTCCAACGCCTCGGAAAAAGTCCCCGGAGGTTCTTCGGCAAAATCGGTCGGGTTCCAATCGTCCCCATCGTCTTCTTCTTCTTCGCCCCAATCGCTCGCCGTTTCCCCGCGCTCCGCGCGACAGTTCGGACAATCGCAATCTTTGGGTCCTAGCTTTGAGACATACTTCGGAAGCCGGCTGCGCCCAGGGACGGGAAACTCATTCTCTGCTCGCTCTTCTTTCAGTATCTCGCTCAGCAGATCCGGGGCCACTGGACCGTTGACGGTGGCCGGATCGCCCAGGAAATCAGCCCCCCCATAGTAACCATCATCCCCGCGCACTCGATCGAGGATTTTCCCCGTCAATTCCAGATTGCGATGACGCCTGGCGAGTTCGAGCGCCGCCAAGAAACAGCCCTCCCTCCGCTGGCCTTGCCAGGGAGGCAGCACTCGACCACGAAGGAAAAGAAACCTGGCATCGGCCATGCCCTGGGCCAGACCCACTGCGGACAGGGCATACGCCAGCTTTATGGCGCCACTGCGTAAGGCCGATTCTCCGAGGACCAGGATTTGCGCAACGTCCGTGGGGCAGTCGGGCTGATCCAAGGCGGCAAGCAGATTTCTTTCCCAGCCCAGAGGCAGCGGCAACGCGAGACCCGCCCAATCGCCCAAGGCAAGAGATCGGGCCGTTCCCGTGAGCAACTCCATGGCAGAAAACCGGGGAAGCTCCAGCGATGGCAATCGAACCTTGTCCCCCATGTTCGCGGTTTGCGCCAGACCGTTCGTCAAGACGAAAGCGGCCACGGCACTGCCCAGCATTGCCTGGAGGCGCTCGCTCTGCTCTGGCAGAGCAATCCTATCGTCGTCTAGTACTGCGCAGAGGAGGCGCAGCACAGTTGCCCAAGAAGCAATCTCCCCCGCCCGCACTTCCGGCAATGCCTCGATGTGTTCGATTTCCGCCACGACCAAGCGCGTTTTGCCTTGACTCAGATGGCGGATGGCGGCGGAAAGCAGCAGTCGCAGTTTGGCCCGGCGCACCTCGGGATTGAGCCGGTCGAGTTCTTCTGCACGTTCCAGATGTTGGAGCGACCTCCGATAAGCCCCGCGCTTCTCGGCCGATTCCATCAGATAGAGCACTGGTCTGGTGTCTCCCGGTAAGGCTTGCCGCCAAAGCTCCGCCACTCGATCGGTGTCGCGCCAACTCCGATGTCTGTCCGCCCATTGGAGCCATGCCTGGAAAGCGTCGGGATGAGGATCGGCCCGGCACGCGCGCTCGTACAACTTTTCAGGAGAACGCAAGTCCTCGTCTCCGAGCCCTCCTGAGCTTCGGTCTCGGCGGAGAAGGCGCGTATATTCAAGGTCATCGAGGTCATCGAGATCGTCGGAAGGCAATCGCTCGGCGATCTTCGCCATATGCAAGGACAGGACACCATCCTCCAGGCTCCCCGCGACGAACCGTTTTTCCCGGATGGCTGCGCGGCGGAAGTATTCCCAATGAAAAAGCGCTTCCGCTGAGCTGTCCTCATCCCGATGATGCTCGAGGCTGCGTGCCAACAATCTCGAGAAGTAGGCGTTCTCCCGCGGCGCACCAATCGCCGAACAGATTTCAGAACGCGAGACACCGTGCGCCAGAGACCGAATCACAATGTGCTGGCGCAGCAGTTCGCGAATCTCGGGGTAGCATTGGCCACAGATGGTGACTGCGGTCCGTGCCGCCTCCAGCAGGGGCTTGCGCTTTTTCGCGGTCAACGTTTTTTCCAGCACCGCCAGTGCGGGTCGCAAGGATCCACTCACGGCTCCGACTGCGCTCACGAGCCGTTGCTCGGCGGCGCTGAACTCGGATGTGACATCGGTCCCCAACATCGCCATGAGGGGCCGAATCAGGCGGGCGGGAGCGGAATCCTCCGGCACCAACCGCAGCCATTTTTTGCAGTCATCATCTTCCCGCCGGTAGAAGCTGGCGATGGCTCGAATCAGGGCCTTCCATGGTGCTAGTGCGCTGCGCCGGGACACCTGAGACAGGGCCGCGACTTGATCGTCCACCGGCCCCGTCGTCACCGCGTGGAACGCCGCGGCGAGTGCTGACGCCCCCTCGCGAAGAGAATGTTCCCGAGGCAGGGACGACACGCCTGCCAAGGCGGGCAGATCGTACACGCGCTGGCGGACGAACGTCTCGATGCGGTCGCGAACTTCCGCAGAGAGATTGTCGTCAGCGAGGGGCGCTACGACGTCATCAAGCCGGCCGTCCACCACAGCGATTTCCCGCTGCAAGTCCATCATTCGCGAGCGTGACGAGGGAAATCGCTGGCCCACCATTTCCAGCAATATCTTGGCTTCGACGGCCATCCCTAGCCTCAACATGTCCGCAGTACGGCATTGATAGGCATCGAGCAGTAAGGTTTCGGTTTCCGCCGTGCCGGCGCGTTTGTGCAGATCTTTAGCAAGCTCCACGGCAGCCTTGGAATGACGACCGGCAATCAGCTCGCGAATCCGGTGGATTTCCGTCTCTGCCGGATTCCCGCCACTCGCCGCGGCCACCACCTTCGTTGGGGGCTTCGCTCTTTCTTGTTTTCTTGACATCAGACGATGCTAGATCCCGAGTATTCTAACGCTACTTTTCCGGGGTCGTTCGGGGAAATTGTGGATAACTGGTGAGCTCCGCCTCTCGCTTACGGAAACGATAACGGAGTTGGAGAAGGGTCTGAACGCCTCGCCCGGAACACAACCCCGGCCCAGGATGACGCGAAGGAATGGGCGGGAACGATCGCCTCGTCCTTAACTTCCTTCATCAAAGCCGCCCAGGCAGCGATTGCCGCTGCTGGAGGGGCGAGAGACAAGTAGTCGAGAGACATGACCAAGGCGAAAACGCGCACGCTTCTCGCCGATTTTGTTCGCGCCTATGGGAAGTAGCCGGACCCACGCAGTCTCAGTCGGTGGCCTAGGAAGGCGTTCCCTTACCGTTTTGAGTCCGGCACGTGGCCGACGTTCCAGTTCTTTCCTCCTCCACCCTTGAAGGGGGCTGTGAACCTGCTCGCAAGAATCCCAGGGAGTTCTTCAGTTCCTCCATTACCTCATAGACAATTGGGCACGTGAATGTCCGCTCAATCATCCCCATCGTGCGGAACACGAAATCCGCCTTGTGGAGATAAGGATATCCGCTGCAGTCGGCAGGACGGTGCTCGTAGATGCTGCAAAGATTACCTTTCAGGAAGGGGCAGGGGGTGGCGCGGGTTTGCCAGAGGTTTTCGCTGCCCGCCTCCGATCGCTCCAGATACGTCTCAATAAACTGCTGGCGTTCCATTCCAAGACGCTGTGCAACCCGGTCGACCTCCTCTTCGCTGAAGCTCGGGTTCATTTCTCGGCAACAGTTGCCACAGGTGGTGCAGTCGATTCCGGCCCACACCCGCAGGGTGGTCTCAAAGACGCGCTGGTCGATCTCGCCCGGCTCCAGACCGCACCCAGTCTTCAGGAACTGGCGAAACCTGGAGTTTTCCTCCTCCTTCCTCCCGGCCAGCTCGCGTATTTGGACGAGGTCGAGGGCCATACGTTCCTCTAAGTTCCGTTGTGCGCGCCACTACGGATGTCCGGGGGGCGCATTTTGGAGCTCGCGCTATTTACTTGCCCAGCCTAAAATACGCCGGGATCTCCCATCATCGCAAGAAGATGGTTTTTTGCGTGGTCGAGTGCCGGGAGGCTTTTCGCCACCCGCACGGAGGAGCCGAGTGTGTAAGCCAAACACTCCAGAAGCATTTGGAACTCTTCGTGGCGAACCCGAATTTCCTCAGGAACAAAGTGCCCGCCCAATATGGCATTCAGGACGACCAACAGAAGGATGTCTCCTGTGGAGTCATGCGGGCTGCTGATTTGCGGCTCAAATACGAGGCCGGATCGAGCATCTGTTGCCAGCCCCATGCGCAAGCACGCCTTGCGCTCGTACGCGTGTCCGATCATCCCGGCGCCGAAGAAGTGATCGACTTCGAGAGCGCCAGCGATGGCGCAATTCATCTCACGAACTTTGGCCAGAAGGGTTTCATCCACTTCTGGAAGCTGCGGCGGCGCGGTCGGCGGCTCGGGCGCACTTGTCATTCTTATCTCGTAGTCAGTCTGAACTCCGTCGATTGGCGCAAGGAGGGGGTACACGTCTACCTGATCCCAAAAGGTGCCATCCCGCGCTGACATGGTACGGCAAAACACGATCACCGCCTGCAACGAGACCATGTTCCCGCGCCATCCGACACGGCAGCTCCTGGAAAGCTGGTTACTTCCGAAGCTACAAAACACGCTGAAAGCCAAACCCCGCGCGGATTACAAGGCAATAAAATTCTTTCGGAAGCTGGAGACTTTTCCCGTACTTGCGTGTACACTGCGTTGCGCGCCACGTGCGCTTGAGGGGGAATTCAAGACCCAGGAGCTAAAGCTTATGTATCGAAAGTTGCGCGTCGCTCTGCAGTTTGCTTGTCTCGTCCTGCTTGCAACCTTGGCAGGGGCCGCCACTGCGGTCACCGTTTATCCCAATCCGATTCAGTTTGGTACGGTCGCGCTCAATTCAACCAGCCAGCCGACATACGTTTTCGTGAGTAACACGAGCGTAAATGCGGTCACCATCTCCAACATAACGATTAGTGGTACCGGTAGCACCAGCTTTGCGTTTTACGGGTCCCCTTGCATTGGGACCATTTCCGGCGAACAAACTTGCGAGATGTTGATGTCTTTCACGCCCGCTGCGATGGGCAATGTCGCAGCCACGTTGGTGATCACTGAAGTAGGCGTGACCAACCCGATCAATATTCCCCTGCAAGGTGCCGGCGGGAATCCCATTCCCAATGTCACGTCGCTCTCGCCGCCAACTGTTTATGTCGACAGCCCGACCACTAAGATCACAATCAACGGTTCGGGATTCTTGTCTTCCACGATAGCTTATCTCCAGAACAGCAACACCCCGCTGCCCACGACGTATGTGAGCGCCACTGAAATCACAGCTCAGATACCGGATACTGCTTTGTCGAACACAGGGACGATTGGTTTATACGTGTCAAATCCGGCGCCTGGCGGCGGAACGACATCTACCAGTCTTCAGGTCGTCGCAGCCGAACCTTCTATTAATAGCGTTTCGCCAACTTCCATCGTGGCTGGAACCGCTTCCGAGCCCATTCTTGTTAATGGTCAAAACTTCATGGCCAGCGCAAAAGTGGAATGGAACGGTGTGAGCATTCCCACTACTTATGTCAGTTCCAACCAGCTTCAGGCTCAACCCACGACGGCTGAGCTTGCAACCGCCGGGATTGTTCAGCTGTCGGTGGCCAACCCGTCTCCGGGTACCGTCTCGCCGGCCGCCACCTTCAATGTCACTTATCCCGTTATCCTCACCGTTTTGGACCTTCCCGCCAACGACCTCATCTGGGATCCCTTCGCACAGCTGATTTATGCGTCCTTGCCGAGTAGCTACGGTACGAACGGCAACACGATCGCCGTGATAAATCCGACGACCGGAGCGGTCACTGGATACCATTACGCCGGCAGCGAGCCTACGAACCTCGCGATTGACAGCACATCCGAGTATCTCTACGTCGGTCTAAACGGGGTCGGCTCGATACAGCGATTAGATCTTCCGTCCTTTGCACTGGACATTCAGATCAGCCTGGGCACGACGAATAACGGGCCGACTCTTGCCGAAGCCGTAGCCGTGTCTCCCGCGAATTCGCAAACGATAGCCGTCGCGGTCAATAACTGTTGTGGGTCGGGCGGTCCCATTGAATTCTTCGCCGGCACGACGAAGCTGGCCAACTCCGTCACGACAGTAAACGCTAACCAACTGGCTTTTGCCAGCGGCACTACACTGTACGGGTATCAGCCCGATAACCTGAGCCAGATCACGGTCAGTTCTACCGGCGGGACATTGACAAAGGAGTGGAGCAGTGTGGTTACCGGTAATACTTTCCAGTATTCCGGCAGCCTGATCTTTGGCGGCAATGGCCAGGAATTCAATCCGGCGACCGGCTTACTGCAAGGGACGTTTGATGTCGGGTCCGTTTGCTGTAACAGCACAGAGGTCCTGCCAAATTCGTCGCTGAACCGCCTGTTTGCCCTCGGTCAGACTCCTTTTTTTGACGCTTTCTCCATTACCAGCTACAACCTGTCCCAGTTCACACCTTTGGCAGTGGCTGATTTGGCTGAGCTGAGTACTTCCTACTCTTCCATTTCCGCTTCGAGCTTCATCCAATGGGGTACCGGCGGCTTGGCTTTTATTCTGACCAATGGCTGTTGCGGAACTACCACGTCTCAAGTTGTATTGCTACAGAGTCCTACCCTGCTTCTCGCCGCCACAAAAACCCGCAGCCCTGAACCGGTCTCAAATTCATTGAGCCCGTCGAGCGTTTCTCATGGAAGCAAGAACTTTCGGATGGCGGTTGGAGGATCAGGTTTCGTGCCGGGATCGGTGGTCACTTGGAATGGCAAAGCCCATTCCGCAAGCTTTGTCAGCGAAAATGAGATGAGGGTTTACGTGCCCGCAGCCGACGTCGCGTCCACCGGCACGGCTTCCATTGAGGTCAAGAACCCCGCTCCAGGAGGAGGAAAGTCGAGCACGCTGACCTTCACCATCAAGTAGCAGCTTCCGTGTTCAAGGCCGTGTGCCCCATTTCTGTAGCCTCCGCGCGGGAAGTGGGGCGTTCGCTCGCAGCTGGCCCGTGGTGCCAACGATCTGCCTGTCACGGAGGGCACTTAAAAAGGTCTGAACGGATGGAAATGAATTGGTCGGGGAGAGAGGATTTGAACCTCCGACCCCCTGGTCCCGAACCAGGTGCTCTACCAGGCTGAGCCACTCCCCGACTTTGCAGAAGA
>Ga0209380_10003101_pt1 | contig 10401 bp, 10 predicted proteins | sample HubBroMetageWFT6_FD_188347 | JGI IMG/M metagenome (GOLD analysis project Ga0209380, IMG submission 188347) | Warmed and freeze-thawed soil microbial communities from the Hubbard Brook experimental Forest, New Hampshire - Hubbard Brook CCASE Soil... | ecosystem: Environmental > Terrestrial >...
CGCCGGTCTCTTCGAGCAGGACCATCCCGTTGGTGAGGTCATCCCGCCGTTTGCGTCCTTCCGTCCCTGGTATTGGCGCCCCCAAAACAAGGCGCGGCCGTCCCTTTCTCGTCTTCAATCACGATTCCGCGTGCCCGCAAGACCTTGGTTTCATCGGCGCTGACGGAAAGGGTAGGCGACTGTGTGATGGTCGTAGACGCGGCCAAAATGCGGACGGCGAGCCAGAGGAATGAGAGCAGCCGAACTTGCCGCTCCAGGTGTTTGATCCGCAAGTCAGGTCGAACGCTTTCCCGCATGATCCCCCTTTTTCCATTGGACGCGAACCATCCTCAATGACGCAGGGAGAACAATGCAAAAACAAAAAGGCACACGCTAAACCTGTGCCAGGTTCGCAACATTAAACTGCTGGCGATTTGTTATAGCGCGCTCATGTTCGCCAGGAATTCGCTGTTCCCTCTAGTCTTGCTGAGCTTGTCGATCAGCAATTCCATGGCTTCCACAGGGGAAAGCGGGTTCAGCACCTTGCGCAGAACCCAGATGCGGGACAGATCTTCCTTGGGAATGAGCAGCTCTTCCTTACGGGTGCCGGAGCGTTGAATATCGATAGCCGGAAAGACACGCTTGTCGACCAGTTTGCGCTCCAGGATGATTTCCGAATTGCCCGTCCCTTTGAACTCTTCAAAGATGACGTCGTCCATTCTGGAGCCGGTATCGATCAGGGCGGTGGCAATAATCGTCAGCGACCCGCCTTCTTCAATATTCCGGGCAGATCCGAAGAAGCGCTTCGGGCGCTGTAACGCGTTGGAATCGACGCCGCCAGAGAGCACTTTGCCCGAAGGCGGAACAATCGTGTTGTAGGCGCGTGCCAGACGAGTGATGGAATCCAGCAGGATCACCACATCGCGCTTGTGTTCGACCAGACGCTTAGCTTTTTCGATCACCATTTCCGCGACTTGAACGTGGCGAGCCGCAGGTTCGTCAAACGTCGACGAAATCACTTCGCCCTTCACCGAGCGCTGCATGTCGGTGACTTCTTCCGGACGCTCGTCGATGAGCAGCACCATGAGTACAACTTCGGGATGATTCGTCGTAATGGAATTTGCGACATTTTGCAACAACATGGTCTTGCCGGCGCGTGGCGGAGACACAATGAGTCCGCGCTGTCCCTTACCAAGGGGGGTGAGCAAGTCCATGACGCGGGCGCTGGCGTTCTCGCGCGTGGTCTCGAGTTTGAGGCGCTCCTGGGGGTATAGCGGCGTCAGATTATCGAACAGGATTTTGTTACGGGCTTCATCGGGAGATTCGAAATTAACCGCTTCAATTTTGACCAGCGCGAAATATTTTTCGCCTTCGTGGGGCGGTCGCACCTGGCCACTGATGGTGTCGCCGGTCTTAAGATCGAATTTGCGTATCTGCGAGGGCGACACGTAGATGTCGTCGGGGCCCGGGAGGTAGTTGTAGTCGGGAGAGCGCAGGAAGCCGTAGCCATCAGGCAGGATTTCGAGGACGCCTTCAGCGAAGATGTGGCCTTCTTTTTCGCTCTGCGCCTGCAGGATTTTGAAGATGAGATCCTGCTTGCGCATACCGCTGGCACCGGGCAGATCCAAGGTCCTTGCGATCTTGGTCAGCTCGGTGATGTTCTTTTCTTTCAATTCAGCAATGGTCATGATTCACCTGAACCCGCGCACTAGAACGTATTCGTTAGTGTCAGCGGGAGATTTTTAAAAGGAGGGGACTCAGGAAAGACGCAAATACTACCAGGCAGGAAGGCGGGGCTGGTTAAGCAGCCCGCCGTTGTGCCTCAGCAAAATTCTCTGGTTCCGACAAAACTTCTTGCCGCTCCGAGTCAGCGATCCGGTCCAATACACCGTTCATCGTTTCCTGGATTCTGGTGCTGGGCCGATGGAACTTCCGCGTGGCCTTCGAGGCAAGCTGACAAAGCATATAACGGTTCCGTAGAGTCTGTAAAGCATCAAACACACGATCAGAGCGCATGTGCTTTCTATCTCCTTACTTTATGATTGTGGCCTTCCGCATTCGTCCTTTGAGGAGGGTGACCGGAACCCCAGAGTACCCCGTTGGTCACTGATTCCTAGTAGATTGTAAAGGAGTTAGCGTAACAACTCACTTTTGAATAGATGCGCGGCGGGGCACCGAAGATGCTCGATTTTCTGGGCCTGCATTCCTATGCGCAAATGACTCCAAGGCCCAGTGTTTCCTTGTGTCCCGGGAACTCGCTAATGTAGCCGCAAGGGGGAGACAGGTCAAGTATTTATTTGTCAAGGAGCGGAGGTTGACACCTACGCCTTTTCAATGAACCTTTGGTTGCGTAATGAAATCAATAATTTAGCACCCCCATTTCGGGATTGAAGAACTCAACCCGATAGTGCATTTCCTGCCACAGCCCCAAGAAACCTTTATGCCCTGTCCGCTTTTGGTCAAGCTTTTCCGCCAACGGACGCATAGTATTCGGCGGTGACAGCATTTTCCTTTTTTATCAGTGTCTTACAATGGGTCAATCTGGCCCCGCATCTGCTGTTGGGTTCTCGATACCACATCGTCGGAGTGGACCCATGGAAACCATGCTTCTGGATTTCCGATACGCCTTGCGGATGTTAAAGAAGAATCCCGGCTTTACCTTTGTCACCATCCTCACGCTGGCGCTCGGGATCGGCGCCACCACGGCGATCTTTGACGTGGTTTACGAAGTTCTGTTGAGGCCCCTGCCCTACGATCAGCCAAATCAGATTGTTCAGCTTCGGGAGGTCAGCGACCGCGGCCATCGGATGAGTTTTTCCGATCCGAACTTTGACGACCTTCGTTCGCAGAATCATTCCTTCGAGGGCATGGCGGAATATGCCGCCGAAGTCGAATCCGTCGCCGGTGGTTCCGAGCCTACCCGTACCATGGTCGCGTCCGTCTCGCAGGATTTTTTTCCGTTGATGCATGTCCACCCGCTGCTCGGCCGCGGCTTCCTTCCTGAGAATCATCGTTTCGGCACCGCCCCGGTCGCTTTGGTCAGTTACGAATATTGGAGACAGTACCTGGGCGGTGTGGCCGATCTTTCCGCATCGAAGCTCATCCTTCTGAACCAGGCCATTACTGTCGTCGGGGTTCTTCCGGCGCAATTCCGATTTCCAGACGGCGCGGAGATATGGGTGCCGCGTGAATTGTTTGAACACCTGCCGAGCCGCACTGCACATAACTGGAGGGTCATCGCGCGGCTGCGAAGCGGCGTGGATCCCGATCAGGCACACGCGGAACTGGTTGTCATCGCACGCCAGATCAAGCAGCAATTCGAAGACGTGGATATGGTGGAGGTCGACGTTTCGCGCTTGCAAGACGCGCTCACAGGAAATGTGCGCACAGGGTTGTGGATGCTGATGGGCGCGGTCGGTTTCTTGTTGTTGATTGCCTGTGCCAACGTTGCGAACCTTCTGCTGGCCCAGGCCTCCTCGAGAGAAAAGGAACTGGCGATTCGCGCCGCCATCGGAGCAGGCCGCGGACGACTGGCGCGCCAGTTTCTAACCGAGTCGCTCTTGCTGTCACTCACTGGCGGCGTCGCCGGGTTGCTGGTGGCGCACTGGGGCGTGATCGCGCTCGGCCGCTTCGCTCCACCTGATGTGCCCCTCTCAGTGAAATCTTCGACTCACCTGGCGGTCCTGCTTTTTGCCCTGGGAATTTCTATGATCGTTGCTGTCGGGCTCGGGCTCTTCAGCGTCGCACACGCGACCGCGGGGGATGTGCAACCAGCGCTTGGGGAGCAGGGCCGCTCACAAACCGGATCGCGACGCAGCCAGCGTCTAGGGCGCGCCATCATCGCAGGCCAAGTCGCCATCACACTGGTGCTGCTCGCCGGCGCGGGACTGCTCGGCCGCAGCCTGCTGCACGTCCTCAACATTGATCCCGGCTTCCGTACCGAACACGTGCTCACAATGGATCTCCCGCTCTCCGATGCGAGTGAGAACGAGAGAACCACGCGGGTTCAATTCCTGAACGAATTGATGGGACAGTTGCGTCAGATTCCTGGCGTGTTGGATGTCGGAGGTACCGGCAGTTTGCCTTTGACTGGCACGTCAGACGGAACTTATGTCGTTATGGCGCCGGGGGAGCAGCCTCCGCGCTCGATGGAAGATGTGGAACGATTGTTCCATCAAGTCGCGCGCACGGGCCACGCCGAATACTGTCCGACGAGCGAAGGATACTTCCGCGTCCTGGGAATCCCGCTGTTGAGCGGCCGCTTGTTCGATGATAGGGACGTAATGGACGCTCCCCAGGTTGCGGTTGTGAGCCAGTCTCTGGCGCGCGAAAAATGGCCGAACCAGGATGCCCTCGGCCGAACGATTGAATTCGGGAATATGGACGGCGATCTTCGGCTGCTGACCGTTGTCGGTGTTGTCGGCGATGTTCGGGAAGACAGCCTGGAAAAACCATCCGGGCCCATGGTGTACGTGAATTATCGCCAGCGACCCGAGAAAACGAATGGCTTTGCTGCCGTGCTGAGACTCGCCACCGATCCTGCCCCGGTGATTTCCTCGGCACGATCCATTGTTCGTTCGCTTGATCCCAACCAGCCGCCGCGTTTCGCCGAATTGAGCGAGGTCTCCGCACTCTCGCTCAAATCCAGAAAATTCAATTTGCTATTGCTCGGTGCCTTTGCAGGAACGGCGCTGGTATTGGCCGTCGCAGGTCTCTATGGCGTCATGGCCTATTCCGTGGCCCGTCGCACGTCAGAATTAGGCACACGCATCGCTTTGGGCGCGACGCCCGGCAACGTCCTGCGGCTCGTGCTGCGGCAAGGGATGTTCACAGCATTCATCGGCGTCGTGATTGGAATTGGCGGGGCGATCGTCCTGACCCGTACCCTGAGCTCTTTCTTGTTTGGATTGAGTTCCACCGATCCTGTCACGTTCGGGGCGGTCGTGTTGCTTTTGGTTTTCGTCGCCTTGGGAGCCTGCTACATTCCGGCACGGCGGGCAGCGAAGGTCGATCCCATGGCGGCGCTCCGCAACCAGTGAACAATCCATTTCGGCACGCAGGTTCAGCCGCCAACACCTCGTTGTGATTGAAATCACAGACTGGTGAGAGCAACCGCCTCTACGGTTATTGCTGGAAACATACGCCGCATCTTCTGACCGAATGATTGGGCTGGCACACCCGCCATCTGCGCACAGGAAACATGCGTCCCCGCGAGGAAAGCTGAAGATAGGGCAACCGCCCCCGACTCTGAAGTTCGTTTGGCGAGGCGCGACTTAGGCTCGGAGGGCTCGAAGCTGCCACAAGGCGACGATACCAAGCACCATCAGGTTGGGGAACAGTAACGGCGCCATCGGGGGAGCGCCGTAGATGAAGTTGTCAAACGCATGGACCGACGATCCCCGGAGATTCGCTGCTGCGTGCAGCACGAAACCCCATAGTCCCACACCCGCTTCCAGCAGGAGGATCGCCGCGCATAGGTCAATATAGGGCCGCGAGACTCGTGTGATGAGCGGCATCGCGAGGAAACCGACTGCGATTGCGCTGGCCACGACCGGTACCCACTCGAAGGGATTGAAGAAACCGTTGCCAGCATGGTCGGCGAGGCTGAAGCCGAAATTTCCGATGAAGCCTCCCAGCGCCAGAAACAGCACCCATTGGGCCCATTCCAGCGATTCCGGGTCGACCATGCGGTTCATGATTAACAGAAATCCCAAACCCGTGTAAGCCAGGGGCGCGGCAAACGGTGCGGAGTACGTCAGGCTGCGGAGCGTACGCTCATAAAAGAAATGGCTCTCGAGATGGAAAACGACACCGATGAGGCCGACGAGAACGGCCGACCATCCCACCAGATAACCCAGATCTTTCCAGACAGCCGGCCAGCGATAACGGACAGCCAGGGCGAAGATCAGCACCAGCGGCGCAGTGGCGGAGAAGAACAGCGGAATGTATTCCGCTTGGTTATGGAACTGGTTGACCGAGTGCGCGAGATAAATGTCAAAGGTGAGAAATCCGACATTCAAAATCGCAAACACTTCGATCCAAATTTGTGGACGCGCCCACCAGCGCTCACCGAGCCTTGCCATGCGCTCTCCGCAGCTCGGTCGCCATCGACTGAAGCTCGACGGTTTTTTGCATCATGGGATAGTTGCCGTGCCATTGCACGAAATCGGCTCCACCCATGAACGCGCCGTGCTTGCTGGTTCGCCCGTCGTAATGCCACAGATCGAAATACACAAAATCGATCGGCTGCGAAAAAGGCGGGCCCGTCAGTATGCCGTCTTTCCGCAAGCCGTTGACCAACTCTTGGGCAACGTGAACGCGATCATTCGTGGTCTGTACCAACTGTTCCGCCTGGCTGTAGACGCGATCGATCAAAGCCGGCGTATGGCACTGCGAGCATACTTGCTTCATTTTGGCCTGCCCGGCGGCATAGTTTGGGCGCTTTTCTGTAATGGCGTTTGCCAGGTAGAACGATAACCGTTCGGACGGATCGTGGGTAATGCCCACACCGTTGATGCCGCTCATGTGACAGGTGGCACAGGTCGGGACGAACATGTCTCGGGTGGTGAGGGTTTTTGGTGGGGCGTCCAGATTCAGCAAGCGCTGTTGTGCCTGAAACATCACGCCGTGCTTGGATTCGTCGTAAATCTCGATCTGCGAATGGTCCGGGCCCATATGACATTGCGCACAAGTGCTGGGCAGGCGGGCGATTCGGACCGAACTGGTGTGCCGTGTATGGCAAGCGGTGCAGTTGCCGATGGTACCGTCGCGGTTGGGCTTGCCGACGCTGTGGCACTGGTCGCAACCGCTAGTCATCGCGGACGCTCCCTCCGCTTGCACAAAAGGGTGCGGTGGCCTGCGGCTTCCTCCCGGCTGATATGTTTCCGAAAAATTCACTTGCTCGGGACTGAGTCCTTTCTCACCGTAGATGGCTGCCCATGAGGGCGCGGCATGGCGACTGTGCAGAAACTGCTGATAGATGTTTTCGTGGCAGCTGCGGCAGTTCCCCGCGGTCAGCTGGGCGGAGATCACGAAGCCGTGATGATCCTTTTTGCCTTGGCCGGCAGTGGGCTGATGGCAGTCGAGGCAGTTCACACCTTTCTGGGCGTGCAAGCTCATCTCGTATTCGTGAACCACAGAATACTGAGTCCGGGCGTGGCATTCAGCGCATTTTCCGGTGGCCCGCACGAAATCCGCAGAGGGCTGGTCGGTCTCGACCTTCGGCCTCGCGCGATTGAGCAGGAACGCTGCCAGAATGAGGGCAAATGCAATGACAACGGCGAGGAACACAGATCGAAAAGACATTCGAAGCCCCAGTCAGTGAAGAATGCAGTTTATCCTGGGCCTGCGGATGACAACGGGAACATTGTAGTTGAAGTGGACGAGAAAGCGACCTGCTCGGCGCGCCTGCTTCCCGGAAACGTGAAGTTGACGCTAGCGGATGTGAATGCATGCGCCGAATGACAGCGATGGCTCCGAGGCGGGCAACAAGAGTAACTCCCCCAAGAACCAGCGCAACCCGGAACAGGATCCGCTCGAAACGATTCATCTGCCCTTCACAAACGGGCATAAAAGCGTCTTAGGATCCGGTTTTAGGATGAACTCCGCCGGCGACATTGGCAGTGAGTCCGTCACCGGCAAGTGTGACGCGCGACCCAAGGACCAAGGACCGCGCTCCGGCTAACGGCATTGACGGCGCGAATCAGCCGCGCGAATCAGCGGAAGCGGCACCGCATCGAGGCTACCTCGGCCACAGCCACCCGAATGTTCCCGCAGTGAGCAACGCATAGACGAGTCCGTCGATGACTTCTTTGATGGTGAAACTGAAAGTCTGATTTTTCCAGATACCGTCGCTGAGATGTCCCAATCCGTAGGCAAGGAACGCGGCGGTGCCAACCACACGAAAGACGTGCAAATAGTACGCACCCGGAGCGACCGTGTGCGCCGTGAGATAGGCGACGAAGAAGGCCACCAGCAGACAGTAACTAAACCACAGTCCCAGGAATTTCGGCATGACCGGAGGACCATTGGGAGCGATCGTCATCATCCCGACCGGGCCCTGGTTATATTTTTCGATGGCAGCTGGCGACTTCATCTCCTTGTGGGTCAGGAAAGGAAAAATGTAAAGGCCCCGCTTCAGGCCTGCGGCACGCAAGACAGAGAGCACTTTGTCCTGGTCGGCTAGCTTCTGGTAGTCACTGCGGTGATACGGCAGCACCATATGCATGATCGAACTGGCGATGAATACGATGACCGCAGATAACACAATCGGCAGCCAGAGAGCGGCGAGCGGAGTCATGCGAAGCCTCCTCAGATGTAGCGCTGAATAGCGGACGTCCTCCGGAGGCTAACTTGGGCCCGTCCGACGGTCAAGAAGTTCCTGCCATGCGCGGAATCGCTGCGCAACCCAGCCCTGATTCCTTTAAAGTAAGACCATGGCAGTCGAAGAAAATCCAGCCCGCGTTCAGCTTATTCATCCCGAAACCCGAGCCCGCGAGTCGGTTCAGCTGAATCAGTGGTTGGAGCAACTGGTCTCGCGCCAAGGAAGCGATCTGTTGCTGGTGCCCTGGGCCCCGGCTGCGATTCGTGTGGAGGGAAATCTTTTTGCCATCGGCGAGAGGCCCCTGAGCGGGGAAGAGATCGAGGCTGCAGTCTTGCCAATCCTGGCGGACCACGCCCGCGAGGACTATCAGCAGTCTCGGATTGCGGACTCGTCGTATCGAGTCGAAGGACTGGGGCGGTTCCGCATCAACCTGCATCGCGAGCGCGGGCGCGCGGCGGCAAGCGTGCGGGCGCTACCTTCGAAAGTGCCGGCGCTCGACGAACTTCGTCTGCCGGCCGGAGTCTTGTCGCTGGCCAAGCTGCAGCGCGGGCTTGTCATTATCGGAGGCGCAACCGGCTCGGGGAAGACAACCACCCTGGCCGCACTGGTCAACGAGATTAACCAGGCGGAGGCGCGCCACATCGTCACGATTGAAGATCCGATCGAATACGAGCATACGCACAAGCGCAGCGTCATCGAGCAGGTGGAAATCGGGATCGACGCGCCCGACTTCCCTACCGCGCTGCGAGCAGCAATGCGGCAGGCGCCCGATGTGATCGTCGTCGGCGAAATGCGCGATTCCGAAACCGCGCGAATCGCGCTCTCCGCCGCCGAAACCGGGCATCTCGTGTTCACCACCTTGCACACCACGGACGCAGCGTCTACCGTTTCGCGCATCGCGGATTCGTTCCCGCAAGAGCGCCAGCACTCCATTCGCGCCGAGATGGCGATGGCCTTGGCCGCCATCCTGACACAAACCCTGATTCCGCGGCGGAACGGAGGCCGTGTCCCTGCTGCGGAACTGCTCATCGTCGGATACGGCGGCCGCCAGCATATCCGCAAAAACGCGCTGCAGCATCTGCATCAGGAGATCACGATCACCCGCAAGCAAGGCTCGTTCATGCTGGAAGAATCGCTGGCGCAACTGGTGTTCCAGCAGGAGCTCGGGCGTGAGGACGCCATGACGCGCGCGCTCCATCCGGAAGATCTCGACGTCCTGCTGAAATCAAAGGGATTCTAGGCACAGAGGCCTGCTCGGCAGAAACAGTCGCCCTGCTGGACCGCGTAACAAACATGAGACAGGCGGCTTCCACTCCACATTAGTCGAGCACCACCAGACCGTGGTTTCTTTGGCACAATCGACCAAAGTTCGCCATTCGAAAGGAGATGTTCCAATATCTCGCGTCTTCGACACGCGGTTCGCTTCCCCCCAAATGCCCGCCGTCCCGTCAGCATTTCGTAGGGCATGCCAGATTCTCGATCGCCAACTGTATTCTTTCGTAATCTCCGCTGCATTAACCCTTGGTGTAATACTGACGGAACAAGTTCGCGACCGCCTAGACACGCCCCAAGAGCATCCCCAAAGGAGCCGAAAACAAAATGCTGTTGCTGACGGAGAATGAAGAGACACAGGCGACGCAGCCGAAGCCTCGATCGAAAATCATGATCGTGGACGATGACCCTGCTATTTGCCTGGCTCTCACGGTGCGTTTGAGAGTCAATCACTATAAAACCGTGAGTGCACGAGATGGCTATTCGGCACTGGCTCTGGCGCAGGAGGAACGCCCCAATCTCATTCTTCTTGACCTGGGGTTACCTCGGGAGGACGGGTTTGCCGTTCTCAAGTTGCTGCAACAGGTGCCGGCGCTGGTTGAGATTCCTGTGATTATTCTCTCGGGGCAAAATCCACAAGCCCATGCAAAACGCGCACTCGAATCAGGAGCGGTTGCCTTCTTCCAAAAGCCCGCTGATAACAAAGAATTGTTCGGAATGATTCGCGATTGCCTGCAATTCGGATCGGGCGGACGGTTTAGGCCTACGCGCCAAGATTAATAGACCCTCAGAAGTCAACGAATTCATCGATGGTATGACGATACCCT
>Ga0209380_10003102_pt1 | contig 10400 bp, 8 predicted proteins | sample HubBroMetageWFT6_FD_188347 | JGI IMG/M metagenome (GOLD analysis project Ga0209380, IMG submission 188347) | Warmed and freeze-thawed soil microbial communities from the Hubbard Brook experimental Forest, New Hampshire - Hubbard Brook CCASE Soil... | ecosystem: Environmental > Terrestrial > Soil...
GGCCGGCGCGATCAACAAGGAGCTAGCCACGGCTCACGCGAATGTGATCTGGAGCCCGGTATCGTTTGTAGATTTCGGCGCCGAATACACCTTCGGCCATCGCCTTACCCTGAACAACCTGAGGGGGGACGAGCACGTGCTGATCGGCGAGTTTAAGGTCCGCTTCTGATCGCCATCAGCCTCCAGCAACAAACCCGCCGGCCTAGGCCGGCGGGTTTTTTTGTGTCGGGAATGCGCTTTCGATCCCGGCTGTCGCGGGAACGGCGAATCGGGGCGGCCGGTACGCTCGACGTGGCGCGCTAGAACGGGCTTTCTTTTTGCATGGTTTCCAGGGCGGCAAGCGCGGCGCGGGCCTCCCGGTCGCCGTCGCCGCGTACCCGGCGTTGCGTATCGACCACCTGCCGCTGCAACCAGTAGCCTTCGTCACGCTCGCCGCCTTGCCAAAGCACGGCGGCGAGATTGCTCATCGCTGCGAGACTGTCGTCGTCCTCCTCGCCGAAGACTTCGCACATCTGAGTGAGCGCGGTTTCCAGCAACTCGCGCGCGGCGAGGAGATCGCCCTGCGCCGCGAGGGTGCCGGCCAGATTGTTCAGTGCGCGCAGCGTGTCGCGCCCGTCCTCGCCCCATGCATCGGCCGCATGCGCGAGGATGTGCTCCTGCAACCGTCGCGCCTCGGCGAGATCGCCCTGGGCACCGATCGTCGTTGCCAGCTTGCCAAGCGCCTTCAGCGTGTCACCATGGCCCTCGCCCATCAGGCGGCGCCGCGTCGCGACGACCTGCTCCTCGAGCGCACGCGCGGCGGAGAGCCTGCCTTCGGCCCACAGTGCCTCGGCCAAATCGAGCATCGCCGCGAGCGTGTCGGGGTGCTCGTCGCCAAGACTCCGGCGCAGCGCCGCGAGGCCTTCCTCGCGCTCGGTGATGTCGCTCATGCCGGCACCCTGCCGCCGAAAGGGCTACCGGGCAAGCTTGCCGGGCAAGGCATTTGCGCCTTTGATGTTCTCGACGAAGCGGAGGGCGCCCGATGGGTATGGCCATCATCGAGAAGATCCTGGCGCGGGCGAGCGGGGTGGCAAAGATCAGCCCGGGCGATCTCGCCGTCGTCGATGTCGATCTCGCCGTGCTGATCGACCTCAGCTTTTCGCGCGGCTCCTGGCGCGAGGTGCTCAAGGTGCACGACCCTGAGAAGGTGGTCGTGGTGTTCGATCACGACGTCCCGGCCTCGAACCGCGACACCGCGGCGATGCATGTCCGCGGCCGCGAGTTCGTGCGCCGCTTCGGCATTCGCCGCTTCCACGATGTCGGAGCGGACCAGGGCATCAGCCATGTCGTCGTCGCCGAGAACGCCTATTGCCTGCCTGGCACGGTGATGGCGTGCTCCGACTCGCACACCTGCAGCGCCGGCGCGCTCAATTGCGCGGCGCGCGGGCTGGGCGCCCCCGACCTGCTCTATGCGTTGACCACCGGCAAGACCTGGTTTCGGGTCGGCGAGACGGTGCGCTACGACCTCGAAGGCCGCCTCGGCGAAGGGGTCTCGGCCAAGGATCTGTTCCTGTACATCGCGGGCGACTATGGCGACCACGCCAACAAGAATGTCGAATTCGGCGGCTCGGCGCTGGCGAATCTCAGCATCGATGCACGCCGCACCTTGACGACGATGGGCGCGGAATTGAGCGCCGAATTCGCCACCTTCGAGCCCGATGAAGTGCTGATCGATTACGTCAGGGCGCGCAACCCGGCACCGTTCGAGCCGCAATACTCGGATCGGGATGCGACCTATGCGGCGCGGCACCGGATCGAGCTCGACAAACTGCCGCCTATGGTAGCGCTCCCCGACCGCGTAATCCGCAACACGGTCCCGGTAGATGAGGCCGCGGGCGAGCCGATCCAGCAGGCGTTCATCGGCTCGTGCGCCAACGGCACCTTGGACGATCTCGCTGAGGCGGCGCGCGTGCTGGCAGGGCGACGGGTCGCGCGCGGAGTGCGCCTCTTGGTGACGCCGGGCTCGCAGCGGATCGCCGCCGCAGCGGCAAAGGCCGGCTATGTGCAGACCTTGCTCGACGCCGGGGCCGTTGTTACGCCGGCGACCTGCGGTGCCTGTTATGGCGGGCATATGGGCGTCCTCGGCCCGGGCGAGACCTGTATTACCGCGAGCACGCGCAATTTCCGCGGCCGCATGGGCGATCCGACCGCGCGGATCTATATGGCATCGCCGGCGACCGTCGCCGCCTCGGCAGTAGCGGGGCATATCGCACATCCCGGCAGCATTTGAGGAGGCGAACGATGCCCAGCGGCCGGGTGTGGAAATTCGGCGACGACATCAACACCGATCTGATGCTGCCGGGGCCGCTGTTGACGGCAAGCGAGGCCGAGCAGGTCCGCGCCGTGTTCTCCGCCAACCGGCCGGGCTGGGTCGATCAGGTGCGGCCCGGCGACATCCTTATCGGCGGACGTAATTTCGGCACGGGATCGAGCCGGCCGGCCGCGCGCTCGCTGCGCAATATCGGCCTCGGCGGGCTGATCGCCGAGTCGATCAACGGCCTGTTCTTCCGCAACGCCGTCGGCTTCGGTTTCCTGGCGCTCGAATGCCGCGGCATCCATGACGCCTTCGAGGAGGGCCACACAGCCGAGATCTCGATCGCCGACTGGACCGTGCGCAACTGCGATACCAGCGCGGTGCTGCCGGTATCGCCGGTGCCCGAGCGGCTGCTGTCGCTGATGACCGGCGGGGGAATCTTCCCGGTGCTCGAAGCCGAGGGCCTGATCGGGCGCAAAATTGCCGGGTAGTCAGACCTGTTCCGCACGGGCAAGGCGGCGGCGCTCGAGGCTCGCGGCGGGCCAGACCTCGTCGAGCTTATAGAAGGAATCGAACGCCGTTGCACCTACCGGTAACTCCAGCCACGGCAATTTGCTGCGGGTGAAGATATGGAGATCCGGCGTCACCGCATCCGGATCGTCCAGGGTTCCGGCGCGCACGAACAACGCCCACGGCACCGGGTGATATCGGCTCCAAACCGTGGTGCCGCAGCGCTCGCAAAAGAAAACGTCATGCGGTTGGCCGCTGCCGCCGGCCAGCCGGAACGAACCCAGAGCGGCCGGCCCCGCCTCGACGAATTTGCCCTCAATCCAGATGTTGGTCGCGAACGCGCTGCCGCTGAGGCGCTGGCAGTCGCGGCAATGGCAGGCATGCACGATCAGCGGCGTGCTCGTTAGCTTGTAGCGCGCCGCCCCGCAGGCGCATCCGCCTTCGAGAAGCATCGTTCCCTCTCCTCGTTATCGCCGCCGCGCCGTGACATTATCGCCCAGATGCCCGAAATGACAGGCTGGCCGCCGAGGTGGCGTTCGTGCTGTCAGGCAGGCGTAAGAACCCGTAGCTATCACGACGCGAGTTCCCGGGCGGCGCTAGAGAGAGCGCGCCGGCCGCGCTTGCTGCTGCGTTGGGGGGCGAATGTCGCACGAGAATGGAATGTGGGTCGGTTCGCCTTCGAGCCGGCGAGGCCGGGCTGCCGCGCTCGCCGCGGCCGCTGCTGCTGTCCTCGTTATCGTGGTGGTCGGGGCCAGCTTGATCCAGCCGGGCGTAAGCCAGACAGCGCCGCCGACGCCTCCTTCGGAACCGGGCAGTTTCAAGCCGACCGAGGCGCAGTGGAAGGGGCTGCAGATCGCGCCGGTCGAGACGCGAAGCTTTCGCCCCGAGAGAGTGACCGAGGGCAACATAGCGATCGACGACGACCTCAACACGCCGGTCTTTTCGCCCTATTCCGGGCGGGTCACCCGGCTCATCGCCAAGCTCGGCGATGCCGTCACCGCCGGCGCGCCGCTCTTTACCGTCGAGGCGACCGAATTCGTGCAGGCGGCCAACGATCTGATCACTGCGGTCGCTGCCTTCAAGACCGCGCGCGCGCAGCAGACGCAGGCGGAGGTCAACGAAAAGCGGGCGCACGAACTCTATGAGGCAAAAGGCGGAGCGCTGAAGGATTGGCAGCAGGCGCAGACCGATCTCGCCGCCGCCCAGAACACGGTGCGCAGCGCCGATATCGCGCTCGCCGCGGTGCGCAACCGGCTCCGTATCCTCGACAAGACCGACAAGGAAATCGCCGCGCTTGAGGCGCAGCCGACGCAAAAGCTCGAGCCGATGGCGACCGTCACCGCACCGATCAGCGGCGTCGTCACCCAGCGCCAGGTTGGCCTTGGCCAGTTTATCCAATCGGTGTCGTCCGGCGCCTCAAACCCGGTCTATACAATTGGCGATCTGTCGACGGTGTGGCTGATGGCCAATGTGCGTGAAACGGATGCTTCGCTCGTGGGCGTCGGCACGCCAGTCGAGGTCCGCGTGCCAGCCTATCCCGACCGGGTGTTCACGGCACGGATATCGTGGGTTGCACCAGCGATCGACCAGAACACCCATCGTCTGCCGGTGCGCGCCGATGTCGAGAACCCAGGAGCCACGCTGAAGCCGATGATGTTCGCCAGCTTCAGCATCATCACCGGCGCGCCGACCGTCGCGCCGGCAGTGCCGCAAAGCGCGATTGTCTACGAAGGCGAGACCGCGCGGGTCTGGGTCGCGCGCGATAACGGTACGGTGACCGCACGCGTGGTCACAACCGGCCAGACCAGCGACGGCATGGTCGAGATCCGCTCCGGCCTTTCGGCCGGCGAGAAGATCGTCACCCGCGGTACCCTGTTCATCGACCGCGCTGGCGGCGCCAGCTGACCCTTTGAGCCTTCGGTAACGCAAGCATGCGCCTAGCAGCATGAACGCAGTCATTGCCTTTGCGCTGCGTCGGCGGGTGTTGATCGTACTGTTGCTGCTGTTTCTGTTCGGGATCGGCATCGCAAGCTTCGTCAGGCTCAACATCGAAGCCTATCCCGACCCGGTGCCGCCGCTGGTCGACGTCATCACGCAGAATTCCGGACAATCGGCCGAGGAAATCGAGCGCTATATTACCATCCCGATCGAGATCCAGATGGCGGGCATTCCGCATGTCACCACGATCCGCACGATCTCGCTGTTCGGTCTTTCCGACGTCAAACTGCAGTTCACTTACGACTTCACCTATGACGAAGCGCAGCAGTGGGTGATCAACCGGCTGTCGCAGCTGGCGCCGTTGCCAAATGGGGCCCTGCCGCAAATCTCGCCGTGGAGCCCGATCGGCGAAATCTACCGATATCGCGTGGTGGGTCCGCCGGGCTATTCGCCGATGGACCTGAAGACGATTGAGGACTGGATCCTTGAACGCCGGTTCAAGGCGGTGCCCGGGGTCATCGACGTCAATGGCTGGGGCGGCAAGACAAAGGCTTATCAGATCACGGTCAATCTCGACCGGCTGATATCCTACGGCCTGACCTTGCCGCAAGTACTACAGGTCCTCAACAACAGCAACATCAATGTCGGCGGGCAGACGGTCAATTTCGGGCCGCAGGCGGCGATCGTGCGCGGCGTCGCGCTGATCCATTCGATGGACCAGATCCGCGACACGATGATCGCCGCTACGAACGGCGTGCCCGTCCGCATTGGCGACATCGCCAATGTCAGTGTCGGCAACCTGCCGCGTCTCGGCATCGCCGGCCAGGACGATGACGATGACATCGTACAAGGCATCGTGCTGATGCGCCGAGGCGAGCAGAGCATGCCGACGATCGAGCGCGTCCAGGACGAAGTCTCGAAGATCAACAGCTCCGGCATCCTGCCGCCCGGTGTCCATATCGAGCGCATTTACGATCGCAGCGAGCTGATCAACATCACCACCCGCACCGTGCTGCACAACATGCTGTTCGGGATTGTACTGATTTTCTTCGTACAGTGGCTGTTTCTCGGCAACCTGCGCAGTGCCCTGATCGTATCGACAACAATTCCGTTTGCCCTGTTCTTCGCGATCATCCTACTGGTCGTCACTGGACAGTCGGCCAATCTGTTGTCTGTCGGCGCCATCGATTTCGGCCTGATCGTCGATGCCACAGTGATCATGGTCGAGAATATCTTCCGGCGTCTGTCGCAACCCCCCGACCAGCGATTTGCCCGTTCCACCATCCTGCATCGAACCGGACACATCTCCCCCTTTCGCGGGAGCTTCGCGACGATTTTCTATTCCGCAGTGGAGGTAAACCAGGCGATTTTCTTTAGCGCCGCGATCATCATCGCCGGTTTTGTACCGCTGTTTACGATGTCGGGGGTCGAGGGCCACATTTTCGGGCCGATGGCCAAAACCTACGCCTATGCAATTGCCGGCGGCCTAATCGCCACCTTTACCGTATCGCCGGCGCTAGCCTCGATCCTGTTGCCGGAGCGGGTCAACGAGGTCGACACCTTCATCGTGCGTTGGCTGCACGCGCTGTACCGGCCTGTCCTCGGCTTTGCTCTCAAACACCGGCCGCTTACCCTGGCAGGGGCGGCCGCCATGCTCGGCCTGGCGGCGATAGCGCTCCCCAGGCTTGGGCTGGAGTTCTTGCCCAAGCTCGAGGAGGGAAATTTCTGGATCCGCGCGACCCTGCCGCCATCGATCTCGCTTGAGGAAGCCAATGGTTATGTCAACCGGATGCGTGGAATCATCAAGAGCTACCCCGAGGTTATCACCGTCGTTTCACAGAATGGCCGACCCGATGACGGGACCGATGCGACAGGGTTTTTCAATGCCGAATTTTATGCGCCGCTGAAACCCTTCGACACCTGGCCCTCCGGCGTCGACAAGGAAAAGCTCACCGACGAAATGAACTCGCGGCTTCAGGAGGAATTCCCAGGGGTCGAGTTCAATTTTTCGCAGAACATCGAAGACAACGTCGAGGAGGCGGCGTCGGGCGTCAAAGGCGAAAATTCGGTCAAGCTGTTCGGCAACGACCTCGCCACGCTCGAAAAGACCGCGGCAAAAATCAAGCAGGTGATGAGCACGGTATCGGGGATCACGGATCTCGCGGTGCTGAACTCGCTGGGGCAGCCGACCGTCGAGGTCGATATCGATCGGGCGCGTGCTGCCCGCTACGGTCTTGCGCCGGGCGACATCAACTCCACGATTACGGCGGCAATCGGCGGCCAAGCCGCCGGCAATTTGTACGAGGAAGGCAGCGATCGAAACTTTCCGATGATGGTGCGCCTCGCGCCGAAGTATCGCGAGAGCCTCGATGCGATACGGCGCATAACGATAGGCGCCAACAATCCGAGCGGCAGCGGCGTGGTGCCGATACCGCTTGCCGATGTCGCCGAGGTGAAGCTTGTTTCCGGTGCTTCTTTCATCTATCGCGAGAATCAGCAGCGCTATATCCCGATCAAGTTCAGCGTGCGCGGCCGCGACCTCGGCGGCGCCGTCCTCGAAGCGCAGCAGAAGATCGCGCGCGAGGCGCAGCTGCCATCCGGTTACCGTCTCGAATGGGTCGGCGAATTCGGCGAATTGCAGGACGCGATCGGCCGGCTCGCGATCGTGGTGCCGCTTAGCATCGTGCTGATCTGCCTACTATTATTTCTCAATTTTGGCTCTGTCATCGACATGCTGCTGGCGGCGAGCGTGATGCCGATGGCGCTGATCGGGGGAATATTTGCGCTCACCTTGACCGGCACCCCGTTCAGCGTGTCGGCGGCGATCGGATTTGTCGCGCTGTTCGGGATCGCCGCAATGGATGGGATCATCGTGATCGCCTATTTCAACCGCCTGCTCGAGGGTGGCATGCACCGCGCCGGAGCCATATTGCGCACTGGCGAGGTGCAGATGCGCCCGGTAATAATGACCTGCGTCGCCGCCTGCGTCGGGCTGTTGCCGGCGGCGGTCTCGACCGGAATCGGCAGCCAGGTGCAGAAGCCGCTGGCGCTTGTCGTGGTCGGCGGCATCCTGTTGGCACCTGTGTTGATCCTTCTCGTCTTGCCGGTCCTGATCGATTTGTGCTCGCGGCGCCGGTCGCTGGAAGGGGCGGAGGAGGAGGCGCTGGCCGTCGAGGGCAAGCGGCGCAGCGCAGAACTCGGTGACGTATGATTGCCCCGGCGCGCAACATTGCGTCGTTACTCTTCTCGCTGCTCCTGTTGTGCAGCTGCGAGGTCGGCCCGGATTTCGAGCGGCCGGAAGCGCCGGCCACGGAGCGCTACACGGCCGATCCGCTGCCGGCCGCGACCGCGTCAGCGCCGGTCGAAAAAGGCGAGGCCCAGCGTTTTCAGGCCGGCCGCGATATTCCGGCGGAATGGTGGAATCTATTCCATTCGACGGCGCTCGATGCGTTGATCAAGGACGCGATCAAAGCCAACCCCAATCTGAAGGCGGCGGAGGCCGCCTTGCGACAGTCGCGAGAACTGAGGCTAGCCGGCGAGGGCGCCTTCTTCCCACTGGTGCAAGGGAGCTTCAATGCGAGCCGGAACAAAACCGCCGCGAGCCTGACGCCAGTACCTGCCGGCAACAGCCTCTATTACAACCAATACACCGCCCAGCTCAGCGTTTCCTACACGCCCGATGTGTTCGGCGGCACCCGCCGCACAGTCGAGGGTTTGCTCGCTGAGGAAGAGGCTCAACGTTTTCAGCTCGAAGCCGCGTATCTGACGCTGACCTCGGGCCTCGTCGCCGCCGCGCTCGGCGAGGCGGCGCTGCGCGAGCAGATCGCCGCCACCAAGGAAATCGTCAGAATTCAACGCGACTCGCTCGAGATCCTGCGCCGGCAGTTCGCGCTCGGCCAAGTGGCGGGGCAGGATGTCGCGGCGCAGGAAGCGGCGCTGGCCCAGGCCGAGGCGACCTTGCCGCCGCTGGAAAAGCAATTGGCGCAGCAGCGCGACCTGATCGCGGTCCTCGCCGGTCGGGTGCCGAGCGATCAGCCCGCTGCGAAATTCGAGCTGGCCTCGCTGCAATTGCCGCAGGATCTGCCGGTCAGCCTGCCGTCGAGCCTGGTCGAGCAGCGGCCGGATATCCGCGCCGCCGAAGCCAGCCTGCACGCGGCCAGCGCCGCGATCGGGGTCGCGGTCGCGGCGCGGCTGCCGCAGATCACACTCGCTGGCAATTACGGCAACACCGCGCTCAGTCCACTGACGATCGCCAGCCTGTTCGGGCCGGGGACCTCGTTCTGGACCGTCGCAGCGAATGCCTCACAGACCCTCTTCGACGCGGGCACCCTGTTGCATAAGCAGCGTGCCGCCGAGGCGGTGTTCGATCAGTCGGCGGCGCAATACAAACAGACGGTGCTGACGGCTTTTCAGGATGTCGCGGATACCCTGGAGGCGCTGAAATCCGACGGCGACACGCTGAGCGCCACGGTGGCATCGGAGAAGGCCGCAAAGCAAAGCCTCGATATCGCCAGGCGGCAGTTGGCGGCGGGCGCGGTCCACTACCTATCGCTGCTGAACGCCGAGAACACCTATCAACAGGCCCTGATCGCGCGGGTCCAGGCCTCGGCCGCCCGCTTCGCCGACACCGCGGCGCTGTTCCAGGCGCTCGGCGGCGCCTGGTGGCATCGCAGCGACGTGCCGCCCGAAGGCGAGGGCCTGTTCTCCTTTCCGGCCTTTTTTACTCCCTGAATCGTGGTGCACGCGTTTATCTCTTGGTCGCGTTTACCTCCTGAGACCGACGCGCGCCGCGCCCACAAGGGAGTTTCATGGAATATCTTGCCCAGCCCCTGCTCGATTTCATCAGGGCGCATTCGGATTGGGCGGCGGTGGTCATGTTTATCACCGCCTTTGGCGAGTCGTTTGCTTTCGTCAGCCTGCTGTTCCCGGGCACCACGGTATTGATCGCTGCCGGCACGCTGATGTCGGCCGGGACCCTGCCCTACGGCCCGGTAATGGTCGGCGCCGTCATCGGCGCCGTGCTCGGCGATTCCGTGTCGTATTGGATTGGTCGGCGCTTTGGCGGAGCCATTGCCGGGCTGTGGCCGTTCAGCCGAAACCCCGACCTGCTGCCGCGAGGCATCCGCTTCTTCGAGCGGCATGGCGGCAAAAGCGTTTTCATCGGCCGCTTTTTCGGCCCGATCCGCGCGGTCATCCCGCTCGCCGCCGGGATCATGCGCATGCCGCGAGGCCGGTTCTGGGTCGCCAACATGACCTCGGCGATCGTCTGGGCGCCGATGCTGCTGCTCGTGGGCGACGCGGTCGGCGAAGCCGGCGAGCGGCTGATCGGCTCCGCCAACACCGTGTTGCTGGTGTTTGGCGGGCTGACCCTGTTCGGCCTTGCCGGGGTGATCTGGGCGGCGTTGCGCTTGGCCCGGCCGAAAGCCTGAGTCAGCCTAGCGCCCGCGACTCCCGGTGCCGGTCGCAGCCTCGGCCGCCGGGGTGAACCGCGCATGCGCGCCGATATAGGTATCGACATAACCGACGAGGGCCTCGGCCTGCTCGACAAAGAAATGATCGGCGCCCGGAATTTTGCGGTATTCGATTTTGATGTCGCGCTGGTGCGACAGCTTGTGCACGAGCTTCTGCACCGACTCGGGCGGCACCGTCGTGTCCTGAT
>Ga0209380_10003104_pt1 | contig 10398 bp, 8 predicted proteins | sample HubBroMetageWFT6_FD_188347 | JGI IMG/M metagenome (GOLD analysis project Ga0209380, IMG submission 188347) | Warmed and freeze-thawed soil microbial communities from the Hubbard Brook experimental Forest, New Hampshire - Hubbard Brook CCASE Soil... | ecosystem: Environmental > Terrestrial > Soil...
GGATGACGGAAATGTCGGCCGAGGTGCCGCCGACGTCCACAGTGATGACGTTGTTGGTGTTGCAGGAGGCGCCAGTCCAGCGGCCGCCGATCACGCCGCCGGCGGGGCCAGACAGCAGCAAACCGATCGGACGGTGGGACGAATTCTCGACGGTGGATATTCCGCCATTCGACTGCATGATGCGCACGGCCGCGTTGACGCCATGCTCGCGCAGTCGGCCTTCGAGGCGCTCGAGATAGAGGGCGGTCGTCGGACCGATATAGGCGTTCATCGCGGTCGAGGCGAAGCGCTCATATTCGCGTATAACGTTTACGACTTCGTGCGAGCAGCAGACGAAGGCTTCTGGCATCACGCGCTTGACGATGTCGCGCGCCTTCGCCTCATGCTCGTTGTTGAGGAACGAGAAAAGAAAGCAGATTACGACCGCCTTGAGGCCGCGCTTCTTGAAGGTCACGGCGGCCTCCTCGACCTGGTCGAGCGCGAGCGGCACTTCGACCTCGCCGGTTGGGGGCCGCAGCCGTTCATCCACGACGAGCCGGTTCCGGCGCTTGACTAGCGGCTTCGACTGCCACGGAACGTCGAACTGTAGCGAGAAATTGTGCGGCCGCTTATGGCGTCCCATGTGCAGGATGTCGCGGAATCCGCGGGTGGTGATCATCCCGACCTCGGCGCCCTTGCGCTCGATCACCATATTCGTGGCTACGGTCGTGCCGTGCAGGACCATGTTGATGTCGCCCGGCGCGACGCCCGCGCTCGTGCAGATCTGAACGATTCCCTCAACCACGCCAACCGACTGGTCCGAAGGCGTGGACGCGACCTTGTGCACAAAGATCTTCTGACTGGTCCCAGGTACGGTCTGTTCGAGCACAATGTCCGTGAACGTTCCCCCCACATCGACTCCAACTCTAATCATCGTCACGCTCTCCAAGTTCAAGTGGCGCGCATCAGCACGTTCAAAGGCAAAAGCATTCCATCTTCCCGGCGGGGTTACCCGCGGGATCGAATAAGACGACCAATTGTTCAGCCGGCCCCTTGCGCCGGTGCGTTCAACTCTCTTGTCGCGGGCAGATCGTTTGGCGAAGTCGTCCGCCACAAGCGTCGAGACGTCTCGAGCGCCGGCTGGCTTGACGACGGGCAGCGGCGGCGGAATGAGTTACGGTTGACATAAGCGATCAGTGGGCGATCAGCGTCGCAGCATCGCGCCGCCAGGCCAACAGGACCTCCGCGCCGGACGCGTACCGGAGCGCATATTTATCAGCGTGGCCTTCGACCAGTATTGGCTCGGCGGCGCCGATAGCAGCCGCGATCTGCACGATATGCCCAACCTGCTCGACAGACTTGACGCGTGCTTTGACTGGATTGCCGCCATAGACCGCGATGAGCTGCTCGTGGGGGGTCGAGAGCGGCAGTACGTCGATTGCCTCAGCTGGGACAGCGAGGCTCGCCTCGCTACCCACTCCTGCACGCTGCCCAAGGGCGGCGCCAACGAGCTGGCCATAAGCCGTGTCGAGTGTGACGCCGCCCTCGTTCTCAGCGAGTACGCGGCCGGGAATCAAAGCGTTGCGGCCGATAAATTTCGCGACGAACAGAGTCTTCGGCCTGGTGTAGAGCTCATAAGGCGCGCTGATCTGCTCGATCCTTCCTGCGTTCATCACCACGATTCGATCGGACAGCGCGAGCGCCTCGGACTGCGCGTGGGTCACGAAGACAAAGGTAACGCCGAGGCGCCTTTGCAGGAGTTTCAGCTCGTTCTGAATCTTCTTGCGCAAATTGGCGTCGAGCGCGCCGAGCGGCTCGTCGAGCAGCAGAATGTCCGGCTCGATCACGAGCGCGCGAGCGAGTGCAATGCGCTGCTTCTGCCCGCCGGACAGCCTGTCGGGGCGCACATTGCCGATGTCGATCAACCCGAGCGTGTCGAGAATGCGCTCGACCTTCGCGTCACGTTCGGGCTTGGGCATCTTTTTGACGTCCAGACCAAAGCGCACGTTGTCGCGCACGGTCATATGCGGAAAGAGCGCATAGTTCTGGAAAATCATTGCCGTCGGACGTCGCTCGGGCGGGACGTCGCTAACCTGCTTGCCGCGGATGAGGATGTCGCCCGATGTGATAGATTCGAATCCGGCGATCATACGCAGCGTCGTTGTCTTGCCGCAGCCAGACGGACCAAGAAAGGCAACGAATTCGCCCTTGGTCACACTGAGGTTGAAGTCTATGACGGCAGGCGTTCCGCCGTCATAGACTTTCCCAACATTGATGAGTTCGAGATCGTGGGCCACGCCGCATTTCGCCGTTAGTCGGTCTGGATGCCTCGCACCAGGCATGCGAGGCCGTCCGAGATCGAGACTCGAGTCCTCAAGCGCTGAGGAACTCGTCCCACTTCTGCATCAGGTAGTCATACTCGTCAGGCCACTGGTGCCAGTAGGCGACGTGCTCGGCGCGCGTTGCGAGCGAGCCGCCGTCGCGTAGATCACCCTCCTTAATTCCGCGTTCCGCAGCGCCGACCCAAGGCTTGCCCTCGTACCAGAACGCGTATTTCTCGGGAGACATGGCGTTCTTGATGTTCGTCGTTGGCGAATAATACCCCTGTTCGGAAACGATCACGCCGGGAGGGCCGGACAGCCAATAATCGGCGTAGGCGGTGACCGCGTCCTTATTAGGCGTTCCTGTGATTTCGGAGACGCCAATCGCCCAGGCGCGGTAACCCTCCCTCGGAACCGCATAGGCGCATGGGGTGCCCTGCGCCTTCACCGCCATCACAGCGGGCTGCCAAGCGTCCGCGATCACCATTTCGCCTGAAGCAAGAAGATTGACGAGCTCGCCGAAGTCGCCCCAGAGCGCGCGGAACTGGCCGCCCTTCTTCTTTGAGACGAGGAACTTCGAGGCTTCGTCGATCGCCTTCTTGTCCGGGTTTCCGGGGTTCGGCACATCGAGAAGCTTGAGCGAGTTCATCGCGAGCACCGCCTGACCGAAGGCGATCAGGGGATCGACGTTGAGTCCACTCTTACCCTTGAACTTGTCGTCGAAAATCGCGGTCCAGGTATTAGCCTCCTCCGCCGAGACGAGGTCCGGGCGGTAGCCAACCGAGTCGTAATTGTAGACCGTGGGGACCATCCAGAGGTCCGTGTGCTTGTCGTCTGTCCAGATTTGGCCGACGATTTGCGCCTTCGGCGCCCATTTGGGCGAGGGCTTGGTGAAAGTATCGCGGATGTCGTTCCAATTCTTAAGCGCGGACGTGGCAATGGGCTCGATCTTGTTGGTCGCGGTGACAGCGGGTAGACGCTCGCCGATCGTCTCCCAGCAATCGTAAGCTGTCGAACCGGAAAGCAGTTCCGTTTGCGTGTCCGGGAAGATCGCGCCCTTGCCGGAAACCGCTTTGACGCCAGACTTTGCCTTGAAGTCGGCGAGGATACGCTCTTGCACGGTCACCGAAAGTCCGACGGTGCGTAGCTCCTGATCCGCGAGACCAGCCGCGAAGGCCTGCTGCGCGCCAAAAGGCGCGCCCATGGCCGACACTGCGAAGCCTCCTGCGGCGCTCTTCATGAACGTACGGCGTGATAAGTTGAATCTCTTCATGACCCTCTCCTGCCTAACCCTTCGAGGCGGCGCACCCGGATCAGTACCGTCCGACGAGCAATCCGCCGTCCACCACCACCACCTGTCCCGTCATGTAACGGGCGGCGTTCGACGCCAGAAACATGATCACGTCGGCGATTTCTTCCGGCTCGCCGATCCTGCCCATTGGGATGAATCCACCCGCCGCCTCCGCGCCCTTCGGCCCGAGCGAGTGCTCCTCGCTGAGGAGCTGTGCCGTGCGAATGTAGCCCGGCGCCACGCCGTTCACGCGCACACCGTCTTTCGCCAACTCGACCGCCAATCCGCGGACGAGGCCGGCGACGCCCGCTTTCGCTGACGAATAATGAACATGCTCGTCCCAGCCGTAGGCGACGCCCATGGTCGAGGAGAGGCAGACGATCGCCCCCTTCTTTCGCGTACGCATGCCGGCGACCGCCGGTCGGACGACGCGAAAGATGCCCTTCAGATCGACGTCGAATGTGTAGTCCCACTTTGCGTCGTCGAGGCTGGCGAGCGGGACGCGGTGAGCGATGCCGGCATTGGCGACGATCACGTCGATGCCGCCATGGGTCTTCTCGGCCGCCGCAACGACAGCGTCGGCGGCCTCGGTCGACCGGACGTCGAGCTTGTGAAACTCGGCCTTGCCGCCCTCACGCAGGATCTCATCGGCGACCGCGGCGCCCTCTTTCTCGATGACGTCTGTCGCGATCACCGTATAACCTGCCCTGGCGAACGCCTTGCTCGTCGCGCGCCCGATGCCGATGCCGGCTCCAGTAATCAGTACGGTCTCGCTCATAGCATCACGTCTCCGGAATTCGGACCGATGGTCTGGCCGACGAACAGACTGGCTTCGTCCGAGCAAAGAAAAGCGACCGCGGCGGCGACCTCCTCGGGCTCGCCAAATCGCCCGAGCGGCAATTCCGCGGCTTTTGTCTTCCGCCAATCCTCGGACAGCGCACGCACGAGCGGAGTGTTGATTGGCCCAGGCGCGACAGCGTTGACGCGGACGCCAAGTCCGCTGACCTCGCGGGCGAGCGACTTCGTTAGGCCGATGATCGCCGATTTTGCGGCGCTATAGTGAGTGAGCTCGACGCCGCCAATCTGTCCGAGCTGTGAGGCCATGTTGACTACGACGCCGGACTTGCTCGCCAGCATTGCGGGCAGGACGGCCTTGGTCATCAGGAAGACGCCGCGCACGTGCACCGCAAACATCCGGTCGAAATCGGCGGGCGTGAGGTCGACGAACAAGGCTTGCTGAACGATCCCCGCATTGTTTACGAGATGCGTAGGGTCGCCAAATGCAGCGCGTGATGCGCCGACGATGGTCTTTACATCCGCCTCGCTGGAGACGTCGCCCGCTGCAGCGATCGCAGTCCCGCCCTTCGCTCTGATCTCCGCTGCAACGGCCTCCCCCGCGTCGGCGCGCAAGTCGTTGACCGTCACTCGGTAGCCGTCGGCGGCCAGTCGAAACGCGCAGGCGCGCCCGATTCCAGATCCCGCCCCGGTTATGACGACGCTCTTCATCACACCGCCTCCTGAATCGCCATGCGGCGGGCGCGACGGACGCTGAGCGACATCAGGATGGCGTAAACAGCCAGAAGCGCGAATGAAAAGAGGGTCGTCAGAACGCCGAACGCGAACACATTGGGGTGGATCTCGACGGCGAAGGTCGAATAGATCGCCAGCGGCAGCGTTTGCTCGCGGCCCGAGGAGAAAAGGGTCCGAGAGAACTCGTCGTATGAAAGTGTGAAGGCGAACAGCATCGCCGATAGCACACCGGGAAATATCAGTGGGAACGTGATTTTGCGGAAAGTGGTCGCTGGCGAGACGCCAAGCGACCACGCGGCTTCCTCAACGGAGCCGTCGAAGCGATTGAAGATGGCTAGCATAACCAGAAAGCAAAAAGGCAGCGTGTAGACGACGTGGGTTGCGAACGCGGTGGTGTACCAATGGCGTTCGATGCCGGTGGTCGTGGCGACGAGCGCTGAGCCGAGGCCGACGAGCACGCCGGGAACAATCATGCCAAGCACGATGAGATAGAAGACGAGGCTGCGGCCCCGGAAATTGCGCCGGAATGCCTGCGCGGCCATCACGCCGAGGACAGTGGACGCGACCATCGTCATGAACGCCAAAGTCAACGAGCGCACGAGCGAAATGCCGATCGGCAGCGGCGAGACACGCGAAGGCGGCGCGAGGCCGAGGATGTGCCGATACCAGAATAACGACCATTCCTCGATCGGGAACTGTGGCCCGCCCTCGGGCCCCTTCTGGAAGGAAAGGATGCCGAGAACAATGAACGGCCCATAAAGGAACAGGAGAAACAGGCCGACATAGATCGCAAGCATGGGCTTGAGGAGCCGCGACTCCATCGCTCTCAGAGCTCCTTCTTCAGGTCGACGACCAGGAGGAGGCCCGCAATCACAATCGCCATGATGGTTGTCAGGATCACGCCAACGACGGAAGCAAGCGCCCATTTGAGCGAGCCGACTTGGGTCACAATGATATTGCCGAGCAAGTTGACCTTGCGTCCGGACAGTGCGGCGCTCGTCGCAAATTCGCCCAGCACCATGACGGTGACAAAAATCGCGCCGACCACGACGCCTGGCAAACTCAGCGGGAAGATGATCTTGCGCAGCACGCGCCAGAAACCCGCGCCGAGGTCACGGGCAGCCTCGAGAATATTCGGATCGATGCGGCCGAGCATGAAGGCGATCGGCCCAACCATGAACACCACATAGATTTGCGTCATGCCGATCACGACCGAGAGTTCGGTGAACAGCAATGCCTCGATCGGCTGGTGAATGATCCCCGCCTTCATGAGTAGGATGTTGATCGCGCCCTCTTTGCCGAGCATTGGTCGCCACGCCACCACACGGATCAAAAAGGAGGTCCAGAAGGGAATGACGCAGAGAACGAGGAGCGCCGTCTGCAGCGTCTTGTTCTTGACAAACAGGCCGACGAACAACGCCGTGGGGTAGCCGACGAAGAACGTCGCTGCGAGGACAGTCAGCCAAATGCGGATCGTCGTCCAAAGCGAGGAGAGATAGGTGTCGGACGCGAAGAAGGTCCGCCAGCTGGCCAGGGTGAGTGTGCTCTCGATCTTGAACGTGGTCTGAGTCCAGAACGACACGTAAACAATCATCGCCATTGGAACGACCAGGAACAGCGTCATCCATACGACCGCTGGACCGATCAGAAGGTAAGCGCCTCCGGATTTTGACGAACTCTGCGGAGCCATTTCGATAGCCGAGGCGGACAGTTCGGTCGTCGTCATGCGAGCGATCTCAACCAAAGGCGATGCCGTCGTCGGCGTTCCACGCCAGACGATAGGTTTGCCCGGGCGAATAGGAATCGGGAGGGCCGTTGCTCAAGTGATGCTCGAGCTCGATAACCTTTCCGTCAGGCGTCTCGAAGAAATGCACGATCGAGGAGCCAAGATACTCGCTCGCGACATAGGCAGCTGGAAGGCCAGCCTCTCCGCCGTCCGGCTTCAGCCGGTCGTAGCGCACCGCGTAAGCCGGCTGTGCGCTCGCGACCCGCTGGCCGAGGGGAAAGCTCCCATAAGCCGTGCGGAAAGATTCGCCTTCGATCGAGCCGTCGAAGACGTTGTAGCAATTGAGAAAGCGAGCGACGTTGGGGTTGGCGGGGCGATCGTAGATGTCGCTCGGGCGGCCGAACTGGCTCATCTTGCCGCTATCGAGCACGATTAGCCGGTCACCCATCGCAAGAGCCTCGGTCTCGCTTCCCGTCACATGAAGGAAGGGAATGCCGAGCTGCTCGCGGATGCGGCGCAGCTCGCCGCGCATCCGAAGCCGCAGGTTGGCGTCAAGCGCGCCGAGGGGCTCGTCGAGAAGCACGAGTTCTGGACGGATCACCAGCGTCCGGGCGAGAGCGACGCGCTGTTTCTGTCCGCCCGAGATCTGGTGGACGGCGCGGTCCTCGAAGCCTTTGAGGCCCACGAGTTCAAGCATTTCCAGCGTGCGCGCGCGCGCCTCATGTTCGGGCGTCGGCTGCGCGCCATTGCGCGGACCGAAAGCGACATTGTCGAACACTGAGAGATGCGGAAAGAGCGCGAAATTCTGAAAGACGAAGCCGATGTCCCGGAGATAGGGCGGACGGGAGGTGACGTCCTTGCCCTTCAGGAGAACGCGTCCGCTCTGCAGCGTCTCGAAACCCGCGATTGCGCGCAGCAGCACGGTCTTGCCAGAGCCGCTCGGGCCGAGGAGCGATACATACTCGCCGGAGTTAACAGAGAACGAAACGTTGTCGAGCGCCGCGCGCTCGCCAAAAAGCTTGGTCAAGCCTTCCAATCTCAAAACAGGAACTTCGGCCACGGCCTCTCGCACGGTTCGAACGGCCTGAGGCGCCGTCAAGGGGGTGCACTGGAGCTTGCCCGCTTGCTCGTGCCTCCCGTCGCGTGAAGACGATGAAAGCAAAGATGTCTAATGTATGCAACCGATTTCACGCGTTGCCGATACGATTCTAATATTGTTAGGCAACCCGCCTGATTTGTGGGCGCCGAATGATTGCAACTTGTTCACATCTGCCGGACGAAGCGGTTTAGGTATACAAAAGACATTTTCAAACGTCCCTCGGGGTCAAATAAGGAAGACCTACCGGCGGGTCGGAAATCACCGCGACGATCTTCAACCGCGCAAGATTCTTCTCCGCGAGACCTGCGAGATGGCTGCGCCAATAAATCGCCGCCGCTTCGATCGCCCGGCCCGCGATGAGCTCGAAGAGAACGAGATATTCCCCTGCCGCGTTGGCGTCCTCCGGCAGGCCGAGCTTCGTCAGCGCGCGCGAAGCAGCGGCGAGGGGCAGGCGATTCTGCTGGATCAGCTCGATGAGATGCGCGTTGGGACCGCGCATGAGGCAATGGGTCATCAGAGCGCGGTCGAAGTCGACCCAGTTCGGAGCGTCCCGCATGGCAGGATCGCGCTCTTTCGCCTGATGCAACGCCTCGGCGATCTTGTCGTAGTCGGTCCGGTCGGCGGCGCGACGGATGGCTTCGGGCTCCATCAATCCGCGCAGCTCGAACCGCTCGCGGACCGATTGGGCCGTCAGGGCGCTCGCCACCCAATGTGAGCTCGCGGTTTTCGTGATCAGACCCCGTTCGTGCAAACGAGAGAGCACGTCGCGAACGACTGTCCGGCTCACCCCGTAATATTCTCCCAGCTCCGATTCGATGATCCGGAAGTCGCCGAAAATCAGCGACGCAGCGACTGCCGCCTCGACTTCGTCATAGACCCTCTCCCATAAGCCGCGGTTTTGCAGAGCACTGTCGATCTCGTTGGAAATCCGAAGGCCAAGCTTCGCGAGATCGCGCCGGATTGGATCGTCTTTGGAGCTCGGTCCTCCCACGAGATAGCCGCGACCCTCGAAGCGGCGGATGAGGCCCTCTTCCTCAAGAATGCGCAAAGCGGCCTGAACGGGCGCGCGGCTGGTCTTCATGAGTGCGGCAATGGGCCCTTCAAGCAGGACGAGGCCCGGGGACAGACGCCCGGCCGCGATGTTTGTGCGCAAGGCCGCGGCCACGAGTTTGTAACGCTTCGACGTTTCGACTTGAGCGCGGCGCGGGTTCATCGCGCTCTCCGGTTCACGTCTGCCACAAAACGTGACCAGAGGCGGGAGGCGTAATTGTATTCGTCCATGGCGGTGTTCCAGACGGCGATGCGGCGCGCCCGCTCGACATAGCTGCCGCCTGATCGCTTCGCGCCCTTGGGGACCACGACGGTCTCGCCATCGACTCCGACAAGGTCGCTGGTTGCCTCCTGCCCATCGTACCAATAGTCCCATTCGGCTGGCGTGAGATAGCTCCGCACCGCCTCGGGGGCCGAGATGTAGTAACCCTGCCGGGCCATTGTCGCGCCCGCCCAGCCCGACAACCACCAGTCGAGATATTCGTAAGCCATGTCCAGATGCGCGCCCGCGACGTGGCGCGCGATGCTGATGCCTCCGTGCCAGGCGCGATAGCCTTCCTCAGGCGCGGCTTCGCGTACGTGAAGCCGGGCTCGTCCGAGGTCGTTGTACATTGGCGACCACATGCTCTGGATCGCCGTTTCGCCTCGCCTCAGGAGCCCCGCCCCCTCCTCATTGGTCGCCCAACAGCGGACGAAGAAGCCTTCCTCGCGTTTGGCCCTCAGGAAGCGGAACAGGGCGACAAGCTCGGACGGAGTCATGTTGCCGATATTTTCGAAATGCAACGCGCCAATCGCCTCTGCGGCTAGGGCGGCGTCGAGGAGCCCGATGGCAGGCTCGTCAACCAAGGCGAGACGTCCTCTGGCGCGGGGGTCGAACAGCATCGACCAGCTTTCGCGCGGCCGCGCCTCGCCGTTGAAGACGCGCAAATCGTAGCCGAACGAATCGAAATTGTGAACTGTCGGCAGCATCGCGATATAGCGCGTCGCCTCGGGGCCGAGCGAATGGTCAGGCTGAACGTACAGCTTATTCATCGGCACATCGCCGACGCCGCGACTCGCGTATTTGTCGACGCCCCCGAGCCGGGTCAGGGATCCCACCGAACCCCAGCGCTTGAGCCTTTCGGTGTCGAGCGATTGGAGCGCCCCCCAGTACCAGACGATCGAAAGATTGTGAAAGGTTTGATCGTAGATGTGGTAGGCTTCCGGATCGAGCGCCGCCTTTCGCTGGCAACTCGGAAAGTCCAGCGCCTCGAAGGCGAGGTCGAAGCCAAGGTCGGCAGACGCGCGCACGCGCACCGCTTCGAGAAGCGCGGTCTGCTGGTGGCACGGGCCACCTTCGGCGGCCATTCGGTGACGCTGCTGTGTGCGCATCTCGCGCTCACGCGCGCGGCCCGTCTGCGGC
>Ga0209380_10003105_pt1 | contig 10398 bp, 10 predicted proteins | sample HubBroMetageWFT6_FD_188347 | JGI IMG/M metagenome (GOLD analysis project Ga0209380, IMG submission 188347) | Warmed and freeze-thawed soil microbial communities from the Hubbard Brook experimental Forest, New Hampshire - Hubbard Brook CCASE Soil... | ecosystem: Environmental > Terrestrial >...
AGAAAATCGCGGCGAGTAAATTTCATGGGTTCTCCGAAAACGAAGAGACAGGCAGGATAGCACGGCGGGCGAACGGGTTCGTTCGAAGCATCTTCCAAGGCGACTTATTTACTTCGGGAACAGCGGGTCTGTGGTCAACAGGTGCCTGAAATATTCTTCTTTCCATGTGGGATTGATGCGGTCGAGCAGCAGCGCCTCGGCAGCGCCGAAAGAGTAGAACACCTCGCGCTTCGATTGGGCGATATCGATGTGCTTGAGTTCATCGAGAGTCCTCGCTCGCGCCGTTACCGCATAGCTACTGAACGGCGTGTAGTCCGGCAGGGCAGCGTAGGCGGCGGATGGCTGGAAATCTGCGGCAGCCTCGGCGGATTTGATCTGGGTGTAGCGAGCGATACCCTCCTGCCAGACCTGGAAGCTGAAGTACTTGTGATCGCCCGGCAACAGTTGTGCGAAGAACTGTTTGCGGTCCTTTAGGTACTGCTTCGCGAGGTGCTCGAACTTTTGCTGGTCAACCTCATTCAGAGTGTTCAGCAGTGAGTCACGGATGTCCTCGAACGCGCGCGCCAAATCGGGGTTGTCGTACGGGTAGGGATAGTTGAGCATCCACATGCCCGTGGCATCGCCCTTGCTCAGGCCGAGATCAGCAATGGCCTTGATGTATTCCGGTTGTGCCCATTGCAATTGGTGAAAATGCTCATGCATCACGACCATCAACCAGGGCGTGGTGGCCTGGCTTGCAGTGGCTCTCGGTTCGCCGATCACAATCACCGGAGGAGATCCGAAAGCGGGGAACGTCGCCTCCACGTTAGGAGGGAACTGGCGCGGCCGGGCGTACACGTCATCGCCGACCCTTTGAAAGTCCTTGGGCGGGGTGGGGAAGCGCGTCAGGTATTCCGTGTCAGCAGTGACCAGCAAGAGCGGAGCGGGTGTCTTGCTCCAGTCAGGCCAGATCTTGTCTTGAATTTGCTCGGCGAGGCGATAGAACTCCGCGATGCGGACGGCATCTTCGGCAGGCAGTGGCTTCAGCGCCTGGGCCAACAGCGTCGTGGAAAGTAAGAGTGCAGCGATTAGGAAACGCATCGCGGAGATAGACGGCAAGCCTCGGTAGCGGTTAGCGCCCCCACCCTATCGTCCGCCGCTGCGGACGATAAGGATGGGGCACCCGCCGGCTATTCCGTTCCGGTCACACCGCCACTTTCGCCGGCGTGCTTTGGTCGGCGCGGAAGCGCAACTGTGCCGCGATGCGTCCGATCTTGTCGAACTGCTCGTCATCGCCGATGTACACAAGTTCGAGCCCGTGCCGTATGGCGTGGCCGACGATAGCGTCTCCCAGATCAGCGAGTTCGGTGTTGGGCTTGCCGCATACCACGCAGTCGGAGGCGATGTGATAGTCCATGTGCCCGCAGTGATAGCACTTCACGCCGGGCGCGCTAAAGGTCGACGCGAGCATCAGCGTCTGCACCTCGCCGGCCTCGAGAGAGCGCAGTACCCGTCGCAGCCCGATGGCGCCTCTCCCGTTGCGATGCGCCTCGCCAATCACCTCGGTGATCAGCGCCTGCTTGCGTTCGTCGTCATGTTTCTGCAACAGTTCGAGTGCCAATTGTCGAACCTGCGCCTCTGTGGCGGTCCGCGGGTCCATCCGGAAACGGTCCACCAGCCGTTGGCGGGAGTAAGTGTGCAGATGCGGTTCGAATTCCGACCAGACGTCGTCATGGCAGCCGATCAGCAGCTTCTCGCAGCCTCCGCGTTCTATGTGCCCGCTGATGGCGTCGGAGACCACTTTGAAATGCTGCATCACCTCGTTCATCACGCGGCGCTCGACGTGTCCGGCATCGTAGCCGCCCCAACCATCGCTACGGCCGCGGCGGGTGAGTTCGTTGATGAAGTCGAGCTTCTCGACGATGGTGCCGTCGGCGATCTCGAAAACGCGCGCCTTGCTGCGGTCTACCAGGGCAACGCAGGCGCGCTGCATGCCGTCGAAAATTGCAGCCAGCGGCTTTAGATGAAAGCGCTGGTTCAGGATGAGATTGCTCTTAGGCAACTTGGCAGGCACATCGAACTCGCGCCAGAGCCCTTGAGCCGCGCAGGCGAAAACCGCTTTGCCATGGCGGCCATTGCTGCGCAACTGGTCGGTCATCTCCAGGATGCGCTGCAGGTCGCGGCCGGCAGCTTTATGTCGGCTGCCCTTCTTCTCCGCCTCGCGGAGTGCGTTGTTCACCAGGTCTTTCACCAGGATGGTTTCGTCACGGTGCGAACGGTTGGGAGGCGTCGTGGGCTGATAGTAAAACGTGACTGCGCAGCCCTCCGGCGAATGGAAATTAGCGAGCTCTCGGATGTCATCTCTCTTGATCATTCCGGTTCTCCTGGGTCAATTGGTGCTGTGTAAGTAGGAGGAACCGCCGCGGGCGATCCCTTCAGTTGCTCTCGGCATACTCCACGGGCTTGTCCTTGAAAAGATCTTTCATTGGCAAGGCGCGCTGCAGGTGCTGGCGTGCCTTACGGATGGACCCACGCACCTCCTCCAGCGTGTGGTTGGTGATAGCGGCAATTTCATCGTGGGAGAAACCCTCCACCGCATACAGAATGAAGACCTCACGGTCGGTGCGCATGGCATCGCGCAGTGCGAGCTGCACTAACTTGATCAGCTCGCCTCGCGCAGCCATCTGCTCGGGATTGCCGGCATGCCCGTCGGCAACGAAGTCCTCTTCCAGCAGCTTTTCGTCAGGTTGGTGGAATTGCAGCCGGGCTTCGTCGCTGGCCTGGACATTCTGCGTGCCGCGGCGGCGATCGAGCGGTAGTCCGGCCACGTCATGATCGCTGGCCGCGATGCGGCCGATTGCCTCAGTCGCCAGCCGGTAAAGCCAGGGCTCGATCTTTATGCGCTCGGGCTTCTCGAACTCGTCGCTGAGCGCGGTAGCGATGGCTTCTGCCGTCACATCCTCGGACGCCACCTGGTCGGTTTGAAGCTCGCCCAGGCTTTCGCGATAAGCGATCTGGCGCTCGACGAAACGCTCCAGCCGCGGCAGATTGATGTCGATGTAACTGGCGATGTCAACCTGCGACACGGTGTCAGGCCGGACGATAGCCACGGTGTTCTCGAAAGCTGCGACCTCGGCCGCATGGCGGTCGGCGTCGCGATGGCGCAACCACTTATGTTTGCTGCGGAGAACCTGCTTGTGCCGTTTTAGCTGTTCCGTCAGCGCATCGAATGCCGCCTTGATTACGGTGACGGCGACGGGGCCCTTTTCCTGCGCCGCCATCTGCCCGGAAGGCAAGCGCAGGTTCAACGAGACGACGAAGCCCTCCCGCGCTGAGTTCTCTTCGACGATGCCTTTGACATGCACCAGCTCAGGGCGAAAGACCTGAAGGTACTTGCTCAGTTTTTCCAGATGATGTTTGACTTGCTTTTCGAGGTCGGCAGTTTTGGAAATCTTATAACTGAAATGAACGTTCATGAAAGGTTCTCCGGAGGGAAAGGTTCCAACCGTAGCTACCTTGCTCTGAGGCCAGTTTACTCCTGATGGCAAGCCGTCAACCGGGAAATGCGTGCTGGAGTGTTCTGTGGGCCCAGAGTGGAATGGAAAAAATACCCGGCCCGAACTGATGTGGAGACAAAAGAAACCCCGCCCTACCTTCGGTAGAACGGGGAACCCAAATCAATATATTCCGGTTGAGCCGTATTGCCCTTATGGGATGCGTACCTTCGCGTCGGGACCCGGGCTGACGTGGATGCTTTCGATGAATCGCACCTTGCGGTTCTGCAGCTTCATCACCAGCGAAGAGGTCCGCACCCCGTCGCCGAAGAAGCGCACGCCCCGGAGCAGCGGCCCATCGGTAACGCCAGTGGCCGCGAAGACGATGTTCGTTCCCGGCGCCAACTCGTCGGCGGTATAGATGCGCTTGGGATCCTTGATGCCCATGTCAGCCATACGCTCCGCCTGCTCCGGCGTGTAACCGGTCAGTCGGCCCACCATGTAGCCATTCAGGCAGCGGATCGCGGCCGCAGTGATTACGCCTTCGGGCGCACCACCGATTCCCATCACGGCGTGAACGCCCGAACCCAGCATGCCCGCGGCGATTCCGGGTGACAGATCTCCATCCGAGATCAGCCGGATGCGCGCGCCCGCCTTGCGAATGTCTTCGATCAACTTCTCATGGCGCGGCCGCTCCAGAATGATGATGACAAGATCTTCGACTTTGCGGCCGAGAACTTTTGCAATCACTTTGAGGTTGTGTCCGACGGGCGCTTCGAGATCGACAACGCCTTTGCACGAAGGGCCGACGACAATCTTTTCCATGTAGCAGTCAGGGGCATGCAGCAGGCCTCCGCCCTCGGAAGCCGCCAGGACCGTGATCGCACCGGGCGAGCCAGTGGCGCACAAGTTGGTGCCTTCGAGCGGATCAACCGCGATGTCCACCTGGGGATAGCTGTCGCTGTCGCTGCCGTGTTTGCCGACCTTCTCCCCGATGTATAACATGGGCGCTTCATCGCGTTCGCCTTCGCCAATAACGATGGTTCCGTCCATGGGCACGGAGTCCATGACGCCGCGCATGGCTTCGGTCGCCACTTTGTCCGCTAGTTCGCGCTTGCCCTGGCCCATGGTCTTGGCCGAGGCGATGGCGGCCTCCTCGACCACGCGCAGGAACTCCAGCGCCAGGTCAGCTTCAAAATTTGTCCTCGGGGAGTAATGGTTGGTCTCGGTCGCTGGTTTGGGTTGAGCCTGAACCTTGGTAGCCATGGGGGTCTCCGTTGAGGTGGCGGCTCGCCGGGGCGGGGCAGCGGTCGCGCTGCGAATTTTAGGTAAGAGAGCTAGAGGAGCGGTTGCGCTCTTCAGTCCTGCCCAAACGTTAAGGATACACAAATACTACGCGAGCGGCGCCAGCGAATTTTCGGGAGTCGAGATGTCGCGGAGCGGGCGAAAGGACGAAGGCAGGTGGCGGACGAAGCGGCAATTTTCTTGCCTCATCGAATCGCAGTAGAATGTGGGCCGCGTGAGCTTTATCTGCCGGTCACCTGATTCGGCCGAATTGAGCTCTCGGCGACAAATCTGAAGACCGTCACGCAATTGTGCAACTCTTCGAAAGAAATTGAATTGGAGATGCATGACCCCAGCCATTCAGCAGTCCGTCGAGTTTGACGCCCCGCCCGAAACGCTCTACGAGATGTACATGGATTCGAAGCAACACTCGGACTCGACAGGCGCTCCCGCCAAAGTCAGCCGCAGAGTAGGTGGTGCATTTACCGCGTTCGGCGGTCAGCTCGAGGGAAAGAACCTGTTATTGGTTCCCAACAGGATGATCGTGCAAACATGGCGGTCGACAGACTGGAAGACAGCTGACCCGGATTCAATTCTGGTGATTCAATTCAGCAAAACCAAGAATGGCAGCCGCGTCGACCTGGTGCACGTTAACGTGCCGGAACACGATCACCAGGGCGTTACCGACGGCTGGCGTCATTACTATTGGGAACCTTGGCGCGTATACCTCGAAGCGCTTGGGTTGAAGAGAAAGGCTGCTAACCGACCAAAGCGAAGGAAGTGGCGCGCCTAGGTTCGCGTCGAAACGCGAAATTGGCCGCACGTTCAGGTGATTCTCATGCGCTCATCCTTATTGCACTTCACTGCCGCGTTGCTGATTGTCCTCGGCCTCGGATCGAACAGCGCGGCCGGTACAGGATCTGCATCCAACGCAAATCAGGTTGCGGACGATGACGCCATCGTGTGGGGGGGCGATCACATTCAATTGAAACTCACCAAAGCCGGCGGAACGGTAGAGTTCGATTGTGCGATCGGAACCCTTACAAAACCCCTTACGGTGAACGAAAAGGGTAATTTCCACACCAGCGGGACCTACACGCGTGAGACGCCAGGGCCGACAATGCGCGACGGCAATCCCGCGGCGAGCGCCACGTATTCCGGCTCGATCGTTGGCGGAACCATGCGCCTTCACATCGGGGCCGGAACGAATAAAGAGATAGTGGGTGACTTCGTGCTCATCCGCGGCGAATCCGGACACGTGATGAAGTGCCGGTAGCGGAGTCTGGCGGGATTTCGAGCCGCCCCAGTTACGTAAAGGTGGTCAATAATATGCCACCACTATGATCCCACCACAGGCGCGCCCGGACGTTCCGCGTAGTGACAATGAGAGTTCCGCGGGACGAACTCGCCTGCGCGAACTCGCCCTGTATTTCCTGCGACTGGGCACGCTGGGATTCGGCGGTCCAATTGCTCTCGTTGGACACATGCAGAAGGGCCTCGTCGAGGACCGCCAGTGGTTCTCGCAGCAGGACTACCTGCAGGGCCTCGCTTTTTGCCAGCTTTCTCCTGGGCCGCTGGCCGCGCAACTGGCGATCTATCTTGGCTGGCTCCAGGCCGGTGTGTTGGGTGGAACGCTGGTTGGCATCGCGTTCATCCTCCCTTCGTTTCTCATGGTCGTGGCGCTCGCCGAACTGTATGTGCGATTCGGCAGCCTGCCCTGGATACAGGGAGCGTTCTACGGCATTGGAGCTTCGGTGATCGCTATCATCGCGAGAAGCGCCGTGAAACTACTGCGCGTGACCGTTGGCCGGGACTGGCTCCTATGGGTTGTTTTCTCCGCCATGGCAATCACCACCGCGTGGAAGCAGTCTGAGATTATCTGGCTATTTCTGTTGTGCGGCGTGGTCGTGATGCTGCTGAAGGCGCCGCCTAAAGCAGCTGTGCGCAATCCCATTCCGTTATTGCTGCCAGGCCTCAGCCGGTTGGTCACCGGCGTACACGGAGTGGCCGCGATAGGGACGATTGGCACGCTCTTCGTGTTCTTCGTCAAGGCTGGAGCGTTCGTCTTTGGCAGCGGCCTGGCCATCGTTCCGTTTCTGTACGGGGGAGTGGTGAGGGATTTTCATTGGCTTACCGAGCAACAGTTCGTCGACGCTGTTGCAGTGGCCATGATCACGCCGGGGCCGATTGTGATTACGGCAGGCTTCATTGGTTATCTTGTTGCGGGCGTGGTCGGAGCAATCGCAGCTGCGTTCGCGGTCTTCGCTCCACCTTATTTCTTCGTATTGATAGGAGCGCCGTATTATCGCCGCTTCGCCAATGTCCCGCAGGTCAAAGCATTCGTTCAAGGGGTGAGCGCGGCCGCCGTGGGAGCGATCGCGGGAGCTGCCTATATCCTCGCGCGGCGCTCGCTGATCGACCTGCCAACCATAGTTATCGCCATCGTGACATACGCCATACTGTCACGAACGAAGAAGGTCCCTGAGCCGATTCTCATTGTGGCTGCAGGAATTGTTGGCGTATTTCTGCATGGAGGTCTGCGGTGAGAGCGGCTGGAACTTTGGCTTGTCGAGCAGCATCGAAGTCGCTATAAGTGTTGTAAAGATTTGGCCCCGCCTCGTCCGCGACTCTCGTCTGCAACTCCCGCTGCGGGGTGGATGATGAAAGCTAGTCTGTCCTTATTGTTTCTTCTGTTTGCATCTACATCGATTCTGTCCCAAACGCAGGAGGTCCCGTCGGCAAACACCGTCAGCGGCGGCGAACAAACCGCTACTACTGCCGACGCCCCCAAGTCCTCAACCCTGCCGGACTTGGACAAGCTGCAAACCGTTGCCTCGCAGGCCGCCACCGACATCGGGCAGTTGCACATTGAAAAGTGGAAGGCCAACAGCAACGCCAAGAGCAATGCGCAGGCGGACGCCGATTCAGTGCAGCACAACCTCACCTCGGCCCTGCCGGGGTTGATTGACGCCGTTCGTTCGGCACCTCAGGACTTGAACGCGCAGTTCAAGTTGTATCGCAATCTGAATGCCCTCTATGACGTCTTTGGCACACTCACGGAAGCGACGCGCGTTTTCGGACAGAAGAGCGAGTACGAGGCGATGTCGCAGCAACTGCATGTGATCGGTTCTTCCCGGCGTAAGTTGGGAGAGGGATTGGAACAGTTGACTGCCACGACACAGAGCCAACTCGACCAACTGCGGACGCAAGTTAAAGACCAGCAGGAGAAGTTGGCCACCGCGGAAGCGGCGGCGGCAGAAGCGCGGAAGGAACTCGTCCTGGCTCAAAGCCAGCCGCCGAAGAAACCTGCAACCAAGAAGAAGAGTGTTGCCAAGAAACCGGCGACTGCCGGCAGCAACTCCAATGTGAACCCGTCCGCTTCGAATCCCAATGGCCAGACAGGAACTGGCACTCCCGCCCCCAAGTCATGAGAGTGTCGAGTAAGCGGGAAATCCCCGCCCGAGTAAAGTCAGCTTATGCGCTGCCGCTGAATGCCCTGCGCTACTTCGGCTGAGGCAGTGTCTGTCGCTGGGCAGGCTGCGACTCGGCTTTTGCTTCGCCAGGTTCACTGGCGCTCGCGTTGTTCGAGTTTGGTAACGACGCGAGTTCCGACTGCCGGAACTTTGGCGCACTCACATAGCCGTGAATGTGGTCTTTGCCGATGCTATTGATTACCAACTCCGCGGGCTGCGTGCTGTCGGGCATGTAGAACATAGCCGGCTGATACAGGTTCACGTGCTTCTGGGAGAGGTTACGGTCTTCCACGATCAGATCTAAGTCGGCGTATTGATGCTTGCTGTTCGCTTTGCGGAGCCTGACACCAAGCGGACCTTCATGCTGGAACTGCTTCGATTTGGTGATGTCGAACTCGTAGTAATTGCGCTCACCCTTCTTCTGCAACACCACCAGTTCCTCGTGCGTTCGGGCGATGGATCCGCTGAGTTCCGTGCGCGTGTTAGTCAGATCGCCGCGTGTGCTCTCCAAGTCGTTGCGTGTATGGGTGATGGCTTTACCCTGTTCGTCGATCGCTTTGCTCTGGCGGTCTAGCTGTGACTGCATCTTCTTCAGACGCAGGTTCTCAGCGGGACGTTTCGTCGGGGTAGCGGTGTGAGCAACGGGCGGCGTCTCCACAACCGGCGTCGGTTGCGGCTCAGGGCGGGCAGCGAGCGCGTTCACCTTAGCGGTGAGGTCGTCGATCTGGCTGCGTGCCTGATTGAGTGCTGCGGTAGTCTGCGCCTGTTGGACCATCGCACTCTGAGCCATGCGATGTTCGTAGATGGCATAGCCCCCGACTCCGCCTCCGGCAAAGGCGGCGGCGGCGACAGAAACAGCCAGCCAAGCGGGCAGAACGGACCTCGGGGAAACAATATTCGGCTGCATGATCCCTCCTGAAACCTTGGGGTCGATAGACACCCAAGTACGTGCATGCATGTTGACTGCCGATTAGTCATGCCCGTAAGTCCTTGCGTGGAGGTCGTTTTCAAGCGACGTGTCGGGGCCGCAGGAACGAAATTGCCCTGTGCTTGAATCTTTTACACGTATCGCCGGCTTACGGACTGGGAGCGGCGCGGGCAAAGCTCCGCTTGGTGTCCCGAGCCCAGCCGCCCGGTTTGGCGGCGGAGCCCAGGGATACGCATTTCCCCCGCTTACCCAACCTCGATCACGCTTGGCTGAGTGCAGTCGAAGGAACGCCAGGTAGTCTGCAATCTCGGCCATCTACCTGTGGCGAAGACGCAGAGCTGGCAGTAACATCGGTCGTACAATCCCACTGACGGGAGGGGCGAATGCCGATTGTGTCTCTTCGCGATGTGGTCGAAGCACTCGACCTGGAAAGTGACGAACTGCACTCTTACCTTGATCCGGATACGGGCGAGATAGTTACGTTCAACGACGACGAAGCGCGCATCGCCGCGAGCGGCACATGGGAGACCTCCCCAGCGTGGATGCAAGAGTATTTGCCGAAGGTCAAGCGCGCGCTTGAAGACGACCGCATGCTGGAGCTGCCAGACCGCGTGCATATCGATGAATGGCGCATAATGCAGGACTTCGCACTGGAAGAAGCACAGTGCCGATGCCGTTCTGAGCTGACTTCAGCAGTCCACGGAGAGGGCGCGTTCCTACGATTCAAGAGTGAGATTCAACGGTTGGGGCTGGAGGATTCGTGGTTCCAATACCGCCAAGCAGCCTTTGAGCAGGTTGCCAAAGAGTGGCTGGAAGACAACAAGATCCAGTATCGCTGATGGGAGATCGATGAGAACGGGATGATGCCCCTGGTGTTCGTCGCGGACGACAAGGGTTGGGCGTCTGCATCAACCATGGGAGCGAAGAGGGTAACGTGAGGAATGCGGACCAGACACATCGCATCGCATGGTGCTGCCTTGCGATCATCGCAGCCTTGCTGGTGGTCGGTTCGGTGAGCCATGGCGTGTTGCGCCACATCGTGCAAACGGCTCCGCTGTGGGCTGCGGTGGTCCTGGGCCTTCGTCGCAACGAGTTGAGCAAATGGGTCGCGTTGCCGTCGTTTCTCTTCTGGCTCACGATCATGATTTTCATCTGGCTGTTCCTGCTGGGATGGGCGCAGATTGTTCAGGGCAATTTCTCTCCGACGGAGATTGCGATGACACTCATCGTTGGCGCCGCC
>Ga0209380_10003107_pt1 | contig 10389 bp, 9 predicted proteins | sample HubBroMetageWFT6_FD_188347 | JGI IMG/M metagenome (GOLD analysis project Ga0209380, IMG submission 188347) | Warmed and freeze-thawed soil microbial communities from the Hubbard Brook experimental Forest, New Hampshire - Hubbard Brook CCASE Soil... | ecosystem: Environmental > Terrestrial > Soil...
GAGCAGGTATTGCAGCAGGGAATGGCAAGAGATCCGCGAGCAGTTGAGTTGCCGATTGCGCTGGCGGGGCTTTATGTGGAGCGCAACCGCGCGGCGGATGCGAAGCGCGTGCTCGATCAGGTGGAAGGGGATGCCGGCGATTACCCTGACGGACGCGGGGCGGTCGCCAACTTTTATTTAGACAGCGGCGATGCAACTGCAGCCCTGGAGCGCTTTCGTGCGCTGGTGAGCCAGAATGAGAATGACCAGGCGGCGGCAAAGAAAGTCGCGGAATGTTACTTGCAGTTGAAACGCTGGCAGGATGCCGAGCAGTGGATCGATCAGCGCGACAAAGATCACAAAGATGTTGACTTCCGCTTGTTGCGGGCGCGGAGCGATCTGGGAGCGTTGCGGCTGCGCGAAGCCGCCACCGAACTGGAAGGCCTGATCAAGGATTCTCCGGATCTGCCGGCCGTTTATTTCTATCTGGCGCAGGTGAATTTGGCCGAGGAGCAGCGCGTGCAGGCGCAGCAGGCCCTGATGGACGCGCTTCGAGTGCAGCCGGGATATCTGCCTGCACTGCTGGGCCTGGGCAATATTAGCTTGCAGCAAAACAATGCGGCATTGGCGCTGGCCTATGCGAGCCAGGTGATCGCCACCAGCTTTTGGGTGGGCGATGCGCACGTTATCGCGGGAAGCTCTTATTTGCTGCAAGACGATCTGAACCAGGCGCAGAGAGCCTTCGAACTGGCGGCTGGATTGAATCCGCACAGCCCCGCAGCCGAGGAGCGCCTGGGGCGAGTGCTCGCCATGCGGGGGAAACCCGCGGACGCCGAAAAAGCTTATGAGAGTTCGCTGGCACTTGATCCAGATTATGCCGCCGCGCTGAGCGGCCTGGCGGAGACGCTGGAAAAAGAAGGAAAAACGAAACAGGCCAGCGCGCGCCTGGACCGGCAGATCGCGGCGCAGCCCAAGGCCTTTCAGTTGTACGTGGCCAAGGCGGAATTTTGCATCACACAGAAAGACTGGGCCTGCGCTGAGCATAGCTATCAGCAAACCCTGGCCATCAATCCTTACTATGTGAACGGCTACCTTGCCCTGGCTCATATTTATGCCGCAACGAACCGGCCACAGCAAATGATTCAGGCGTACGCGGCGGCGCGCAGCAAATTTCCCCAATATCTTCCTACTTACATCCTGCTGGCGCAGGTTTACGAATACGTGGGAAATGTGGAGGCAGCGCGGCAAACTTATCAGGATGCGTTGAAGGTTGATCCTAGCTCATATCAGTCGATGACCGGGCTGGCCGAAATTTACGCCGACCATGGCGGATCGTTGAGCGATGCGCTCGAACTCGCGCAAAAGGCAAAGGCCACGCAGCCTGACGATCCGGGGGTCAACGACACGCTGGGCTGGATTTACTATAAACAGGGGCTGTATCGCTCGGCCGTGCCAACGCTCGAGGCCGCGGTGGCGAAGAATCCGCAGGTTGCGAAATTTCAATTTCATCTAGGAATGGCTTATCTGGCCGCCGGGCAGCCGGCGCAGGCTCACAGCAGTCTGCAGATGGCACTGCAAGCGGGACTGAGCGGGGAAGATGCACGATCGGCGCAAGAGGCGCTAGAAAAGACCGGGTCGTAGCCGGATGGTCACTTCGGGCGAGTGCCAGTTGTGAGTTAGAATCAATGCATCCGAAAGAAGTGAAGGAGTCATGCCAATGTATCCGGAGATAATGGTGATCCCCATGCGCGAAGAGCTGACCCGGCTGGGCATTGAGGAATTGCGCACGGCCGAGGATGTGGACCGCGCGTTGAAAGGGCAGACGGGCACCGCGATGGTGATTGTAAACTCGATTTGCGGGTGCGCCGCCGGACGCATGCGGCCCGCGGTGCGCATGGCTCTGGAGAAGGCGACTCATCCGGACCGGGCGTTTACCGTTTTCGCCGGGCAGGATATTGAAGCCACGGAACGCGCGCGCGGTTATTTCACGGAGCAGCCGCCGTCCTCACCCTCGATCGCGATTCTGCGCGACGGGCAATTGGTTTACATGATGCCGCGCCGGGACATCGAATCGCGGGAGGCGCCGGCCATCGCCGCCGAGCTGAAGGCGGCGCTCGACAAATTCTGTGCGCGTCCCATGGCGACAAAATAAAGCGGCGCGATCATGCGTTAGGAAATACTTCTTCACGACCTATTTCCTGTTTCCTGGCAATCTATTTTTTTGCCATCGGGCGCACCATGAACGCCTTCACCACGATGGCGTTGGGCTGCATTCCTACTGGAATCATGGTGAGCAGCGAATACTCGGAGGGCTCGAGTTTGCGCGGCGTGCGCTTCTGGATCACGGTCACGTCGCCCGCCTGGGTATCGAGCACGAGAAGATACTGCTGATCCTGCGACAGAGCCAAGCCGTCGGGACGGCTGCCAACGGTGAGGGTTGCGATCTGTTTTCCCAGGTCAATGTCATAGACAGCTACACTGTCAGAGCCGAAGTTGCTGGCATATAGCCGGGAGTTATCATGCGTGACTACGGCGCGGGAGGGATGCTGGCCCACCAGGGCGCTGCTGCCAACTTCATCGTTGCCGGTTTCGATGATGGAAATGCTATCGGAATCGAAATCGCACACAATGAGCTCGCCGCCGTCTGGTTTGAGGACGAGACTCACCGGCGTGCGGCCGACATCGAGCAGCGCCAGAACGCGATCATTGGTTGCCTCGCGATTCGCTAAAGCGATGGAAGCCACTTGCGACGAGCCGGAACAGGCCACGTAGGCTTTGCTGGAATCGGGGAGGATGGCGATATCCTCCGGTTGCTGGCATACGGGCAAGGTCGCGCGGACGCGCAGCTGTTTCGTGTCGATCAGAGAAATCGTGTTGTCGCCACGATTGGACACGACTGCGGTCGCGCCGTCGGGCGAAACCCGCGCCAGTCCGGGCGATGAGCCGACCCGCACGTTTCCCAGAACGATGCGTTTGTCCAGATCGATGACCGAGACATTGGCGGAACCTGAGTTGGCCACATAACCTCGCTTGCCGTCTTCGGAGACATCGATGAAGTAAGGTTTTCCGTGCACGCCGATCGTGGCCACCACGGAGTTTGTTTCGGCGTCGATCACGCTGACATTGTTCGAGCCCGTGTTGACCACGTAGATTTCGTTTTTCCTGACATTGGCCGCGATGCCGGTCGGCGAAATGCCCACAGCGATGGTTTTGGCCAGTTCGAACGTGCGCAGGTCGATGACGCTGACTGTATTGCTTTTGCCGTTGGTGACGTAGGCGAATTCGCGATAAGCGGGGCCGTAATCGGGGAAGGGACGCTCGCGAAGATACCACCATGCGAGTGCGGCGAGCACCGGGATCAGGACAATGGTGATGAGGAATTTTCGCAAGATGAAGGCTGCTCGCCCACTGATCCCGCGCTGCGCAAAAACGCCTGCCCGGAATGACAATCAAACTGGGTACTGCCCTAGCGCGGCACGGTCTCTGGAGCGGACGGCTGGGATGCGGATGGTTGCTTCAATTCGCCAGCTTTCAGTTCGCCCGCCTTCAGTTCGCCAATCAAGGCCGTCGCGCTTTCGTTTGAAACCCTGATTTCTCCATCGAGCACAGCCACAAGTTTACCGGCTCCAGCGCCCTCGAATTCCGCGCGGCGCAGTGTGACATTGCCCTGCGCCGAGGGAGGGAGTATAGCTTTAAGGTCGCCGCCCCGGCGCACGGCGGAGAGTACCGCCTCGCTGACTTTTTCGCGCAGCATATCTCCCAGCGAACCTGAGCGCAGCGATTCGCCGAGCAATCCGTCGGCATCGACGCGCGTGATTTTAGGCGCCAACTGCAAGGCACCGTCATTTCCAACGACCGGGATCAGGTTCATCTCGAGCGTGCCGTTGCCCTCGGCAATTTCGCTGGCTTGTCCGCCGAAGCAGGCCCAGCGCTCGAAGTGCAACTGGACGAGGACGAGGCTTGCGGGTTCGTGCGGGGTGAGGACGGCGTTCTGAATCGTAATCTGCTCGCCGCAGCGGTTCGCTTTGTCGAGTTGGGAGCGCAGAACCTCAGTAAAATCATGTTGCAGGTCCGACAGATCCGCGGTCAGCTCAAGGTTGAACTTGTTCTGACCGTTGCCGTTATCCGCAACTCCTTTGGAAATCATGCCCGAGGCTATGACGGCGATGGACTGATCCGCGAACATAATCGAATTTCTGACCGGAGGAATTTCGTAGGCCGCCTGTTCGCCGTTCCTGGCTGCGATGCTCAGTTCCTCTCCCAGATCGAGTTGCTGGGTCTGGAAACCTGTGAGCGCCTGGTCGAGAGTCTGCGCCGCGCCCGCGATCTGTGGGCCAGGCGATTTCGCATCTCGGCTTCTTTCATCCAGTTCCCTGGCTTGTTGCGCGAGGTCGGCGTCGGCCTTGAGCAGCTTCCTGGTAATTTCTCTCAGGCCGGATTTCTGGCGATCGGATAATCCATCCAGAAACTTCTTCTCTTCGGCTCGGGCGGCTTCAATCGCTTGATTGAGACTGGTGACGCGGCTGGCAAGTTCTTGCGAGCTTTGCTTGCCAAGCTGATCCAGAAGGGTTTTTAGTTCTGTGATGGCTGCGGACGTGGTCTTCAGCATCGCGGCATAGGCGACGATCTGCTGGCTGGTGGCTTGCACGGCGAGCATTTCATGAAAGTCCTTCAGGTCGTCTTTTACGTCGACGCCAGTGGCTTTGCCGATGGAGCTTAATGACTCCCCGTTCTCGACGCCGCCGCCGGTGTGGCCGCCGCCGGCGCCGCGCTGGGCGAACACTTCGGAAGGAAGGGCAAGAAGTGCGGCTGACAGAACGAGTACGGTTACTCCGGAAACACAACTCCCGCGAAACATACATCCCCCAGGTAGCGCTTGCACAGGCTGAGGAGCCTGCGGAAAAATTCAAGAGCGGGACAGCAAGTCGCAACTGATCCCGCAGGTGTAAGTATGATGCATCGGGGCTTTATGCGCCAGAGGGAAGAAAAGCCAAAATTGTCTTTAGGCTCGACCGCCACGAGCTTTACATTTCTTTGCGGAGCGGGAAAGAACGCCCACGCGGAGCTACTTGTACAGGCGGAATGAGACCTCGGCGGCCAGGTGTACGGCGACTGGCTTGCCGTCCTTGGTAGCGGGATCGAAGCGCCACTGTTGAACGGCTTCGACCGCCTTTTCGTCAAGGCCGCTTCCCAGACTCCGCGTAACCTTGATCATCGTGGGATTCCCGCTTGAGTCGACGACCAGGCTGATAAGCACCGTGCCCTCAACTTTGGCTCGCCTGGCCTTGTCGCTGTATTCCGGAATGACATTGTGGATCAGATGCGGGGGTGTCACACCGTTGCTGCCCGCCTCGTAGATGGGTTCCTGGTTCTGGTCGGCGGGCTGGGCGGAAGATTTGCCGGGTTGGTTCTGCGCGGGCGAAATGCCGGCGAGGGCTGACGCGATGAGGATCACGAGCAGAAGGCTGCGGGAGAAGGTTTGTGGAAGAATCTGCATACAACCTCCGAAGAGGAATTGTAGCAATCGCGTCAACGAAAGCGTGCCAGCTATCTGGGCTCGATCACCTTCAGCCCGGGTACTTGGGTAAAGTGACGCTGGTTGAAGGTAGCTACCGCGCTTCCACGTTCCAAAGCCGTTGCCGCCACGATGAGATCATAGAAGCCAATCATTTTGCCGGCGGACTCAAGTTCGGCCCAAATGCGGGCGTGTTCGAGGGCAGTCGTCCCGGTGTAGGGAAGGATATTCACCAAAACCAGGATTTTGCGAATGTAGTCTTCTCGTTCAACCCTGTACGCGCTCGAGGCCCGCTCTACGCCGTGCCACAACTCAGCGACCGTAATCGCCGCAATCTGGATCTCCTCGTCCTTCTGCGAAGCCAACCAACGATTGAGGTCGAAGGTTTCACGTTCGCCTCGAATAACGACGTCGGTATCTAGAATTACTGCCACTTGTCTTCCGGGGCCTTGAGAATCTTCCGACCCCTCCGTAGGTCTCGGTGCCAGGCCTTGGCGTTGGCGTTGGATAACTTAACTTCGCGCAACGCTTCCGCCAACTCCCTGCCTGTGCATGCTTTGTTCTCGTTGGGAACCAGCCGCGCCACCGGAGTGCCGTTCTTGAGCAGCACGAAAGTCATATTCTGATAACGCACCCGGTTCACGCAGTCGGCAAAGTTGCGGGCGGCTTCAGTGACAGAGATGGAGGTCTTTTTCATAGAATCAGATTATCTGATTATACGGACGGAAGCTAGGATGTTTGCGGAGAACGCCACAAGGTCACCAGTCCGGCACGAAATCAAAACGATGGTGTTTAGGGCTGCGGCGAGGGCGTGCCAATATGTTACCTAACTAAGAAGGGCCGGATCTTCTCTGCACTCGTTCCACTGGGTTCGGAGGTCCTCCGCGAAAAAGTCAAATCCCCCTGCTGGTCCTTTCCGCTTCTTGCGGAACTGGAGAACGACTCCCAAATGATGTGTAAGATGCCGGCGCACAGGCTGGACCCGCATCTGCCCGTGGGCATCCTGTGCAAAATCGCCGGTTGGATGCACGTCCCCGTCGATCATTACTCCGGTAAAACTGGGCAACGTCTCGAAAAACTTCATCTTAAAGCCATGGTGCCGATTTAGTCCCACACGTTTGACAACGCCAATTACTCCGAATATCTCTTCCCGTACCGGGCGCTTCTCTATCGCATCCATATGTTCTGCGTGCTTCGACTTGGGGTGAAGAATTATGACGAAGACTACCTTCCCACTCTTCAGAAGATCGAGTAGAGTATCCAGGTGCTGAGTGAAGGTATTCAGTGCACTGACGCCGGTTATGACGATTTCCCGTTCAGCCGTGAGGTAGAACTGGTGGGGAGGGAGGGCATGATTTAGGTGGTCCCGGTTCTCGATGTCGACCAAGCCAACATCATCTAAGGCACCCAGAAGATTTATGCCTCGAGGATTCTTCCGAAATATCGGTGTCAGTAAGATCCAACACACCGTGCTAATGAGGCAAAAAAAAGCGAACGATACGCCCACTCCGACCCAGCTCCACTTGGAGTTAATACTGGCGAACGACCCAAGAAATGCCCACAGAGCCAGCAATATGCTCAAGCTGAAGGCCAGTCCCCTCTGTCCCATGCGATCCTCCACATAAGAACCTGCCGAAGCAGGTTTGCAGGTCAGCCTATCTCAAGTGCGTGCCTCAAGGTGCATTCCAACGCGTTCGCTAGCCACACCTACCCCAATTTCCGGCACAGTCCTACCCACAACTGCTGCGATCTGACGCACCTGCTTCATGAGTTCGTCGAACTGATCGGGGAAGAGCGACTGCGGGCCGTCGGACATGGCTTCGTCCGGATTGTTGTGGACTTCCACCATCAATCCGTCGGCGCCCACGGCTACGGCTGCGCGAGAGAGCGGAGTTACTTTGTTGCGCTTGCCGGTGCCGTGGCTGGGATCAACGAAGATGGGCAGGTGGCTCAGGCGCTGTACGGCCGGGACGAGACTGAGGTCGAGAGTGTTGCGGGTGTGGTCGGCGAAGGTGCGCACGCCGCGTTCACAGAGTGCAACGTTGTAGTTGCCTTCGCTCAGAATGTATTCCGCGGCCATGAGGAATTCTTCGAGCGTAGCCGACATGCCGCGCTTCAGCAGTACGGGCTTCTTGGCACGGCCGGCGCGCTTCAGCAGGGAAAAATTCTGCATGTTGCGAGCGCCGATCTGGATCATATCCGCGTATTCTTCCACCAGATCGAGCGACTCGTTGTCGATCGCTTCCGTAATAATCTTCATGCCGTACTGCTGGCGGATTTCGGCCATGATCTTCAGGCCCTCTTCACCTAACCCTTGAAAGGAGTAGGGGGAAGTGCGCGGCTTGTAAGCTCCTCCGCGAAAGAACTGCGCTCCGGCGCGATGTACGCGTTCGGCCACGGCGAAGGCTTGTTCGCGGCTCTCGATGGCGCAGGGTCCGGCCACGATGGCGAGGCCAGTGCCACCGATGGTGGCTGCGGTCCCGGCGAAACGAATTACGGTGTTGTCTTCTTTAACGTCGCGGCTAACCAGCTTGTAGGGCTTGGAAACTTTGATGACTTCCTGCACGCCGGGCATTTCTTCGATCGTGCCCTGCTCGACCTCGCCCTTATTTCCAGTGATGCCGATCGCGGTGCGCTGCGCTCCGGGCATGGCGTGGGCGCGATAGCCGAGCGACTCGATCTTCTGGCAGACGGAGCGCACCTGCTCGTCGGTAGCGTGCGCTTTCATGACGACTAACATGAGGTTTCCTTGTTGACAGGCCGTCCGCATCGCGGACCTGGGGCGGCGAGTGCTTCAAGTTTACCTTTGGCTGGTCTGCACAGCAAACGTGGCAGCATTTCGGCGGTATGGGCGCCTATGGGGAAGGCGGCGTCGAGTTGCGCTCGAAAAGGGCTCTCACACAAATCGAGCCGCGGCGCGCGCAAGAGAAATCCATTGTAATGGGATGCGGCTTATGAATCTCGAAGTATTTGGCGGCATCCAAAAATGGAAGAAGCTAGACGGATCTTCCATGCTGATTTTCCATCCTGAAACCGATTTGCCATCATTTGACATCAACTCAACGAAAATTCTTTGACCAAGAACTTAAGGAGGACTTATGAACGCACAATTGCAGAGTCTGTCGGCAAGTCTTAGTGGAACGCTTACCCTTGGCGGCGAACTTACCGTCAATCGATTAGGTTTTGGCGCCATGCGAATCACGGGCGAGGGAATTTGGGGACAACCCAAGGATCGTGCGGGGGCGATCGCGGTGCTGCGCCGCGCAGTCGAGTTGGGCGTGAACTTTATCGATACGGCGGATTCTTACGGGCCAAACGTGAGCGAAGAGCTTATCGCGGAAGCCCTGACGCCCTATCCCAAAGATCTGGTGATCGCGACCAAGGGGGGATGGAATCGTCCGGGACCGAATCAGTGGACGCACGACGCCAGCCCGGAACACCTGCGCGGCGCGATCGAGGGGAGTTTGAAGCGGTTGCGTCTTGACCGCATCGACGTGTACCAGTTGCACGCGCCGGACCCGGTGACTCCTTTCGACGTGTCGGTTGAAACATTGGCGGAGCTACAAAGGCAGGGCAAGATCCGTCTTGTGGCGCTTTCGAACGTGACGCGGGAGCATGTGGAGCGCGCTCTGAAGATTGTACCTATCGCTTCTGTGCAGAACCGTTATAGCTTCGCCGATCGTGAGTGGGACTATGTCGTGGACTATTGTGAGAGCCATGGAATCGCGTTCATACCGTGGTTTCCTTTGGGAGCAGGGACGGTGGCCGGGGAAGTGCTCGATGAGATCGCGCAGGCGCATCATGCAACCCCGAAGCAGGTAGCTCTAGCGTGGCTATGGCGGCGGTCCCCGGTTATGCTGCCTATCCCGGGGACGAGTTCAATCGCGCACCTCGAGGAGAACGTCGCGGCGGCCGCGGTGCACCTTACGAAAGAAGAGTACGAAAGGCTCGCTGAGGTTCCCGAGTTGGTCGCAGCGAGATAAAGAGAATACGGGGGAGCCCCGGTGCAGTCTGCAGAACGAGCCATGCGGGCAAATGTGGCTGCTATACCTCACCGGGGCTTACGACATGGCCTTTCAGCACGCCATCCGCAACGGTCCGAGAGCTGCGATTTCTATCCAAGCCACTGCGGGTTCTGGAAAGTTCCGTCGAAATGATGGCTGGTCTTGTACTTTTCAAACTCGCCCGATTGAGCGGCCTTAGCGGTCTTTGCTAATAGAGCGATCACTGCTTCCTTTTCCATCGACCGAAAACCGCGCGCCGCATCCAGAGCCTGCTGCAGGATCTTGAGGGAATCGCATCCTGTGATGACCGCGCTAGTAGGCAGGTTCATGGCGTAATGCAGACACTCGACCGCGGTCACAGTGTTGCTGTGAAGAATGAAGGGATCGCCCATGGACTTCATACCCAGGACTCCGATGTTCTGTTCCTGCAGAACAGGGAGCACTTTGGACTCGAAGCTGTTGAAGTGGTGGTCCATCACATTAAGAGGCATTTGTACAGCGTCAAATGTGAATTTGTGAGCGGAAGCGGTCGCCAGCATCTTCAAATGGATATCCGGACTCTTGTGACCCGTGAAGCCAATGTACCGGACCTTCCCGGCTCTTCTCGCCTCAACCACCGCTTCCAGGGCACCTCCAGCTGCGAAGATTCGATCGGGGTCGCCATCGCGAATGACCTCGTGAAACTGCAGCAGATCGATGCGATCGGTTTGCAGGCGCTTCAACGAGTCATCGATTTGGTTTACCGCGGTGGCTTTGTTTCTGCCGTCGATCTTCGTCATTAAGAATGCCTTTTGCCGATAGCCGTCGCGCAGCGCTTTCCCCATGCGGAGTTCACTCTCTCCGCCGTTGTAATCCCAGCAGTTGTCGAGGAAGTTGATGCCCGCGTCCAGA
>Ga0209380_10003109_pt1 | contig 10385 bp, 10 predicted proteins | sample HubBroMetageWFT6_FD_188347 | JGI IMG/M metagenome (GOLD analysis project Ga0209380, IMG submission 188347) | Warmed and freeze-thawed soil microbial communities from the Hubbard Brook experimental Forest, New Hampshire - Hubbard Brook CCASE Soil... | ecosystem: Environmental > Terrestrial >...
CCCCGTCCGAGGCGCGGCTTTGCTCGTTGCGGGAGTGGTCGCGGGCGCTTCGGCCTTAGCCTTGCTTAGCCGCTCCGTAGAGCGTCGGCTTGTCCGCGTGTCGGCGGAAATGCTGATGCGGGCGTTCGGGACGATTGAGGCGCTTTTGGTTGACGGAATCGCCGCAACCACGCTCGGCGTTCGTGGCGTTTCTTCCGATTGGCCCGGTTTCCTCGCCAACTTACGATCCGCGACCACGCTGCTGCGCACAAGTTTTGGCGTTAAGCGCGAGGTGGCGGGCGGCTGGTCCGATCCGTTCGGGTCGCGACCGTTGGGCGGGGGTTTCGACTCGCTCACTGGCAATGTCCACGGTTACACGATGAGTCAGACGCGTAGGCAACTTCGCCAGCGAAACGGCGCGACCGCTGATACTCCCGCATCATCCCTCGAATATGCAATGGGGCATACATCGCATTGCAGGGGACTGGGGAGCAAATATGGCGAAGTGGTGAACGGGCTAATGCGCTACCCGGCGGAACACAAGCGAAGCATTCGTGCCGCCAAATCCGAAGGAGTTTGACAGCACGACGTTTACTTCGCGCGCGCGCGGCTTTTGCGGAACGAGATCCAGAGCCGTGGTGACGGAAGGATTATCGAGATTGAGCGTCGCCGGCACGATCTGGTCGCGCAGCGCAAGCAAACAGAAGATCGCCTCGACCGTACCCGCAGCGCCGAGGAGGTGACCGATCGAGGATTTCGTCGACGACATGCTGATCTTGGCGGCGGCGTTGCCGACCAGGCGCTCGACGGCTTTGAGTTCGATCTCATCGCCGACCGGCGTCGAGGTGCCGTGGGCATTGATGTAGTCGATCTCGCCGGCTGTTATGTCCGCGCGGTGGACTGCGGCCTTCATGCAACGCAAGGCGCCGTCGCCGTCCTCGGCGGGTGCCGTGATGTGGAAAGCATCCCCGGAAAGTCCATAGCCGATCAACTCGGCATACATGTGGGCGCCGCGCTGCTTGGCGTGCTCGTATTCCTCGAGCACGACGACGCCCGCACCTTCGCCCATGACGAATCCGTCGCGATCGCGATCGTAAGGCCGCGAGGCGCGCGCGGGCTCGTCGTTGAAACCGGTCGAGAGTGCCCGGCAGGCCGCAAATCCGGCCAGCGAAATGCGGCAAACCGGTGATTCCGTTCCACCGGCGACCATCACATCGGCATCGCCGAGCGCAATGAGCCTGCCGGCGTCGCCGATCGCGTGCGCCCCGGTCGAACACGCCGACACTACCGACAAATTGGGCCCTTTGAGCGAGTGAGCGATAGACACGTAACCCGAGGCAAGATTGATGATCCGCCCGGGAATGAAAAACGGCGAGATGCGGCGCGGGCCGCGTTCCTGCAACAACAATGCCGTTTCCGCGATGCCCTCGATGCCGCCGATGCCGGAACCGATAAGGACTCCCGTCATGGTCTGGTCTTCGTAGCTTTCCGGGTGCCAACCGGAATCGTCGAGCGCCTGCTTCGCCGCGCTCATGGCAAAGAGGATGAAGTCATCCACCTTGCGGCGTTCCTTCGGCTCCATCCATTGATCAGGGTTGAAGGTGCCGTCCGTGCCGTCGCCGCGAGGAATCTGGCCAGCGATCTTGCACGGTAGATCGGAGACTTCGAACTTTTCGACGCGGTTAATCCCGCTCTTGCAGGCGAGTAAGCGTTGCCACGTTTCCTCCACGCCGCACGCCAGCGGGGTCAGCATGCCGAGACCGGTAACGACAACGCGTCTCATGCACGGCACTCCAAGCGAGCGCCGCGCCGATCGCCGGAGCCGTTATATCTGCAGCCGTAAGTCAGGGATAAACGCGGCGTGCGATATCTGCGCCGTAACGCATGCTTCATGTCGCGCCCGACCACATCGGTCGTCAGCTCTTCGCGTTTTTTTCCAGAAATTTGATGGCGTCGCCTACTGTGAGGATGGTTTCGGCGGCGTCGTCCGGTATTTCGCAACCAAACTCCTCCTCGAAGGCCATGACGAGCTCGACGGTATCTAGGCTGTCGGCGCCAAGATCGTCGATGAAACTGGCGTTTTCGGTGACTTTGTCCGGCTCAACGCCGAGATGCTCCACAACAATCTTTTTTACCCGCTCGCCAATATCGCTCATCGTTTCCAACCTCTTCTTTCAACGCGACCCAATCGACTTCAGCGTGGCCTCGTCGTTGGCGATGGCCGCGAAGAAAGCAACCGAAGGCGCACGTTAAATTCCCCCGCGCTCCGGCTTCCCGTCTGTCCCCCGCCAATCACGGTCCGGTTACCACACTTCCCAAGCGTTGACCAGCGCAGCGTACCGCCGACGACAACCTCTATCACCTTCAAATCATGGCCATTCCGCCATTGAGATGCAATGTTTGACCTGTGACATAGCCGGCTTCGCTCGATGCGAGAAAGGCCACCGCGGCAGCGACCTCCTCGACCGTGCCGGCGCGGCTTGCGGGGATTTTCGCAAGAATTCCCTCGCGCTGTTTTTCATTAAGCTTCTCGGTCATCGGCGTGACGATGAAGCCCGGCGCGACGCAATTGGCAGTCACCCCGCGCTTGGCATATTCCGCGGCGATCGACTTGATCATTCCGGTGATGCCTGCCTTAGCCGCCACGTAATTGGCCTGACCGGGATTTCCAGTGCTGCCGACGACCGAGGTGATGGCAATGATGCGCCCGAAGCGGCGGCGCATCATTCCGCGCACGGCATTTCGCGCCAACCGAAACGTCGCCGATAAATTGACGGCAATCACCTTGTCCCAATCCTCGTCACGCAATTGCACAAAGAGATTGTCGCGGGTGACGCCGGCATTGGCGACGAGCACGTCGAGCTGACCCATCGCGGCTTCGGCCTGTGCAACCAGGGCATCGGTCTGCGCCGGATCGGCTAGGTCGCAGGGCAAAATGTGTACCCGGCCCCCGAGGTCGCCGGCAAGCTGTTCGAGGGCATCCCGGCGAGTACCCGAGATCGCTACGGTCGCGCCTTGACGATGAAGCACGCGAGCAATGCCGCCGCCGATGGCGCCGCTTGCTCCAGTGACCAACGCAGTCTTGCCGTCGAGTTCAAACATGAAGATCCCCGGGAACGCAGAGCCTTAGTGGAGCCGATTTGACATTCGCCACCCCCGCGCCGCGAACTCGTGAAGCGAATGTCAAATCCGAAGCTCCACTAGCATTTAAATTTGCTAGTGGTCCTTTGATTCTAACATTCGCATGATTGCGCGCCAAACCGGGATGCGAATGTTAGAATCGGACCACTAGCTATGCGCAGTCTTAAACGCGGCAATATCGTCGGGCGCGCCGACCGTTGAAGCTGTCGCGCCTTCGGCGATCCGCTTGATCAAGCCGGTGAGCACTCTCCCCGCGCCAACTTCATAGAATACGGTAACGCCGGCACTGACCATGAAAAGAACCGACTCCCGCCACCGCACCGTGTCGGTCACTTGTTGAGTAAGCGCGCGCACGATTGCCGGAGGATCGCTGATCGGCTCGGCGAGCACGTTAGCAACAAGCGGCACGCGCGGACGCCTGACCTCAACTTGGGACAAGGCTTCCGCCATGACGTCGGCGGCCGGCTGCATCAGAAGACAATGAAACGGCGCGGATACCGGCAAAATCATTGCCCGCTTGACCCCCCGCTCCTTGGCGATTTCGACCGCACGTTCCACCGCCGATTTTGCACCCGACAAAACCACCTGACCACCGCCATTGTCGTTGGCCGCCGCGCAGACGCCTGTATCGGCAACTTCCGCGGCGACTGCCTTGGCTTGATCGAGGGTAGTGCCGACAAGAGCCGCCATTGCGCCAACACCGACCGGCACAGCCTTTTGCATGGCGCGGCCGCGAATGCGGAGAAGGCGCGCGGCGTCGGCAACGGTCAGGCACTGCGCGGCGGCGAGCGCTGAATATTCGCCGAGCGAATGACCGGCAACAAAAGCGGCGTCACGTGTCAGATCGAAACCGGCTTCGGCTTCAAGCGCCCGCAACGCGGCGAGTGACACGGCCATCAGTGCAGGCTGTGCATTCTCGGTGAGGGTAAGTTTGTCGCCGGGCCCCTCCCACATGGTCGCGCTCAGCTTCTCGCCAAGCGCGGCGTCGACTTCTTCGAAGACGGTCCGGGCGGCCGCGAACTCTTCGGCCAATCGTTTACCCATGCCGACCGCCTGGCTGCCTTGGCCCGGGAATACCAATGCCGTCGACATTCGAGCTAAACCTCCAGAGAGGGGCGAAAGATACCGCCGTTCCCGGGGTGTCAAGCGCGGGGGGCGGCTTCTGGGGAGTCTTGCCTTTCTGACCGGCACGCGTATAAGCCCTGTCTTTCCGCTCTACCCCGGCCGGGGGCTGAACGGACGGCCGCGCAGCCGCGGTAGGACCTTTGGGGTCCGACGTCCCGTGTTCCCGCCTTCAGAGCATTCGAGCCTTTCCCGAAGGGCTCGAGGGGCTTGGCGCCGGAGTGAGCGAAGTGATGGAAAGGGACTTTAATGTCGCTCTATGAGCATGTGTACCTTGCGCGCCAGGATGCCAGCGCGCAGCAGGTTGAGGAATTAACCGCGCATCTCAAAAGCGTGATCGAGGGGCTGGGCGGTTCCATCGCCAAGACCGAATATTGGGGCGTCAAATCGCTCTCCTATCGGCTGCGAAAGAACCGCAAGGCGCACTTCACGTTGCTGAATATCGATGGGCCATCGGCCGCGATCAACGAGATCGAACGCCTGGAACGTCTCAACGAAGACGTGCTCCGCTATCTGACCATCAAGGTCGAGGAACACGAGGAAGGGCCGTCGGCCATGATGCGCCGCGCCGAACGTGATCGGGATCGCGACGATCGTCGCGGCGACCGCTTCGATCGGGGCGATCGCTTTGATCGGGGAGATCGCGGCGACCGTCCGCGCGATCGCGACCGCCGTCCACGCGACGAGGCGGAAGCATCTGAACCGGCGGCGACGGAGGAATAATCATGGCCTTTTCATCGCAATCCGGCGGCGCGCGCCGGCCATTTTTCCGCCGGCGCAAGAGCTGTCCATTCTCGGGCGCCAACGCTCCGAAAATCGACTACAAGGATGTCAAGCTGCTCCAGCGCTTCGTATCCGAGCGCGGCAAGATCGTGCCCAGCCGTATTACGGCGGTGTCGGCCAAGAAGCAGCGCGAACTCGCAAAAGCCATCAAGCGCGCGCGTTTTCTTGGCCTCTTGCCCTATGTGATCCGTTAGAGCGACGGGAACACGACCATGGAAGTCATTCTGCTTGAGAGAGTGCCCCGATTGGGCCAAATGGGCGAAGTCGTGCGCGTCCGCGACGGCTTCGCGCGGAATTTCCTGTTGCCGCGCGGCAAGGCGCTACGCGCCACCGCCGACAATCGCACACGCTTCGAGGGCATGAAGGCCGACCTTGAGGCACGCTCACTAAAGCTCAAAGGCGAGGCAAGCGGCGTTGCCGACAAGATCAACGGCAAAAGCTTTACGGTGCTGCGCCAAGCCTCCGAAGCCGGTCAATTGTTCGGGTCGGTTTCGCCGCGCGACCTCGTTGGATTGCTCGAGGCCGGCGGATACAAGGTCAGCCGCAATCAGATCGCGCTCAATACGCCGATCAAGACCATCGGCCAGCACAAGGTGCAGATCGCCTTGCATCCCGATATCGAGACCGCGATCACCATCGTCGTTGCTCGCAACAACGAGGAAGCGGCGCGTATCGAGCGCGGCGAGGATGTTAAGCAATTGCGTGAAGAACTCGCGCCAGAGGAAGCCGCCGTGCTTGCCGCCGAAGCGTTCTTCGAGCCGGAGGCCGCGCAGGCGCTCGACAAAAGCGAAAGCGCCGAGCCCGAGACTGCTCCGGCTGCCGAGAAGGACTGAACCGACCGGTCTTAATCGGGGACTTGGTCGCGCGGGGCTGCTGAATTTTCGCCGGAGGGAGCGGGCACGGATTCGGCCGGTACGGCCCGCGTCGGCGCGGCCGAAGTGGCAGGCGAACTCTGCTCCCGGCCTGATTCGTGATTTGATGGCTCGCCTGAGCTGGCCGGTTCAACGACCGCCGCAGCCGGCGCTTGCATCCCATCGGGTTCGCTCGGCGTTGGGGCGGCAGGGACTCTCTGGTCTTTGCGACGGTTATGTGCGGTTGCGGCCGGCGCCACCACGGGCCTCATGACTGAAGGCTGCTCATTAGGAATTGCTGGCTCGCTGGGCCGGGCCGCGGGGTTCCGCGTCGAGCGCTCTTCGGGCTTGCCCGAAGGTCGGCCTTGGCGGTTCGGCTTGGGTTCTTCAACCGACGCGCGCTCCGGGACCGGCTTGGGTCCGTGTCCCTGCGGCGCGGGTGGCGGGGTGTCGGCGCTGCGACCACCGAGGACGTAAGCGGCAAGCGAGGCCGCCTGTTGGCCGTTTGTCGTGTAATGCTCGCGCAGAAATTCAGTGAGCGCCGAAGCGCTCCTACCCCTGGCAAGGCCACGTGGCTCTTTGTGGCACTCGACACAAGCGTTGGCAAAAATCTGCGACGGCGTTTTGCCCTGGTCGAGATTGGTTTGCGCTTTGGCCACGGCGGGACAAAGCAACGCAACCAACCCGATGATGGGGACGAGACGCCAGGTCACCCTAAACTCCTCGATTCCTTGCAAAAGCCCGCCCCTCTTTACCCCAAAAACCGGCCAAAGGTGAGGGGGGACATGTCGGCACGGGACATGTTCACCTACATTGCTGGTCCACGATGATTTTGTTTTAATGACGGCAACTCGAAAAGCCCATTGCGTGAAGCGATTGCGGGAAACGCTTGCGTCAATGAATTCGACTGCGCCGCCGGCCGATACACTTCGCGGCAGCGCCCTAGACTAGGTGGAGACAGTTGTGGATTGGTTGCTCAGTGTTTTTTTACGGCGTTTTATCCGCCACGGTTCCTTCGCTGTAACCACGGCGAGCGGAAGGCAGTACACATTCGGCGATGGCAGCGGACCGCCGATCGCCGTGCGCTTTACCACCGCGAAAGCCCAGCGCTCGGTATTGCTGAATCCCGAGCTCCGCTTGGGCGAAGCGTATATGGACGGCGATTTTGTCGTCGAGCAAGGCTCGATCGCGGATGTACTTGCCCTTCTGCTCCGGCAAGAACGCGTCGCGGTGCCGCGCTGGGCTCTGCCGTTGCGGGCCGTGCGCTACGTGTTTCGACGTTTGCAACAATTCAACCCGCGTTCGCGATCGCTGCGGAACGTGGCTCATCACTATGACCTGGACGGCAGGCTCTACGCGCTCTTCCTTGACGCCGACCAGCAATATAGCTGCGCCTATTTTGATACGCCGGACACCTCGCTCGACGACGCGCAGCTCGCCAAGAAGCGTCACCTCGCCGCCAAGCTTCTCGTTAGGCCCGGCGCCAATGTGCTCGACATCGGCTGTGGTTGGGGTGGAATGGCGCTCTATCTCGCCGGCGTGGCCGGTGCGCACGCAACTGGCATCACCCTTTCGCGCGAGCAGCACGCCCGCGCCAGCCAGCGGGCGCTGGAACAGGGGCGAGTGAATGACGCCATCTTTCGCCTTGAGGACTATCGCGACGTCGCCGGCCACTTCGATCGCATTGTTTCTGTCGGCATGTTCGAACACGTCGGCGTCGGATTTTACGACACCTTCTTTCGCAAGTGCGCGGAGATTCTCAGCGACGATGGCGTCTTTCTCCTGCACACCATCGGCCGCAGCGGGCCGCCGAGCGTCACCAATCCCTGGATAGCGAAGTACATTTTTCCCGGCGGGTACATCCCTGCCCTTTCCGAAATTCTGCCGCCGGTCCAGCGCGCGGGACTGACTGTGACTGATGTCGAAGTGCTGCAACTCCACTACGCCGAAACGCTGAAGGCCTGGCGCGAGCGTTTTCTCGCGCACCGCGAGGAGGTGGAACGGCTTTACGACATGCGCTTTGTGCGAATGTGGGAATTCTACCTTGCGTCATCGGAAATGGCGTTCCGCGAGAGCGATATGGTGGTCTTCCAGCTGCAAATGACCAAGCGCAAGGGCGTGGTGCCGCAGACGCGCGATTATATCGGGCGTGAAGAGGCGCGCCTGCGCGCCGCTGAGCAGGCTTTGCCTACTCCATTGCGCCTTGCCGGTGAGTAGCGCGGATTGCGCAGCGCTGGAAAGGCGGCGGTCAAGCATTATCGGTCGGCCGCCAAGAAGCCGGTGGTTATCGGGGAAAGCAGTAACGAGCGTTTCCTATTACCCGGCTGGTCGACTATCGACAGTCTCCGCGCTGGGTAGCTAGTCGCCCCTGTTCGGGCGTTAAACGGTGTTGAGTATTTCGCGATGTTGAGTGACCGCAAAACGGCCACAGGCAGATTCCCTGATCGGGACCATGGCAGTATTCGATTCGACCGCACGCAAGCAGCTTCCGGCGGAGCCCGTTTACCGCACGCCGCCGCACAATATCGAGGCGGAGCAGGCGCTGCTCGGCGCCATCCTCGTCAATAACGAGGCGTTTTATCGCGTTTCCGACTTCCTCGAACCGAAGCACTTCCTCGAAACTATTCACCAGCGCGTTTTTGAGCTGGCAGGAAGCCTGATCCGGGCTGGGAAATTAGCGACGCCGGTGACGCTGAAGACTTTTCTGCCGGCGGAACTCGATATCGCCGGGCTCTCGCTCAACCAATACCTCGCGCGGCTCGCCGCCGAAGCGACCACCATCATCAACGCCGAGGATTACGGCCGCACCGTCTACGATCTGTCCATTCGCCGCGACCTCATCACCATCGGCGAGGACATGGTCAACCTCGCCTACGATGCTCCAGTCGATGCCACGCCGCAGAGCCACATCGAAGACGCTGAAAAGAAGCTCTACGAACTCGCCGAAGCGGGGCGTTACGAAAGCGGCTTCCAGCGCTTCGCGCAGGCGCTGACCACCGCCGTCGATTTGGCGGCCCTGGCCTACCAGCGAGACGGCAACCTATCCGGATTGGCCACCGGCCTGACCGATCTCGACTCGAGGATGGGCGGCTTGCAGTCCTCCGACTTGATCATCCTTGCCGGCCGGCCGGGCATGGGCAAAACCGCACTCGCGACGAATATCGCCTACAACGTCGCCAGGAGTTGGTCGGGCGAGGTTCGTACCGACGGGCACATGGCCACCGTCAACGGCGGCATTGTCGGCTTCTTCTCACTGGAAATGTCGGCCGAACAACTCGCCACCCGCATCATCTCCGAGCAAACCGGGATACCGTCGAACAAGATCCGCCGCGGCGCGATCGACGAAGCCGATTTTGAGAAAATCAAAGACGTCTCGATCGAACTGCAAAACCTGCCGTTCTATGTCGACGAAACCGGCGGCCTTTCAATCGGGCAACTGGCGGCCCGCGCGCGGCGGCTCAAGCGCCAGCGCGGCCTAGACCTCCTGGTGATCGATTATATCCAGCTGCTCCAGGGCACGACCCGTCGCTCGAGCGAAAATCGGGTGCAGGAAGTCACGGAAATTACCACTCGGCTCAAGGCGTTGGCGAAGGAGCTCAACGTCCCCATCGTCGCGCTGTCGCAATTGTCGCGGCAAGTTGAAGCCCGCGAAGATAAACGTCCGCAGCTTTCCGACTTGCGCGAGTCCGGCTCGATTGAACAAGACGCGGACGTGGTGCTGTTCGTCTTCCGCGAGGAATATTATCACCAGATGCGCAAGCCGACGGAAACGAGTCGGGAAAAATTCGCCGAATGGCTGGCTGAAGGCGAGCGCGTGGACGGCAAGGCTGAAGTTATCATCGGCAAGCAGCGCCACGGTCCCACAGGCACTATCGAACTGCAGTTCGACGCCGCCGTGACGCGCTTTGCCAACCTGGATTCCGCGCACGGGCCAAGCTTTTAGGCCGGCAAAATCTCTGCGCTTTACCGCCGCCCCGCTGCCGGTTCATAAGGCGGCATGACCCGAAGCGAGACTGCCTCCGAGCGGCAGAACCAATTGGGCGACCCTGAGACCGGGGGCACGCTGGTTATCGACCTGAATGCCATCGAGGAGAATTTCCACACGCTGACGCGGCTCCTTCCGGCCTCTGAGTGCGCCGCCGTTGTCAAAGCCAATGCCTACGGGCTTGGTCTCGAACCGGTCACCGCCAAGCTCGCCCACGCCGGCTGCCGGACTTTTTTTGTTGCCGACCTAGCCGAGGCACGGCGCGTTCGGGCGTGCGTGCGCGATGCGGCCGTCTACGTGCTGAACGGATTTTCCGTGGAGGCGGCTGCGGTGTTCGCCGAAATCAACGTTCAGCCGGTCATCAACACGCTCCCGGAATTGACCGAGTGGGATGCCTTTGTTGCCGCCGACGGCTGGCGCGGCGGCGCGGCCATCCATGTGGATACCGGAATGAACCGCCTGGGCATTTCGGTTGCCGAGGCCGCCGCTCTGGCGTCACGCCTGCGCGACGAAAGCCACGGCTT
>Ga0209380_10003114_pt1 | contig 10379 bp, 7 predicted proteins | sample HubBroMetageWFT6_FD_188347 | JGI IMG/M metagenome (GOLD analysis project Ga0209380, IMG submission 188347) | Warmed and freeze-thawed soil microbial communities from the Hubbard Brook experimental Forest, New Hampshire - Hubbard Brook CCASE Soil... | ecosystem: Environmental > Terrestrial > Soil...
AGCTACAGTTAAAGGTGGATATACCGAAAGGCTGGAAAGTGACCAGCGGCGAAGGCGAGTTCGCCTTGCCTGCGGAAGCAACCAGCGAGATGCGTATGGAAGTAGAGACCCCCGCGCTGACGGCAAGTGAATTGAAGGCGAACGGCCCCCAGGAAATCGTCGTACACGCGCTAGTGGACGGAGCGCTTGCAGGTGATATCAAGTTGCGCGTGCAACTCCGAGCGCACGGCCTGCCGCAGTAAATTACTTTTTTGGGCGCGCGGCTTCCAGTTGCTCCCAGGCGTCGTCGGGAAGCATGCCCAGGTCGTTGAATTCTCCGGCGCCCCGCAACCACTGGGCGCCGTCAATCACGACACACTCGCCGTTAATGTACTCAGCCATATCGCTCAACAGAAATGCGGCGAGGTTGGTGAGTTCTTCATGCTTGCCGAAGCGCTTCATCGGATGTTTGCTGATCGCGTGTTCCTCAAACTGTTTCGAAGGCATCAGGCGGGACCACGCGCCTTCGGTGGGAAACGGGCCGGGGGCAATCGCGTTCATTCGAATATGGTATTTCGCCCACTCCACCGCCAGCGATGTGGTCAGAGCGAGTACGCCCGCTTTTGCGCAGGCCGAGGGAACCACGTAACCGCTGCCGCAATTCGCGGCTGCGTACGTGGTGGTGATATTCAAAATGTTTCCGCCAAGCTTTTTTTCGATGCGGCGTTTTGCGAACGCCTCCGTGCAATGAAACGTTCCGTTCAGGACGATTCCCACGACCGCGTTGAAGGCGTTCGGAGAAAGCTTCTCCGTCCGCGCCATGAAGTTCCCCGCGGCGTTGTTCACGAGGGTATCGATTTCGCCAAATTGCGCTTCCGCGGCGGAAAAGGCAGTCTCGACGGCCGCATAGTCCCGCACGTCGCAAGTGGCATACGCCGCCGCGCCACCCTCCCGGTGGATTTCATCGCATGTGGACTTGAGTGGCTCCTCGCGGCGGCCCACGACGAAGAGGCGCGCGCCCAATTTGGCGAAGTGGATGGCCATCGAGCGACCAAGCCCGCTCCCGCCGCCGGTGATCAAAATGGCGCGATCCTTCAGAAGGCCGGGTTGAAACATGGCACACCACCTTTCGGAATGGAAACAGCATTGTAGCAGCGACCGCCGCAGGAACTATTTTCCCGGAAAGAAAAAGGCGAGGAAGGGAGCTGGCACCTGCCTGCCTCTACTGTGTCCGAAATACCTTGCTCACAGCATGTCCGACATGCAGAAATCCCCGCTTAGGATAATTTCCAATATCCAGGCCCCATACTCAGGCGCGCAGCCAAAAGTTTGCCTATGCCGATTCCGGAGAGAGGGTAAGAAGTTCTATTGTGCAGGACTCATGGTAGCGGGAATCGGTCGGCCGAGGGCCTTGGCGTATTCCGTTTCGTAGACCGTATTGCCAGGGAACTCCTCAGTAAGTTCCTTCAAATTCTTGATGGCGAGTTCAGTTTTTTTCTCGCGGCGAGCGGAGAGGGCCAACAGGATTTGGGCAAAGGGCTTCAAGTAATTGCCGTTATCGGCTGTCTTTGCCACCTTGGACATACCCAACGTTTTATCCCCGTGAATGCCGCCGAACCATAGAAAAAATCGCGCGGATCCGGACAACGAACCGATCACGTAATAAGCAATGCCAGGAGCAACGTAAATGTCGTAGGCGTCCGGATGCTCACTGAGAAGAAGTTCGGCGTTGGTGTTGGCTTCCTTCAGGTGCTTCAAACCGTCGTAATGCTTTTTCAGGAGCATGCTGTCAGCATCAGCTTGCATGCCGGCAGAGAGAGTCATGGCGTAGAGTCCCTCCGGGTCGCGCTTGTTCTGCTTCAGGCGCTGGGCCGCAAGTACGCGTGCCTTCGCGGACGCGTCCTCGAACCCTTTGATTCGGTCGGGATCGGGAGTGCCAGTGATACCCCCAAGGAAGCGCTTGTCATCCAGGAAATAATCGCTGGTGAGCACCCGCTGGCGGTAAAACTCCTCGAATAAATAGCTGGCCGCGATGGAGACTTGGCCAAAGGGTTCCGCCGGGTTTTTCGCCGCCCACTCCTCAAAAATCGCGCGCGCTTCGGGAAATTTCTGTTCATAGAGAAGCCGGTAGCCGTTTTTCAATTCGGGAACAGAACTGAAAGCCGGAGTTTCCAGCTGCTTGACGGATTGGCCTCTGCAAATGGAAGCGGAGAAAAGGAGTGCGCCCAGAGTGACGCCCGCCAGTAAAGCATGGAGATAGCGCATGTTTGTTTTGCCTCAGAACAGGCCCGGCAGAAAGCGCGGTTTACCGGACATCGCGTCGCGGTAATGGGCATCCGAAAAGAGGACCTTTTCCTCCGTCACAAGTCGCTGCGAGAGTACCAAAATATGGGCGGCGGAACCAACCAATGCGGTGATCCAGGCGGTGTGAATCAGAGGCAGAACGAGCATCTCGGTGAAGACCGCGGCGTAGTTTGGATGGCGGACGTAGCGGAAGGGGCCGGAAGTAATCACGCCAAGTCTCGTAGAGTTCATCACCTGCACGTTCCAGTGCTCCCCGAGCGTGCGAATTACCCACCAGCGCACAGCATTCGCCGCAAGAAAGAGCGGGAAACACACCGCCGCGAGGAGAGGAATGAAGGGCCGCTTGAGAAAAACGACTTCGGCCGCTGCACCAATAAGAACACCAGTATGCAGCACCACCATCCAGCGGAAGCGTGGTTCGTCCACCTTGGAGGCCCCGTGGGCGATCATTTCCCGCTGATGACGCCGGGAAATGCGCAGTTCGTAGAGTCGCAACACTGCGACGATGGCAAGAAGAATGAGGTAGGCGATAACGCTTAGTTCCATTGCAGTAACAAAAATTCCGCGCTGAAGCCCGGGCCGAACGCAGCGGCAATCGCGTGTTCACCAGCCTTCAGCGGGCGCTTCTCCAGCCACTCCTGAAGAATAAAAAGGATCGTGGCGCTGGAAAGGTTGCCGACGTTCCCCAGAATGTCCCAGGAAGGCTGGGTATCGCATTTGCAAAGGCCCAGTTCCTGTTCCACCGTGCCCAGCAAGCGCGCGCCGCCCGGATGCAGAATCCAGCCCTTAATTTCTTCGCGCTTCTTGCCGTTGCGGTCCAGAAATCCGTGGACGAGTTCCTTGATCCGAGCGCCAATCATTTCCGGTACGTCTTTGGCCAAAATAATGTGGAAGCCGGAGTCGCGCAGATCGAATCCCATCGCGCCGAGCGAGTCGGGAAAGGTGTACGTTTCCGTGACAAGGATTTGCGGGCCGGGTCTCTTCTGTCCGGTGACAATCACCGCTGCGGCGCCATCTCCGAACAGAATCGAAGAGATCAGATTGGCCTGGGTAATGTCCTTCCGCTGAAAGGTAAGTGAGGGAAGTTCGACGGCGATAATCAGGACATTGCTTCCGGGATTCGACGCGATAAAATCAGCGGCACGGGAGAGGCCCATGGCCCCGGCCGCGCAACCCAGTTCCGTGAAAGGCATTCGCCGAACATTGGCGCGAAAGCCCATCAACTTGATCAGATGGGCATCAAGAGACGGAATCATGAAGCCGGTGCAGGAAACGGTGATGATCAGGTCAATGTCCTCGGGGCGCATCCCGGCGCGTTCCAGGCACTTTTCTGCGGCTTCGCGCCCGAGCTTTACGGCGTGCTCGATGTACTCATTGTTGGTTTTGGCGAGGGCGCGCGGTTCGATGGTGTAATCAATGGGGAAGATCGAATGGCGGTTGTGAACCTGGGCGTTGTCCACGATGGCCATCATGGCTTCGACGCGGCGTTCCGGCACTTCGAAAACGCGGCCAAAGTAATACTTCACGTCATCACGTGTGATCCTGTAGGGCGGGAGAGCAGTGGCGGTGGCGGCGATGGTAGGATGCGGCTTGTGGCCGTTAGGGGAGCTGCTTTCCGAAATGTTCACAGACACCGTCCTGAGAGACGCGAGAATTGAATGCAACCTGCAAAATTCATGGGCGAGCAACAAAACCACGAAGCGCTCGGAACAAAATACAATGTGGAACTTACTTTACAACAAATTGAGTCGCAGGGGAAACGACAGGTGACGATGATGAAACCAAAGAGGATATGGGCCCGATCTTGGTGCATATTCAGCTTGTTCTGTTTTTTTGCGATGCCCTGGCTGACGGCAGCGCAGGAAAAAGCCAGCCCCCTGCTGGTGGTGATTTCCGTTGACGGCTTGCGGCCGGATTACGTCACGGCCGCGGATGCGCACGGAGCAAAGGTGCCCCATCTGAGGAAATTTCTTCATGATGGCATGTATGCCATGGGGGTCACGGGCGTGATTCCCACGGTGACCTATCCGAGCCACACCACCTTGATAACTGGCGTCTGGCCGGCGAAGCACGGAATCCTGGCCAACCAGACGTTTGATCCTCTGCAGAAGAATCATGAGGGCTGGTATTGGTACGCGGAGGATATTCGCGTGCCGACGCTGTGGGATGCCGCTTCGGCGGCCGGCCGGACGACCGCAAGCATTCAGTGGCCTGTCACTGTCGGCGCCAAGATTAACTGGAACATTCCTGAGATCTGGCGCGCGGGCACTCCCGAAGATGCAAAGTTGCTGCGCGTCGTTTCCACGCCGGGGCTGCTGGCGGAGGGAAAAGCGGCAATCGGCGAATATCGCGGCGGCATCGACGCAACTCCCGAGAGCGATGAAGTGCGCGGCAAGTATGCCGTGTGGATATTGGAGAATAAGCGGCCCGGATTGCTGACCCTGCACCTGATCGCGCTCGATCACATCGAGCACGAAGCGCAACCATTCAGTCCCAAAGCAATGGTGGTCCTCGAACGCCTGGACGCGGTGATCGGGAAAGTCTGGGAAGCGGCGGAGCGCGTCGCGCCCGGCCACGCGTTTGTTGCCGTGGTTTCCGATCACGGTTTCGCAAATTACGACCAGCAGTTAAACCTTTTTCCCGCGTTTCAAAAGGCCCATCTATTTTCGGTGGACGACAAAGGAAAAATCTCCGATTGGCGGGCCATGCCGTGGGAAACCGGGGGCTCGGCGGCCATCGTGCTTAAGGATCCAAAGAATGGGTTGACGGCGGCAACAGTTCGCACGCTACTGACGAAATTGGCCGCTGATCCGGCGAACGGCATCGATCGCGTACTCGAAGGGGAAGAGTTACATCGCAAGGGCGGCTATCCGAACGCTTCGTTTTTTCTCGGGCTGAAGCCTGGATGGCGCACGGGTTCCGGATTGACCGGCCCCGTCGTCTCGTCCATCAAAGCGGGGGGGACGCATGGAGAGTTGCCGGATCTGCCGGAGATGCGCGCCGCTTTTTTTCTGGTTGGGCCGGGAGTGCCCGCGGGGAAAAATCTGGGGTTGATTGATATGCGGGACATCGCGCCAACTCTCGCTAAAGAAGCAGGGCTATCGCTGCCCACCGCGGACGGAACGCCCTTGCTGCCATGATTATCCACGTTCCTTTGTCTGAAACGCCTTAACTCGCAGCTTCCTGGCTGGCGCGGATTTCCTGCCAGCGGCGTGGACGCTTGCTGTATTGAAGGACTTTCTTGCGCAGACGAATGGACTTCGGCGTGATCTCAACGAACTCGTCGTCGGCGATGAATTCGATGGCCTGCTCCAGGCTGAGTTGACGGTGCGGAATCAGGCGGATGGCTTCGTCGGCCGAGGAAGAACGCATGTTGGTGAGCTTCTTTTCCTTGGTTACGTTCACTTCCATGTCCTGCTCGCGGGAGTTTTCACCGACCACCATGCCTTCGTACACTTCGATCGTCGGGCCGATGAAGAGTTCGCCCCGTTCCTGTAAACCCCACAGCGCGTAAGCCGTTGAAACGCCCGCACGATCCGCGACCAGCGCTCCCGTCGGGCGCAGCGCCATGTCGCCGCCGTATTCCATCCAGCCTTCAAAAATCGAGTGAATCAGGGCGGTGCCGCGCGTGTCCGTCAGCAACTGGCTGCGCAGGCCGATCAATCCGCGCGATGGAATCTTGAAATCCAGGCGCACGCGGCCGGAGCCGTGATTGCTCATCTTGAGCATTTCGCCACGGCGGCTGCCAATGGTTTCCATGATGATGCCGATGAAATTTTCCGGGATGTCGATCACCAGGCGCTCGACCGGCTCGAGTTTCTTGCCGTTTTCGGTGCGCACCACGATTTCGGGCTTGCCGACCATCAACTCGAAGCCTTCGCGGCGCATGGTTTCGATCAGGATGGCCAGTTGCAGTTCGCCACGGCCGAGCACGCGGAAGGATTCCGGCGTGTCCGTGTCTTCCACGCGGATGGAGACATTGGTAAGAAGTTCTTTGGCGAGGCGGTCGCGGAGGTCACGTGAAGTGAGGTAAGAGCCTTCACGGCCGGACAGCGGGCCGGAATTGACGCTGAAAATCATGGCCAGTGTCGGCTCGTCGATGGTCAGCGGCTCCAGCGGCTGAGGATTTTCGAGCGAAGTGATGCTTTCGCCGATCTGTATGCCTTCGACCCCGGCGATGGCCACGATATCGCCTGCGACGACGGTTTCCGCTTCATCGCGATCGAGTCCACGGAAGGTGTAGAGCTTGGTGATTTTGGTCGAGGTAAGTTTGCCGTCGAGCTTGCTGATGCCGACCTCTTCGCCGCGGTTCAGCGTGCCGTTGAAGACGCGGCAGATCGCTAGGCGGCCGAGAAATTCAGAATAGTCCAGGTTTGTGACCTGGAGCTGCAGGACACCGGAGGGATCGCCCGTGGGGGCTGGGATTTTGTTCACGATCGCTTCAAAGAGGGGAAGCAGATCCTTGGAATCATCCCCGATCTTGCGATGCGCAACGCCAGCGCGAGCGTTCGTATAGACGATGGGGAAGTCGAGTTGATCTTCGGTTGCGTCGAGGTCAATGAAAAGATCGTAGATTTCGTTCAGGACTTCCTCGGGGCGTGCGTCGGGTCGGTCGATTTTATTCAGGACCACGACCGGTGGAAGCTTGGCGGCGAGGGCCTTCTGCAGGACGTAGCGGGTCTGCGGGAGCGGGCCTTCGCTGGCGTCAACCAGGAGCACCACGCCGTCCACCATGCGCAGGGCGCGCTCGACTTCGCCACCGAAATCGCTGTGACCGGGGGTGTCGACGATGTTGATCTTGGTGTCGTGGAAAAAGAGGGCCGTGTTCTTGGCCAGAATGGTGATGCCGCGCTCGCGCTCCAGGTCGTTGGAGTCCATAACTCGTTCGACGACTTCCTGGTTGGCGCGGAAAATGCCGCTTTGCCGGAGCATGGTGTCGACGAGCGTGGTTTTGCCGTGGTCGACGTGGGCGATGATGGCGATGTTGCGAATCTCTTTGGTCATGTTGGTGAAATCGTGTTCAGACAAAAATAGCTGCTGAAACAACCAGCAGCCCGGACGAACCCTTTCTTCATCAATTCAGGTGCGGTGCTACGAACCCCTATTTTAGCAGAGGAAACCTCTCCCACCAATGGGTCCCCCATTCCTATGGTATGCTCGCGGGGTTTCGCTCGTCTCCCGGGGGCTTTGTAAATAATGAGAACTCTTTGGAAGGTAGTAAGGACTTTGGCGCTCATATGGATTGTCGTGCCCGGAACTCGGGGGCAAGGGACAGCGCGGCAGGAGCTGCCCGCGCTGTTCGAGAAGAAAGAAGTGATGATTGCAATGCGGGACGGCGTGAAACTGCATACGGAGATCTACACACCGAAGAATGCCAAGGAAGCGCTGCCGATTTTTCTGGAGCGCACGCCATACGGAATTTCCGCTGACGACAAGGGATACAGTCCGAAGCTTTATCGTTACTCGCATATGTTCGCGGACGACTACGTGTTCGTGTTTCAGGATATTCGCGGGCGCTACGGCTCCGAGGGACAGTTTGTAATGAACCGGCCAGTGCGTGACGCCGGCAACCCCAAAGGCGTGGACGAAAGCACCGATACCTACGACACGATTGAGTGGCTTGTGAAAAACGTGTCCAACAATAACGGCCGCGTGGGCACGGCGGGAATTTCCTATGGCGGATTTCTGGCCGCGATGGCGCTGGTGAATCCGCACCCGGCGCTGAAAGCGGTCTCCGAGCAGGCCTGCATGGGCGACACGTGGCTGGGCGACGACTTTTTTCATAATGGCGCGTTCCGGCTGAGCTATGGTTACGAATACGCTACGGAAATGGAATCAACGAAAGAGAATTTCAAGCTGAAGTTTGATCGCGATGATTTATACGACTGGTATCTCCATGTCGGCGCACTTTCAAACATCAATAAGAACTACTTGCACGGAAAAATCCCCTCGTGGAACAGTTTCGTCGAGCATCCCGCGTATGACGAATTCTGGAAGGAAAAATCGCTCGCACACGACCTACACCAGGCGACGGTGCCGAATCTGAACGTCGCCGGTTGGTGGGACCAGGAAGATTTTTACGGCCCGATGGCCACCTACGCGAATCTCGAGAAAAATGATGCGGCGCACATGAACTATCTGGTCGTCGGCCCGTGGAATCACGGCGGATGGGCGCATGGTCCCGGCAACTGGCTGGGGCAGATTCCGTTCGCCAGCAACACGGGCGAGTTTTTTCGGGAAAAGGTGGAGGCGCCGTGGTTTGCCTTCTGGCTGCATGACAAAGGGGAGTTGCCGCTGAAAGAGGCTTTGCTGTTTCAGACCGGAAGCAACACCTGGACACGCTTCGATGCCTGGCCACCGCACGACGCGCAAACGAAAAGTCTGTATTTTGGCGCCGATGGGAAACTAAGTTTCGACGCGCCAAAAACAGATGCCGCGGAGGTGTTTGATTCTTACATCAGCGATCCCGCAAATCCCGTGCCTTACCGCAACCGGCCTGTCGACGAAACGTATCCCTCGGATCATCCCGGACGCTGGTACACCTGGCTGGTGCAGGACCAGCGCTTTGTCGAGAAGCGGCCCGACGTGTTGAGTTGGAAGACCGACGTTCTGCAAGAAGACGTAATGCTGACTGGCCAGGTGACCGCGAAGCTTTTCGCCGCGACAACGGGATCGGACGCCGACTGGGTGGTGAAGCTGATTGACGTTTATCCCGACAAGCCGGACACGGAGTGGAACCTCTCAAGCTATGAACTGATGATCGCCGACGAAATTTTTCGCGGCCGATACCGCAATTCGTATGAGAGGCCGGAAGCGATTTTGCCGGGTGAAATCACACCGTTCACGATCGATCTGCATACCGCGGATCACGTCTTCAAGAAAGGACACCGCATCATGGTCGAGGTGCAGAGCACGTGGTTTCCGCTCTACGACCGCAACCCGCAGAAATTCGTGCCCAATATTTTCGAAGCGAAGGAATCGGACTACCAGAAAGCCACGCAGAAAATATACCGCTCGCAGACGCATCCCTCGCGTGTGGAGATTTCCGTGCCTGCCGTCGCGACTCACTAAAGTTTGGGTGCGAGTTGGTGGGATCGCGCTTGATGAGACCAGGATGATCGTGACGTTGAGATCCTTCGGCTATCTCCGGTTTTTGGAGTCCGGTGATTACAACTCACCGAGCAATACAACCGGAGTCCACAAACCGGACTTTGTCGGAGAGCCTCAGGATGACAGTTTTGGCAGAGGTTGAACCACCGCTAGTGCTGAGGAACTGGGATTTCGCCGGCGTGGAATTCTGTCCAGGGGCCCGCGGGCATGTCGCGCAGATAGGGTTCCTGCCAGGCATAGTCCGGATGCGCCGCCAAAAAGGGCTTGGCCTGAAAGGTTTCGCCGCAGGGATGACCCATTCGGGCGACGAAGCGTAGTTGCTGCGTCATCGTCGAGTCGCTCGCCTTGCCCTGTACCGCGCCGCCGGGATAATTGGGGCCCCAGGCCCAGATAGCGACGCCGCGGGGAGAAGCGTCCACGTGGCCGCAAAGCGTGCGCTCGTTGGCCTCTTCCTTTTTCTGGAATGAATCGAAGTGGTCGCCAAGCATCTGCTCCGCCAGTTCGACATCCAGCTTGCCCTTGTTCGCGTTCAGCAACTGCTCCCAGCGCACCCGGCGCGCATTCGGTGAGGTTTCCAGGTTGTTCGGATCGAATTGCGGCGTGTCTTGCTTTATCACCTTTGGATCGCGCGCCCAGTTAGAACCGGCAAACACGCCATCTTTCGTTCGCCACAGCTTGTAGGCTTTCAGCCCCAGTTCGAGTTGCGCCACTTCGTTTGTTTTACGGTCGCCCAGCAGCCAATCGTTCGCGTACCCGCCATTGTTTCCGTCGAGCATGATTCTTGTGTACTCGTCAATCGAACCGGCATACTGCAGCGCCTTGCGCGCACGCACGAATTCCGCCTTGCCGTTCGGGTCCCACCCTTCGAACTGGGTGATGGTCGTTTCCGTGACCATCAGGCCGTCGCTGTTGATGCCGAAATCGTCGTCGCTCGCGATCACGCCGGGGATTCCATCCATCAGCATGCGATAGCCGGTCTTCGGCTC
>Ga0209380_10003117_pt1 | contig 10371 bp, 7 predicted proteins | sample HubBroMetageWFT6_FD_188347 | JGI IMG/M metagenome (GOLD analysis project Ga0209380, IMG submission 188347) | Warmed and freeze-thawed soil microbial communities from the Hubbard Brook experimental Forest, New Hampshire - Hubbard Brook CCASE Soil... | ecosystem: Environmental > Terrestrial > Soil...
CTTCCGGATGATCAGCGAGAGGTAATAGTTCTGCACATCTGGGGCGAACTCACTTTCTCGGAGATTGGTGACCTGCTGGCTGTCAGCTCGGACACAGCCGCGTCACGGTACCGGTACGCCCTAGCCAAGCTGCGCGGCTCAATGTTGCCCAAGGAGAATCCCTGTGCAGATCCACGATGATGAGCAACTCGAAGTCTATTTGAAGCGATTCCACCCGATCGCCCCTGAGCCTGTTCTCAGAATCGGCCATTCCTCTCGGCGTTCGCTCCCACTCCTGAGTTCGCTAGCCGCCGTTGCTGCTGTCCTTGTTGCAGGAGCGGCTATTCTGCATGTCCACAGCCGGGTGGTTGTTCCAAATACGGCTCGCAACGTTGCCTCTGCCGAGCGGCATGCACCGTCGGAGCCTCTAACCATGCGAAGTGCAAATGCCTGGCTGGCGACCGCGCCCTCATTTAAGTCAGCCGTCGACGGCCTGGCTTTTCGTCCCCAAAGCAGCCCGCTTCCGCAAGGCAAACAGAGCGCGGTCGCTGTGCTAAGCAAGGAGAAAATCAGACTATGAAAATCTTCAACTTGATTCCTTCGATGATTCTGATCGCACTGTTATCAGCGGGCCCTGCATTGGCTCAGCAGCATGAGTCCCTCAAGGAGAATGCGGCCTTGCGTTACTGGTCAGCATTCTCCCAAGTCCAGGATTCCGGGATTACGGACCAGCAAGCCAAAGAACTCAATGCGATCCTCGACGGTACCGCGCCGTATGACGATTCGAAATACAAGGATCTGATTGAGAAAAACATATTGGCCTTTGAAATCATGGCCCGCGCAACCGCTCTTCCGGCCTGTGACTGGGGACTTGATTACGGGCTCGGGCACGACGTACCGGTAGACTATGCCAGAAAGGGATTGGTTCTTGGGCGGCTCAACGTTCTTTACGCTTTTCACCTGCTTAAGACAGGCAATAAAGACGGAGCGGTCCGCGCTCTGGCCGCCGGCCTGCGGTTCTCGCATGATGTCGGAAACGGTGGATCCCTTTTTGCCACGCTGATCGCAAAGGACCTTTTAACGAGTCACCTCAGGGCCGTCGCCGACGCGCTGCGCTTAGAGCAGCTGTCCGCCGCCCAGCGATCACAACTGCAAACAGCCGTTGCGCGAGTCGCGGAAGGACTTGATTGGCCCGCGGCGGCAAAGCGCGACCTGGAAACCTTCCGCGGGGACTACGCAGGAAACCCACAAGCGTCTGCGGCGCTCACCCGGATTGTTTTGTCGTACACTGCCGCCCTGAACGACGGGTCCAAACTGCATGCGCTAAACCAAGCGGTTCAAGGCGCCCCACAGGAACTTGCAAACGTGATCCCGAACGCAGAACGCGTTCTGGAACAAAAACAAGACTTGAACAACACACTTCTGCAGACACGCGCACTATTGCAATGATGGCGCCGAACCATCGGGAAGGCGGGTGGCCCATGCTTCGCGCACTCTGCGAAGCGTGGGATCTCAGACCGATCACTGCCGTCCTACCCTGTGCGCCTCTGTGACCTCTGTGTTAAAGATTTTTCGATTGCAGAAAATTGGTTCATAGCGGGCGCCCACTTCTCACTTCCTTTGCGAGAAGTGGAATAGCTCCTGCTAGTCTCTTTGGGACGCAGTCAAAGTCCGCAACTGTTCCAAAGTTTCCGCGGGCTCAGAACGGATCGTATAGTCCGCATTCACGTCGGCTGCCCGGATAATGCCCTGCTTGTCGATTATGTAGCGCGCAGGCATGGGCAGCCGATACTCCGATTCGTCGTGGAATCTATCTAGAGTGCTGCCGAACGACTTGTAAAGCTCGCGTAAGTAGTCCGGCAGTGTGAACACCAGACGAAACTCCTCCGCGATCTTCAGATGAAGATCCGTCAAAATGTCGAATGTCAGGTTCAACTTTTTGTGCAGAGCGCGGGTATACCGTTCGAGTCCGGGAGTGAGCACAACGATCTGCGCTCCCAATACTCGCACTTCAGAATTGATTCCTTGTAGAGCCTCCAGCTCCATGTTGCAGTAGGGTCACCAGTGTCCCCGGAAGAAACTGACCACAAGCGGTCCTTGGCGGAGAAGATCCGCCGAGGCCACCTGGACGTGATCCTGGTTGAATAATGTGAAACCCGGAGCGCGGTCGCCGACCTTTAAAGCTCGCTCTTCAATTCCGGTGGCCTTGAGCTCGGCTGTCGCTCGGTGCATCGTTTCGATTACCTCGCGTGGCGCGTTGTACGGTGGAGCTCCGGATTCGAATGATTTCCTAAACTCGTCCAGCCGTTCCTGAAGACTTGCCATCGCTTTCACCCCCGCTGCGCTTCACGAATAAAACCTGCACCCCACACCATTATAGATAGCTGCTGCGCCGTCATTCCACGGCAGTTCTTGGAGGGCTCTCGCCGGGTGCCCACTTCTCGCGGGTGGCCCATGTTTCGCGCGCTTTGCGAAGCGTGGGATTCCACATTCGTCCGAGAGCCGCTTAGAGTAGCCTACGAAACAAAACGCCCCAGACTCTTTCGAGTCGTGGGACGTATGTCGATCAGCCCTCCCCCAAGTGCTGCTCAATCGGAAGCCTAACCTGAAGCCGCAGATCGGTAAATGGCCAGTCCGGGCTATTACCAGCCCGAAGGTAACCGGCGGACCCGTTACTTTACCGGAATCAAATCAAATTTCCCGGACGATTCTTCATAGAAAAGAGCGCCCTCTTTCGCATCTCCGCCGCTCCAGTGTTTGTGTCCCCCCGGAACCCGCAAGAATTCGCCCGGCCCTACCCGCTTCTCGCCGGCATCGTCCTTGTACAAGTACGCGCCCTTTATCCCCACGATCCATACATCGTTCGTGTGAGTATGCATTCCCGAGTCAGTCCCCGGCGCGAACTTGGTGAATGTGCCGTGCGCTCCCGTGTTGGCATCCCCCCAGATTGCCGCCATGGAAACGCTAGCTGTCCTCGCGCTGAATTTCGCCTGATCGGCAGAAGCGAAGATTACCTTTTCGCCTTGCCCTTTCTGTCCCTGCACCCGCCCGACCGACCACGCGGCCACGAGCGCCACTGCCACTCCAACAACCAATAGCGACCTTTTCATTTTTGTCCTCTTCATTTTTTCGTATTGAATTCTCGACTCAAACCTAAGGCGGTCGGATTCTACGCTGGTAAGCGGGATAGCACCACCGGCCGCGATGTCGACGCGTGCTGCTTTCGCTTTACCCTATGTTTCCGGAGCCTGCCCTGCACGCAGTCGAAGGGTGACCTCTGTGTTAAAGACTTTCGATCGCAGTGGATTGCGAGAGTCCTTTTCCCACACCCTGCGTGTGACATCTAACCTTGCCATCCACAGCTCCAACAGCCGATGATGGTCGCGGAGCCTGGTGTGCGAACCACATTTTTCGCGGTTTCGGGCCGATCTAACTCATGAGCAATCAAGATTTTGCCCGCAAGCTATTGAAGCCAGTGGATTACTTCGCAATTTCTCTCCAGCCCGCTGATTCCAATAGACCAGGGGGAGGGGGGTACCCCATCCACGAGAAGGTCACGAGCGATTTTCCCGAAGCAGGAAGGAAATATTTTCGAAGGAGCGCCAAGTGTTCTTCACTCGACGCGCTCATACTTCTGGTTGCCCAAGTGTCTCCACCGAACCCCGTCTGCATCCCGAAAAACACCGAGCGGCTTGTCTTCCTCTGGATCAGACCCCATGCGCAAAACGTTCCCATCGAGGTCTTCGATCTGCATCTCCAGCGCCCACTCGAAATTCTCCGGCGGGTTCCGGATCTTGGCGCCCGACGCAATATACTGACGGTGCAGCGCGCGCACATCCTGCACCCCGATCCATATCCACATGCGCGGCTGGCTTTGGTTGTCATTAGTGAGAAAAATGGAGCATTTGTCTCGCGCGACGCAGGCAGATCCTTCGTTCGCGCGCCAGCGCAGCTCGAAGCCAAGGGCGTTTAGGTAGTAGGCGATGCTGGCGTCCACGTCTTTGACGCGAAAGATCGGCGCCGGCGCACCGAAGCTGTTCGTTGAGGATTCCGCCATAGTGCCCTCCGCCAGGCAGAATACATCGACCCGGCCAGCTAGCTACACTTCTCCGTCACGGGAGCCGAAGCCCGCCCTGTATTACCATCCAATCGTGATCTCGCGCCTCAGCCGATGGTTGTCCGATCCCATCATCCTGCTGTGTCTCACTGCAGGTCTGCTTGCCTTCGTCGCCCAATCCGGCGAAGTCGGTACCGCCGACACCATGCATCGCCTCCAGACCACGCATTGGCTGTGGACTTCTGAGCCGCAGGTATTCCCCAACGAGTATCCCGAGTTCGGACTGCACGGCCGCGGCGGCCGGCTCTACAGCTGGTACGGCATCGGCCAGTCTCTGCTGATGCTGCCCGCCGATTTAGTCGGCACGTGGATCGCGCACTGGCCAGTCTTCTCTGACTATAGTGACGATCCCGCGGTGCGCAGCATCGTCGTCAGCTACAGCACCAACATTCTGGTGAACGTGCTGACAGCACTGATTGCCTTTCGCCTGCTTCGCCAGTTTCGCTTCAGCGTGCGCGAGTCCGTGCTGGGAGTGCTGGCCCTGCTGTTCTGCACCACGCATCTGCACTACACCCAGAACATGATGGAGAACAACTACGTCATGCTTCTGACCCTGACCGGATTCTCCTTTCAATACGAATGGCTGCGGACCGGGAACAAGCGCGCGCTGCTGCTGGGTTGCCTGGCGCTAGGCCTGAACCTGCTGACGCGGCTGACGACTGGCCTCGACCTGATGGCGGCAGGGTTTTTCCTACTGCTAGTGTTTTGGTCGGAACAGGTGCGCGGACGCGAACTATGGGAGCGGCTCGTCACCTATTGCAAAGTCGCCGCTCCAGTGTATGTGTTTTTCCTGTTGGTGGACCGGCTCTATCAGTTCTACCGCTTTGGATCGTTTACCAATACGTATCTGTCGCTCTATGGCCAGGAGCAACGTTTACAGGATCCAACCCTGCCGGCGACTTTTCCCTGGAGCACGCCTTTTCACGAGGGTTTTCTGGGCGCGCTGTTCAAGCCGGAGAAGTCGATTTTTCTTTTCGATCCACTGCTGGTGCTGGCAATTCTGCTGTTCGTGCTGTTGTGGAAACGACTGTCGCCGGAAATCCGCGCCTATGGCCTGACCACGTTGCTGCTGCTGCTTGCCTACATAAGCTTTTATGCCAGGTACACGTACTGGTCGGGAGATTTTTCCTGGGGCGATCGCTACGTCTCGACTGCAGCGGAGCTGGCGGCGCTGCTCGCTGGGCCGTTGTTGCTGCGCCATCGCGAGAACCTGAGTGCATGGATCTGGCGCGGCGGCCTCGCGCTCATCGCAGTCAGCCTGATCATTCAGCTCGCCTCACTAGCTTTCTGGATGTCGCTTGAGATTTACCAGATGGAAACGCTGGGACATCCCACGTTTGTGATCGCGCTGCGCTTCAAAAACATCGTGGCCTTCGCGCTCGGCAAGATGGATGCCTGGGGATTGAACACCGAGGCCATGCACTGGGATGACTGGGACTACGTCCACATTACGACCTGGAACTTCCTGCCATTCTTGCTGCGAAGAGTGGGGGCCGCGCCGGCTTGGGTGGTGAAGACGGCTTTCACGGTGTGGGCAGCGGCGATTGCTGCTTTGGCCGGGATTCTCTGGCGGTTAAAGACGGAATGCGCTCGCCTTCCGAATGGCTCCGACCTTTCGTAAATCGCTGCCCGCGCTGAATTCAAAATGTCTGGAATTTCAGATGCTCATTTCCCTCCCGAGTAAGGGACGTTTCTAAGAACGCTCTCAGCCAACAAAAATCTTCCGATTGGATTCGAGGTAGAAGCACCCATGTCGAAAGTAAGTGTGCCCAAAGCAACAACCGCTATTGCGTGCCTGCTTGTCGTCGCCTGCGTTTTCACTTTCGCCCGGTGGATCTCGGCTCGGTTGGCCGCGAGCACCATAGTCGCCGCTGTTTTTATGGCGCTAGTTCTAGTTGTAACCATAGCTGGAATGGGCTCGCGGCGAGGCTCGCGGCTCACACCGGGGAAGCGACGGAAGCTGCGATATGCGGCGCCGGCGCTGCTGGTTCTGTTGGCTCCCGCACTGGTGTGGGCACTTTTCGGGACTTCGTTTCAGGGCTTGGTGACCGTGCTCCCAACCGGCAGCATCACGCTGAATTCCCCCAATGACGTGATCGTGGACAGCCAGGGAAATGTCTACATCGCCGACACCCACAACAACCAGATTGTCGAGGTGACCGCCTTTGGGGTGGCGTCGATAATCGGCTTCCCCGGCCTGAGCCCGGCTCTGCATGATCCAAACGGGCTGGCGTTAGACGGATTGGGGAACCTCTATGTCGCCGACAGCAACAACTCCCGGATCGTTGAGCTTTCCGGAGGCGTTGCTTCGGTGATCGCCACCGGCGGTCTGCTGAGTTATCCGGATGGATTAGTGGTCGATACAGCTGGCGACCTCTTCATCGCCGACGGGGCGAATAACGACATCGTGGAAGTGCCTGCGGGAGGCGCGGCCGCGGTGCTCACCGTAACCGGCGTGGGAGCTTTCGCCGGGCCGCAGGGCCTCGCGTTCGACGTGTCGGGGAACCTCTATATCGCCGATGGGGGGAACAACCGCATTGTGGAAGTGGCCCCGGGCGGGGCGGGAACAGTGCTCAGTATCACCGGAGGCGTAACCCTGAACACACCCTTGGGGGTGGCCGTTGACGGACCGGGGAATGTATACATCGCGGACCGGCAGAACAACCGCATCGTGATCGTCCCACCCGCGGGCGTCGGCAACGTGCTGTATATGGGGAGTGTGGTCTTAGTCAGCCCCGAGGGCGTAGCGGTGGGTGTCTCAGGGGCTGTCTATGTCGCCGATTTCCACGGAATCACCGAGGTACAAAATTCGGCGGTCGGCTTTGGCCACTTGCCGAACGGTGCCGTATCGGGCACGACGCTGACCTTACCGGTCACGATTGCATATAACGCAACGTTTGGCAGCGTGCAGGCGTTTACTCAGGGGACTCCGAGCCTCGATTTCACCGTGGCCTCAACCACCTGCGTACCGGGGACGACTACCGACGGCGCCTGCACGGTGAATGTAACTTTCCTGCCCACGGCCGCGGGACTGCGCCGGGGCGCGGTGGTGATTTACAACAACGCGACCCCGAACGTCCCGATCCTAACCGTGCCCGTCTATGGAATCGCTGATGCGCCCCTGGCGGCGCTGGCGCCCGATCCCGGTGCCGTAGTCAGCACGGGAGGCGTGACCCTCTCTGGTCCCTTTAATTTGGCGCTGGACGGCGCGGGGAACATGTATGTGGGCGACTACACGGGCTCGAACGTAAGCCGGATTCCGGCCGGGGGCGGCACCGCCACCGTGGTAGCGCTGGGAACCCCGGGCAGCGTCGCCGTGGCCGACATTACGGGAGTAGCTCTTGATGGGGCGGGCAATCTTTTCATTGGAGATCACGAAAACAGCCGCATCCTGGTGGTCACGCCGGGTGGTGTGGTTTCTGTACTGAGCATCAGCGGCCTCAGTCCCGCTCTGGGATTCCCTGTAGCGCTGGCTTTTGACGCCGCCGGAAATCTCTATATTGCCGACTACACCAATGGCCAGATTGTTCGCGTGTCCGGCCTCGTGGTCGTGGGATCGACTTCCAGCGGCCTTGGAGAGGCCATAGCGACAGGCGCCTTTACTTTCGCCGGAGAATCGCTTACTGGCCTAGCGGTCGATGCCCAGGGAAACATTTACGCCGATGGCCAGAATAGCAGCAGTGTCATCAAGGTTACTGCAGCGGGCGTAGCCTCCGCACTGAGTTTTCCCGGCGTCACGCCTGCGATCAGCAATCCCCAGGGGGTGGCCGTGGACGCGATGGGAAACGTCTACGTTGTGGATGCGGACACCTCCATCACTCGAATTGTGAGGCTGACGACGGCGGGCGTGGCATCTGTCCTAAGCATCAGCGGACTGCCGGCTCCATCGAGTCTGGGCAGCACCGGCTTTGGAGTAACGCTCGATGGCTCCGGCAATCTCTACATACCGGACTTTATCAACAATCGCGTCGTGTTCGTGAATGTCAGCAGCGGAGTTCTGGCGTTTCCCAGCACGGATGTCGGCTCGACCAGTGCCGCTCAGACCGCAACCGTAGCCAACCTTGGCGACTTGCCCTTAATTTTTGCCACGGTTCCAACCTATACGGCGAACTTCTCCGAAGACACCGGGGACGAGAATCTGTGTGCGCTGAGTACGTCGCTGGCTGCCGGAACGGCCTGCGACGTGTCGGTCGAATTCACGCCGCAATCGGCGGGAAGTCTCAGCACCGGCATCGTGGTCACCAACAACAGTCTGAATCTCACTGCTGCGACGCAAAGCTTGGCAGTCAGCGGCACCGGCATCAGCGTGGCGGATACGACAGCAATGGCGGTCTCCACAAACCCGACCGCTGCCAACATTGGTCAGCCGCTTACCGTCACGGCCACGGTGACCGACACGACGGCGGGACATACGGCGACGATCCCCACGGGCGGCGTGACGTTTATGGATACCGTCGGGTCGACCTCTGTTTCTCTCAACGGCGGCACCGCCGTCACGCTGAGTGGCAGCGGCAAGGCGATTCTCACCGGAGTCACCCTAAGTGGCGCAGGCACGCACACCATCACGGCCCACTATGCGGGCGTCAGCGGCACATTCCTGGCCAGCAGCAACACCAGTACGCTGACTGTCGCCAAAGATACGGCGACCATGGCGGGACCGGGGACCGTCCCAGTCCAGGTTGCAAACGGTCAGTTTGGTTCGGTTCCGGTCTATGTGACTGGACCTTACAGCGTGAGCGTGGTTGCCGCGCCGACCGGCTCGGTGACTTACAACGTTCTCAATTCATCAAACACCAGCGTGGCCTCGGCGACAGCGACACTGACGGCAGGCAACACGGACTCGACCGCAACCATCCCCCTGGCGAGTTCGCTCCCTTCAGGCAGCTACACGGTGAGCCTGACTTATGGCGGCGACAGCAACTATGCCGCCTCGACCGCAGTCATCGTCCCGGTAGTGGTCGGCGCGGCGGTGCCAACTATTGTCTGGACAGCGCCTTCCGGCGGGATTACTTATGACGCCACGCTTAGCGGCATCCTGAACGCGTCCGCAGTCAGCGGATCGACGCCCGTCGCAGGCACTTTCACCTACACGGCTACGCTCACCGGAGGCAGCGCAGTCGCAGTCACCGGCACAACCGTGCTGGGCGCGGGCAGCTACACGATCACGGCCACGTTCACGCCCACCGACACGTCCACCTACGCTGCGACGACCGCGAGTGTAGCTCTGATCGTTGCCAAGGCGACGTCGGCGGTGGTGCTTACCTCCTCTGCGGCAGCAGTCGGAGTGGGAAGCTCCGTTACCTTCACCGCCACCGTCACGTCCTCGGCCGGTACGCCTACGGGTTCAGTCAGCTTCTACGACGGGACCACGCTGCTGGGCGCGGGCACGCTCGCCGCGGGAGTCGCAACCTACGCCACTTTAAATCTCCCAGTGGGTGTGCTTTCGATTACGGCCGTTTACAGCGGAGACAGTAACTTCTCGACTCTGACGAGCGCAGGCCTTACCGAGACGGTGATGACGGCCTATACCGTGACCGCTCCCACGACGCCGGTGCCGGTGGCGCCGGGAGGCGCCGCAACCATCGACATCACAGTGCCACCACTGGGAGGTGCGTATAACGGCGTGGTTACTCTTTCGGCCGCCGGACTTCCGCCGGGCGCGACCGCGACCTTCAATCCCCCCACGGTCACACCCGGAAGCACGGGGGCGCCGACGGTGTTGACCATACAACTGGCAGCGCTCACTGCCGGCATTCCGGCGCACGACATTCCCACCAACCGTCGGGGACTTCCGCTGGTGCCGGCCAGTCTCGGCTTTGCACTCTTCGGGATAGTGCTCGGACGTAAGCGTATTCCACGAATGCTGATGCTGGTTTTTATGCTCGCGAGTCTGGGGGGTACAACCTCGCTGCTAACCGGCTGCGGCGGTGGGTTCGCAAGCACTCCGTCTACACCGCCGGGAAATTACCTCATCACGGTTACCGGGACCAGCGGAGCGTTCCAGGCCTCCACCACAGTGACCCTTGTGGTGCAGTGAGAAGGATTCGCTCCGAGAACTCAGCGCACCAGATCCGGAAATGGACTCTGCGAACAAGACAACAAGGACAAGGACGAGGACAAATTCAATGCGGAAATTAATGTTTGTACGGAAAAAGACACTGGCTTTTCTTCTGCTGGCTCTCGGATTCAGCCCGGCGGCAGCCCCGCCCGCGCTGGCGCAGAGTGCCTACTCGGGGCACTCGTTGGATGTAGGTCTCGACTACAACTATGTGCGG
>Ga0209380_10003120_pt1 | contig 10363 bp, 9 predicted proteins | sample HubBroMetageWFT6_FD_188347 | JGI IMG/M metagenome (GOLD analysis project Ga0209380, IMG submission 188347) | Warmed and freeze-thawed soil microbial communities from the Hubbard Brook experimental Forest, New Hampshire - Hubbard Brook CCASE Soil... | ecosystem: Environmental > Terrestrial > Soil...
AACTTGCTGCCCCGCGGATTACGCGGTATTTTGACGCAACGCCCGTCTCGCTTCCCCCGGTAGTTTTCATGGGCCCCAAACTGCCGCCTTCATCTTGCCTGCATGGCAAGCTACACTGTATCGAGTTTATAAACCCCTAGTTATAAGGAGCACGGATTTGATCGCTTCAACGAGCCACATTATTGCGCCGCACGGCGGAGAACTTACCGAACTGATTGCGTCTCCCGAACGAATCGCAGAGCTGAAGGCCCATTCGCGAGAGTGGCCGTCGTGGGATCTGACACCGCGTCAGATCTGCGACCTCGAGTTGCTGACGAGCGGAGGATTCTCGCCCCTGCGGGGATTCATGACCCCGGCGGATTACGAGGGCGTCTGCCACAACATGCGCCTGAGCAGCGGCGTTCTGTGGCCGATGCCGATTACCCTGGACGTCAAAGAAGACTTCGCCAAGTCGCTGAAGCCAGGCAGTAGCACGATTGCGTTGCGCGATGCGGAAGGCGTGATGCTTGCAGCTGTGCACGTCGAAGCAGTCTGGCAGCCCGACCGCAAGGCTGAAGCTCAATCCGTATTTGGAACTACGAGCGCGGTTCATCCCGGCGTCGATTACTTGTTGAACAAGGGCAATTCCTGGTACGTGGGAGGCCGTATTGAAGGCACGCAAATGCCTTCGCACTACGACTTCCGCACGCTGCGTCTGACTCCCTCGGAATTGCGAGCCGAATTTGCCCGTCTAGGCTGGCGCCGGGTAGTCGCGTTCCAAACCCGCAACCCTATGCATCGCGCCCATGTTGAGTTAACCTTCCGCGCGGCTAAACAGGTTGAAGCTAATCTTCTGCTTCATCCTTCCGTTGGCATGACCAAACCTGGCGACGTCGATTATTTCACTCGGGTGCGTTGCTACCAGTTGCTGCTCTCGAAGTTTCCTGCGGGAAGCGTCAAACTTTCCATGCTACCGCTGGCAATGCGCATGGGCGGACCGCGAGAAGCTATCTGGCACGCCTTGATCCGCAAGAATCACGGCGTAACCCACTTCATCGTAGGCCGCGACCATGCTGGTCCGGGAAAAGATTCCGACGGCAAAAACTTCTATGGCCCTTACGATGCCCAGGAACTCTTCAAGAAGCACGAAGCGGATATCGGCGTCACCATGGTTCCCTTCAACATGATGGTCTACCTCGAAGATCAGGATCAGTACGTGCCTGACAACGAAGTAACCAACGGATCGCGCGTATTGAACATCTCAGGCACCGAGTTGCGCGATCGTCTAAATGAAGGACGTGAGATCCCAAGCTGGTTTACTTACCCTGAAGTCGTGAAGGAATTGCGCCGCAGCTATCCGCCGCGGCACAAGCAGGGGGTGACGATTTTCTTCACTGGACTTTCCGGTTCGGGCAAATCGACCATCGCCAATGTCCTCGTGACCAAGTTTCTTGAGGCAGGTGGGCGTCCGGTCACGCTATTAGATGGAGACCTGGTCCGTAAACATCTTTCCTCGGAATTGGGTTTCTCTAAGGAGCATCGCGATATTAACATTCGACGTATCGGCTATGTAGCGTCGGAGATTACCAAGAACGGCGGCATTGCGATCTGCGCTCCCATCGCTCCCTATGATGCGACCCGCAAAGCAGTGCGCAGCATGATCGAACCGGTCGGCGGTTTCATTCTGGTCCATATCGCGACTCCGGTGGAGACTTGTGAAGAGCGCGACCGGAAAGGTCTTTACGCCAAAGCTCGCGCCGGCATTCTCAAGGAGTTCACGGGCATTTCTGACCCTTACGAGGAACCCAAGGATGCTGATCTTGTGATTAATACAGCCGAATTGAGTCCCGAAGAGGCAGCGCAAGAGATTATTTTGCATCTAGAGCGTGAAGGCTTCATCGGGGTCAACGGACAAACATCTTGATCTCGGAGCCAACCGGCTAGGCCGGGTTGTACGGGATTTTGCCATGCTCATCGAAAAGATCTTGATCGGCTTCGTGGTCGGTACTCTGATCGGTATGACAGGAGTGGGTGGCGGTGTGCTTCTGCTGCCTGTCCTGATCTTTGTTCTCAGAGTACCGCCCATCGTAGCCGTCGGATCTGACGCCCTTTTCAACTTCGTTACCAAAATCGGTTCGAGCGGGGTTCACCTCAGCAAAGGAACTGTTCGGCGCAAAGTTGTTGTGGCATTGGCCGTAGGCAGCATTCCGGGATCGATAATCGGGGTAAGCTTGCTAGGCCATCTTAGAACCGTCTACGGCAATGGCGTCAATGCCTTCATTACGACCGCGGTCGGGATTCTCTTGATCTGCATTCCGACTCTTCTTCTGTTCCAGGGCAAGATTGAAGAACGCGTGGCGCATCGTGCTCCGACCTTACAGTCATTTGCGGGGATGTCCGCTATCGGACTGTTGGCGGGCTTTCTGGTCGGCATGACTTCGGTTGGCTCAGGCAGCATCATCATGATGCTTCTACTCCTATTCTACAGCTTCTCACCCAAGGTAATGGTGGGCACTGACATTGTGCATGCCGTCATCCTTACTGGTGTAACCAGCCTGTTGCATTTTCGGCTCGGCAATATCGATCCGTACCTGGTGGGTTCCCTGCTGATCGGCTCCATCCCTGGTGGGCTACTGGGTTCGCACTTGAGCACTCGCCTTCCTGTACCCTGGTTGAGAAGGCTGCTGTGCGCAGTCTTGCTGGCAACTGGCGCGCGCATGCTGTGGGCCTGAGCAGAAATTCCAAAACACATGGCGAACAACCGCAACACCGAAACTCTGCAACGCATTCAGTCTGCCATGGAAGCGGCGCGCGTTGTTTTCAGCCGTTTTACTGCCGGTGCGATTGATGCGGAATACAAGATCGGACACGATCCCGTCACCGAGGCCGACCGGGCGCTCGACGCCGTGCTCCGCAAGGAATTGCTGCGAGACGACGAGGGCTGGCTCTCCGAAGAAGGCGTAGATGATTACACGCGCCTGGAGAAGAGCCGCGTTTGGGTGGTCGATCCGCTCGATGGTACCCGCGAGTTCGTTGCCGGCATTCCCGAGTTCTGCGTCTCCATCGCCATGGTGGAGAACGGGCGTCCCATCGCCGGCGGAATCTGCAATCCGGCCACCAACGAGGTGTTCCTCGGCTCGCTCGAATCGGGTGTGACCTACAACGGCAAGCCTGCCCGCCCCAGCCAGAGAACGACTCTGGTTGGCGCCACGGTGTTGGCCAGCCGGAGCGAAACCAAGCGCGGAGAGTGGAAGCAATTTGAAGGTGCGAATTTCAAAGTTCGTCCCATGGGATCGGTCGCCTACAAACTGGCCTTGGTCTCGGCCGGCCTCGTGGACATCACCTTCACCCTGGTTCCGAAAAATGAATGGGATGTGGCTGCAGGAGTCGCACTGGTGACCAGCGGCGGCGGGTTCGTCAGCACACTCGAAAACGGCCTGCTGCAATGCAACCGCCGTGACCCGCTGATCTCGGGCCTGATTGCCTGTGGTCCTAACCTGCGCGAACCCCTGCTCCAGTTGCTCGAGAATCACATGCAGCCCGCAGGTTCACAACCCAATCGAGCATAAGCGCCGAACCCATACACTTTCCCGGCGTCACGATTGCCTTCCTCGCCGGAAATGTCGTCCCGCAACTTCCGCGATGCCGGGCTGTGCCATGAGTAACTTTCTGCCGTACTCTATTTGCAGTACCCTAAGATCAAGAAAAGAAGAGACTGAGAGAACAACCGGGCGTTCACTGCGCCGGTCCCTGGAGATTTGTAATGAGGCATTCGTCTATTTTTCGTCTGGTTCTGGCTGTTGGACTGATCGCAACCGTCTTCGTGGGATGTTCCCGCGATCCCAACGTGCGCAAGCAGAAGTACTATGAAAGCGCTCAGCGCTACTTCGATAAGGGTCAGTATCGCGAGGCTGCGATCCAATATAAAAATGCCATCCAAATCGATTCCACGTACGGCAATGCGCACTATCAACTGGCTCTGGCGCTGCTCAAGCTGCAGCAGTGGTCTCTGGCGTACCAGGAGCTCGCCCGCACTATCGAACTGCAACCGAACAACTATCAGGCCCGAATTGACCTGGCGAACCTGCTGATTGCGGGACGCGATTTCAAACAGGCGCAAGCGCAGACCGATTTGCTTCTCCAGCAGCAGCCCAACAATCAGCAGGTTCACATGGCAGTGGCAAACCTGCTCATTGGTCAGGAAAATTATCCCGCTGCCATCCAGGAAATGCAGAAGGCGATTGCTCTCGCCCCCAAGAACTGGGAGCCGTATCTCGATCTCGCATTCGTGCAGATACGCGCCAATCAGCCCGACGCCGCCGAAGTTAATTTCAAGAAGGCTGTCGAGGTGAATCCCCAAGCCGTGCAGGCCCAACTGGCACTTGGCAGCTATTACCAGTCACGCAGCCGCTTCCCTGAGGCCGAACAGCAATTTCGCCGTGCCATGGATCTCGATCCCAAAGATCCCGATCCGCCAGCCGCCCTCGCGCGTCTCTACATCGCGCAGGGAAAAAAGACTGAGGCCGAAGAATTCCTGAAGCAAGTCAAAACCAGATTTCCTGACAACTCCACCGGTTACCGCATGCTGGGCGACTTCTATTTCGCTACCGGCGGCCTCGACAAAGCCACTGCCGAATACGCCTCTGTCTATCGCGACCACCCCAAAGACTTGCAGGTCGAGAAGAATTACATTCAGTTGCTCATCCTCAAAAACCGCCTGGATGAGGCGGGCAAGCTGAATGATGCAATTCTCGCGGTCAATCCAAATGACAATGAAGCTCTGATCTATCGCGGACAGATCCAAATCCGCAGCGGACACAGCAGTGACGCGGCCCAAACTCTGCAAAACGCTTTGAAGAACGATCCTGACAGCGGGGTGGCCCACTACCATCTGGGCCTTGCTCTCGACGAAATGGGAAATCCGGAGCGCGCCGTCGAAGAATGGCGTTCTGCCGTACGCTTGCGTCCTGATCTCATGGAGGCGCAACGCGCCCTCGCCAACGCCGCCATCCGCAAGGGGGACATGGATATGCTCGAACAGACGGCCACGCAGATCATCAAGCTGCAGCCCGCTTCGCCGGATGGCTACGCTATGCGGGCGCTCTCCAAAACCAATCGCAAGCAGTTCACAGCCGCCGAACTCGACGTGAACAAAGCCATCGAGGTCGCGCCACAAAGTGCCGTCGGCTACATCCAACTGGGAAACCTGAAGATCGTGCAAAGGCAATACATCGACGCGGGGAAAGCCTTTCAGCAGGCTCTCGACCGCGATCCCAACTCGAACGATGCGCTCAGCGGACTGATGAATACATATCTGGCCCAGAACCAGACCGACAAAGCAATCGCAGCCGCGAACGCACAAATCGCCAAATCGCCGAACCGCAGCGCCCTCTACGATCTACTGGGTACAGCCCTCTTCAACAGCAAGAAAGATCTCGACGGTGCCGAGGCTGCATTCAGAAAGTCGGCTGAACTCGACAAGAACAACTCGGACGCCTTGCTCAAACTCGGCCAGGTTCAGGGTGCCAAGGGTTCAACCGACCAGGCCATCGCGACATATCAGCAGTCGCTCAAAGACAATCCTCGCGAGGCCATGTTCTACATCCTGATGGGCGAACTTTACGAGCACAAGCAGGATTGGAGCAACGCCAAAGACGCGTATCAGAAAGCCCTCGAAATCAAACCGGGGAACCCGCTGGCCTCGAACAACCTCGCTTACGTCATGTTGCAATCCGGTGGCAACGTGGACATGGCCCTCTCGCTCGCCCAGACCGCCCGCCGCGGCCTGCCCGATTCACCCTATGCCGCAGACACTCTGGGTTGGATCCTTTATCAGAAGGGCGCGTACCAATCGGCGGTCGATCTTTTCCAGGAAGCGCTCAAGCTGGACGAGAAAAGCAAAGCTCCCGACGACGCCACAGTTCACTATCATCTGGGACTCGCCTACCAGAAGACCGGCAAGAACGATCTGGCCCGCCAGCATCTGGAACGAGTGCTGAAGATCGATCCCAACTACAGCCAGGCTGCCGACGTGAAAAAACAGTTGTCGCAGCCGAAATCGTAACTAATCTTCCAAATTCGGAGATATTTCTGCTGGTTTTAGCATTGCTCATGTGGGCATTGCTCGTGTGGGGACGGGCGGCTCGCCCGTCCAGGCGGAGCAAAGCTCCGCAGGCCCTTGCTCGCAGTCTCAACCGGGTTGCCCCACGTCCTGCACGAAATTCCGTTAACGGAATAATGCACGCTTGCTGCCGGAACCCCAAATTCGACAAGTTCTTTGGAGAGAAACACGACACGCGTCAAGGACACTACGCACCGCTTCCACGATCTACAGAACCGACAGCTAGGACAACTCCGACCTTTCTGAACCAGAAGCGGTCGACTCTTGTTCGAGAAGAATCTCAATTCGGTTGGTCGTCCAAACAGCGACTCCAGTGCCAAAGAAGTCCTGGTCCTCCGTCCAGAGGCCACAACCCAAACCTAGGGCTGTCGCGAGGATGGGCCAATCTGCTTCGTCGCGCCCCCGCAAACGTTGCCGGGCTTGTCGTTCAAAGCTGCGATAGAAGTCCGCTTCGACAGCTTCGACGATCGCGCGCAGCTCGGATAGCGACGCTAGGACGTCGTCGCGAGGAATCCCTTTCTTTTCAAGCAGCATCGGCAGGTACTTGGAAGCCTCCTCAAACGCAGCCTCGGGAGCGAGGAATCGGACACCGCGAACGGCGTAGCGTTCCAGCAGCTCGCGGACGCGCCGACCCAGCACGGCACGAATCAAGATGTTGGCGTCGAGGACTAACATGTTCAGAGGGCAGAGCCCTTCCTTCGTTGTTTGCGAAGCTGTTTGAATTCTTCGACGACCTCCTCTTCTTCGACGCCGGCGCCGGCGAGCAGACCTTCAAGTCTGGAGGCCGCGGTGCGCAAGGCATGAAGATCGGATTCCAGAACTGGTTTACGTTTGGTGGGAATGTAAAAGCCGATGGTCTCGCCATGCCAGGTTACGGCGACGGGATCTTGGCCCTGCAGCAGCGTCGTCATGCGCTGACGAAATTCCCTTACTCCTACTTTGGTCGTGGGCATAATATGTGCTCTCGTGTGCTTTGTGTGCTTCATGTGTACACATTATAGCACAACAGCGGGGGCCGTTTCGATGTTGGGGTTCTCTCATGGGCCGATACATGTGTGTGACTAGTTCATCCCTGATCTGCCGAAAGAAACATTCCTCTCCGCTTTCTCCGATGGCCTCGAACGTGACCCGGTCAATGCCCGGTGCCGCTTTGTTGCTTTTCGCCATCCGGTAGGCTTCGTGGAGTGGTTCCATCTTGCAAACATGGATGTACAGCCCCCAGAAACGCCAGGAGTTCGGTCTTCGCCTTGACGTATAGACTCCCAATCACGAGCGTCGCATTGTCGCCCGCCCTTCCCTCCACCCGTTGTTCCCAGAGGACGGCCTACCGAAAATAATCCACCGCGGAGCACCATACAGGCATAAGGTGGAAATCGAAGAGGTGGCCAGGCCCCACGCAATCGCATAGTTCCGCCAGTCCCGAGGAGGGCGGATGCGCCACCATCCGAAAGTAAGAAGCACGCAAGGAGAAAAAACGAGCATATACGCCAGCATGTTTCCTAATTTCGCGGGCGCATCCACACTCTTACCTTCTGCCACTGCGACAAACAGTTACACGACACACACAATGAAAAACAGCCAGTAAATGCATGCGATCCGTTTGCGGCTTACCGGAATATTCGGGTTACGTCGAATCCATAAAGACGACCCACACGATGACCGAACCCATCGCTAGCGACAGCGGAATGACAACGACGGGCGATGTTGCCCAAAGCATGAGCATGAAGATGAGTAGTCCTGCCGCCATGAAGACACGATACTTTTGCCACTGCTCGATGGTCCGCAGGCGGACCGGCTGAAGGGAGGAAACAGTCTCCAGCACTTGATCAAAGTGGTCGATACTTTCTGGTATAGAGATAGCACGACTGCGGATTTTCTTCGAGCACTTCGCGATCAAAGCTTCTTGTATCTTTCCTGAATGAAATCTCCGATCGACCCGTAGGCCTTGGTCAGCGTCTTCTCATCGGGTAGGAACACAATGCGGAAGTGCTGTGTGCCCGGTTTCTGGCCGAAGCCCGAACCATGAACCACCATGACGTGTTTCTGGCGGATGAGTTCCTTCACGAAGATCTCGTCGCTCTCCGGGATGTCGATGCGGGGGAAGGCGTAGAACGCGCCGCGCGGAGCGACGCAACTCACTCCGGGCGTTGACTCACACCATTTCTGAGTGAGGTCGCGGCGGGAACGTAGTTTGCGCTGTAGCTCTGCGAGATGATCCTGCGGGCCTTCCAGCGCGGGCTTGATCGCGTACTGTTGGGGATGGTTGGCGCAGAGGCGCGCCCGCAACAGACGATGGACGCCCGCTGTGTAGGTCTTCACCGCGCCAGCGTCGCCGGAGATGATGCCCCAACCGATGCGCCATCCGGGAACGAGGTAGTTCTTCGACATGCCGCCGAAGGTCACCGAAGGCACGTCCGGTGCAACCGAGGCAAAAGCGATATGCGGTGTTCCGTCGAGAATCAGCTTGTCGTAGATTTCATCCGAGAAGACGATCAGGTTGTGGCGGCGCGCCAGTTCGGCGACCTGCTCCAGCATCTGCCGCGTGCACAACGATCCGGTCGGATTATTCGGATTAATCAACACAATGCCGCGAGTGCGCGGCGTGAACTTGCGTTCGATGTCAGCGAGCTCGGGCTGCCAGGCGTCTTCTTCGTTCAGATCGTAGGCATTGAGTTTGATGCCAAGCTTGCAGAGAACCGCCGAGTACAGCGGATAGTCAGGGCTCGGAGTGAGAACGTTTTCGCCGGCATTGACGAGCGCGGAGAGGCAGAGGTCCACGGTCTCGCTTACGCCGGCGGTGACGAAAACATCCTGCACCGTCGTTATGCCCTTACGCTCTGCCTCGCTACGAATCGCTTCCAAGGCCTCGGGGATTCCGGGAGACGCCGCGTATCCATTCTTGCCGTCGCGCATCGCCTTGTACACAGCCTCGATGATGTGCGGCGGAGTTTGAAAATCGAAGTTCAGCGGATCGCCGACGTTGAGCGCGAGAACTTTGTGGCCTTGCTTGACGACCTCGTCGGCCACGCATGCCAGGTCGCGGATGGCGTAGCGGACATTTTCGAGGCGGGAGGCGGCGGAAATTTCGCGAGCTTGAATAACCGGCATGATGAAATTCTAACCGCAAAGGACACGGAGGGCGCACAGAAATCACGGCAATGGCTTAAAACACAGGGAGCACAGAGCAACCCAGAAGCCAGCCACCCTCCGTGTTCCTCTGCGTCCTCGGTGGGCTGAAATCAATCTTGGCGGTCGATCTGCGCCTTCTGCAGCTTGTCAGAGTAATCCACATAGACCGACTTCCACTCCGTGTAGAAATCGATAGCGCCGATTCCGCCCTCGCGGTGGCCGTTGCCTGTGGCTTTCGTACCGCCGAAGGGCAGATGCACTTCGGCTCCGATCGTTGGCGCGTTGATATAAGTAATGCCGGCATACAGATCGCGGATCGCGGCGAAAGCCCTGTTTACGTCCTTGGTATAAAGCGAGGACGACAAGCCGTACTCGACCCCGTTCGCGATCTCAATGGCGTCTTCGAGATCTTCGCAGGGGATGATTGAGACCACGGGCCCGAAGATTTCTTCCTGCGCGATGCGCATCTTGGGATCGACATCGACAAAGACGGTCGGTTCCATGAACCAGCCATGCTGGTATTCGCCCTGGTCGAGGCGATGGCCGCCGCAGACCAATTTCGCACCTTCGTTCTGGCCGATCTCGACATAACTCAGGTCGGTTTCAAGCTGTTTCTGGTTAATGACAGGTCCCATCTGCACGGTTTCATCCAGGCCATTGCCAACCTTCAGCTTCTTGGCGCGATTTACGTAGCGCTCGATGAATTCCCGGTAAACCCCCTTTTGCACGACGATGCGGCTGGTTGCGGTGCAGCGCTGGCCGGTCGTGCCGAAGCCACCCCAGAGCCCGCCTTCGATGGCGAGATCGAGGTTGGCATCATCGAGGACAATCATGGGATTCTTTCCGCCCAGTTCAAGCGAACAGTGCTTGAAACTCTTTGCCGCGATCCCACCTATGATGCGACAATCGCCGCGGAGTGGAATTTCGACCTGGCTGCCGCCGCAACCGCCCGATGTGATCTATTCGAACGCCGCGCTGCATTGGATCGAGGATCACGCGCCGGTCTTTGTCGCGCTGTTCAACAGCCTGGCGCCCGGCGGCACTTTCGCGGTGCAGATCCCGCGCAATTTCGGCGCACCATCGCACACCTCGATGGGCGAGGCGGCGCGGATGGGGCCGTGGCGCTCCAAGCTC
>Ga0209380_10003121_pt1 | contig 10357 bp, 9 predicted proteins | sample HubBroMetageWFT6_FD_188347 | JGI IMG/M metagenome (GOLD analysis project Ga0209380, IMG submission 188347) | Warmed and freeze-thawed soil microbial communities from the Hubbard Brook experimental Forest, New Hampshire - Hubbard Brook CCASE Soil... | ecosystem: Environmental > Terrestrial > Soil...
AGGGAATAGCCGTACGAGTGGCGGATCATTTCGTTCGTCGGAGTCGCATCGCCGGTGAAATATCCTTTGCCTGCGGGATCGCTCCAGCTGCCCCTCGGATTCCAGTGCCAGGCTTGTACAAATAAATCCGTGTTCTGGCGGTAACTGATGACACCCCATCCCGCGGAGAGGACCTGCTTGATCTGATCGGGACGGAAGAACATGTCAGTGGCGTTGCTTGGCAGGCGGTCAACCGTCGATCCCAGGGCATACAGGGGGCTGAACGTGTTTACGACGTGACTGGGAGTAGCGTCGACGAGGACCGTTTGCGCTGCGCCCTTTGCCGAGTAGGCGAGCGCACAAAACAGAAGAACAATAGCGTTTAGCGTCCTGCTTGGCGTTGATTGAGGAAGAAGTTGCAAGTTGCTCTTCATGGCGTACCCCTCGGAGGATTTGAGCGCCGTCCTCGCGTAAAGTCATACATTAAATCGAAGGACTTCTGCTATGCACGACGTCGGTGGCTTTCACGGAATGAAACTCCGATTCAAGCTGGCATCGATTTGGCTAGGCTCTTTGTATAATTGCGGGGCCTCCGAGCGGCGAAATTCGACGCGGGCACCCGGAGCATCTTCATGCTGATCAAAGTATTCGGTGATCGAATCTCGCTGGGGCAGGCGGCGGCCGAGCAGGCGGCGGCCGCCATTCGCCGAGCTATCGTCGACCGTGGGCACGCGCGGATTATTGCTGCGACGGCTGCGTCGCAGCTGGAATTTCTGGATGCTTTGACCAAGGCGCCGGGGGTCGACTGGTCGAAGGTGGAGGTTTTCCATCTCGACGAATACATCGGCCTACCCGTGACGCATCCGGGAAGCTTCCGCAAGATGCTGCTCGAGCAGTTGGTGCGGAAAACCGGAATCACCCACTACCATCTGCTGGACGGCGATGCTGCAGACCCTTCGGAAGTGGTGCGGCGCGTGGGCGAAGAGCTGGCATCGATGCCTATCGATATAGCGTTTCTTGGGATTGGCGAGAACGGGCACATCGCATTCAACGATCCACCGGCCGACTTTGAGACGGAAGATCCTTACATCATCGTGAACCTCGATGAGGCCTGCCGGCAGCAGCAGGTGGGCGAGGCCTGGTTTGCAGACATTTCGCAGGTGCCGCGGCGGGCGATTTCAATGTCGGCACGCCAGATTCTAAAGGCTCGGGAGATCCTGGCGGTTGTACCTGGCCCGCGCAAGGCAGAAGCAGTAAAACTTTGCCTTGAGGGTGCGATCAGCCCGATGGCGCCGGCGGCGATTCTGCGCACGCATGCCAATGCGACTGTCTATCTCGACCAGGCCTCGGCTTCCCTGCTGAGTCCGGGTTTTGCAGAATGCGCTCAGAGATGAATCGCAGGTGATGGTTAATTCCTGACGCGTGCTTCTCGAACTATCACACTTGGGAACGCCATGGAAGGAATCATGGGATATAAGCGACTCGACCTCGACGGTAAAGTGGTGGTGGTGATTGGGGGCAGCTCGGGAATCGGCCGCACGCTTGCCCGCGGACTTGCCGAAGCCGGAGCTGATGTCGTGCCCAGCGCACGCCGCATGGAGCTTGTGAGCGCGGTTGCGGAGGAGATCGAGCGCGTGGGCCGGCGGTCACTGCGTGTGATTTGCGACGTGGCCGACCGTGGATCGCTGGAGAAACTGCTGCAGGCTTCGGTCCAGGCGTTCGGAAAAGTGGACATTCTTCTCAACGCCGCTGGATTCAACCAGCGCGCCCCTACTCTGGATTTCTCTGAGGCCGACTGGGACAAACTCATCGACACGAATCTGACCGGTACGCTGCGAGCGTGCCAGGTGTTTGGACGGCACATGATCGAGCGCAAGTATGGACGCATTATCAACATTGCTTCGATGGGCTCATTTCTTGCGCTTTATGAAGTTGCGGCGTATTGTGCGAGCAAGGCGGGCGTGGCTTCGTTGACGAAATCGCTGGCCATCGAGTGGGCGCGGCATGGGGTCTGCGTAAATGCGATTGCGCCAGGCTACTTTCGGACAGCTCTGAGCGAGAAGTTGCTGATGGGCACTCCACGAGGGGAGGAAGTGCTGATCCGGACACCGATGAAGCGCTTCGGCGAGCTCGATGAATTGATTGGAGCGGCGGTCTTTCTTGCATCCGACGCTGCCAGCTTCGTGACCGGCACTTTGCTTGCGGCGGATGGTGGCTTTCTTGCCAGCGGCGTAAATCAATGACTCCGTGTTTCGGACGACGCTTACTGTAACGCCGACTGCGTCAACTTAACGGCGCAATGGGGATTGGCTGCTCCGCCTGAGACGTTGCACTTCTGGCCGTTCACTGACCCTGCCGCCATGGTCGAGAAGTAAATGTTCGTTCCGCCGTTCGACACTTCGTTGTCGATCACGATTCCGCTGGTGCCTCCGAGAGCGCTCGGGGAGGTGACGCAACTGGAGGTCGCCGCTACCGAGCAGGTCGGTGTGGTCAGCGAAGTTGTAATCGTCGAGCTCTCGAGGTATCCATCGTTTGTTGAGCCCACGCCGAAGAACAATCGGTCGGTTGCGCCATTGTAAAACTCAGTCAGGGGCGAACACTCGTCTCCTTTTGTGTTGTTTATCTGGAAGGTGGTCGATCCCGTGCTGGTGATGACGTTGCTGGCGAAGGGGAAGAAAAACATCTTTGGATTGGCCGGCGCGCCTCCTGACTCCACGAATCCGCAGGCGATCATGTGCCCCGACGTCGACCCGTTCAACCAGAATGTGTTGTCAAACGCTCCGGCATGAACGTTTTTCCCCGTGCAGTCTCCGTCGCCGCTCGCCGACCCCAAGTCCACCGTATTGCTCGTGCTCGGCGTGCCGGTCGTGAAGTTCGCTGCAACCTGCGTAACTGCTCCGCCGATGCCGGGCACGATGCTGCATCCGGTAAAGGCGAACACCTGGTCGATTGTGAGGTTGGCGGGATCGGTGACCGCAATCGGTGGATCTACGATGCCCGTCCCCGGCTGTCCACTTCCGTCGCCGCTTCCGTCGTAGACCCAGCCGATCGTCTGCTGTGCTGCGTAGGTCTTTGCCGGACTAGTCAGTTTTACGGAATACAGGTATCCCTCACCGTCTCCGATGAAAATCAGCCCCGCATTATCATCCACAACCGGAGCGGTCAAGATTGTGTTGTATTTGTTGGTCGAGACCGTGACCGGCCAGTTGGCTGAGTCATTGACCAGAGCCGGCGCGCCCCCGCCGAATACCGGCGTGATCTTATATAGCACGCCATTGTCGGCGCCCACATAGGCCGTATCCGTGCCGTAGTCCACCCACGGCGAGGAATTCGAATTGGTCGCACTGGTTTCGATAGTGAGAGTCGTCATGCAGCCCGCGGTCGTCGGCTTCGTGCATGAAGTGGGAGTCAGCGGACTCAATACCGAACCTGACTGCGACGGCGGCGCCGGAATTGGATTCGGCAGATACAGAACGTGGAAGTACGAGCCCGAGCTCGTGCTCTCCACAAACGCAACCTTGGTCCCGTCGGCCGAAAGCGCCGGCGACGTCTTAATCTGCCCACCCGTCTGCGTAACCGTGTTGTAGGCGAATGCCACCCAGGGCGATCCGCTGTTGCAGGCCGGACTCGCTGCCGTGTAGAGGTTATTAATCCCCACCAGGTTCGCCTGCGTCCCCGTGCCGTTCACAGTCAGACCAAAGACAATGTAATCAGAGTTGCAGTTCTCCGCCACCACATCGAACTGGTATTTCGCCGGAAACTGGTTCTGGGGCACGTACCCGTTCTCGAGCGAAACCGCCCAGTCGATATGGGTCTGGTGTGGCAGGTGGCGCGGCCGCCAGGGCTCTCTTGGCTTTGATCTTTCCACCGCCACTTGCCGCATCACCATGTTGTAAACATAGCGCGGGTCGTGCGCCCCGGCCGCCAGCACCTCTTCGGCTCGCATGCCCGGCATCAACAGATGCCGCGAACTCCAATCCTCCGGATACCCCAGGTGAGTCTGTTCCTGGCTTGCATCGGCCGGCGTGGTCGTCTCCATCCCGGCTTGCCCGGAAAGCGGAACCCCCAGCAGAAGCCCCGCTGCCAAACAGAACCAAGGGAATCGATACCCACGCATCGCGCATCTCCTCAAAATTTCGGATTATGTCACTCTTATTTTCGCCCGCGGTCCGGGAATGTCAGGTCTTACTTCGGTAACTTGAAGGGTTTAGCGCCAATCTGACGTGGTGTGACCTATGTGCGTCGGCACCCGATCCTCAGGCGGTGAGGAGACTGGCCTCTCTCGAAAGCAGCTGGTTTTGCAATGATTTAGCCAGGGGTTGGATTTCGGATCAGGGGAAGGCTCGCGAGTTACTCCAGCTCGGCCTGTGTTAGCTTGACTGCGCAGTACGCGGCAGGGGTTCCGCAAATCGTGGTTGATGTCGCCAACGTGCCGAAGTAGATGCTCGACGCCTGCGCGTCTGTGGAATCGTTGTCCACGATGATGCCGCTAGTCCCACCGGCAATATCGGCGGTATTCGTCGCCAGCGCAGTGGGCGCGACGCCTAGACCAATTTCAAGCGGGTTAGGCAGCGCGAAGGTATAAAGTTCGGTGGGATTGGCGTTGACGCCTACGAACAGGTAGTCCACTCCAACCGAGGCGTTATAAAACTCGGTGAGGGGAGACATGACCGAAGGGTCGTTACCGAGTTGAGGTTCCCCCAGGGGCGCCGGTTGTAGAACCGAACTAACGAATGAGAAGGGTTTTAACTGTTGGCCGCCCGTGCCGGTAGACGCTCCAATGATCTCTCCGTTGTTCGACTCAGTGGCGCTGCCGATTCCCAGGGTAAAGTAGCGGTTGTCCGGGGTGGGGGCATAGAGTGGAAAGCCCGCGGTCGTGCAGCTTTGGTTCGCGCCGGTGTCGAGGCCGGTGATCGTAACCGAGGTCAGGGTGTTGCTGGTGAATTTGAATTGGACAAGGCCGGGGTTGCCCGCCGTACCGGTGTCGGTCTCACCGCTGGCCGCGGAAGTATTGGGGCTGCATGCGCTCACGACATAACCTACGCTGTTCGTCGAGTCAAGAACAGCGCCGTCGCGAATGCCGCCATTGATCATGCCTTGGTTCGTACCCCCACTAACGCCGAGCGCCAGGGTCGCTTCTATAACCCCCGCCGAAGTAACTTCGTAAAAGTTCGAGCTGCTATCGCCGACAAAAATGTCGCCGGTGTTACCTACATCCACCACCGGGGATGAGAGAAAGTTCGACCCTTGGGTGACAGTCGCGCCGGTCACAGTGCACCCGGTGCCCGTAGTCGCATTAGGTATAGTAGCGTCGAAAGTTAGCTGGGTTGTGCTCGCTGTAACAGGGATTTGTACTCCATTGATGGCAGCGGCGTCAGCCGCGGTGCAGCGGATGCCGTTGGCGGATACGCCGGCGATAGTGACCAACTCTCCAATGCTGAGCGAGTTGGGAACGGTGACCGTCACTACGGTTGTGGTAGCCGTCACCTGAGTCGGGGTGTCTGACACAGGAGCGGTGGCGTTTACATGCACCGGAAAATTCCCCGCATACGCTGGTGTCCCGTTGAACGTGGGCGTGATCGCATAGAGGTAGCCATTGTTATCGCCGGCGTAGGTAGTGTCGTTGGCATAATCGGTAAACGGGGATGAAAAACTATCCGCCGCTCCAGCCAATGCAGTGGCTGCATTGGCGGCAACCAAACCCAACGGAAGCATGAAGTCTGTGGCGGTGCTTCCCGAAGTGCTTCCGGGGATCACGGGATTCGTGGCGCAGGTGGGCAACGTGGCCCCGCCGTTGTTGTTGCCGGTGCAACTGGCAGTGGTTCCGTACTCTGTGCTGCCGCTGCCGAATGTCAGCACGTGCAGAATCGCTCCAATGTTCGGGTCATTCTCCACATAGGCAACTTCCGTGCCACCGACCGAGAGGCCGGGCGAGGTAGCGACCGGTCCGACACCCGAAGCGTAAGAGAAGATAAATTCCGGATTCGTGAGACCACACAGCGATGATCCGGACCCGCTATAAAGGTGATTGAAAGCGACGATATTGGCCTGCAGGCCATTTGTTCCGGCAGTAACGCCGCCCCAGGTTAGACCGGTTACAGTGGCAGGTACGGTTAGCGCTACGCGTGTTCCGGGCGTGAGCGTGTACACCGTGACGGTGTGGTTGGCAGCGGAGGCAATGGCGACGATGCGGTCAAGGGCAGTGCCACTGAGATTACGATTGATCGCGGCGGCCAGATTGGTTGCATTGCTGGCAGCACCCGCAGCGCCTGCAGCAGTGGACACCTCAAAATCTGTCCCTGTATTAGTCGTGGTGCTGGCGGTCAAGCTGAGGGAAACCGCGGTTCCGCCGGTTGGGGTTACGGTGAATTTTACGGTGCCAGTGCCGGCCACAGCGATGGTACTAAAGGTGCCGACAACATTCGCGCGCGTGTTTCCGGTCGATGCGTTGACAGGGAATACTACGAAATCCGCGGTGCAACTCGGCGTCGCGTTCACGTTGAAAGAATACTTGGCGGGCCACATGCCTTGAGCGACGCCACCGGCGCCCAGCGAAATGGCCCAGTCCCTTCGCATGTCGCGACTTGGCCGCCGCCTTTCGCGCGGCCCTCGATGCCTCCGTATCAGGCCTGAATCGGGCGGCGCATTCCCGTGCTGAAGCCACTGGGCATAGGCTCGCGGCTCGTTCCAGGTGCTCACTGCCTGTTCCGGCGTGTAGCCGCCGGTGAAAATGACATGGCTTGAGCTCCAGTCCATCGGCACGGGGATCGAACCATCGGGCCGGGCGAAGCCCTGCGCGAATGCTGATGCCGCAAAACCAGCCGCCAGCCCGAATGCCGTCAGCAGCAGCATGACGCGCCTGGCAAGAGAGGCCACATTCCGGTTTCGTGGACTTCTAAACCTATCCAAAGCTAGACCGCCTCCGAATCTCCTTATTCAGCAATCCGATCCGCTCAAGTATTCTCACCCACCCAACAGTGCCTGCGAGGAACCTGTCTTCATCTTGGAAAAGCAGAATCGAGGGATGAGTTTGCCAGGGCCTGAATCTGGATCAGTGGACCCGCATAAGCGGCTGCCGCTCGATTCAGCATATTCGCCGAGGGGATGCCGGTTCTCTGGAAAGATTTCTCGCAATCCGCAGTGGAGGGCCCTCGCATGCTGCCTTCCATATAAGCCAGGCCGGGGCAGCGCGTGCACGTTCCTACGTGGGAGCAAGTCGAGCAGGTCGGAAGATCCCGGGCATGGATCGAGCGGACTTCCTTCAATTCCGGAGAATGCTGCCAGATGTCAAGGAACTTCTGCCGGCGCACGTTGCCGCTGGGCAAAGGAAATTGTACGCAGGGAAACACATCGCCGTAAGGAGAAATGTAGCAGGCGGTGTGGCCCGCGCTGCAGGGGAAACCATCCATCACGTCTTCACCGGGTGGGGGTGGAGGCGCGCAGAATTCTTCCACGTCACCTACGAGTTCCTGGTTATGGAAAACCTGTTTGAGATCGGATCCAGGAATTCGCAACGCAAGAATGGATCTGTCTCCGTCCATTTTCGGCGTGATGGTGGGGTCGAGCGTGTAGGTGACTCCAAGTTCCCTGGCCAGGGCGACCACGCCGGGCTGGTCGGAGAAATTGCCCGCCATAAGAACGTTGGCGAGAACGACCTTCAGTCCCTGGGCCTTCAAGAATCGAATCGCGTGGATGGTGCGCTTCAACGACCCGGGCAGTTTTGTGATGGCATCGTGAACTTCCGGCCGATGCGAGTAGACACTGATCTGCACCTGCTCGACCCCGAGCTGGCGCAATCTTGCGGCTTCCTTCTCGCGGATCATCACGCCGTTGGTCTTTACCTTTACGTTGAACAGCAGTTGGCGCGCCCGCTCGACGATTTCGAAAAAGTCGCGGCGCATGAGAACTTCACCGCCGCTGATCGAGAGAAAAAAAACTCCGGCATCGGCCAGTTGTTCGAGCACATCGATGATTTCCGCCGTCGTCATCTCGCCGTGATCGTCGTGATCGAGATAACAATGCACGCAACGTTCGTTGCAGCGGTAGGTAATGTCGAGGTGAACACTGATGGGCAAGCCCAGGTTCAGAGCCTTTTGATTCATCTCAGCCATCAGGCTCATGGGCGCTCCGGAGACGGGGAAGAATCGATGAGGGGCTGATCGGATACGAGCAGAATGCCGTGTTGCGAAAGTTCGTCGACGAAGCGGTTGGCTCCGCGCTGCGCCTGCTCCGGGTCGACATCGAATTCCTGGCAGACTTTGCCGGCCACGATTTCCGCTAGCGGCGTGCGGCCGTCCGCTGCCTGCCAGATCGCGGAAGCGACTTCATTGAGCGTGAAAAAAGTCGAATCCACGGCCGACATTACCATCATTTCGCCCCCTACCATGCGGGCTGCGATCGCCTTGCTTCGTGCAATGTATCTTTCGGCCATTATGGTTCTCCTGTGGCGTGTCGCGACTAACGTATTATGTCCCAGACTCGCTGGTCAGGGACGAATACTAAGCGGTGGATGGGAACCAAACTTGCAAACTCGCACGCCGACTGAAACACCAGTTTCACCAGCTCAGGATCATGGGCGAAAAACAGAATGTTCCTCAGCAGTCGCTGGATGGCTTCTGAGGGGCCGATTGGCTCGATGTGGTTCTGCAAGCCTTTCTCAAGCAGAAAGAATGCGCTGAGGGGAGCGGAGCAGTTCTCGCCGACCCGCGCCAACTCTCCCGCGAAAGGAGTCCCGCAGGCGATGTACCGATTTCCCTCCCGCCGCACGTAGGAGATTTCGTCAGTGAGGAGCGTCGCATCGGGCGGCGCGAGGCGGGAGATCGTCGTCTTGCCGGCACCGGAAACGCCGGAAAACAGAAAAGCTTTCCCTCCGCGAATTGCGCTGGCGGCGTGAACCAGAAAACCTCCTTGCCTTGCCAAGACCAGGCTGTGAACGATGCGCAAGACGCAATCGATGGCGTAGGGATTACACGATTGGCGGATCCGGCCTCGGCTGGTTTCTGGATTCCAGCTTGCCCGGAAGTCGCCACGCTTCAACAACCATTCTCCATGTTCCATCTTCACCTCGAGGTCATCATCAACCGAGGACTCCGAAGGTTCACGCAAGTCAATGTCGAATTTGAGGCGCGAATCCGGCGAGGTCCCAACAAACCCGGTATATCGATTCTCGATCAGCCGATGAAATGAGGGATCCTGAGTTCGCAGGGAAATCGCCATTCCGCCGATCTCGATCGATACCGCCTCTCTCGCGATCGTGGGAAGTGTAGTCGTCATAGATTAGAAGGACGAATTGAAGAAGTGGCGGAAATCCCGACCACCTGGCGCGCGGCATGAATGCGTAAGGCAAGAATGCGGACGCGGTCCCAGCGGCATAGCATCGTTGCCAGCGAAGATCGGAGCGGCGAGACTCGGCGACTCGGAACGAAGCTGCGATTGCTGCGGGTAATGCTGACCACTCGACCGAGCAGGCCAGATGCGGCTGCGGGAGAATCGTTTTGCGGCATTGCGTCGCCCCTTGTGATCCACGAGAAGCAGTCCCCATCCCGACGCGTTTCGACCAGCCGGTGGACAAAGAAACGGTTGTCGCGCATGACCAACACGATGTCTCCGGGAACAACTTCGTCGTGCGCTGCGCTTTGAATCGTGAGCAGATCACCTGGCCACACCGAGGGAAGCATGCTCGATCCCCACGCCTTCAGGCGAACGGTGCCATGGCGGCGAAGCATGTCGGCTGCAAGGCCAAGCTTCGGATCCTGGCGATATCCCGGCTTGTAAGGCATAGATGGCTGCAAACTAAGAGGTGTGCCGGTTGAAGTGGCAGGAAAGTTGGGTGCCCTGTATTTTGCCGCAGGAAAGCGCCATGGTTTCGAAAACCTGCTCGTGCCGGAATGCAGGCTCTTGATAGGCCTTCTTTACTGTGCGGTGGCTCTCGCCTGCGTTCTCCTTGCCAGTATTCCAATCCTGTTCGGCCATAAAAAATGAGCTCCACAATCCCGACCGCAGAATCTGCGATCCGGCAAACGCTCAACCACGAACCACTTCGTTTCCGAAGCGTACTACAAGAAAAGGATTTGGCCGATTGTCACTGCTGGTACATGCGAGCAGGAGCCTGTGGATTTTTGTCCGGCGGCGCTGGAGGGATAATAAGGATAGCAACTAAAGAACAGCACAACCATTCTACTGCTCGATGGCCGTCTCCGATTTGTCCGGTTTCTGAGTCACCTGCTTGGGACTCGGCAATTGCGAACGGTCCCAACCGCCGCCGAGGGCCTCCACCAACGCCACGGCGTAGGTCATCTGCTGCACCTGAAGACCATTCAGGGTCTGCTGGTCGGCCAATACGGTGGTCTGGGCAATCAGCACGTCGAGGTAGGGATCG
>Ga0209380_10003122_pt1 | contig 10356 bp, 8 predicted proteins | sample HubBroMetageWFT6_FD_188347 | JGI IMG/M metagenome (GOLD analysis project Ga0209380, IMG submission 188347) | Warmed and freeze-thawed soil microbial communities from the Hubbard Brook experimental Forest, New Hampshire - Hubbard Brook CCASE Soil... | ecosystem: Environmental > Terrestrial > Soil...
GGCCGTCGGCGATCGTGACCGGCGCGCGCTCCGGCGGCAGCAGCCGGCCGGCGCGGAACGAGCGCGCCGCATCGTCGGCGCCCGCGGGCTCGACGCCGACGACGCGGATGCCGGGCTTCAGGTGCGTTGCGGCCACCGCGGAACCGGCGAGCAGGCCGCCGCCGCCCACCGGGCACAGCAACAGGTCGAGCTCGGGCACCTGCCCGAGCAGTTCCACCGCCGCGGTCGCCTGCCCGGCCATGACCGCGTGGTCGTTGTAGGGATGAATGAGCGTTGCGCCGGTGGCGGCCACGATCTCACTCGCGGCGCGCTCGCGCGCCGCGAGCGTCGGCGCGCACCAGGTCACCTGCGCCTTGTAGAGCGCGACCGCGGCGCGCTTGGCCTGCGGGGTGTTGTCGGGCATCACGACGAAGGCGGGGATACCGCGCAGCACGGCCGCGCGCGCCAGCGCCGCCGCGTGATTGCCGGAGGAGTGCGTCGCGACGCCGTGTTGCGCTTGCGCCTCGCCGAGCGAGAACACCGCGTTGGTCGCGCCGCGCGCCTTGAAGGCGCCGCCCTTCTGGAAGTTCTCGCACTTGAAGTACAGGCGCGCGCCGACGAGCGCATCGAGCCTGCTGCTGGTCATCACCGGGGTGAGGCTGATGCGCCCGGCCAGGCGCGCGCGTGCCTGCTCGATGAGCTCGAAGGTCAGTTCTGCCGGTTCGTCCGCCATAGCGCGCGAGGATGGCGGGCGCGCGCCGCTGCGGTCAAGCGCACTAAGCGCGCGCGGCTTTCAGCGCAGCGCGCCGGTGGAGGCGGAAGCCCCCAGGCGCGCGCTCAAGCGGGCGAGCGCGATGCTCACGTCGACCGGCGGCGCATCGCCGACGGCGCCACCGAGAGCGGCGCTGTCGCGCAGCAGCGCGGCGAGGGTGTCGGCGCCGAGACGGGTGGGCGAGGCGGATATCAGCAGCGCCAGCGCGCCGGTAATCTCCGCCGCCGCCACCGACGTGCCCGAGGCGAAGTCGTACTCGCCGTTCGGGCGCAGCGTGAGGACGTGCTCGGCGGGCGCGGCGAGCGCGCGCGGTAGGGCCGGCTGTTCGCTGGCACTGGCGGTGATCACCCCGGGAATGGCGGTGGGGAAGGGCGCGTCCGCCCCGGCGGCGGCGCCGACGAACACCACGCCGTGTCTGAGGCCGCTCTGCACCAGCGCGGCGAGCAGCGGGTCCGCGGGGCCGCCGATACTCAGGTTCACCAGCGGCGCACCCGAGGCGAGTGCGGCCGCGAGCGCCTGCGCCAGGGTGAAGGTGTTGCAGGCGGCCGCGTCGCTCGCGGCCTCGAGCTGCCAGCACGCGGCGAACACCTCGATGCGCACCGCGGGCGCGACGCCGACGATGCCGATGTGGTTGTTGGCGACGGCCGCGATGACGCCGGCCATGGCCGTGCCGTGCCGCAGCGCCGTGGCCGGCGGCGCCGGCCCGGGGACGAAGGAGCGCACGCGCGCGATGCGGCCGGTGAGATCCGGATGCAAGGCGTCGACGCCGGTGTCAATCAGCGCCACGCGCACGCCCGCCCCCTGGGTGCGCTCGTGGGCGCGCGGGATGCCGAGCACGGCGAGGTTGGTCTGCAGGTCGTAGAGCGGGTCGTTATAGCGGGCGTCCGCGCCCGAAGTCAGTGAATGAAACTCCTGCAGCGGCTGCGCCAGCACGACGCTGCCGTCGTGCGACAGCGCCTCGAGCACCGTCGCGACGCTCCTGCCGTCGGTGATCTCGAACACGACGCAGTGCATCGACAGCGCCTGGATCGGCCAGCTCGCCACCTGGTGCAGCGCGTAGCGCGAGGCGACGCGCCGTGCCTGCTGCTGCGCGCTCTGCCCCACCGCATAGCCGCTGCCGGCATAACGGCTGCCGCTCGAGCCGGCGGGTCCCGGCGGCGCGTGCTGCTCGTTGGCGAAGGCCACGACGATGCGCGGCAGCACGCCCGGGGTCGGGGCCGGCGGTGCGGCGAGCGCCCCGCCGGCGCTGAGCGCTGCCAGCCCGGCGAGGAGCACACACGCGAGGGGGCGCATCAAGGCGGCGGCGGTCGCCGCTCCGGGTTGGTCACCGCGGCGGCTGCGGCGAGCGGCTCGACCCAGCGCACGCGCGGATCCGCGCGCAGCCGCTGCGCGAGCTCGCTCAGCTGCTGGTGCAGCCGCGCGCCGGCGCCGTCGGGGGACGCGGGCGCGGCAGGAGCGATACCGAAGATGCCGACGGAATCCGGACCCTCCACCACGCGCGCGCCGGCCGAGTGCAGCAGCTGACCGGCCTCGCCGACCGACACGGACGGCACGAAGGCGATGTGTAGCACCTCGGCGCTGGTGGCGGCCGAACTGGTGTAGGTCGCATACAGCGGCTGCGACCAGCGCCAGGTGGTCGCCGTGAGCGCCGCGAGGCCCGCGACCAGCACCACACTCGCCGCCCAGGCAAGACCTAAGGGACGCCAGGTCGACACCGCCGGCCGCAGCGTGCGCCTGGCAGGCGCGGCGGCGCGCGCTCCCGCCGTGGTGCGCACCGCAGCGGCACGGCCGTCGATGCGCTCGAGGAGCTTGCGGAACGAGGGACCGGGCGCGTAGGTGACGCGCTCGGGTTGCGTGAGCGCCTCGCACATCAGGCGCTCGCGTGCCACCTCGCGCGCGCACTCGGCGCAGGCCGCGACATGCTCCTCCACCAGCGCGCGCTGCGCCGCTGCGAGCCGGCCGTTGGCCAGCCACGGCAGCAGCAGCCAGCACTCTTCGTGCAGCGAGGGTGCGGTGCCCATCAGGCGCCCTGCGTCCATGCCGCACGCGCGGCGCCGCCCGCCGTCGGCTGTGCCAGGAGCGGCAGCAGCTTCTGCAGCTTGCCGCGCGCATGGAACAAGCGTGTCTTCACCGTGTTTACCGGGCAATTCATGATGACGGAGATCTCCTCGCAGGAGTGGCCGAGCTCGTAACACAACTCCACCGCGAGCCGCTGCTCGATCGGCAGCTGCGCGAGTGCCTGGCCAAGCCAGTCGCGCAGCTCCTCGGTGCTGGAGCTACCTTCCGTGGTAAGTGGCAGCTCGGTGGCCTCCAGGTTCTGCTCGGCCAGCCGCGCCGAGGCGCGAAACGCGTTGCGCGCCTTGCGGTATGCAATCCCCAGGATCCAGGTCGAGGGCTGCGAGTCGCCGCGGAAGGTACGCGCCTTGCGCCACACCACCCAGAAGGTGTCGTTGATGACCTCTTCCGCGATGTCGTAGCGGTGGGTGAGGCGCGTGAGGAAGCGCGCCATGCGCCGGTGATAGAGGTTGTAGAGCTCCTCGAACGCCTTGCGGTCGCCCTCGCCGATGCGGGCAATGAGCTCCACCTCGCGCGCCGCGCCGCCCGCCCCACCACGTACGTTGAGCTCTGCCATGCCGTATTCGCCGTCGTCCTTGGGGTTATCGCTTGAAAAAGCGCCCTTTCCGGTGAGTGTCGCGCGCCGCTGCTGCGGTTCAGTCACTATGTCCGAAGCCCCGCACGGCGGTCAAAAGCGCCAGCTCAGGGTGGCCGCGAAACGGTGATTGGCGAGCGGGTACGGGGCGAGCTGCTGCGCCTTGCCCTGGGTGAGGAAATAGCCCGCTTCGAGCCGCCAGCGGCGATATTCGTAAGCCAGCCCCGCGTTTCCATAGGCGTAGCCCCCGGCTCCGGAGGGCGCCGGGGGCTCCTCGTAGTCGGCCGGGGGCTGCGGGGTGCTGCGGCCGCTCGCGTAGTAGTAGCCGACGCCGCCGGTCGCGAACAGGCCGCCGGTGAGCAGCCACTGACCTGAGGTATCCGCCACCCAGGCCGGCCCGCGGCTCAGGCGCTCGGTGTACCAGTAGCGCACCGCGTTCGGGATGGCGGTCACGGAGAACGACCAGCGGTCGAGGTAGGTCACCTTCGCGGCCACCTCCTGGTAATCGAGCGAGGTGTACGGGGTGCCGGCGACGTAGTAGTGCGCCCGCCCGTCGACGCTGGCGCTCCAGGTACTGCTGAGCTGCCAGCGCTGACCCAGGTACACCTCCAGCTCGTCCGCCGCCCCGGGCGGCAGCTGGCGGTCGCGCGTTGACGCCCACACCCCGAGATAGGTTCCGCTGCCGCTGTCGAGGTGCAGGTCGACCTGCGCCGCGCCGTGTCCGTCGCTTTCGGCAAGGCCCCGGTAGATGTAATCGCTGGTCAGGCTGAGGCTTCCTCCTACACTCAGGTCATCGGGAAAGCCTGCCGCCGCGGCCGGGCCCGCCAAAGCAAAGAGCGCCCAGGCCAGCCGCCGGCCTGCCCGCAAAGCCCTGAAACGGTGCATAGCAGCCACGGTTCCTGGCATTTCTGATGTGTGTCGGCCGCGGATGGGACTTATCCTTGGAGGCACCCGGCGGGCCCGTGCAAGCCCGTGCGGGCCCCCTCGGAGGTATACTGCATATCTATGGAGACCCTATCGCCGGACGACAGCGCCGTCGTGCGGCGCATTGTCGCCGAACACCTCGGGCGTCCAGGCCCTCTGCTGGAAGTGTTGCATGCCGTGCAGGCGGCGTTGGGGTTCATCCCCGCGGGCGCCGTTCCGCTCGTCGCGCAGGAGCTGAACCTGTCGCGTGCCGAGGTGCATGGCGTCGTCACCTTTTATCACTATTTTCGCCGCTCCCGCCCCGGGGTCCACACCGTGAGCCTCTGCCAGGCGGAGTCCTGCCAGGCCATGGGCGCCGGGGCGCTCACCGAGCACGCCCGCAAAAGGCTCGGGATCGATTTCCACGAGACGACCCCGAACGGGCGCTTCTCGCTCGAGCCGGTCTACTGTCTCGGCAACTGCGCCTGCTCGCCCGCGGCCATGATTGACGGGCGACTTTACGGACGGGTGACCGCGCAGCGCTTCGATGAGCTCATAGCCGAGGATTCCGCAGCGTCATGACGGTCACAGTTTATGTTCCCATCGATGCGGGTGCCTTGTCGCTGGGGGCCGGCGAGGTCGCGGCGGCGATTGCCGCCGAGGCGGGGCGCCGCGGCACGCAAGTCACGCTCAAGCGCAACGGCTCGCGCGGCGCCTACTGGCTCGAGCCGCTCATCGAGGTGGTCACCCCCGCCGGTCGCTGCGCCTACGGGCCGGTGACGCCGGGGGACGTGCGTGCACTGTTCGATGCGGACTTCCTGCACGGCGGAGCGCACGCGCTGCGGCTTGGTCCGACCGAGGCCATCCCCTGGTTCAAGGGTCAGCAGCGCCTCACCTGCGAGCGCGTTGGCATCGTGGACCCGGCGAGTGTCGAGGACTACGTGGCGCACGGCGGCTACCAGGGACTCAAGCGCGCCCTGTCGCTCGAGGGAGCGGCGATCGTGCAGGCCATCACCGCATCCGGCCTGCGCGGGCGCGGCGGGGCGGCGTTTCCGACCGGCATCAAGTGGAAGACGGTGCTCGATCAGCAGGCCGCGCAGAAATACGTTACCTGTAACGCCGACGAGGGCGACTCGGGGACCTTCGCCGACCGCATGCTGATGGAGGGCGATCCGTTCGTCCTCATCGAGGGCATGACCATCGCCGGCATCGCGGTCGGTGCGACGCAGGGCTTCATCTACCTGCGCGCGGAGTACCCGCACGCGCACGCCGCGCTCAAGACCGCGATCGCGGCGGCGCGGCACGCCCAGTATCTTGGCGCGGACGTGGCCGGCAGCGGCAAGCGCTTCGAGCTCGAGGTGCGCCTGGGCGCCGGGGCTTACATCTGCGGTGAAGAGACCTCGATGCTCGAGAGTCTCGAGGGCAAGCGCGGCGAGGTGCGCGTGCGTCCGCCGCTGCCGGCGATCAAGGGCCTGTTCGGCCAGCCGACCATTGTCAATAATGTGGTGACGCTGGCGAGCGTGCCGTGGATCGTGGTGCACGGCGCGGAAGCCTACGCGGCCTTCGGCATGGGCAAGTCGCGCGGCACGCTGCCGATCCAGCTGGCGGGCAACATCAAGCGGGGTGGACTGATCGAGCGCGCCTTCGGGCTCACCTTGCGCGAGCTGCTGTACGACTACGGCGGCGGCTCGGCTACGGGTAAGCCGATCCGCACGGTGCAGGTGGGCGGGCCGCTCGGGGCCTACATCCCTGCATCGCAATTTGATACCGCCGTGGACTACGAGGCGCTCGCCGGCATCGGCGCGCTGCTCGGACACGGCGGCATCGTGGCGTTCGACGACGGCGTCGACATGGCGCGCATGGCGCGCTACGCGATGGAGTTCTGCGCCGTCGAATCGTGCGGCAAGTGCACCCCGTGCCGCATCGGCTCGACGCGCGGGGTGGAGATCATCGATCGCATTCTCGAAGGCGTCGACGGCGAGCGCAATCTTAAGCTGCTCGAGGATCTGTGTGAGACCATGGTGCAGGGCTCGCTGTGCGGGCTGGGCGGCATGGCGCCGTTCCCCGTGCAGAGCGCATTGAAGTATTTCCGCGAGGATTTTCGCGCGCGCGTCAACTGACAGCGCCGCACGAGTGAGGCTCGAATCATGTATGCCATAGATTATGAAGACTTTGGGACGCCGCAGCCGGTAAGCGCAGGCGCGCCGGTCAGCGTCGAGATCGACGGCCATGCGCTCACCGTGCCTGAGGGCACTTCGGTGATGCGCGCCGCGGCGCTCGCCGGAGTGAAGGTGCCGAAGCTGTGCGCCACCGACACCCTCAAGGCGTTCGGCTCGTGTCGCCTGTGCCTGGTGGAGGTCGAAGGCCGCAAGGGTTATCCGGCCTCCTGCACGACGACCGTCGTCGCGGGCATGAAGATTCGCACGCAGTCGCCGAAGCTGCAGCAGTTGCGCCGCAGTGTGATGGAGCTGTATCTGTCCGACTATCCGCTCGAGCGCCAGCCGAGCGAGGCAGAGGAGCGGACGGAACTGCGCGTCATGGCGGACAAGCTCGGCGTGAAGTCGACTCCGTACGCCAACGGCAAGCGCCATCGCGGCCAGCCCAAGGACGAGAGCAATCCGTATTTCACCTTCGACCCGGACTCGTGCATCGTGTGCTCGCGCTGCGTGCGCGCGTGCGACGAGATCCAGGGAACGTTTGCGCTCACCATCCAGGGGCGCGGCTTCGATTCCAAGGTGTCGGCGAGCCAGGACGAGCCGTTCCTCGAGTCCGAGTGCGTTTCCTGCGGCGCATGTATCGAGGCCTGCCCGACCGCGGCGCTCACCGAGAAATCGATCATCGGCCTGGGTGCCGCCGAGCGCGCCGTCGCCACGACCTGCGCCTACTGCGGCGTCGGCTGCGGCTTCAAGGCGGAGCTGCGCGGCGCGGGCGAGGACGTCGAGGTGGTGCGCATGACGCCCGACCGCGACGGCCGCGCGAACCACGGCCACGCGTGCGTCAAGGGGCGCTTCGCCTACGGCTACGCGACCCATCCCGACCGGGTGCTCAAGCCCATGGTCCGCAAGAGCATCCGCGACAACTGGCGCGAGGTGTCGTGGGAGGAGGCGATCGCCTACAGTGCGAGCGAGATCCGGCGCATCCAGGCCAAGTACGGCCGCGACTCGGTCGGCGGCATCACCTCCTCGCGCTGCACCAACGAGGAGACCTTCCTGGTGCAGAAGCTGGTGCGGGCGGCGTTCGGCAACAACAACGTCGACACCTGCGCACGCGTGTGTCATTCCCCGACCGGCTACGGTCTGAAGAACACCCTCGGCGAGTCTGCCGGCACCCAGGCCTTCGACTCGGTCATGCAGGCCGACACCGTGCTCATCGTCGGTGCCAATCCCACCGACGGCCACCCGGTGTTCGCCTCGCAGTTGAAGCGCCGCCTGCGTCAGGGCGCGAAGCTGATCATCGCCGATCCGCGCGAGATCGCGCTGGTGCGCACCCCGCACATCCAGGCCGACGAGCATCTGCAGCTCCAGCCCGGCACCAACGTGGCGCTGCTCAATGCGCTGGCGCACGTGGTGGTCACCGAGGGCTTCGTCAAGGAGGCCTACGTCGCCGAGCGCTGCGAGCCGGACTCGTTTCGCCAGTGGCGCGAGTTCGTCGCGCAGGAGCGCAACTCGCCCGAGGCGAGCGAGAGCATCACCGGCGTGCCGGCCGATAAGGTACGCCGCGCGGCGCGCCTGTACGCGACCGCCGGCAACGCGGCCATCTACTACGGCCTCGGCGTCACCGAGCACAGCCAGGGCACCACCACGGTGATGGCGATCGCGAACCTCGCCATGGCCACCGGCAACCTCGGCCGCGAGGGCGTCGGCGTCAACCCGCTGCGCGGCCAGAACAACGTGCAGGGCTCGTGCGACATGGGCTCGTTCCCGCACGAGTTCAGCGCGTATCGCCACGTGTCCGACCCGCTGGTGCGCAAGTCGTTCGAGGACGCGTGGGGGGTGCAGCTGCAGTCCGAACCCGGCCTGCGCATCCCGAACATGTTCGAGGCGGCGCTCGACGGCACCTTCAGAGGAATGTACGTGCAGGGCGAGGACTTCGTGCAGTCCGATCCCAACACGCATCACGTCAGCGCCGCGATGGCCTCCATGGAGTGCGTGATCGTGCAGGATCTGTTCCTCAACGAGATCGCCAAGTACGCCCACGTGTTCCTGCCCGGCTCCTCCTTCCTCGAGAAGGACGGCACCTTCACCAACGCCGAGCGCCGCGTGGGACGCGTGCGCAAGGTGATGCAGCCGCTGGCCGGTTACGAGGACTGGCAGATCACGGTGCTGCTGGCGAATGCGCTCGGCTACCCGATGCACTACGACCATCCCTCGCAGATCATGGAGGAGATCTCGCGGCTCACCCCGACCTTCAGCCGCCTCACCTACGAGAAGCTCGACCGGCTCGGCAGCATCCAGTGGCCCTGCACGGACGAGGCGCCCGAGGGCACCCCGACCATGCACGTGCACCAGTTCGTGCGCGGCAAGGGCAAGTTCTGGCCCACCGAGTACGTCGCCACCAGCGAGCGCTCCACCAGCCGCTTCCCGCTGATCCTGACTACCGGCCGCATCCTCACGCAGTACAACGTCGGTGCGCAGACGCGCCGCACCGGCAACGTGGTGTGGCACGCGGAGGACGTGCTCGAGATCCATCCGCACGATGCGGAAGTGCGCGGCATCGCCGACGGCGACTGGGTCGGGCTCACCAGCCGCGCCGGCGAGACGGTGCTGCGGGCGAAGGTCTCGGAGAAGATCGCTCCGGGGGTGGTGTACACCACCTTCCACTTCCCCGAGACCAACGCCAACGTGGTGACGACCGAGAACTCCGACTGGGCGACCAACTGCCCGGAATACAAGGTCACCGCGGTGGAGGTGGTGCTGGTGAACCAGAAGGAGGCCTGGGAGAAACGCGCCGAGGCCGAGCGCTCGCTGCCGCGACCGGCGCGCAAGCGCCGACAGGACCCGGCGCCGGCCTGAGGGCCCGTGAACGCCCAAGTCGTCCCGCAGAGCGTCAGCCGGGAAGTTGCGGTCGAGCGCTGGAAGCGCGGCGCGATCGAGCACACCACTGACCTCGTCGCCGAGGAGGTGCCGGTGGCGCTCGTCTATCACGACGTGCCGCACGTCGTGATGCTGGCGACCCCGGCCGACCTCGAGGACTACGCGGTCGGCTTCACGTTGAGCGAGGGACTGGTGGAGCGCGCCGATGAGATCCGCGGCGTGGAAGTGGTCGCGGGCGAGGCTTCCGTGGACGTGAAGATCACGGTTGCCTGGGAGCGCTTCGCGCAGCTGCTGCAGCGCCGCCGCAACCTCACCGGGCGCACCGGCTGCGGGCTGTGCGGCGCCGAGAGCGCCGCGGATGCCATCCGCGAGTGCCCGGCGGTGCCGGCGGGCCTCAGCGTCAGCACCGCTGAGCTGCACGCCGCCATCGCGCAGCTGGCCGCACGGCAGCCGATCAACGCCCGTACCGGCAGCGTGCACGCGGCCGCCTGGGTGGTGCCCGGGGAGGGCATCCAGCTGGTGCGCGAGGACGTCGGCCGGCACAATGCGCTCGACAAGACCATCGGCGCACTGGTGCGCGCGCGCGCGGACCTGGCCGGCGGTTACATGCTCATCACCAGCCGCGCGAGCTACGAGATGGTGCAGAAGTGCGCCACCGTCGGCATCGCGCTGCTGGTGGCGCTGTCGGCGCCGACCGCATTCGCGGTGCGGCTCGCCGAGCGCTGCGGGCTCACGCTGGTGGCGTTCGCGCGCGCCGACCAGCACGTGGTGTACGCGCACCCCGAGCGGCTGCGGGAGGCAGCGCATAGCGTATGAACATCGACTTGCTCATCAAGATGACCAACGAGATCGGCGAGTTCTTCGCCGGCACGACCGATACCGAGGCCGCGGCGGAGGCAGTGGCCAACCACCTCAAGCGTTACTGGGAGCCGCGCATGCGCGCGCAGATGCTCAGCTACTACGAGCAGCGCCAGGGCGCGGGCTTGAGCGAGGTGGGGAAAAAGGCGGTGGCGCTGCTG
>Ga0209380_10003125_pt1 | contig 10348 bp, 9 predicted proteins | sample HubBroMetageWFT6_FD_188347 | JGI IMG/M metagenome (GOLD analysis project Ga0209380, IMG submission 188347) | Warmed and freeze-thawed soil microbial communities from the Hubbard Brook experimental Forest, New Hampshire - Hubbard Brook CCASE Soil... | ecosystem: Environmental > Terrestrial > Soil...
AAAGAGGTGTTTTCGCGGGAAGATGTGCGGGCTTATCTCGAAAAAAATATTGAGTTGTTGAGGAAAGCGGTGGAGAGGGTTGGCGATTCGCAGCCGCCGGTGGCTGCGCTGCTTGGCAATGTGGCGAATTCCCTTTCCGGGGCCGTGACACTGCTGGACGCGCCTGGGCAAGTGGATCTGGAAGATCTGGAGCGACGGTTGACGATACTGGATGAGAAGCTGCACGCATCACTGATGAGCCACGCGAGCGAAGAGCTGATGCTGATGATCCGGCGCGAGGTGGATTCGCAATTGTCGGCATATCGGCGCAAAATGAAGGCAGCGCAATTGGCCGTGGTGGAAAAGCAATATTTGCAGAAACGTTTGCTGGATGAATACCGGCTGCCGCGCCTCAGCCTGTTTTATTTTGCCTGAGCAGCATTTCCCGAAGCAGAGATTCCGAGACAACAAAGGATGAGAGTGGACATTTATGGCTGATGAGTTACTATTATCAATTGAGAAGCTGATCTACGGCGGTGAGGGATTGGCGCACGCCGACGGAAATACGGTTTTTGTGCCTTACGTGCTCCCGGGGGAGCAGGTGCGCGCGGCGGTGCGCACGCGGAAGAAGAAGCTCATCCACACGAGTTTGGTAAAGGTAGAACAGGCCGCACCGGCGCGGATTGTGGCGCCTTGCCCGCATTTTCAGGTGTGCGGAGGATGCGATTACCAGCACATTGAGATTTCGGAGCAGGTGCGGCTGAAGAAAGAGATTCTCCGAGAGACGCTTTCGCGGCTGGGAGGAATTTCGTGGGACGGCGCTATCACGGAGCATACCGCGCAGCCTTATGGGTACAGGAACCGGGCGCAGTGGGCTTACCGGGAGGCGCTGCCGCGGGCGCTGGGATATTTTCAGACGCAGAGCGCTCACATCGTGCCGGTTGACCAGTGCCCAGTGCTTTCGCCGGCGCTGCACGAGACGTTTCAGAAGTTGCAGGAGATGGCGCGGGCGAATACTTTGCCGACCGGACTGCTGGAGATTGAGGCGTTCGCGGACTCGACGGATACGAAGATCGCGTTGAATGCGGCGTTTGAGCGGTTTGTGAAACCGGCGAAGGGATTGATTGGGGATTTCCGGGGAGCGCTGCCGAATCTGGAAAGTCTTTTGCTTTTGGATCAGAGCAAGAACCGGTTTGAGCTGTTCGGTCCGGGGTATTTGCAGCAGCAGGCCGGAGGATTTACGTTTCGCGTGAATCACCTGTCGTTTTTTCAGGTGAACAGGTTTCTGATTGAGGAGTTGCTGCAGGCGGTGGTGGGCGGGAAGAAGGGCGGGTTTGCGCTGGACCTGTATGCGGGCGTGGGATTTTTCACGCTGCCGTTGGCGAAGGCGTTTTCGCGGGTGTTGAGCGTGGACGCGAACCTGGCGGCGACGCAGGATTTGCGGGAAAACGTGAAGGCGGCGGGAGTGGAAGTGGTTTCGGAGAACGAGCACGTAGAAGAGTTTTTGAAGAAATTTACGGAGCAGCCGGATTTGGTGGTGTTGGATCCGCCGCGATCCGGGCTGGGCGCGGATACGGCGGCGCGGCTGGCGACGTTGGGCGCGCCGGAGATTGTTTATCTTTCGTGTGATCCATCCACGCTGGCGAGGGATTTGGCGGTTTTGACGGGTTCGGAGAGGAAGGCGCAGACGGAAACGGCGCCCGGACATCGTTATGAGGTTTCGGAAATTCAACTGTTTGATCTTTTCCCACAGACGTACCACATCGAAACGCTGGTGAGGTTGCGAAGAGTGACATGAGGATTCCGGCCGTAGCGATTGCCGCTGCGTTTGCTGGCGGCATTCTGCTTGGCCGGGGATTGCATCTCTCGCGCAGTGTCTTAGGAATTTCTTTCCTTTGCATTATTTCCCTGCTGATTGCCGCGTTGTTGTTTGCGTGGCGCGAGAACCTTTGGACGGCCGTGATTTTTTCACTGGTGGGATGGGTGTGCATGGGCGCGGTTGCGATGATTGTGGCTTCGCGACCTTTGCCGGCTGAACACATTTTGAGCCGGATTGCGGCAGGGCAGATTGAATTGAGGACGCCGCTGCGATGGTATGGGCATTTGCGCAGTGAGCCGGCGCGATTGCCGTGGGGCGTGGGACTGGAAATGGAACTTTCGGGGGTGGAAACCGCGGCTGGGATGATTCCGGTTTCGGGCGGGATGCGGATTGGATTTACGCCGAAGGAAGGCGAGACGTTGCCGGAAGTGCATGCGGGGGATGAAGTGTCGGTGATGGCGCAGGCACGGTTGCCGCTGGTTTTCCGGGATGCGGGGGCGTTTGACCGGCGCGGGTATTTGGCAGGACAGAATATTCATTTGCTAGCGACGCTGCGGGCCAGTTCCCTGCAGGAGCGAGTTTCTTCACCACCGGCGACGGTCGCGACGCAGCTGGCGCGGTTGCGGGCGTTGCTACGCGAGCGGTTGGATGCGCTTTGTCCCGATGCGCCGCAGAGGGCGGGAATTTTGCGGGCGATGCTCTTGGGTGACCGGAGTTTTGTGGATCAGGCGGAGTCGGTGGATTTTCAGAAGACGGGCGTGTTTCATGTGCTGGTGGTGGCTGGATTGCATGTGGGGGCGCTGGCATTTTTCCTGTATTGGCTGGGGAGTCTGTTGCGATTGCCGCGGACTCTGGCGACGGTTCTGCTTCTGGGGGCGCTATTCGCATACATTGCCGTGGTGGAGCAGCGGGCCCCGGTATTGCGGGCGGGATTGATGACAGGGATTGTGGTGCTCGCGAGTTTCTTTTACCGGCGGCTGGAGATTCTGAATTCAGCGGCGGTGGCAGCGATCGCGCTGTTGGTGGCGAAACCGCCGTCGGCGTTTGATACAAGCTTCCAATTATCGTTTCTGGCGATCGGGTGCATCGCGGGGATTGCGGTGCCGTGGATGGAGCGGCATGTACAGCCATATGTTGGGGCGCTACGCGGTTGGCGTGATGTGACGCGGGACGGGGCGTTTTCGGCGCGGCAGGCGCAGTTCCGTCTGGACTTGCGTGCGGCGGCGAACGCAATGACGCGACGGCTGTCGGCTCGAAAGGCAAAGTGGGCGCAGGATTTTGGGGTGAAGGGAGTTGGGTGGTCGCTCCGCGGCGGAGAGATGATCGCGCTTTCGGTGGTGCTGCAGTTCGGGATGCTGCCGTTGATGGCGCGGGATTTTCATCGGGTGACGCTCCTCGGGCCGCTGGCGAATTTGTTTGCGGTGCCGTTGACGGGTGTGATTGTGCCGCTGGGATTTTTTACGTTGGGTGGAGCGATGATCGCGCCGCCGATTGCGCGTGTGCTGGCGTGGCCGCTTGGGTGGCTGGTTGCGCTGCAGGGGCGCCTGGTCGGGTGGTTTGCGGAAGTTGCGCATGGGAGTTATCGGATTCCGGGGCCGCCGTTGTGGGTGACAATTTTATTTTTTTCGTGCGGGATTGCGTTGGCAGTCGCATTGCGCGCGAATGGACGGTTGGGACATCAATTGAAATGGCTCGCCGCGACCGGATTGCTGCTGGCTTCGTTCGTGATTGCGACGTATCCGTTCCCCGCCTCAGTGGAACGCGGCGCGTTGGAGGTGGATGTTTTGGACGTGGCGCAGGGGGATTCGATCCTGGTGATTTCGCCGAAGGGGAGCACGCTGTTGATTGATGGAGGGGGAAGGTTTGCCGGATTTCGGGGGCACGCGGAAGTTCCGGGACCCGATCCGGGAGAAGAGGCGGTGTCGGCGTATTTGTGGTCGCGGGGGATCCAGAGGCTCGATGCGGTGGCGCTGACTCACGCACACCAGGATCACATCGGCGGGTTGAAGGCGGTGCTGGAGAATTTTCGTGTTGGGCGACTGTGGTTGGGACGAGAGACGGAGACTCCGGCGCTGGGGCAATTGAAACAGATTGCGGAGCGGCGGCACATTCCGATCGAACACGAACTGCGGGGGCAGAGTTTTTTGTGGGACGGAGTGCAGGTGGATTTTTTGTGGCCGCAGATTCCGCCGGAGGAGATTGCGCCGAGCGCGAAGAATAATGATTCGTTGGTGGTGCGGTTGCAATACAAGGAACGGAGCGTGCTGCTGCCGGGGGACGCGGAGAAGCAGGCGGAGTACGCGATGCTTTCGGAGACGGAGGCGGGGAAACTTCATGCGGATGTGCTGAAGGTGGGACATCACGGGAGCAAGAATTCGACGATGCCGGAATTTTTGGAGAGCGTGGAGCCGCAGATCGCGATTATTTCGGCGGGGGAGCAGAATCCGTACGGGCATCCTAGTCCGGAGCTTCTGGAGCGACTGAGGGAGAGCGGGGCGCGGATTTTGCGGACGGATGAAGAGGGAGCGGTGCAGGTGGTGACGGATGGGCACAGCTTGCGGGTGAATTGTTTTGTGGGGTGTGGAGGAGGAGAACAATTTAGTCAGACTTCGCAGAGTCGGTGAAATTAAGAAAAAAGGGGGAAAGGGAGAAAGGAAAATATAACGCAGAGACGCAGAGGGACGCAGAGGAGAGAAAGGAGCACAACCAGGAATGGCTGTGCCACTAAGAGGGTTTCAGGCTGTGTGAAGGCGCCAGATTACGACTAGGGCCAGCAGCAGGAATAGGAAGCCTAGGGTGGCCTGGTATTCGTGGTTTTTGCGGTATTGCAACCAGGAGAAAGTGCCGGCGGTGGGGGATGTTGGTTTTGGCGCGGTCAGGCGAGGGAAAAAGGGGGGGACGGATTTTGCGTAGGCGTCGAATTCGGCGCCGTGATGGCCTCGGAGTTCGATTTCTTCGCGGCGCATGACCAACGTGTAGACGAGCGCGAAATAAAAAAGGAGGAGAGCGGCGGAGAGCCAGGAGTTCATGGCGATTGCGGCGCCGAGGGCGAGGATGCTGCTACCGAAGTAGAGAGGATTGCGCGTGCGGGCGTAAGGGCCGACGGTGGTGAGGACGGCTTGCTTGTGGAGGTAGCCCGCGGCGTAAGCACGAATGGCCAAGCCGAGTAGGCCAACACAGGCGCCGATGAGAATGGCACGTGGCGCCGGGCGCGAAAACCACAAGACCACGACGGCAAGCAGGTAGCCAATGCGGACGCGCCATCGGGCGAAGAAATCGAGCGGGGTCATGCGGAGGCTCCGAGATGGCGTTTCACGGCGTCGAAGACTTGCGCGACGGAGATTTTGAGAAGAGAGGGATTGGTTTCGGTTTCGCGCTTGTGAGTCGTTGCGGCGGCGGGGTCGCGCAGGACGAACGGTTGGAGCGGATAGGGGCCGTTGCGGGCGGGATTGGTGGGGCCGAAGATGGCGACGGCTTTTGTGCCGAGAGCTACGGCGAGATGGAGAGGGCCTGTGTCTCCGCCGACGATGCATTGGGCATTCTTGAGCAAGGCCATCAATTGGCCGAGCTCGCCGTCATAGACAAAGGGTTCGGCATTGCCGCTGGCGGATTTGACCGCGGCAGCAAGAGATTCTTCGCCGGGGCCGTAGTTGATGACACAGCGGACATTTAACTCGTCACGAATTTTCTGGCAGAGTTCGCCGAAGCGTTCGGCGGGCCAGCATTTGGAGCGCCAGCCTCCGCCGGGGCTGAGAACGACGTAGTTGTTGATGCCTGCGGCGGCGAGATCGGAATGCACGCGCTGGCAGTCGGATTCGCTTACCTGCAACTTTAGGGCGCCGACCGCAGATTGAGCGCCGGCGCGTAAAGACAATTCACCGTTTTGATCGGCAATATGTTTGGCGCGAGGGTGTACTCGATCAGTGTAGAGGATCGGGACGCCGAATTCGCGAATGGTTTCCGAGGAAAATCCGATTCGTTTGGGGACTCCCGCTAGAAACGGGAGGAGCGCGGATTTCCAGAGGCCTTGATAGTCGATGGCGGCGTCCCAACGGTGCGCGCGGATTTTGGCGATGGTTTGTCGGACGCTGGCGAGATCGCGGGAATCGACGGGCCAGATTTCAGTGGCGAGGCCGCTGCTGGCGACGAGATTCACCCAGCGGGGATGCGTGAGCCAGATGATTTCGGCGCGCGGGAACGAGTGGCGCAGGCCGGCGACGGCGGGAAAAGTGTGGACGATGTCGCCGAGGGAACCGAGGCGCACGACGAGGAAACGCGGCTCAGACATGCGGGGCCTTGCGGATGGCGTCAAGAAGCGAGCGCGTGGAATGGTCTTTAGGATCGCCGACGATGGCTACGCGGATGCCGAGGCGGGCGGCGACGGCGCGCTCAGGGACAGAGTCGGTGGTGTAGTCGGTGCCTTTGGCGTGGACGTCGGGGCGCAATTCTTCGAGAAGTTTTTCGACATTGGGTTCGGAGAAAATTACAACGTAGTCGACGTCGCGGAGAGCGGCGACGAGAAGGGCGCGGGCTTGTTCGTCGAGGATGGGGCGGCCGGGGCCTTTTAAGTGGCGGACGCTGGAATCGGAATTGACGGCGACGATGAGGAGGTCGCCTTCGGCTTTGGCGGCAGCTAGATAGCGCGTGTGGCCGACGTGGAGGGTATCGAAGACGCCGTTGGCGAGGACGATGTGCATTCCGCGCCGCATTGCGACTCCCAGCAGGGAGACTAACTTTTCACGGGAGACGATTTTTTCTTGGGCTTTGCGCATGGGTCAGGAAGTTTTTCCGGAAGCGGAGGAGCCGATCGCTTCGAGGAGTTCAGCGCGGGAGACGGTGGCGGTGCCGCGCTTCATGACGACGAGGCCGCCGGCGATGTTGGCTAGATGCGCGGCTTCAAGGGGCGTGGCGCCGCTGGCGAGGCCGAGGGTGTAGGCGGCGAGGACGGTGTCGCCGGCGCCGGTGACGTCGACGGCTTGGTCGCTGCCGTGGATGGGGATATGGACTGTTTCCATGCCGGGCTGGAAGAGGGCGATGCCGTCGCGGCCACGCGTGATCACGAGGGATTCGAGTTTCATTTCGGCGAGGGTGGCGCGGCCACAGCGTTCGAGTTCGGCGAGATTTTTTCCGATGGTGGTGTGATGGAGGGCTTCGATTTCGCCTTCGTTAGGAGTGGCGGAATGGAGGCCGGCGCGTTTGTAGTCGGTGAGGCGGTAACGGGAATCGAGTGTTGCGAGCAGCGGGCGCTTGTTTGAAGAAAGAATTTTGCTCAGTTCCTGCGGAGCGGTGACGCCGAAGCCGTAGTCGGAGACGGCGAGGGCGTCGGCTTTCTTGAGAAATTTCGAGAGCGTCGCTTGAATTTTGTTGTGAACTTCGGGGGGCAGAGGCTGGTCGGGTTCGTAGTCCACACGGAGAACCTGCTGGCCGACTTTGTGGGCCCAGCCGGCGAGGAAGCGGGTTTTGGTTGGAGTGGTCCAGCCTTTAGCACGAACGATACCGGATACATCTACTTTTTTCTCGCGGAAAAATTCGAGAAGGCTGTCGCCGGCCTGGTCTTCGCCGACGGCGGTGACGGGAATTACTTTGGCGCCGAGAGCTGCGAAATTGTTGGCGGCGTTGGCGCCGCCGCCGGGGACGATCTGGGTTTCGCGGTGCTTGAGAATTAAAACGGGGGCTTCGCGGGAGACGCGGGTAATGTCGCCGAACTGGAAGGCATCGGCGACGAAATCGCCGAGAACGACTACGGTTTTCGTGGAGAAGCGTTCGACAACTTCGGCGAGAGCGACCAGATCCACGGATGGAGCGGGAGCCAACAGTTTTTTGGAGCGCTTGGTCATTTGTCCCTCAGAATCCAATCCACCGCGGTTTCGAGATTCTCCGTGACCAGGTCGGGCTGCCGGGGCCAGGTTTGCGCGTGCCAAGTGAAATCGCCGAGGCCGTAACCTGTTTTCACGAAGATTCCTTTTGCGCCGGCGTTGAAGGCGAGATCCATATCTCCGTAGCGATCGCCAACTACAAACGAGCGCTTCAGGTCGATGCCGAGTTCCTCGACGGCGCGACGCAACATGCCGGCTTTTGGCTTGCGGCAGTCGCAGGCGTCCGACTTTTGATGCGGACAATAATAAACCGCATCGAGGTGCGCGCCGGCCTGGGCCAGTTCCCTTTTCATACGTTCGTGGACGTCGTTTAGTAATGATTCCGGAAAATAGCCGCGGGCCACGCCGGATTGATTGGTGACTACCACCACGGGGACACCAGCCTGATTCAAGCGGCGAATGGCCTGGGGCGCAAATGGAAACATACGAAAACGGTCAAGATGATTCAAGTAGCCGACTTCTTCGGCGATGGTGCCGTCGCGATCGAGGAAGACGGCAGGGCGGCGGGCGGAGGGATCAGGCAGAGAGCACCTCGGCTAGCGCTGACTGCAGCGCGGATTCGACCATGGCGGGCGTGACGGCGGTCATGCAGCGATGATCGGTGGGGCAGCGGCGAAGGAAGCAGGGGCTGCAATAGGGCTTTTGCTGGACGATGGTGAGGCGCGGAGTGACCGGGGCAGTGCCTTGTGGATCGGTGGGGCCGAAGATGGCCACTACCGGGAGACCGACTGCAGCGGCTACGTGCATGGCGCCGGAATCGTTGCCAAGAAATAGGTGGCATTGGGAGAGGAGTGCGGGGAGATCGGCGATGGAGGTTTTGCCGGTGAGGTTGATGGGCGGGCGCTGCAATTCGGCGGCAATGGCGGTGGAGACGGGGAGTTCGCCGGGAGTCCCGAAAAGAATTACATCGGCGTCGGCATGAGCGAGCAACGCATTGAGGGCTTTTGCGAAGCGATCGGGGGGCCAGCATTTGGCGGAGCCATAGGAGGCACCGGCGCCGACGGCGATGCGGATGGCGTGGGGCCTCGCGCCGGCTTCGAGCAAGATTTGTGCGGCGCGCTGTCGGGCAGCATCGGAAACGCGGAGGGTGATGTGCGTTTCGTCGATGAACTGATCGAGCCAGCCGGCGCGGCGGAGGAGCTCGAGATAGTAAAACTTTTCGTGGGGGGGAATTTCGCCGGGCTTGGGCACCGGGATGGCTTTGGTGAGCAAGAAGCTACGGGCGTCGCGGGCGTAGCCGATGCGCTGAGGGATTTGGACGCGCCAGGCGAGCCAGGCGGCGTCGAAGGCGTTTTGGAGGAGGAGGGCGACGTCGAATTTGCGAGTGCGGAGATCGGCGGCGAGTTTTTCGCGGCCGCTCCAGCCGCGGTGTTCGCCGCTTGGATCGTAGGCGACTAATTCGTCGCAGACTTGTTGTTCGCGATAAATTTCGGCGACGTACGGGCGGGCGACGATGCTGATTTTTGCATCGGGATGGCGGTGGCGGATGGCGCGCAACGCGGGCAGGGCTATGATTGCATCGCCGACCCAATTTGTGGCGCGGATCATGATTTTCATACCACCGCGCTCCTAGCGGCGAGGCGTTCGCGGATGAAACCCCAAAAGGCATCCTGCTGCGGGAGTTCCATTTCGATGACGGCGATGAAGACGGGAAATTCGACGAAGGAGACCCCGGAGAGATTTTGCGCGTCTTTTTCGGTGGTGACGAAGGCTTTGGCGCCGCTGGTGCGGGCGACTTGCTCGAGTTCGAGGGCGTCGCGCTGGTCGTAGCGATGGTGATCGGGGAATTCGCTGGTTTGGGCGACGGGGATGTTCCAAGTTTTCAAGTCTTGAAAAAATGCTTTTGGGTTACCGATGCCGCAGAAGGCGTAGACAGGGCCGGGGCCAATTTCCTGGGCGGAAACGAGTTGAATTCCTGCGCCGAGGCGGCGGAAGCCGAGGAGACGGGTGACGGCGGAAAATACGGGATAGTCCTGGAGCTTTTCGATTGTGGCGAGGGTGGCGGGTGAGGCTTCGAGGCGAGTGATCACGAGGAGATCGGCGCGATCCATGGCGGAGACAGGTTCGCGGAGACTGCCTGCGGGCAACATGCTTTCGCGGCCGAGGGGTTGCGAGGCGTCCATGAGGAGGACGTTGATGTCGCGAAAGAGCGGGAGATGCTGGAAGCCGTCGTCGAGAAGGAAGAGGTCCACGCCTTTTTCTTCCAGCTTGCGGCCTTGTTCGTAGCGGTCGGGGCCGACACCGAACATGACGCGATCCTGCAGGCGGAATTTCATGAGTTCGATTTCATCGCTGGTGCCGGCGGCGCCTTTGTAGCCGCGGGTGAGGATGCCAACGCGTTTTCCTTCGGCGAGAAAGCGTTCGGCGAGGAAGATTACCATGGGGGTTTTGCCGGTGCCGCCGACGGTGAGATTGCCTACGCTGATTACGGGAGTGTTCAGGCGTTTCGTTTTGAGGGTTCCCTGCGCGTACAAGCGGGCGCGAAGACGCGCTAGATCGCCGTAAATTACCGACGCGGGCCACAGGAGCAGACGCAGCCACGGCGGCAAGTTCATCGCGCGACACCACCGAGTTGTTGGGAGATCGCGGCGAGGGCGCGGTCCAGCGCGCCGCGGCTGCTTTCGACCAGTTGACGCGCGGTGCCGCCCATGCGATTCATTTTTTCGGGATCCTT
>Ga0209380_10003126_pt1 | contig 10346 bp, 14 predicted proteins | sample HubBroMetageWFT6_FD_188347 | JGI IMG/M metagenome (GOLD analysis project Ga0209380, IMG submission 188347) | Warmed and freeze-thawed soil microbial communities from the Hubbard Brook experimental Forest, New Hampshire - Hubbard Brook CCASE Soil... | ecosystem: Environmental > Terrestrial >...
TGGCAGTACCTGCAATCAATGCATTGAGAGAGAGCGCCCCGCTTCAGAAGGTCGAGGCCGAGTGTGGCGCAGTCTCCGTTCGGCTGCGGCGGGCACAACAGGAGTCGGGGGGCGGAAGAAAACTGAAAGAGGGAGTGGACTAAGTCAGCTGAAGCATGGCACTTTACCTTGAGGGAAAGATAAGCGTTGGTACGAATGACCTTTTCCCCAAGGAGGCACCTCAAATGAGAAGCGATTTTGAGTATATCGGGCCGGACGTCCACCGGGAAGCGATTGCGATCGCCGTCCTAAATGACAGCGGGAAGCTGGTCAGGGAAACGGCATCGAAACCAAAGGCAGCAGCATTCTGCAGTTCCTGCACGGTCTGCGGGGCGAGTTGCATGTGACTTTGGAAGAAGGGACGGGGGCAGCCTGGCTCACAGAATTGAAAGAAGGCTCGTCGGCCGTCAATCGGTACTGACCCGGCTCGATGCCATCAAGGACAAATCTTCCCTGCGGGTCGCTCTCGGCTTCACCAGTCACGACGCCAGCGCGCGATTTTACCTTGGCTCGAGCTTGGCTTTCTGTTCAGGCAGCAGCGTCCGCGGTTCTGTGATGGACGAAATGAGCTTCTTGGGTTCGGTCTCACGTCGCCGCCGCATCTCGATGTCCGTCTCACAACCTATACCCGTGGGCCACAGGCTTCGCCCAAGGTAGTTGAGAGGAGAAGTCAATTTCATTCAGTGTTTATGCGGGTATCTTGATGATGAAAATGTAACTGAAGTACAGGCACGGTACGGAGGTACTGTATCGCTCGCTCAACTTGCCCGAATCTACAGGATATACGCGGCTTCGATCGGCGAAGTTACTGCACATCGGAAACTTTCCCGTTGAGAAATGTTACCTTCACGTCCTTGTAAACGTAAATCTGTTTGCTGCCCACGTTGAAGATTTTTTCTGGCTTTCCCAAGCTCGATTGCACTTGATCAGTGCTCATTCCTAGCTGGATGGTCGGTGGTTCAGCCTGCTGTGGTTCGGACTGCGGGGCTTCGGACTGCGCGGGTTGCGATTGCGATTCCTGCGGTTGCTGACCTCGATCGCCACTCTGGCCCGGTTGATCACCACTGCTGATCGAGAACACCTGCCCTATCGTGTCCTCCACTTCACCGGCGCTGGCTTTCTCCAGATAACCCTTGGCAAACTGGAATACGACTTCACCTTTCATCGACGTCGGGGGATTCACTTGGTTGCAGGAATCGCAAGCCACAACCGTAAACGAGATCTTCGCCTTATCGACGTTCACATCAATCTTCGTCGGATAGACCCTGTCTCCCTTCTGAAAATAACGGGAGACTGATTTCACCATCGCGGCGCACATTCCCGCGGAAGCGTGCAAACTGTTTTCCTGAAACTTCGCAGGACACAGAGCCATCGCTTTCCAGGGAACGCTTAACACTCCGCCCTTTTGCACCGACAGCAGAGTGCCCGGCTCTACGACGGCAACACCACCAGAGTCCGATCCCATCTTTGCTGGCTTGTACTGAGCGCTGAGTTGTTCCTGCAGGGTGACGGGCGCTTGCGCAAAAGCGATCCATGCCGGGAAGGTAGTCCCGATCACGACCGCAACCAGTTGAACCAGCCGGCGTCCGATCGATACTGCTGGCTGCAGCTTGCTGTCTGTCTTTCTGCATGCGCGCCCACACATGGCAACCATATCCGGCCTTTCTTACTGCACGTCTTCCACCTTGCCGTTCACAAAGGTGACCTTCAGGTCCTTGTAGATATAGAGTTGCTTCGCGCCGAGATTTACGATCTTTTCCGGTTTTCCGAGAGCAGCCTGCACTTGGTCGATAGTTTGGCCCTTTTCAATCGTCTGCGGCTCGGCCTGCTGCGCGGCTTGCTGGTCCTGACCTGCTGGCTGGGCAGCCTGGCCTCCCTGATCCGGCTGCGCATCTTCGCTAATCGAGAGCAACTGGCCTATCGTGTCCTCAACGTCCCCCGCGCTTGCTTTTGCCAGAGATCCCCGGGGAAATTGAAAGACCACCTGGGCCTTATTGTAAGTTGGCGGATCGGTTTTGTTGCAGGTGTCGCAAGCCACGATCGCGACGGAGACAATGTCCTTGTTTGGATTAACCTCGATTTTCGACGGATAGACCTTGTCCCCAACCTGAAACAGATGCGTAGTTTGCGTCTTCCCAAATCTCCCCATCCCGAGACCGATCCCCTTGGTCAGAACGCTGTTGGGAGTGCGGACCGTTCCGCCTTCATATTTCGTCGCAAGAACGTTGCTCTCGGAATAGGCCACGCCCAGAATTCCTCCCTTCTGAACGGCAAGCAGTGTACCCGCTGTTATCACCGAAGGTCCGCCCGAGTCCGATCCCATCTTCACCAACTTGTACTGGGCGGCGAGTTGCTCCTGCAGAGAAACCGGTGCGCCTTGTGCGTCCGCGCGTGATAGCAAAAAGGAGCCCGCGCAAACGACAGCGACGACCGCCGGAATCAAGCTCTTTGACTTCTGCCACTTCTGGGCCATGACTCAAATTTCTCCTCTCAAACTCCGCCCAGAGAAAGCGAATTTCGCTGGCGAAGGAATACATCTCTGGATTTCGAATACTACTCAAAGAACCGCAAGCGCAATCCACCCCGACGACCGGTGGCACTTTCAAGCCGCAGGGCTCGGACAAGCCGCCCGACTTATTGTGAGCTGCCTCCGGATGAAGCCGCCTCTTGCTTGACTTCCGACTCGGTCTGGTCGGCAGTTTTTTCCTGGTCCTCCAAGGTCTTGGCTGCGGTCTTGTCCGGTGGCGGCTCCGGAACATCGCCTGCGACCGTACTCGTGTCCGGGGCTTTCGGCAGACCGTCTTTCCCCTGCTTTTTCGCCAGTTCGCCCATGCCGCTCGTAAGCTGTTCTTGGAAGTGATTCTGCATCTCCTGCAGATCATCCACGGAAACGGCAACCAGTTTGCCCGGGGCACAGTCTGTCTTCTTGCTGGCGGAAACGCTGACGTTAACTTTATTGTCTGAATCCGGTTTGTCCGTCAGACGCGTAATTACATCGCCTGGAGTCAAGGCACACTCCCCGTCGCCAGACACGACGCTAAGATCGGCGGAAACAACGAATGTTCGCCGCGCTGGATCGAGCGCAGGTGGCACCTCGTTGCTGGCACCGGACGCGCCTCCTGGCTGCGCTTGAGAAGAGCCCGCATTGCCAGCCTGTGCCCTTTCCTCCGCGAGTTGGGCTTTGACTTCCTCGGCAATAGCTTGCTTCACCTCAGGACTAAGCGCGACCGTACCCGATGAGGGTGCAGAGGGCGCCGTACTGGCCTGGAGCTGGTCGGATGGTGGCGCATTGGCCTCCGCGTTCGCCTCTGCCTGCGCTTCATAGGAGGCGCGTAAGTTCGCGGCAATCAAGTAATCGGTGAGCCAGAATGCCGCGGAGGGATAGACGGGATAGGGCGCGAAATAGCCGCCATAATAGCCATACCACGGCGCTCCACCCCAGCCCCATCCGTAGTAAACCGGCGCCGGCCAGGGGTTATAAGCCCACCCGTAATAACCTGGGTGGTAGTAAAACCCCGGATAGTAACCGTAATAGGGATGTCCGCCCCAATAGTAGCCTCGATAAATTCCCGTTCGGTAGACCCCGTGGGAGTAATACGTCCGCGAATAATAATTGCGGCCTCCGCGAGTGACGTAGGAACGCTGCACATATCCGCCTCTCCGTCCCATGGTCACAACTCGCGCTCCGTTATGTTCCGCAACAATCGTGCGGCCCCCATGGAGATTGTGCTGTATCTGCATGCCGTTTCGGTTAACCGAGCGGATCTGTCCATTCGGGCGGATGCTCGCCGTTCCCCCGCCCTTGAGAGAAACCTGTCGGCCCGGAGCTGGGCGACTAAGGTTCGAGCGCCCCCCAGCCACCGTTCCCCTTCCAGCGCTGACCGTCCCATGTCCGGCATTGGTGGTTCCATGTCCGGTGTTCGTGGTTCCGCGTCCGGTGTTCGTGGTTCCATGTCCGGTGTTCGTGGTTCCATGTCCGGTGTTCGTGGTTCCGTGCGCGGAGTTCGTGGTTGCGTGTGCGGCGGTCGTCGTTCCGTGTCCGGAGTTTGTGGTTCCGTGAGCGGTGGTCGTCCCATGTCCAGCTGCGCCGTTCGTGGGACGCGTCATCGTATGCTGCGTATTCCCGCCGGAACGGCTGGGTGCCGAGGTATGGGCGGGAGCATTTGCGGGGCGCGCTGGAGCACTCGAATGCTGAGCGTTCGGAGCTGGCGTGTTCTTGTGTTGCGCGATCACGAAGGCGGGGATAAGCATGATGATCGTCAGCCCAACATAATTCCGCAGGGTAGTTCCATGTATAGATTTCACTCGGACTCCTAGGTTCAAAGATCTCATTCGACTGCCGGCCAAGAATGCGAAGGTCAGTCACCAGGCAAGGTCATTGGTTTCTCTTTTCCGGGGCTGAAAAGAGAAGGCCGCAAAAGCCCACGGTCAGGCAAATGGCAATTGCCGAGGTGGCATGCTGGGCGCAGCAACGTTACCAAAACCGGGCTGGAGGCGCAATCGTTTTCTAGTTCTTGCGTTTCCTCTTTTGCTTCCTTCGCAGTGTCAGCCCGGCTGCGATAATCTTAAGCTTCGGCCGGAGGACACTTGCGCTATCTTGATCGCTTTCAACCAATCGCTCTTTTGCTCATGAGGCTCGCCTTGGGCGCCATCATGGTGGCACATGGCTATTACAAGGTCTTTGGCGGCTTGCATCACCACGCACAGACGGTCGCCAGTCTGGGCCTGCCTGCGTGGCTGGGGTATGTCTCCGCATTCACAGAGTTTTTCGGCGGATTATTGATCTTGGTGGGATTCTTCACGCGGGCTGCGGCGTTCGCTGTTTTTATCAACCTCTCGGTTGCCATCTGGAAAGTACATTTGCACAATGGCCTGATGGGCAGCCCAGGTCGCCCGGGCTACGAATTCCCCCTCGCGGCCGCCGCCCTTGCTTTTGCGTTGGTCTTTTTCGGAGGAGGTCCCATTGCCATCGACCACGTCCTGCGAGGCGGAGGTAGGGGAGTCTCGAAATGACAATTATTTACAAAACAACTTGCGTTTAAAGCTAGCGCAACTTTTTCTGAACATCGGGGTTTCGAGCGTTGCGACGGTCATGGAAGGTGTGTGTTATGACCTTGCCACCACGGCCACCACGGCCGAGAGGCGTTTGAATTCTGCTGCTGTTGAATTATGATGAGCATGTCCATCATGCGCTTGCATCCAAATGGTTTCGCGTTTGCATCTTACCGCCCAACAAAGTTAATCACTGGAGGTTCCTCTTGAGAAAGTTTGCCTTCTTTGCGACGGTCTTCGCATTTTTTGTTCTCGCTAATCTGGCTTCAGCTCAGCAAGGTGACGCCATGTTTGGTTTCGGGACGCTCACGTCGCCCGGCGCCGCCGCATGCGGCGTATCGTCAGCCACTTGCCCTGAAAAGGGAGGCCTGTATACGAACATTGGGGTCGATGTGATCTTCCACCGCCGTCTCGGTTTCGGCTTTGACACCGCCTGGAAGACAACTCAGGGGGCCTACGGCGGGCCCGGCGGTCAGCCCTTCCGTCCCATTCTGTTTGACTTTAACGGGGTGTACCAGCCCAAGTTGAGCAAGAAGGCTGGCTTGGATCTGATGGGCGGAATCGGTTGGCAGAGCACTCGCTTCTACGGCTTCCAACCAACCAGCAGTTGCCAATTTTTTGGTCAATGCTACGTCAGTTCCAACCACTTCTTAGTCGATCTAGGAGCTGGCGTCCGCTACTACGTCTGGGGTCATGTCTTCGTTCGCCCCGAAGTTCGTTACTACCACGTGATGAACAACTCAGACGCCTTTACCTCCGGTAACCTTCTCCGACTAGGAGCATCGATCGGATATACTATCGGCGGCCCAGAATAGGCTTTTGAACATGCGGGCGGTTGCGAGTCTGATTTTCCGGAGCAGCCCATTGCGACCGCCAGCATCTCTCCACCAACCGCTAGCGGCTGCCTCGCCGGCACCTCCAATCTGCCGGCCCATTCCGAGAAGCCTGAATGTTTTAAAGGGGGGCTGTACTTGAGAAAGTTCGCGCTCGTTCCATTGACGTCTGCGGTTGTGCTTTTCGTTAGTCTCGCCCATGCGCAGCAACTTGATGTTGCCGTGGGTGCTGGGATTCTGTTGTCCACGAAAAATACCAGTGCGTCGGCGAATTATATTCCTCCCCCGGAGAAGGGCGGACTCTATCCCAGTTTCAGCTTCACTCGTATCTTCAAGAACCGCTACGGCTACAACGGAGAGCTGGCCACGGTTTACAAATACCAACTTTATAACGGCTACCAGCAATATCGCCCAATCCTTTTCGATTTCAACGCGGTATATGCTCCCCAGGTAGCGAAGAAAATCACGGCTGAACTATTGGGCGGCATTGGCGGTCAGAGAGTACTTTTCTATAACCAATATGCAACGTGCAGTTTCGGTGGAGGTTGCGCCACCGCGCTCAATAGCAATCATTTCCTGCTGCACCTGGGTGCCGGCGTTCGGTACACCGCCTGGCGACACCTCTTTGTCCGCCCCGAGGCTCACTTGTACCGCATCGTGAATAACAGTCAGTTCCACTCCGACAATGTGCTCCGAGTCGGCGTCTCCGTTGGCTACACCTTCGGCCACGAATAAGACTCGCGAATAAGGTTGCGCAGCGATCGCCATGGAACTGCTGTATTCGGAAGAGAAAGGCAGCGTCCGACGACGCTGCCTTTCAGGGTTTGGGGTCCTGGACTACTCGTGCTCGCAGATCTCCGCTTCGTGGATGGCCTGATCCAGATGCTCGATCGACTTTGCGCGGTGTCCGTGGAAATCATGCTCTGCGGTTTCCAGCTGATGCTTGGCATTGCGCATCGCTTCAAGAGCTTCGTGGATGTGGGGATGAGGTTCCGGCGCAGCTGCGCCGGCCGGCATGGCAGGAAGAGCTGCTACGGCTGGAACAGGCGCGACCGGCGCCTTTGGTCCGGCTGCCGCCGCGGTGAATGCCAAGGTAAAGAGAAGTGTTGCCATGATGAGCAGAGTCAACAATCCAATCTTTTTCAAGAGTTCCTCCTTGTCCGAATTTCGGCTCGGACGCGACCGATCTGATTCCCTTGCTGCCGGGGATACTCCTCAAGCTCACCCAAGGAGACCGCGACACGGCACAGTATAGTCGCAGATTTGGCGCCCGTCGCGTATTACAAAAGGTTACTCGCCTGATGCTCCATTCAATGATCGTCGTCGGCGCCACCACAGGAAGGCCAGAACCAATAGAAGTAGAATACCGACCACGGCGTCAAGTCGCTTGACATCCTGTTCCAAACGCTGCCAATGCTGTCCGAAGAAATAGCCCGCTCCGGAAATCACAGTCACCCACAACGCAGCACCGATGAAGTTCGAGACCATGAATCTCCGCCAAGGCATCCGTAGAACTCCCGCCATCGGCCCCGCGATGATTCGCAACCCGAACAAGAACCGGGCAAATAAGATTGTGACGGCGCCGTACCGCTTGAATACTTCTTCTCCGCGCTCGAGAGTCCGGGAACGGATTCTGAAGACAGACTGATAGCGGACGAGGAGCGGACGGCCGCCGTAGTATCCCAGCGCAAAACCCAGGTTGTCGCCCAGCGCCGCCGCAATGGTCGCAACCACGATGATCCAGGGAAGCCGCAGATCGTGCTCGGAATACGCCAGAAAACTCGCGAGCAGCAGAATGGTTTCGCCCGGTACCGGCACTCCGGCGTTCTCCGCGAGAAGGGCCAATCCCACGGCCCAATATCCGTAAGACACCACTGCATTCCGCAAAAGGTCGAGAATGGAATGGGTCATGATTGCGGTGTCGTCGCGAGTCGCGATTGGATCAGACTTTATTCGGGCGTGTCAGAAACTTGATAAGTTCGCGATTGAACTCCTCGGGACATTCTTCATAGGGCAGGTGACCCACGCCAGGGAATACAACGGTTTGGACATTCGAAAAATGTGCGGCCAAGAGCTCGATCGACGAAACGTACACAGCCGGGTCTTTGCTTCCCCACATCAGCAGCGTGGGAATCGGCGCCAGTTTTGGCAACAGCTCCTCCAGTTCCCTGAGATCGGCCGTCCAGGTGCGAACAATACTCAATGCATGGTCGAAAAATCCAGGATTCGCTAAAGGCGCCTTGTAGCCCGGCAGGCTTTCAGGTGGAATGCGATTGCGGTCGGCAAAAAGGCGGCCGTGCCAGTAAGGAAACAGAATCGGCATCTGTCCAATCACCGAACGAAATACGGTTGCACCGAAACGGGTAGCAAAGAAGGGCGCCAGGCGCTTTCCATGCGGAGAGTATGGGTTCACGGGGCAGACCAACACCAGCCGGCGTAACCGCGCCTTACCGCCGCCAGTGACGCATTCCGCAGCCGCGGCCATCGCCACGGCCCCGCCCCGTGACGTGCCCAGCAAATCGAATGAAGCGATCCCGAGTTTCTCAACAAACCTCAGAACACGGCGCGCCGTCGCTTTCATCGAGTGATCGATCCCCGGCGGACGGTCGGAGAACCCTGCCCCTGGAAGATCGGGCGCGAACACCGTAGCGTAGGGCGCAAGAGCGGGTAACACGTATCGCCACGAAAAAGAATAAGCCAAAAGTCCGTGCAGCAAGATCAACGGCGGTCCGGAGCCTGCACGAAGGTAGCGCATGCGAGCGCCATCTAAATCCATCCAGCACTCTTCGACTACCTGGCTAGAGGCCGATGCGCAGGGCGCCGAAATCTCCTGAAGGTCATTCATTTCAAACTTTCTCAGCTGCCGGGACAACTCTTTGCTCCCCACTGGATTCTACTTAAGGGAACGCCTCTGTCGCTTCACTCTGGGGAGCTTCGGCTCCCCGTTTTTTTGGGAGGCCGCATGTGATGGCCCGCGAGCGCTACCCGCCGCCTCGACCATTCGTGCAATGTGGTTGCTCCATTGCTGCGGCGAATAATGTGAAATTTGTTGAAAGCTGTTAGCACCCATAGTCGCACAAGCGGTCACGTCATAGCCATTGAATCCGGGTAGATGCGAGCCAGATTTTCGGCCAGCCGGCCGAACGTAAATCTCTCGAGAATGGGGCTGCGCGGGGCGGCGCCGAGAGTGCGGCGCCGGGGTTCATCGTGTAGCGGCTCGGCGGCGCGAGCACCAGTTCCCTCTGGTTCTCAAGGCCCACCAGAAAGCCGTTGGAACCGTGCCGGGTGATCTCGGCAATTCCCTGGCGCGGCATGCGATCACGGGTTTGCCCGCGTATATAGCTTCGGGGGCCCAAGAAGGTTTGATCTGGGTGTTTAGGATCCTTGGCTAAGGCGAGGACTGCTTCACCGACTTCTGTGGGTTCGACGAGGTCGTGTCCCGCATAGATACGCAAGGAATCGCTTCGTGGCATTTCATCCTCTCGCGGGAACTCGGTCTTCCGCAAAGGCCGCCATCGTGGTTGAAGCAACCAGCGGTCATGGCGGTACCGATCACTACACCTCAAGTCTTGGCCCGTCTTGGCGTTTTCAAGGACGATGTTCGCCCATCCACCGTGATGACGGTCCCATTCCCCAAGAAAGAGGTAGATCTGCTCTGGACGGGATACTTCATCATGCCGGACACAGAACAACTCAACGATTTGCACGGACGTATGATGGTGAATATTGTCGGCGGTGAGACCTTCCACATTTACGACAAGAACTCACCCGAGATTGCCCAAACCTCCGGGCTGGTTGTCTCTCAGGACGATGGAAGACGAAATCAATCGCATCCTGTCCAGAGCCGAAAGCAAGTTCTGCGCTCCTAACCCCAACGGGGGCATCTGTACAAGCAAAACAATAGGCCTGCTCGGCGTAGGCACATCGCGGCAGGTGAATTTCATTCCATCGGCAAAGAGGCGTCCACGCGTTGGGCGGGCGGGCTGATCTGTCGATGTTAGCTGAAGCGGGAGACCTAGACTCGGCGGATGAGACTTCTCGCGAATACGAAAGAGTGGTCGATCCGAAATACCTGGATCAAATCCGGACAGAAAGCGAAGCAATTTTTTACCAAAAGTCTCTCTCGCCAGTCCGGAGTTGCCAAGTGCGCAGTCCGAAACTTTAAGAACCGAAAAAACACCATCAAGCCGCGTACTTTGCGAAAGCTGACAAAGGCGATTCATGATCTGCAAAACAAAAGACCAGAAAAATTATGACGACTCGTCGATGTGTAATAGAGACTCATCATCCACTGATAATGAATGGCCGATCATTCTCGCCCATACCTGCTCAAGGCTGAAGAACTCTATATCTCATCGCAGACTATTCGTGTCGAAGAGCCTGCATGGGATCGATCTTTGTCGCGTGGCGGGCGGGAACGTA
>Ga0209380_10003127_pt1 | contig 10345 bp, 5 predicted proteins | sample HubBroMetageWFT6_FD_188347 | JGI IMG/M metagenome (GOLD analysis project Ga0209380, IMG submission 188347) | Warmed and freeze-thawed soil microbial communities from the Hubbard Brook experimental Forest, New Hampshire - Hubbard Brook CCASE Soil... | ecosystem: Environmental > Terrestrial > Soil...
CAACTTGAATCAGCCCTGCCGCGATTCGGGAATCCCCATAAGTCAGCCAGCAGAGCCTTTCGTATAACTCCCGAGTCGGGCGACGATTTACGTTTTGGTGTTTACAGCACTCCGGTGGTGAATGACGTATACAGCTCGGCCCGTCGATGTACCCCTGTTAGTGTTGACCGAAAGATTTGTCGACAAATGCTTTTCGAGAATCCAAATCAAATGTATAATGTATTTTAATCACCGAAGCCGGTCACTCACAAAGACCGAGGCGACGAGAACACGCGGTATGCATGGAGCGCATAATAAGGGGGCGAGAGAACGGGGACAGAGCGAACCGGCGAAACGGCGGCGAAATTCTTATTTGAATCGCCCGTAACTCATTGAAAAGGTTCGATCCGAAAAAGTAAACGCCAGTAGACGCTAGCGAATTTACTAACGTTTAGGCTCATTTGAGCTCGCTTGTTTGCTTTTGCTTTCACGGGGCGGCTGCTCAAGGCAGCTCGGCCATGACATGGAGGAATGAGTGGAGGATAGCGAGGGCGTCCGCGGGGGCGGCGGCAACGGGGAGGGTTTGGACTCCAGCTTGCGCCTTGTGCATAGCAGCATGGAATTGTGCGGCGCAGCAGAAGCTGTTATCAGCACGGCCCCTGGTCAGGGCAGGACGCGTTCGACGGCAACCGACACGGAGACAAAGATGCAGCATTTCCACGTGGGAAACCGTCATCAGATCAAAGACGCGCCGCCCAACACTTGGGCGACGGTGCATTGTCGCGATGTCGTCACCATGAGCGAACTGGCCCGGCGCGGATTTCATCTCATTGATATGAGCGGCGAAGTCTGGACGATGCATCGCGAGGGCTAGCGCGCTCGCTCTTCGATAAGCCTATCCAAGTCAGGCGACTCGGAAATGGCGCCGCAACCCCTTGAAATCCCTCAAAACGGACTCGGAAAGGACAGGGCGGGGGTGAGCTTGCCTTCGCGAGGCGAAGACGGCTGCTACTCCTCGCTCAGATCCTCGAACGCGCCCCGGTCGACGCCGTTGCCGATCAGGATCTCGCGCTTGCCCGAATGATTGGGGGCGCTGACCACACCCTCCTTCTCCATGCGCTCGACCAGGGACGCGGCCTTGTTGTAGCCGACCGAGAGGCGGCGCTGGATGTAGCTCGTCGACACCTTGCGGTCGCGCAGCACGATATTGACGGCGCGGTCGTAATAGTCGGCCGATTCCTCGGCGTCCATCGAGCCGGGGGAGGGCAGGGGGGCCTCGTCGTCGTCCTCGCCGACGTCGTTGTCCTCGGTGATGGCGTGCAGGTATTCGGGCGCGCCCTGCTTCTTGATGTGCGCGACGACCTTCTCGACCTCGGTGTCGGACACGAATGGCCCGTGGACGCGCGCGATGCGGCCGCCGCCCGCCATGTAGAGCATGTCGCCCTGGCCGAGCAGCTGCTCGGCGCCTTGCTCGCCGAGGATGGTTCGGCTGTCGATCTTGCTCGTGACCTGAAACGAGATGCGGGTCGGAAAATTCGCCTTGATGGTGCCGGTGATGACGTCGACCGAGGGCCGCTGCGTGGCCATGATGAGATGGATGCCTGCGGCGCGCGCCATTTGCGCGAGCCTCTGGATCGCGCCCTCGATGTCCTTGCCGGCGACCATCATGAGGTCAGCCATTTCGTCGACGACGACGACGATATAGGGCAGTTCGTCGAGCGGGATCTCCTCGGACTCGTAGATCGCTTCGCCCGTCTCGCGGTCGAACCCGGTCTGGACTGTCCGGGTCAGCGCCTCGCCCTTCGCGCGGGCCTCGGAGACGCGGACATTGAAGCCGTCGATGTTGCGCACGCCGAGCTTCGACATTTTCTTATAGCGATCCTCCATCTCCCTCACCGCCCATTTGAGCGCGATGACGGCCTTCTTCGGATCGGTGACGACCGGGGTCAGGAGATGCGGGATACCATCGTAAGCGGATAGCTCGAGCATCTTCGGATCGACCATGATGAGCCGGCATCGCTCGGGCTTCATGCGGTAGAGGAGCGAGAGGATCATGGTGTTGATCGCGACCGACTTGCCCGAGCCGGTCGTGCCGGCGACCAAGAGGTGAGGCATGCGGGTCAAGTCCACGATCACCGGCTCGCCGCCGATGGTCTTGCCGAGCGCAATCGGCAGGCGATGATTCGATTGGCCGAACTCTTCGCTGGCGAGAAGCTCGCGCAGGTAGACCGTGTCGCGGCGCTGATTCGGCAATTCGATGCCGATGGCGTTGCGGCCCTGAACCACCGCGACACGGGCCGAGACCGCCGACATCGAACGCGCGATATCGTCGGCGAGCCCGATCACCCGCGACGACTTGATGCCGGGCGCCGGCTCGAGTTCGTAGAGGGCGACGACGGGGCCGGGGCGCACGTTGACGATCTCGCCCTTCACGCCGAAATCGTCGAGGACACCTTCAAGCAAGCGCGCGTTCTGCTCCAGCGCGTCCTGCGAGATTTTGGCGCCCGCCGATTTCTTCGGCTCGGTCAACATCGTGATGGAGGGCATGACCCATTCGCTGCGCGGCCGGCCCATCATGTCCAGCGGCGCGCGGACTGCGGTCGGGCGAGCGGGAAGCGGGGAGACGACGGGCGGCGGAAAGGAAGGGAAAGGCGCCGAATCCTGAGCCCGAGGCGCGAGCGCGGCGGCGATCGTCGAGACGTCGTCGGCGTCGACGACCGCGGACCACGGTGCGGATGGCGCGGGGTTGAGGACGGGCGGGGGCTGGCGCTTTGTCTTCGAGCCTCGGGAGGCCATCCGGCGCAGCGTCGCCTTTGCTGTCAGCAAGGCATGAATCACGGCGCCGATCGACACCATGCCAAGGCTCGGCTCGTCCTCGTCGTCTTCGTCATCGAAGCGCGCCAGCGCCCGGGCGCGCGCCGTTCCGGCGGTGGTGTCGGAGGCGTCGTCTGGGGAACTCGAGCCCCCAACGCTGGAGGCCGCGGCGAGCCCGAGGATAGCGATTGCGGCAAGGCCGGCGCCGACTGCGATTGTGGCCCAGGGCGAGGCCGGAAGGAGGCGACGCGGGAGGGCGAGGATAGCGTCGCCGACGACCCCGCCGAGACCGGTCGGAAGCGGCCAGCTCCCAGGCGCCGGAAGGAGCGAAGCCAGTCCCGCCGCCGCGATCACTCCGATTAAATAGAGAGCGACCCTCAAACGCGGCCGCTCGAGCCGTCGCTGGGTGACGAGGCTCCAGCCCCAGAACGCGGGCGGGGCCAACAGGGTCGCCGAGGCGAGGCCGATGAACTGCATCACGAGATCAGCGGCGATCGCGCCCGGAGCGCCGAGAAGATTGTGGACGCGCTCGTTCGTCGCGTGATTGAGACTGGGATCGCTGACGGACCAGGTCAGCAGCGCGAGGGTCAGGCTGGCCACGCCCGCGAGCGCGACAAGGCCAGTAATTTCGGCCGCCCGCCGCTTCGGGAACTCCCGCACTGAAGCGGGCACATGGTCGATAAATGAGAATGTGGTCGTACGCATCGCTCACTTGCCGGGTCGAAGTGGCGGGATCGCGCGCCGCCCCCTGCTTGACCCTAGGGGCGCCAAGTTAATGCGGTCCTAACCTTAACGGGCAGTCGCCGCCGCAGGCCGCACAAACGCGAGGGTGAGAAATAAAAAATGGACGCCCCGGGGGGCGTCCAAGGTCCTGGGAGGAAACTTTCGCCTGGCGGCAACCAAACGCCGCCAGGCGTTGCAACTTTAGTGAACGACTTCGCCGTGAAGGGCGAGATCGAGGCCGTCGCGCTCGATCTCGTCCGAGACCCGCAGGCCGATGACGGCTTTGATGATCGCGAGGATGATGACAGTGACGACTGCGTCATAAACGATGACGGTAATAATGCCGATGCACTGGTTGACGACCTGGTGAGGGTTGCCCTCCATCAGGCCGGCGGTGCCACCGTATTGTTGGACCGCGAACACGCCGGTCAAAAACGCGCCGATCATGCCGCCGACCCCGTGGACGCCGAAGCAGTCGAGCGCGTCGTCATAGCCGAACATGTGCTTGAGCCCGGTCGCACCCCAGTAGCAGCCGACACCACAGGCGACGCCGATCGCCATCGCTCCGATCGGACCGACGAAGCCCGAAGCCGGCGTGATGGCGACGAGGCCAGCGACCGCGCCCGAGCAGATGCCGATGACGGTTGGCTTGCCGCGGTGGCCCCATTCGACGAACATCCAGGTCAAGGCCGCGACGGCGGTCGCGATCTGCGTAACCGTCATCGCCATGCCGGCTTGCACGCCCGCGCTGACTGCCGAGCCGGCGTTAAAGCCGAACCAGCCGACCCACAGGAGGCCCGCACCGATGAAAGTCAAGACCATGTTGTGGCCCGGTCCCGTGTCTTCGCGCTTGCCCAGCATGATCGCCGCGACCAATCCGGCAACGCCGGCGTTGATGTGCACGACAGTGCCGCCGGCGAAGTCGAGGACTTTGACCCACGCCGCGTCGTTGCTCGAGTTGAAGATGCCGTCGGGTCCCCAGAGCCAGTGCGCGATCGGCGCATAAACGAAGATCGCCCACAAGCCGATGAACCACAGCATGGCCGAGAATTTCATACGCTCGGCGAAGGCTCCGGCGATGAGCGCTGGCGTGATGATCGCAAACGTCATCTGGAAGCACATATAGACGGTCTCAGGGATCGTCGGCGCAAGCGAATTTGGGTTTCCGATGCCGCCGTTGTTGATGTCGCTGAGGATGCCTTGAAGGAACACGCGGCTGAACCCGCCGACGAACGGTGAGCCAGCAGTGAACGCGAGCGAATACGTCACAACCGCAAACAGAACCGTCACCAGGCAGGTGATGGCGAAGCTGGTCATCACCGTGTCGCCGACATTCTTCTTCCGCACCATGCCGCCGTAGAAGAGCCCGAGCCCCGGGATTGTCATCATCAGCACGAGAGCCATGGAGGTCAGCATCCAAGCCGTGTCTCCGCCAGAGGGCGTGCAATTAGTGAGGACGGCTGGAACCGCGGGAACGGCAGCAAATTTGTCCGTTTCGGGGATCGCTGCGACCGCGCCGGCGCAAGCCGGGGTAGCGGGAGGAGCCGGCTTCGCCGCAGCGGCGGCAGCCGGAGCAGTAGCCGCCGGCGCCGCGGCGGGCGCCGCTGGCGCTGCGGCAGGATTATCCTGCGCTACAGCGGCGGGCGCGGCGAGGCCAATAAACATGGCCGTCGCTAGCGCCGCCGCGAGGCCTGTGAGTAAACGTGTCAGTTTCATGGTTCAGGACTCCGAATCTGGAAGGGGGAAGCGGCGCATGGCGCCTAAAGCGCGTCCTTGTCCGTCTCGCCCGTGCGGATCCTGACCGCCGAGTCGAGGTTGTAGACGAAGATCTTGCCGTCGCCGATCTGGCCGGTGCGCGCTGCAGCGACGATCGCTTCGACCACCTTGTCGGCGACGTCCGCGTTGACCGCGACCTCGATTTTCAGCTTGGGAAGGAAGCTCACGGCGTATTCGGCGCCGCGATAAATCTCGGTGTGCCCCTTCTGGCGCCCGTAGCCCTTAACCTCTGTAACTGTCAGACCGTGCACTCCGATGGCGGTGAGCGCATCGCGCACCTCCTCCAGCTTGAACGGCTTTATGATCGCCATTACGATTTTCATAAGCTCGCCCCATGGTGACGCGCCGCGGCGGTACTGGAACCGTACCGCTTTCGTGCGGTGAAATCGGAACGCAAGCGCGTCCCGCCCATGACGGCCTTACAAGCCGCGTGCCATGTCCTGGCCGGCGCTCTAACAATCTGAAAAGCAATTGCTATTTGGCGCTTTGAGAACGAATCAGCGTCCGCGGGTCAATCTGATGACGCATCAGATCAGAAAATAGGCGCCTATGATTTAATCAGAGCTTCCGTGATTGAAATCGCGAGGAGGCGACCTCGTTTCACAAGCTCGAAGTTGCGTTAATTGGATGATCTTGCGCCAATTCCGCGAGCAACAGCCCTGCCTCCCGCAAGTCGAGCGTGTCGAAACCCTCGGTGAACCAGCCATAGACTGGAGCAAGAATGTCGCGCGCAGGCCCGCGCTTGCCTTGAAGGCACAGCAATCGCGCCATGCTGGTTGCCGCTCGGAGCTCCAAGGATTTGGCTTTCTTCTCCCCGGCAATCCTAAGCGCGCCGGCGAAATAGGCTTCTGCCTTCACAGCATCCGCCTCCGTTCCCAGCAACGTAATTTCTCCGGCGACGCGATTGATCTCAGCTTCGTACCAAGTCTCCTTTGTTACGCCCACCGCGGTCATCGCTTCGTGAATATTGCTCCAGGCTGTTTTGAATTGACCCAGCTCTGCATTAGCGTGCGCCAGATGCGTTAAGAACAGCGGCGCCCACATGGTGTTTCCTGTCGACCGCATCGCGATGACGCCGGAGGTGATGTTTTGAACCGCTTCAGCAGCCCGTCCGGTCAGGGTCGATAGACAACCACTTAAGGCCAATCCCCATCCGCCCCAGAAACCGGACCCGATCTGATCCTTCAATATGTTGAATTCCTCGATGAGCGCATTTGCGGCTGCGAAATCGCCACAATAGACATGCTGGAAAACGCTGAAATTCAGCGCGTAGGTCAATGTCGCCGAGTGACCGCTGTCACGGCCGATCTTGAGCGCTTCCTTGCTGTCCGTGAGCGCGGCGTCCGGATAGCCGAGCAGTAACAGAGCTAACGACCTCCAGCAGAGGATCGCGGCGCCGGCGTCCTGGCCGAAGAACCGTGTCGCAAAATGGCGATGCTCGGCGGGATCATAGAGCGCGATCCCGCGATCGAGGTGGGCTCGTGCGTCTGCGATGTCTCCGGTATGGAGGAGAGACAAACCCATTTGGCGATGCGCGATCATGAGCGGCCCGGTCGCGCTTTGTTTTTCCGCTAGCGCCGAAAACTGGATGGCGAGTTCGCGCATCACGTCGCCGTTGAAGGCGACAAGGTTCGCGACCCAGAGGCCGTAAAGAACAGAGAACAACAACAGCGGATCTTCAGTCGGTTCTCCGACTGCTTCCGCCCGTTCGATGAGAAGACGCGCCCGATCCACGGCGGCTCTGGTTTCAGCCGCCGCGTAGCCGCGAAGGTGGAGGAGAGGAGTGATGAGCTCGACCTGAAGCTTGATCTCATCGCGGCGCAGCGCGGGCGTGCTTGGCAAGGTCGCAATCAAGTCGAGCGCGCGTCTGAGCTGTTGCGTGGCTTCAATCAGAGCCGACCTCTCCGCCGATCGCTGCCCGGCTTTCCCCCAAAACGCCGCAGCTTTTTCGATATCGCCCGCCTCCGCACAATGACGGGCCATTAGCTCGGGCTTGTTCTCGGCGATCTCGCTGAACTTACTCTCGAGGGTTTCGGCGATTCGAGCATGAAGGTGGCGTCTCGGCTCGCGCAGCAGCAGGCTATAGGCGGCATCCTGCACGAGGGCATGTTTGAAGAAATAGGTTGCATCGGGCGGCGCGCCCTGGCGGAAAAGCAATCCTACTCGAATGAGCCTGTCGAGCTGCATGTCCAGCTTCGCCTCTGGCCTGCAAGCCACTCCAAGCAGCAGTTCATGCGAGAATTCGCGGCCGATAGCAGCTCCGATCTGGGCAAGTTCTTTGGCGCCGCCGAGTCGGTCGAGCCGCGCCATCAACGATGCGTGCAGGCTTGCCGGCACGGCCATCGCCGGAGAGGGAGCCGAGGCGGCGATCCGCCGCGCCGCGTCCTCGGAGGCCGTCTCGAGCACGGCTTTCGTCATTTCTTCCACGAACAGGGGGATCCCGTCCGTTCGTTCGATGATGTCCTGGCGTACCGCCGCAGGCAGCGGATTGTTGCCGACGATGTGATCGATCATGACGTCGACGTCGCGAGGCTCTAGCCGGTTGAGGGCGAGGGCGGTCACGTGCGCCTGCTCGATCCAGGGCGGCTCGAATTCCGGCCGAAAGGAAATGACCATTAGCACTCGATGACTCGCAATATGGCTTGCTAGCCGACCCATCAGCTCCAGGCTGGTAGGGTCGGCCCAGTGAGCATCCTCAAAGATCACGAGCAGCGGGCCTGAGCGGGACAGGATTTCCACTTGCCTGACAAGCGCGTCCATCGTTGTTTGCCGGCGCTGCCGCAGCGGGAGCTCGAGTACGGGATAGCGTCCATCGTTCGGCAGCGACAGCATCTGAACGAAGAGCGCGGCGTCCTCAGCTGAAGCCCAAGACTGGCGGAGGAGCGCGTCGAGTTTGTCGAGTTTCGTTTGCGGCGAATCGTCACGCGCAAAACCAGCGGAGCGTTCTACATGGTCGATGATAGGGTGAAGCGCGCTGTTGGTGTGCTGGGGAGAGCAGAAACAACGGATGCGGAGAAACCGCTCGTCCGTAAGACGCTCGGTGAATGCGACTGTCAGATGTGATTTTCCGATACCCGCCTCACCGGACAGCAACACGGCTTGGCCTTCCCCCTCTTTTGCCTTCAACCACCGGCGCCGCAGGAATTCGTATTCCTCTTCGCGGCCGACCAACGTCGTCATCCCGCTCTGATGCAGCGCTTCGAAGCGGCTCGTCGAGGAACTGGGACGAAGCACCGCCCAGACCTGCACCGGGGCCGAAATACCTTTCAAGTCCTGCGTCCCTAAGTCCGCGAGCTCGAAGAGATGCCCGAGAAGTCTCCGCGTGCCTTCGCTGATAACGACCGTGTTGGGCTTGGCGAGGCTCTGGAGGCGGGCCGCAAGGTTCGGGGTTTCGCCGACGATGCTCGGGGTCAGATTGCCCACCACGACCACTCCTGTCGCGATACCGACCCTGAGTTGCTGGGGAACCCGTGTCTTCAGTCCGGTGACCGCCGTGATGAGCTCAAGCCCGGCCCTGACCGCTTGCTCGGCGTCGTCTTCGTGAGCGTGCGGATAGCCAAAATACACCAGGATGCCATCCCCCATGTACTGGGCGACGTTCCCACCGAACCTGCTTACGGTTTCTTCGGCGCAACTCGAATAAGCGGCAAAGACGTCTCGCAGATCCTCCGGATCCATGCCGGCTGAGAGCGCCGTCGATCCGACCAGATCAGCGAACATGACCGTGACTTGGCGCCGTTCGGCCCATTCGAGTGGGTGTGACCCGGGCATAGCAGGGACTTGCGGCTTGGGAGCAAGCTCTGCAATCAAACGCAAAATTCGGCGACGATCCCCCAGTAATACGCGGAGCTCCTTAAGATCGTCGTCTGTAAGATCCGGGAGGATGGAAAGATCGATCCGATTCTCGGCAAAACGATCCGCATACTCGGATAAGCCGTGCGAACTCAGCCACTCTCTAATCCCCGGCATCCGGTTCTCCGCAGCTTGGGGGCTGTCCCCTAACTTAGGCCCTTCCGGCGCAACCTGCTCGAGGTAACGCTCCAACGCTGGTTGAAAAATCTCTTGGAAACCAATCTTTCAACCGGACTTATCGGATAGAAAACACACTATTATCACACCGCTCAATGCGCACAATTGCCCACCGTGAGTCGCGCCGCACGAGGTAGTCGACGCGAGCGCAAAGCCAGTCGAGATCGGGATTCGGGGCCGCTCCGATGAGTGCTGAGGCGTCGAACTCCCGCGCTGCGGCTTCAGAAAATGCGTTCGCCCTTTGACGCGCCCATTCGGCGCTGGGTCTTTATCCTCTAACCGACCGAACCTGGCCCCCTCGTCGCCGGGACGCTACATCCCGGTGAGTCCGCCCAGCGTTCCCTCCAGACGGGATCGGCGAGGTCGAGCAGCGAATGCGGCAAGGCCGAAGCGACGGGTTTGGTCTTGTTGTAGACGAACACGGTCGACCGGGCGGCGATCCCGATCCGGCGACCAGTCGAGGGATGATAAGGCCGTGCGACTTGCGCCAATGTCGCGGGATCGACCGGAGTTAACGAGCCCGCCTCAACCGCCGAAATGGATAGGCACAGTGAGGGTTAGAACGCCGCCGCCAAAATCCGGCGGCGGGGCCGGAACAGGGCTCGCGCGACGCGGCAGCGAGATCGCCTCGGCGTCCAGCGCCGGATTGCCCGATGAACCGATCAGGCGAGCGGACAGCACTTGGCCCGACCGGGCGATGGTGAAGGCGACTGAGGCGGTTCCTGCGCTGGCGGCGCCGGAGGGATACCGTTTGTAGCGGTTCAGATGGGCCATCAACTCGCTCTTCCAGGTCGCCGGCGAGACCGAGGGGGAGGCGCCCGAGCCTGCCGAAGGGGCCGCCGCCGTGTTCGAGCGGGCGGCAATAGAACTTGGGGGCGCAGTGGTCTCGCGGTGCTTCGGCTTCTCCGGATCGATCGGCTTCTTGCGTTCCGCCGCATGCGCCTTGGGCGGCGGCGGCTCCTTGTGGGCTTTCGGTTTGGGCGACGGCGCAAGGGTGGCCTCGGCGTTATCCTTTTTCGGCAGG
>Ga0209380_10003128_pt1 | contig 10344 bp, 5 predicted proteins | sample HubBroMetageWFT6_FD_188347 | JGI IMG/M metagenome (GOLD analysis project Ga0209380, IMG submission 188347) | Warmed and freeze-thawed soil microbial communities from the Hubbard Brook experimental Forest, New Hampshire - Hubbard Brook CCASE Soil... | ecosystem: Environmental > Terrestrial > Soil...
GACGGAGCAAATCCCATCGGAGGACCGGTTCTCGACAAGGCTGGAAATCTATACGGAGCCACATCGGCCGGCGGCCCCCACTTCGGAACCCTGTACAGGATCGACACCTCCGGCAACGAGAGCGTGTTGTACACCTTCACTGGCGGTACCGATGGCGCCTATCCCTATGCGCACTTGCTGGTGGACGCCGCAGGGAATCTCTTCGGCACGGCTTCTCAAGGTGGCTGCTGCGGTCAAGGCACAGTATTTGAGTTCTCCGCTGGTACGTTGACCGCTCTGCACGGATTTAGCGCCGCTCCCAATGGAACAAATTCCGACGGACAGATTCCTATGGGCGGATTGATAACGGATTCCGCTGGCAATCTCTACGGTACCGCGGCGGAGGCTGGCACTTACGGCTGGGGCTCCGTGTTCGAAGTCCAACTTGGTGGTCAGGCGCCGGATGGTCAGTCATCAAAAGATGTCGTCCAGGCGCTCGAGCAGCATAGTGATATTGCAACGACCAGATTCATTCCCGGTGTAAGGTCATTCGATGTTCCAGTTCCGATGAGACGTGAGGTCGGGCCCTCAGACGCGCCGACGCTTGAGCCGATTTGCAATCCCACGATGTCCGCGCCGGTCGAGGTAGCTTCTTCCCGTCAGCGATACGTGGCCGGTACGAAAGCGCAACCGACGCTCACGGATAGCTTCGATTGGCCCGACGGACAGCTCTCAGTACTCAAAACTGACAACGGCTACATGTTCTTCAGCATCGATGCCGGCCTTCATAATCGTCAACTTTGGCACGGCCAGATCGTCGGCAACAACAATTCCGGATCCGTCGTGCGGACGACGGGTACGCTGGACGATCCGTTGGGCTCGGCACCACCCATCGACGTGGTTATCGACCCCAATCCTGATCCCAAGGTAAATCCCCACAATTGCGATCCCACGAAATATACACACCACTACTGTTACACCTACATCGGCGGAGGTCCTGTTTATCAAGTTCCGCAGGGCCAGGTGGGCGCTGGCAACTGGCTGCTGGTCTATCACGCTGAATACAACAATCCCGCGTATTTCCTGTTGGGTCTCGCCATTTCCTCAGACAAGGGTCTGCACTGGACTGATATCGGCGAAATCGTTCGCTTCAATATGCCCTTTAGTTATGACGGTCAGGGGGCGCCCGGAGCGATCGGTGATCCACCGCTCGTGGTCTCGCCCGATGGCAAGTACTTCTATGTTTATTTTCTAGACTGGCTGAAGAACGGCGTTAACACCACGGCATCCATCGCGCGGGCGCCCATCGCCGAAGTGCTGCAAGACGCTTTCGGGGGCAGCGTGCACTACGCCGCACCATTTCAGAAGTACTACCAAGGTGCGTGGGCTCAACCGGGGATCGGCGGCGCGTCGACTGACCTCATTCCGGAAGGGTACTACGGCGGCGGGAACAATGTGGCCTACAACTCCTACATTCACCGCTACATGATGCTGAACAGCGACTCGCAAAACTACAGCTATGCCGAATCGCCCGACGGCCTCCACTGGACGGACACCATCTTCCTGGGCATGCTGGGCTATGTCCCGAACATCGCAGGATACTCCGGGCCCGTCGGCCTGGGCGATGACCCGTCCATACTCGGAAAAGACTTCTACGTGTATTACACGCAATTCCGAGGACCGTGGCCTGGGGCGCAATCCGTGAAGAGATTCACGCTTTCCTGCCGGTGAGGGGAGGCGCTGCGACCATTGATGTTCGGCAGTTCGCTAGTTCTGTGGGTGCAGCGTTTCGTCGAAGGGCCGGATAACCGAATCGAGCATCCTCTACGTATGGACGTCACTGCTTCTCACAGTTGTCGCTGCCCACGAACTTCTTCGGCGCAAAGCTTCGCTTCCACTCCTCTATCTGATCACGTGCATCCTTCACTAGTTTTGAAAAACGGAGGGCCAGTTCTCGAATCCGTTCTGATTGACGCCGCTCAATGGCCTCAGTTGGAATCAACTCAGTGCCAACACCGATCGCAGTAGCACCCGCCAAAATGAAACCAGCGGCCGTTTGCTGGTTCACCCCTCCCGCCGCGATCAGAGGGACCTGCGGCAAAGCCGTGTGCAGCGCCTTGATGTACCTGTCACCGCCCACTGGTCCGCAGGGGAAGACCTTGACAAAATCGGCGCCCGCACTCCACGCCTCGACCACCTCAGTCGGCGTCAATGCTCCAGGCAGGACCGCGATGTTTTCCCTGGCGGCGAACTCCACAACCGCGGGATTAAAGGACGGAGCGGTTATGAAGCATGCTCCTGCTTCAATGCACTTCCGTGCGGTTTCGATATCAAGAATCGTACCCGCCCCGACTGCGAGTTTTCCCTGGGATCGACAAAGGTGAGAGATCAACTCCACCGCACCCGGCACGGTCATAGTGATCTCTACAATCGGTATTCCGCCGCGCGTGACAGCTTCGGCTGCGAAATGTGCGTCGTCGCCCGACGAAACTCTGACCGCGGGAACGACGGCAATTTCCCTGATAAGAGCGCACACCTCATCTTTTTTCATTTGTCAGACTCCTTCTGCCCGAACACTTGTTGCGGCCATTCCTACACGGGTTCGTTGGCCTCGGCGGCCGGCAGATGGTCGTCGCGGCGCGCGAACCAGGTGTATAAGGTCGGCAGCAGAATCACGCTTATGATCAGGTCAGCGATCAGACCTCCGACAATGACAATCGCAAATGGCCGCTGCGAATCGGATCCGATGCCGTGCGAGAGGGCGGCAGGCAGCAGGCCTAAGGTTGCAACCAGCATGGTCATCGTAATTGGCCGAAGCCGCAAGACTGCACCTTCTACGGCTGCGTCCTCGATGTCGTAACCGCGGGCACGAAGCTGATTGATGTATTCCACCATAATGACCCCGATTTGCACGGACACGCCAAACAGGGCAAGAAAGCCAACTCCTGATGAAACGCTAAAGTGAGTTCCCGAAAACCAGAGCGCCAGCAGCCCGCCAATCGGAGCCATGGCGATGTTGGTCAGAATCAATAGCCCCCATTTCACTGACTTGAACATGGTGTACAAGATGACGTAAATGAACAAGATGGTCAGAGGCAGTACAAATAACAATCGGCGTTGTGAGCGCTTCGCACTCTCGTATTCGCCCGACCAATCGATGGTGTAGCCGACCGGCGACTTAACGGCAGCATTGACCTTCTTCATTGCCTCTTCGACGGTACTGCCCAAGTCTCTGCCACGCACGCTGAACTTGACGGCAATGTATCGCGAATTCGCCTCGCGATAGATTTCCGATCCGCCATCCTCCACATTGACCTTCGTGAGCTGCGCCACCGAAACCCGCTCTCCTGAAGGAGCGAGCAGCCGAATCTTCTCGATGGCTTCCTTAGTGTCTCGAAAGGGCGGCAGGTAACGAAGGACCAGATCGTATCGCTGCTCTCCCAGCAGCACCTGGCTTAGGGCGTTACCTCCCACGGCGGTCTGAATTGCATCCTGGACGTCGGAGACGTTGATCGCGTAGCGCGAAGCCTGATCGCGGTCTACCGTGAAGTTGAGGTTGGGCTGTCCGACGACCCGGAACACACCCAAGTCTTGCACGCCTTGAACATTTTGCATGACGGCCACGATTTCGTCCGCCTTGGCTTCGAGCGTTTTCAGGTCGTCGCCATAAATCTTGACTGCCAGTTCTCCCTTAACGCCGCTCACCGCTTCTTCCACGTTGTCTGAAATCGGCTGCGAGAAGTTCCAGATGACTCCGGGAATCTTTCCCAGTTCTCGGTCCATCGCCGCGATCAGCCGCTCTTTGTCCTGGTGAAAGACTGGACGCCACTTTTCCTTGGGCAACAAATCGACGAAGTATTCGGTGTTGAAGGAGCCTGTCGAGTCAGTGCCGTCATCAGGACGTCCTACCTGCGATACCACCCGCGGGACTTCCGGAAAGGAAGCTAGCACTGCGCGCGCCTTGTCCACCACCATTAAGCCTTCCGTCGGTCCGGTGCTGGGCGCCAGGGTGCCACGTACCCAGATGGCGCCTTCATCCAAGTGCGGCAGGAATTCGGAACCAATCGCACCACTGAAAGCCAATGTCATCGCCAGCATAAGTGCAATCATGGCCGCCCCAACGGTCAGCGGGCGATGCCGAATGGCCCAGTGGAGAGTGGTCCGGTAGTGCCTGATCAGAAATTCCATGACCGGGTTCTGCCACTGCTTGGCACCCTTCCGGAACATTAGGGTCGACAGCGCGGGTGCTATCAGCATCGAGAAGACCAGAGCGCCAAGCAAAGCAAACGCCACGGTCCACGCCATGGGTTTGAACAGTTTTCCTTCGACCTGCTGCAGCGTAAAGATCGGAAGGTAGGCCGTGATAATGATGGCAATCGCGTAAAACACCGGGCGCTGTACTTCATGCGCCGCTTCGCGAATCCGTTCTACCATCGGCCGCGGCGTTTCATCGGGGCGGTTTAGATGCCGCACGATATTCTCAACCATCACCACAGAGCCATCTACCACCATGCCGAAGTCGAGGGCACCAAGCGACAGCAGGTTTGCCGAAATGTGCCTCAGATCCAGACAGATGGAGGCGAACAGCAATGCGAAGGGAATGGTCAGCGATACGATAAATGCGCCGCGAACATTGCCCAGCAAAACGAAAAGAACGATAACGACCAGGATCATTCCTTCGGCGAGATTGTGGAGGACGGTGTGCGTCGTGTAATCCACCAGGTCGTCGCGGTCGAGGTAAGGGACGATTTTCACTCCAGGTGGAAGTACGTGGTCGTTGAGCTGCTTGACCATTGCGTGGACACCCTCAAGCATCTTCGCGGTGTCTGCTCCTTTGCGGAGAAACACAATACCTTCCACCACGTCGTTATCGTCCTCGACCACGCCATCGGACCGATGGACTGCTTTCCCAATCTGGCCGAGACGGATCTTTGGCCCCTGCGTGACGACAGCTACGTCTTTTATTCGTAGAGGCGTTCCGTTTTGTGCTTTGATCACGGTCTCTTCGATATCGCCGATGTCTTTGACCAATCCGACAGCGCGCACATTGATCGCCTGCGCTCCCTCTTCAATGAAACTGCCGCCGGCGTTGGCATTGCTGTTGGTGAGCTGCTGCTCAATCTGCGCCAGACTGAGACCGTACGAAATCAACCTCTCCGGGTCCACGCGAATCTGGTATTCCTTGGTAATTCCTCCGAAGGATGAGTCGTCCACCACATCGTTGACCGACTTCACGTACTTGCTGATGACCCAGTCCTGCAGAGACTTCAGCTCCATCACGTCGTAAGCAGGATTCGTGCTCTTTAGTGTGTACCAATAGACCTGGCCGACTGGACTGTAATCGGGGCCGATTTGAGGGCTGACTCCGACGGGAAGTGTGACTTGCGAAAGGCGTTCAAATGCTTTCTGGCGGTCCCAATCGTTGTTGGACGTATCGTCGAAGATCAGGTTCACCACCGATAACCCTGCCAGCGACACGGACCGCAAGTGCACCAGGTGGGGAATTCCATTCATCTGGATTTCGATGGGTATGGTGACCTGTTGCTCGACCTCTTCCGACGCCCTCCCTGGCCATTGGGTGATGATCTGCACCCAGGTGTTGGCCACATCGGGATAAGCCTCGACCGGGAGGTTGTGAAAGGCGATCATTCCCCAGATAAACAGGAATATTGCCAGTCCCAGGACGACAAAACGATTGTTGAGCGCGAAATCGACAAGGGCGCTAATCATCACTGTTCCGCCGTGTTCTGGAATTCCAATGCGTTACCGACCACTTGTTGACCGGGGGCGATTCCGGAAATGATTTCCTGCATTCCGCCCGGCAGCATGTTTCCTGCCACGACTTCGGTTCGGCGAAACTGATTACCCTTTACCGGAACGTACACCCACTCACGATCATGCAGGTGCAGGATTGCGGTGGCGGGCACAGCTGCGCGCTTTTCTTTCTCCCGGCCGTGGAAGGTTGCCGTCACGAACATTCCCGGACGCATCAGGCCGGGGTTGGCCACTTCAATGCGGACTTTGACGGCGCGGATGTTGGGGTCCATGACGGGACCGATGTTGCTGATGGTTCCTGTGAAGACCTGGTCGGGATAGGCATTCAGGCGAATATCAGCCTTCTCTCCCAGCCGCACATTGCCAAGATCGTTTTCATATACGTCACACAGAATCCAAACGGAGCTCAGGTCGGAGATGGTAAAGGGATTCGGTGAGCCCAAGCCCGGCACTCCGGCCGCGTTGGTGACTTGCTGATCAGTGATGAAGCCGGAGATGGGTGCGCGAATCTCGACCACGCCGGAGGGATGATCCAGATTCGCGTTGCCCAGCACACGAAGTTTTTCTGCTGTCGTCTGGACATCGACCTTGGCCTTGTCTTCCGTGTCCTGCGCGACCTGGAGATCGTTCTGGGAAATCGCGCCCCGGTCAAAAAGAATTTTCGCGCGCTCCAACTGAGTGTTTGCTAACTGTTCATCAGCCTTGGCTTTCTGGTAATCAGAGAAAGCGCCTGAAATATCAGCACTCTGCACTTTGAGCAGGAGTTGCCCTTTCTTGACCGTGTCTCCCAAGCGCGCGTCGATTTCGACGACGCGGCCGGTAGCCAGTGAAATAACGGGAACAGCGCGCGAGATGTCTGGGTTGACCGTCCCGGTGACCTTCAGTTCCGGACTCGCGAGGTGCTCCACAGCTTGCGTCAACTGGAACCTTTCAGGTTTATCCACTTGAAACAGGTTGCGGTCCTCCACCTTTTCCAGCTTGAGTGGAGGTGGCGCTTCCGCCGCGGGATTGCTCTTGCCACTACTACAGGCCGCACTGCCCATGCACAAAGCCACCGACAGGGCGAGTGCAGCCAATTCCGCGCGCTTCATGGGATCACCTCACGTCCTACGGCGAGATTCAGTTGGTTCGCGGCATTCAGATAGGAACCCATCAGGTCCAGGTAGTTGACCTGAACGCTACGGTAGTCGGCCTGGGCATTCAGGAAATCGAGAAGCGATGCCGCTCCGTGCTGGTAGGAAAATTCGATCGTATCTCGAACGCTGGAAGCCTGCCGCAGGTATCGTTCCTTATACGGCTTAAGAAGAATCACGGTGCTGAGGACCGTGGCGTAAGCGGAATCGACATCGCTGAAGACCTGCGCCCGCGTGGCCTCGACAAGTTGCTGGTTACGGCCGATATCGAGTTGTGTGCGCTGCTTTTCTCCCTGATTGCGATCGAAAATGCGCAAGGGAATGCTCACGCTTACGCCGACGTAGGTGTCGATCGGCGGGTTGCGCCCGACATCGAACCCTATTGTCGGGTCGGTCGATCCGTTTGCCCACGCTAACCGATGGTCCGTGTTTGCTTTGTCAACGGATTCTATGGCCCCTCTCAGATCAGGCCGCGTGTCGAGGGCCGACTGCCGGACGTCGTCAACAGGAAGTTGCTCTGAGAAGTCGAAAGGCCCGGTGACATCGAACTGGTCAACTGGGGTTCGCTCGTTGAGCAGCGCAAGTAGCTGAATCTTGGCGGTCCTCAGATTTACGTCTGCAGTTTGTAAGTCGGATTCGTATTGAACCCTCTGCAGTTCGAGGCGGTCGAGGTCAACCCGCGCGATCCCGCCGACTCTGTAACGGTCGCGGCTAACGTCCAGCACTTTGTCGTAATAGGCCAGATTCTCCTTTGCCAGGTTCAGGATGGCCTTCTCCTGGAGCGTCTGCACGAAGGCCATGCGCAGATTGAAGACCAGCATCCTCTCCAGGTCCGCTTGACCCGACACCGCAATTTTCGTCGCCTTTTGTGCGCTTTCCAGTCGCAATTCGCGTTTGTGCTGGCGCTCAACCAGATAACTTCCGCTTCCTATGGTGAGAAAGTACGCGAATGGTCCATGCGGCGGCCCACTCGAAAATGGATCAATTTGGTCGGCGACCAAGCTCAAGGTAGGATTGGGCCGAAGGTAGGCGGTGATCTCCTGGGCCCGGGCCTCTTCGATGCCGATCTGTCCCGCCCGAAGAGTCGGATTCGCCGCTTCGAACTTCGCCCTAACCTCCTGCCAACTGAGTGCATTTTGGGTGAAACCGTTCTCCAACAAGGCCGCGGCCAGGAGCAGCCCGAAGCACACGCGTGTCAAGGCCCGACGCATGGATCCTCCTTCTATTCCTCATCGCAATTTGACCGGCCCGGACGACGTGAACATGTCCTCTTCAAGGGAACAACATTCCCGGGAGTACGACGGAGGCCGCGATCGATGCCTGTTCACGAGCAACTGGCTCTCAGTGCCCTACTCTGCGCGTTTCCAAGCTGAACCCGCAAACGCGAGCGGAGTTCTCGCCGTGTAATTTGGATTTCGCTTGCATTAAACATATGGAGTATGAATAGACTGTTAATCAAGCCGGATTCTCCAGCAAAATTGCCGCATGCCGCAGCAAGCTGTTGATCGCACGGGTCAGGCAGTTCTCCAGGAGGAGTTCTTCTCGGGAACGAAACGCGGAGACGACGCCGCCGAGCAGCTATCGAAGGCGCGCAAACATCGGGGAATGATAGCGGTAAGCGCGCCGCACAGCCGAGCCCCCAAAGTCATTGACTCTGCCGACGCATAGAGTTTGGCGAGGCACTGTACTGATGCAGCCTAATTCAGTCAGCGAATCGAGCTAACTCACGCAAGCTCCGCGAGAGCGTTCTCTCATCACTTCTCCGGTACGACCGGCAGAATCACCTTATTTATCGCTGTTCGATCGTCGCGCAGCTTGACGTACAACTCGGTTCCAGTGGGATGCGGCACGGTCAATGTCGACCCGGCGAAGCCGTCGGGCACCGGGACGCTCTGCTGAAACTGGGCGTCGGTTGAGACGGAATCCAACAGATACAAACCCGTCCCTTGCAGGGTACATTGCTGGTCTGAAGCGTCAGGGCAACGCAACTCTGTCAGTGCCGGTAGCCGGACCAACGTCACCAGCGGCTGCCAGTCACCCTTGTCTCCGTTCGCGCCGACCGGACGGAAGCGCAGTGGGCCGAAAGCCGATGGTCCAAAGCTCTTCAGCGGATCGAGCGTTGCCAGGACGGTCTGCGAATCTTGCAGCGTGAGGGTTCCATCGGCGAGGCTCAAAAGAACATGGACAGATTCATCCTCAGCCGCCACCTCGACCTTCTCATCCCGCGAGAAGGTTTCCGGGACTTGCGTCTTCAGTGAAAAGGCCAGCTTCGCATTCTGCGGCAGTTCATCCTGGCCTTCGAGGCGAATCGCTGAGGACGTTGCTGTCGCATCCGGCTGGATATTCTTGTTAAGCAGGGTCAACTTCGGTCGTGGCGGCTGGACCGTTGCAGCCACATCCAGCGCGCGGCCGTCCTTCAGCGAGACGTGTGCGGTTTGCTTTTCGCCAGAATGGAACCCGCTGACATCCGCCGTACCCGGCGCCGACAGTTGCAGTTCATCTTCATTGCCGGCGCGCTTGAGTCCCGCAGGCGAAAAGTGGATTCCGCCGACCTCCAGGCCCTCAACCTCATCCAAACGGCTGCCCTTCAGTAAGCCCTGACGATCTCCCGCGTCGATGGTAAAGCTGTCCACGCGCCCGGCTTCCGAATAGGTGTGCAATGCGACTTCGTCGGGCTTCGCCAGTCCAAATTGTTTCACTCGAATGGTGAGCGGTCCGGGCGCCGCATCCTTCAGGGAGATTTCCACTTGCACTTCGTCGGCACTGACCATCTTCTGGGTCGTCTTGAGCTTCTTGCCGTGTTCGTCCTCGACACTCACATCCTCCACGCATGCCGCGGCATCAGAGTGCAAATGCAGCACGTCATCTCGGCCTACGACCAGCGACGTCTGGTCCGCCGCAGCGATCGTCCATGGAGCCGAGTGCGAAGTCCGCAGATGAAACGTCGGTCCTTCGAACGATTCAAATCCCCACTGTCCACGCAGAGTCCCACTGACTTCCGGATCAATCCCTTTGCTCTTCACAGCGTCCGTATCAACCACGAAACCACCGCGCGCTGCGTCAGCTTTCGCCGGGAAGTCCATAGAGGTGCCCGACTTACTCGAGACGTGAAGGACCAAATCGTGCGCAAGATTTGTCGAGAACACCAGCGGTGCGCCTTCCGCCGGCAACACCAGTGAAGAACGCTGCAAACAGCTCACCGCTTTCGGATCGACGGCGCGAAGCGGCGGCAACTGTGGCGCTGCTACCGGCGGCAGTCCAATCACTCTCACACCACCGATCATACGGTGTTCGGGGCGGTGTTCGGGGCGGTGTTCGGAGCGGTGTCCCCAGCCTCCGCTCGACGATCGAAGCGATACCGGCACACGGCCGCCAGCAACACGATCAGCGCCAGCGTGCGTACCTGCGCGGAGAAGCGGTATTTCAACTCGAAATATGCACCCGTGGTGAACACGAG
>Ga0209380_10003133_pt1 | contig 10340 bp, 8 predicted proteins | sample HubBroMetageWFT6_FD_188347 | JGI IMG/M metagenome (GOLD analysis project Ga0209380, IMG submission 188347) | Warmed and freeze-thawed soil microbial communities from the Hubbard Brook experimental Forest, New Hampshire - Hubbard Brook CCASE Soil... | ecosystem: Environmental > Terrestrial > Soil...
CCTGACCCAGACGGGCATCAGCGCTCTGGCTCAGGCAAACAGTACCGAACAGATGGTCACCAAGCTGCTCCAGTAATCCTCCTCGAAGCAGTTGGCGGGAAGCTTCCATGCCAGGGCGCGCCACAACCGGCGCGCCCTGGGGGCGGAGGCTCCCCGCTATTTTTTGTTAGCGCCTTTTAATTCTGATTCGAGAGACGGGGCCACGCTTGTGCTGATGCAGAGCCTGGGGTAAAGGGCGACCCGGAAAGCGACGATAACCAGGCTATGGGCAGTGTCGGCATTTCGTTTGGCAATCCGACGAGTGGGCAGGGGTTCGATGTTTCGTCGACGGTGAGCCAGATTGTGGCGAATCTGCAGGCGGTGGAAACGCCGTGGCAGAACCAGCTGACGTCGCTGCAGGCCCAGGACACGGCGCTCACCGGGATCGGCACCGACCTCAGCACGCTTTCGAGCGCGGTGGGTGCCCTGAACGATGTCGACGGAATCTTTACGGGGATGGAGGGATCGAGCTCGGACAATTCCGTCGTCGAGCTGACTTCGGCCGGCGTGGGAGCAGTGGCGGGCAGCTATACCGTGGTGGTGAGCCAGCTGGCGCAGACCTATTCGTATTCCGGCGCCGCGGTTGGCGCAACGGATACGCTGGCGGGATCGCTGGAGATCAATGGACAGAAGGTCACGATCTCCGACGGGACGGCAACGGACAGCAACGGCAACACGATTCCGGCGAACAATACGCTTTCGTCGCTGGTTTCCTCTATCAACTCGGGAGATTACGGTGTAACGGCGACGATTGTGACGGGAACGGCGGGATCGCAACTGGCGCTGATGAGCGACACGAGCGGGGCCGCCGGCGCGGTGACGATTGACGGCAGCTCGCTCCAGGATGCGACCACCGGCGTGACGGGAATCACGTTCAGCCAGGTGCAGAAGGGACAGGATGCGGGGCTAAGCGTGGATGGGGTGTCGACCACCAGTTCCTCAAACACGGTGACGACGGCAATTCCCGGGGTCACGATGCAGTTGTTGAGCGCGGCGCCTGCGGAGTCCGTGCAGGTGGAGATTACGACGAACAACAGCGACGTCGAGTCCGCAGTCAGCACCTTCGTGAGCGCTTACAACACGGTGGTGGGCGATCTGAATACGCAGGAGGGCGACGACGCGTCCGGAAACACGGAGCCGCTGTTCGGCAATCCGAATACGGCAATGCTGCAGGAGCAGTTGCAGGCGGCGCTGACGTTTGCGCAGTCATCCGGCACGATTACGTCGCTCGAGCAACTGGGGATTACGCCGAACGACGGCGGAACGCTCTCCCTCGATTCGACGACGCTGGACAGCGCGCTGGACGGCAACTATCAGGATGTCGTGAATTTCTTTCAGGGCAGCGGGAGTTTCGGCGCCAATATGACCAGCGCACTCACCAACCTTGGAAACAGCGGGCCGGATGGCGTGATTTACCTGGCGCTGCAGCAGGACTCGAGCGAGGAATCGCAGCTCAACACGAACATCAGCAATGAGCAGAGCCAGATCAGCGCGCAGCAGACGCAATTGACGACGGAGCTGAACGAGGCCAATTACACGCTCCAGGAGATTCCGTCGGAGCTCGATGAAGTGAACGAGCTATACAGCGCGATTACCGGCTACAACGAGAGCACCAGCGGCCAGTAAGCGACGGAGAGACATGAATTATCAGCAGCAGGCCATTGCGGGAATGAATCCGGTGGAGTTGGTGGTGGCGCTGTACGACGGCATGGTGCGATTCCTGTATCAGGCTATCGCGGCGGTGGAGAGCCGCAATGCGGAGGAGCGGCGGACCGCGCTGGGGCGGGTGTTGCAGATCCTGATGCATCTGCAGTCGCGGTTGCGGATGGATGTTGGCGGGAATTCGGCCAAGGCGCTGTCGGAGTTCTATGCATCGATCTTTGCGCTGTGTCTGGAGGGCTCGCGGCTCGAGTCTCCGGAGCGGCTGAAGGAAGCGATCGGATGCATTCGCGACGTGCGCGAGGCGTGGAACGTGGCGGCGCACGATCCTGAGGTTTTGCAAACGCTGCAACAGGAGGGGACCGGCATCCCGATGATGCAGCCGGCGAGAGTGCAGCCCGCGGTGCAGGAGGCCGTGAGCGAGAGCTGGACGGCGTGAAGGACGAGATCAGCTGGTGACGGAGAGCTCTTCTTCGAGGAGCTGTTTCTGGTAAAGGCTTGCGTAATAGCCGTTGCGCGCCAGGAGCTCGTCGTGGGTGCCGTATTCGGCGATGCGTCCGCGGACGAGAACGGCGATGCGGTCGGCGTGGCGCACGGTGGAGATGCGGTGGGAGATGAGGATGGTGGTGCGTCCCGCCATCACGCTGCGCAGTTCTTCGAGGATGCGCTCTTCGGTCCAGGTGTCGACGCTGGCTAAGGAGTCGTCGAGGATGAGGATGCGCGGGTTGCGGAGGATGGCGCGGGCCAGGGCGGTGCGCTGTTTCTGGCCGCCGGAAAGGGTGAGGCCACGCTCGCCGACGAGGGTTTCGAAGCCATTCGGGAACAGGTCGAATTCTGCGCGAATGTGGGCGGCTTCGGCGGCGCGTTTGATGTCTGCGTCTGCGGCTCCCTGAACGCCGAAGGCGATGTTGTCGCGGATGGCGGTGCTGAAGAGGAAGGTTTCCTGGGGCACGAAGCCGACGGCGGCGCGCAGAGCGTCGAGGGGATAGTCGTGGACGGGACGGCCGTCGATGAGGACGCTGCCGGGCGGCGCGTCGTAAAGGCGCGGGATGAGGCTGACGAGGGAGGTTTTGCCGGAGCCGGTGGGTCCGACGAGCGCGAGGCTGGAGCCGGCGGGAATGCGGAGCGAGATGCCGTGGAGGACTTCGAGGGGCGCAGCGCTGGGTGCAGAGCTGGGCGCACTGCCGGGGGCGACGCTGAATCCGTCGGCGGCAACGGCCCTGGCTGCCGGATAGGCGAACTGAAGGTCGCGGAATTCGATTTCGCCCTGAATGTCGACGTTTTCTGCGGGGATGGTGGCAGCACGGTCGTCGATGGCGGGCTCGGCGATGAGGAGCTCGTGAATGCGGAGGACGGAAGCAGTGCCGCGCTCGAAGAGGTTGACTACGTAGCCGAGCGCGATGATGGGCCACATGAGCATCAGCAGAAACGTGTTGAACGCGATGAACTGACCGATGGAGATGCGGTGGGTGAGCACCTGATGTCCGCCGACGAGCAGCGCGATGACCATACCGACTCCGAGCATGAATTCTAAGGTCGGCCAAAGCATGCCCATGAGGCGCACAAGGCGCAGGGCGCGGCGGATGTACTCCTGATTGGAGCGCTCGAAGGCGGCGATCTGGGCTTCTTCCTGAGCGAAGGCGCGGACGAGGCGCGCTCCGGAGAAATTCTCCTGAGCCTGGGCGGAGATGTCGGAGAACATGGCCTGGATGCGCTCGAAGCGCTCGTGGATCCGGCGGCCCATGAACTGGATGAGAATGCTGGCGAGTGGCATGGGCGCGAGCGCGGTGAGGGTGAGGAAGGGGCTGATGCGCAGCAGGAAGTAGAGCGATCCGGCGAAGAAGAGGACGGTATTCGCCGTGTACATAATGGCGGGGCCGAGCAGCATGCGCACAGCGGCGAGGTCGTTGGTCATGCGGGCCATGATGTCGCCGGTGCGGTGTTCCTGGTAGTACGAGGCAGACTGCTTTTCCAGCTTGCTGAAAAGATCGTTGCGGAGATCGAATTCGATGTCGCGCGAGATGCCGATCATAATCCAGCGCATGTAGAAGAGGAGAACGCCGTGGACGAGGGTAACGGCGAGGATGAGTCCGGCGTAGGCGAGGATCTTATGCCAGGTCACGCCTTTCGCCAGATCGTCGGAGGCGATGCCGATGACGCGTGGGAACTGCACCCAGATGCCGTTGGCAAGGACGGTGCAGAAGCATCCGAGAAGGTAGCCGCGCCAGTAGCGGCGCATATACGGGAAGAGCGGCTGGAGTTTGGAAATCATGGTGGCTCAGGGCTCTCCGGTTACGTTGAGGTCCGCAGCAGCAGCCAGGCGCCGGCTAATCCGAAGAGAAGGTCGGGCGACCAGGCCGCGAGGAAAGCGGGCAGCCAGCTGACGTTGCCCATGTTCTCGAAGAACCCGGAGACGACGTAGTACGTGACGGCGACACCGATGGCGACGGCAATGCTCGAGAGCGAGCCACGCTTTCCCATGGAAAGCGCAAAGGGAATGGCGAGGACGCCCATCACCAGGGAAATGAGGGGATAGGCGAGTTTGTGGTTGAGCTGGACGCGGAGTGGGACGGTGTTGAATCCGCTTTGGCGCAGCGAGTGGATGTAGCGGGCCAGTTCGCCGAAGCTCATCTCCGACGAGGGGCGTACGTCACGCTTGAAGTAGGAGGCCGGCTCGTAGACCTCACGGAAGGTGCTGACCGCGAAATCCTGGAAGGTGGCGATTTCAGGACCCTTGAAGGTGCGCACCCAGCCGTCTTCGAAGACCCAGGCATGCAGGTTGGGCTGCCACTCGGCAGAGGTGGCGAAGATGCGTTTGGTAAGCGTGAAGGTGCCGGGGTCGAACTCGAAGACGGTAATGTTGCCGAAGGTGTCGATGTCGGGATCGAAGTACTGGTAGGAAAAGATGACGCTGGGTTCGCCGGGGCGCTGCTCGCCGAACATCCATTTGTGGCCGGGATGCTCGACAGTCTCCGCGGGCTTGCCTTTGATGACGTTGCGGAGGGCTTCCTGCTTGCGGTTGGCCTGCGGCAGGTAGAGCTCATCGAAGGCAAAGAGCAGAACAGAGAGAATGGCAGCGATGACCAGCACCGGCACGGTGATGCGATAGAGGCTGATGCCGGTGGCCTTCATGGCGGTGAGCTCGCTGTTGCGATTCATGACGCCGAAGACGACGAGGACGCCGATGAGCACGCTGAGCGGCGTGATGAGGTAGATCATGCTGGGCGTGAGGTTGAAGAGATATTCGCCCACGGTGACCAGCGGAGTTTGGTTGCGGATGATGTCGCTGAGCAGCTCAAAGAAGGTGAAGACCAGCATGAGCGTGACGAAGGTGACGAGGACCAGGGCGAAGGTGGTCAGGAATTCGCGGAGGACGTACTCGTCGAGGATGAGCGGAAAGCGGCCGCGTGGAGCGCGGCGGCGGGTGGGCAGGCGGATGGCGCCGGGGGACGCAGCGGACCCCTCGGTGCGCAGGCGCAGCCAGTTTCCGATCGAGCTGAGCGCGGCGAGCGCGGCTCCGCCGGTGGACATTTGGCGCAGCAGCACGATGCCGCAGACCGCAAAGAGGACGTTGGCCTCCCAGACTCCGGCGAAGGCAGGGATCTTGTTTTGGCGGGCAAGCGCGGTTCCGGTGGAAGAGAGGAAGTAGTAGATGAAGACCAGGACGATGGTGAGGACGAAACCGGCGCTCTTGCCGCCGCGGCGCGAGGAGATGCCGAGGGGGACGCCGACCAGCATGAGCACGAGGCAGGCGGCCGGGTAGGCGAGACGCTTTTCAAATTCGATTTCGTACAGGCGGGCGTTTTTGCCGTGGGTGCGCGCCAGCAACTCTCGGTTGTTCATGGCGAGGATGGGCGTATCGCTCTTGCCAAGATGGACGTCTTCCTGGGTTCCGGTCTGGAGGGGCAGATCGGTAGCGGCAAAGGTGGAGACGGTGTAATCGTTGGGCTGGCCGGCGACGGTGGAGTGCTCCGTGCCGTCGCGGAGGCGCATGGTAATCGTCTGGTTGCCACCATTCACGACGGTGGCGCGATCCGCGGTGGTGATCCTGGGGTTGTTGGGATCGCTGAGGTCGGCGAGGAAAATTTGTCGCCAGTTGGCGGCACCCTGGCCGGAGCGCACGTCTTCGACATAGAGAACAACGTTTTTAAAATCTTCGTAGAAGACGCGGGGCTGGACTTCGTAGGAAGCCTGGGCGTTGGCGAGGGAGTCCTCCTGGCGGATCATGGCGCGGGTAGCCATGGGCGCGAAATACATGGTGTTCGCGAGGCTCAGGATCCACGCACCGGCGGCGACCATGCCGACGATGCGGACGAATGTCCAGACGCCGATGCCGGAGGCGCGCATGGCGGTGACTTCGCTGTCCGCGGCGAGGCGGCTGAGCCCGAGCAGAATGCCAACCAGCACCGCCATCGGGATGGTGACGGTGAACATGTCCGGGAGCATGAAGAGGACGATCTTGAGGACGGAGCCGAGGGAGGCGCTGTTGCGGACGACGAGTTCCAGCAGGCTGGGCAAATAGCGGATGAAGAGGACGAAGGTGAAGATGGCGCCGCCGATGAAGGCATGCGACAGCACCTCTTTCAGGATGTACCGGGTGAGGATCCGCACAGTTTTTCCGCTACAAACAGTTTATCTCGGGGTAAACGTGCGGAGGCGGAGGCTGTTGGCTAAGACGCTGACGGAACTGAGGGCCATGGCGGCCGAGGCGATGGCGGGGCTGAGCAGGATGCCGAAGGCGGGATAGAGCACGCCGGCGGCGATGGGGATGCCGAGAAGGTTGTAGCCGAAGGCCCAGCCGAGGTTCTGGCGCATGGTGCGGAGGGCGCGGCGGGCGAGGAGGACGGCGTCGAGAATCTGGCGCGGCTCGCCGTGGAGGAGGATAGCGTCGCCGGCTTCGCGGGCGAGATCGGCGCCGGTGCCCATGGCGAGGCCGGCGTCGGCCTGGGAGATGGCGGCTGCGTCGTTGATGCCGTCGCCAGCCATGGCGACGCGGCGGCCCTGCTGCTGGAGCTCGCGAATTTTGGCGAGTTTTTGGTCGGGAAGCAGACCGGCCCAGACCTCTTCAACACCGGCTGCGCTGGCGACGGCCTGGGCAGTCGCGGCGGTGTCGCCGGTGAGCATGGCGGTGCGGACACCGAGACGGCGGAGCCCGGCAACGGCTTCGACGGCGGTGGCGCGGAGCGTGTCGCGCGCCGAGAGGATACCGCAGAGCACGCCGTTACGGGCGACAAACATCTGCGTGGTTCCGGAGTCGGCCGGCGTATCGGCGGGGATGGGGACGCCGAGTTCCTGCATGAGGGCGGCGTTGCCGGCGGCTACGCGGGCTCCGTTGACCAGGCCCTGAATGCCTTTGCCCGGGATGGCGCGGACATCTTCAGCGGACGGGGCGGAGAGGCCGCGCTCGACGGTGGCGGCGATGATGGCGTGGGCGAGAGGGTGCTCGGAGCGCTGCTCGAGAGCGGCGGCGAGGCTCAGGACTTCATCGTCGGAAGCGCCGATGGCTTCGACCGAAGTGATGGCGGGCTTGCCTTCGGTGAGGGTGCCGGTTTTGTCGAGCACAAGGGTGTCGATGCGGGCGAGGCGCTCGAGGCTTTCGCCGCCTTTGAAGAGGACGCCGAGCTGCGCCCCTCGTCCGATGGCGACGGTGAGCGCGGCGGGGACGGCGAGGCCCATGGCGCAGGGGCAGGCGATGACGAGCACGGCGACTGCGACAGCGAAGGCGCGGCCGGCGCCGCCTCCGGCAAAGATCCAGATGAAAAAGGTGATGGCCGCGAGCGCGAGGACGATGGGGACGAAGACGGCGCTGACGCGGTCGGCGAGCTGCTGCATGGGAGCGCGGGAGGACTGAGCTTCCTCGACGAGGCGCATCATTTGGCCGAGGACGCTGTCTGCGCCGATGGAGGTGGCGCGGTACTCGACGGCTCCGTCGAAATTGAGCGAGCCGCCGATGACGCGGTCGCCGGGTTTGCGCGGGACGGGGAGGGATTCCCCGGTGATCAGGGATTCGTCGACGGAGGTAACGCCCGAGAGGATGAGGCCGTCGACAGGAACGCGCTCGCCGGGGCGAAGGACGATGACGTCGCCGGGGACCACCTGGCCGAGTGGGACGTCGAGCTCCTGGCCTTCGCGCAGGATGCGAGCCGTTTTCGGCTGCAATTTCATGAACTCGTGCAGCGCGTCGAGGGTGCGGCGTTTGGCGCGGGCATCGAGCCAGCGGCCAAGGAGCAGGAAGCCGAGGATGAGCAGCACGGCGTCGTAGTAGACGTCGGGCTGGAGTCCATAACGGAGGAAGAGGCCGGGCGCGAAGGTGGTCGCGAGCGAATAGGCGAAGGCTGCGCCGGTACCGAGGGCGACGAGCGTGTTCATGTTGGTGCCGCCGTGGCGGGCGGCGGTCCAGGCGGCGCGGTAGATGATGCCGCCGCCCCCGATCATGCCGGCCAGCGTCACGGCGAGCATTGCGAATTCGAGAGAGCGCGGTGAGATTTCAAAGAGGATAGGCGCGAAGGGCGCGAACCACTGGTGCGCGTTCATGAGCAGCAGAACGAAAACGCCGCCAGCGAGGGTGAAGAAGGCTTTGGCGCGCAGCGATCCTTCGTCGGAGGCCTGGACGGGCTCGGGCGCGCCGGGCTCGGCGGGAAGGTCGGCGTCATAGCCGGCTTCGCGGACAGAAGTGATGAGGTCCTGCGGACGAGTGACGGTGGGATGGAAGCTGATACGCGCGGAATTGGTGAGGAGATTGACGAAAGCTTCCGAGACGCCGGGGGTGGAGCGTAGCGCGCGCTCGACGTGAATCTGGCAGGCGGCACAGGTCATGCCGGATACGGGGAGGGTGATGGTGCAGATTTCGTCTGTGTCCGGTTTGTCGATCCCTGGTGTGTCCGCAGCGGGCATGGTCACCTTGCTTTTCTGACCTTACTTTTCGACCAGCGCCGGGTAACCGGCTTTCTCGACGGCGCTGACGAGCGCGCTTTCCGGGAACCCTTCCGGCGCCTGGATGCGGGCTGCGCCGACGCGAACCTCGCCGACCTGAATGCCGGGAATTCTTTCGAGCGCCTGAGAAACGCGCTTCACGCAGGACCCGCAATGCATGTTCTCAATGCGCAGCGTTACTTCTCGCATGAATACCCCTTTGTTCATGGTAGATGCGGGGGAGGGAATTTTGACTCCGGGGAGTGGCATCTTTCCAACTTTGGATGGACCGGAAGTACCTACCCGCCCATGGAGAGGACGAGCAGCGAGCTGGCAATACTGACGCACAAAGCGATGAAGGAAGGGCGTTTGCGGCGGTCGAAGAAGACTCCCGCGAGCGCGCCGAGGAGGGCGAGCGGGGCAAACCAGAGGCAGACCAGGGAGCCGAAATTCGCTCCGGAGTCGACGGGAGCGTGACGGCTGAAACCGAAGGCAACAAAAAGACCGAGCCAGATCCAGCCCACTGTGAGGAGGGCAAAACTGGCTGCGGTGAAGCGGATTTCCTGGACTTCAGGAGAAAAGCGAATGGCTTGCATGGTCCCGTGAAACCCGGAAAAACTGCTCAGGTTGCGGGATCGGGTGGGGAATCCGGCTGCGAGTCCGGATGGGGAAGGAATCGGTAACCGACGCCGCGGATGGTTTCGAGATGGCGGGGCGAAGCGGGGTCGTCTTCGATGTAACGGCGCAGGCGGACGATGAAGTTGTCGATGGCGCGGGTATCGGTGTCTTCGCGGACGTGCCAGACCTGCTCGAGGAGCTCCTTGCGGCTGACGATACGCTCGCGGTTGCGGACGAGGTATCGAAGAAGGTCGGATTCCATGAGGGTAAGGCGGATGGTGCGGTCGGGAGCATGGAGTTCGAGCGAGTCGAAGTCGATGCGGCGGCCGGCAAAGGAGAATTCGACAGGATGGTCGTCCTGGGCGGCGGGTTGCGGAGGGGGATGCGGCCAGGTCATACGGCGCAGGAGGGCGTTGAGGCGCGCGAGGAGGACGGAGAGCTCGAAGGGCTTGGGAAGGTAATCGTCTGCGCCGGCGGCGAAACCTTTCACGATGTCCTCGGCGCGCGCGCGGGCAGTGAGCATGAGGATGGGAACGTAGTTCCCTTCCGCGCGCAGGGCGGCAGCGATCTCGAATCCGTTTTTGCCGGGAAGCATGACATCGAGAACGATGGCGTCGTAGTGGTCGCGGCGCAAGGTTTCGAGCGCGGTGTCACCGTTGCCCTCGACGCGGACCTCATGGCCCTCGGCCTGAAGGTTGAAGAGCAGGCCCTGGGCAAGGTTGGCTTCGTCTTCGACAACGAGCAGGCGACTCATGATTACTGGTGCTCCGATACTGGTGTGAGAATGCGGGGCAGTTCGAGCCGGACGGTGGCGCCGCGACCTTCGCCGACGCTTTCGGCGGTGGCATCGCCTCCGTGCTGGCGGGCGATGGTGCGGACGAGGTACAGGCCGAGGCCGGTGCCCTTGGTGCTGAGGACGTTGCGGCTGGGAACGCGGTAGAAGCGGCGGAAGATGCGCTTGAGATGGGCAGCCGGAATGCCAATGCCGTGGTCGCTGACGCTGATGCGCACCCAGGCGTCGTGGAGGACCTCGAGGGTGACGCGAATCTGCACGTCGGCGGGGGAATATTTCACGGAATTGCCGAGGATGTTGAGGATCGCGGTCTGGAGTT
>Ga0209380_10003134_pt1 | contig 10339 bp, 6 predicted proteins | sample HubBroMetageWFT6_FD_188347 | JGI IMG/M metagenome (GOLD analysis project Ga0209380, IMG submission 188347) | Warmed and freeze-thawed soil microbial communities from the Hubbard Brook experimental Forest, New Hampshire - Hubbard Brook CCASE Soil... | ecosystem: Environmental > Terrestrial > Soil...
AGCGAGGTGGCCTGGCGCTCGCTGATGGTCTCGCGGGAAATGACGTCGGTGGGCGCGGTGGTTTGCTGTGCGGGTGTGGGCACGGTTTGCGCGGTAACGATGACGCTGGAGGAAAGCGGTTCAAGGTCGAGACGAAGATTCAGGATGCGAGATTCGCCCGACGCAAGAGAGAGAACGATTTCGCGCGCGGCAAAGGAAGAGCGTGAGAAGCGCAGGCGATAGCGGCCCGCGGGCAAAGACAGGGAATATGCGCCGTCATGGGAAGAAGCGACAGAGGCGAGTTGACCTGAGGAGGAAGCTTCGGGTTGCGCGGTGATCTGAACTTCAGCGACAGGCGCACCCGAAGGATCGGTGAGCGTGCCGGCAAGGTGTGCGTTGTTACTTTGGGATTGCGGTGTGGCTTTGGAGCTGACAGCGGGAACAAAAAAGGCGGCGAGCAAAGAGAGTATAGCGAGTAGTTTTTTCATGGTTCCTCCGCTCCCTCACGCGCGGGAGCTTGAAGGTTGACCGGTGCAAAGAGGCTTGCACGGGCTGCAGACTTCGCCGGTCTCCTGGCTTGGCGAAAAGGAACTCAGAGAAGAGTTGGCAGGCTGAAGCTTGCCGCTACTTGTGGCCGATCTGAAGATCGGCCACTACATCCTGGAGTTCACTCGCTGCCTTCCCGTAACGGAAACTGGCTACAGTGGCTGGCGAGCCATACATTCGCCTTACAGTCGCGCGGCGGCGACGGTGTTGCACCGTCTTCCCGAGCACGAAGTCTGCGGTTGAAATGGTGGGGCAAAGCCCGCTGCGGGTTAAGGATGTCGGAGGCGCAAGGCCTGTCTGCGACAGGCAGGCCCCCGGGTTGGGGTGGACGAGGAAACTGCTATTTATTTGTAAAAAGCGTTACGCGCGGCCGGCCGGAGGGAGTCATCTCCACGGAAAGCGGCGCTTGAAAAACCTGTTCGAGAATTTCGCGCTGGAGCACCGTTGCCGGCGGACCCACGCGAAGGCATTTGCCCCGGTGCATCAGAACAACCTGGTCGGCGTATTCGCCCGCAAGATTCAGCTCGTGCGTGACCACGACAACGGTGTAGCGATTTTGCGCGGCGAGGCGGCGCAGGGATTCGAGTAGATCGACTTGGGCGCCGATGTCGAGATGCAGCGTCGGCTCGTCGAGAAGCAGCAGGAGTGGCTGCTGCGCGAGGGCGCGGGCGAGAATGATGCGCTGCTTTTCGCCGCCGGAGATTTTATCCATCCAGCGGTCGGCGAGTTCTGTGGCGCCCACTTGTGCCAGGGCATTGTTGGCGATGAGGATGTCTTCCTCGGATTCAAAGCGCAGGCCGCCGCTATAGGGATGGCGTCCCTGCATTACGAATTCCCAGGCGCGCGAGGGGAAAAGCAGGCGGCTTTCCTGCTGGACGAGGGCGATGCGCTGCGCGCGCGTTTTGACGGGAAGCGAATGTGTTTCGAAGCCATTCAAGAAAATGCGGCCGGAGAGTGGCTGGAGGGCGCCGGAGATTAGTTTGAGGAGCGTGGATTTGCCGCTGGCATTGGGGCCGAGAACGGCGACGAGTTCTCCGGGTTTGGCCTGGAAGCTCATCGCTTCGAGAGTAAAGAGCGGCGCTTGCGAGGGATTCGGCGCGTAGGCGTAGCTGACCTGCTCGACGCTCAGGCGGACGTCGTTGGCGCCGCGCGAAGCGTCTCCGGGAAGCGAGTGGCGTAGTGCGCTGCTCATGCGATTCTCCGGCGAAGCAGATAGATGAAGAGCGGCGCGCCGGCGAGAGCGGTCATCGCGCCGACTGGCAAATCGGTGGGAGAAGTAACTGTACGCGCGAGGGTGTCCGCGAGCACCAGCGCAATCGCGCCCCCGAGCGCGGACGCGGGAATCAGCATGCGATGGTCGGAGCCGAAGATGAGGCGCATGACGTGGGGAACCAGAAGGCCGACGTAGCCGATGGTGCCGCTGACGCTGACGGCGAGGCCGGTGAGGATAGAAGCGGCGATGTAAACGACAATGCGGACGCGCGGCACATCCACGCCAAGATGCATGGCTTCTTTTTCACCAGCAAGCAAAAGGTTCAGATCCGAAGCGGTGGTGTAAATTGCGCCGGCAGCGATGATGAAGCCGAACGAAAGGAAGTAGAGCAGGCTGCGGGGTTGCGGCGTAGAAAGATCGCCCATGAACCAGAAGGCGCTGCCGCGAAGATTATTGCCGGAGAGCGTGGTCATCAGAAACATGATGACGGCCTGGAGGAACGAAGCGGTAATGATGCCGCCGAGGAGCAGCGTGGTGCTGTCAATCTGCCCATCGCGACGGCCGAGGATGTAGACGGCCGCGATGGTGACGGCGGCGCCGAAGAACGCGCCGACCGGAGTGATCAAGCCGGCCATTTCGGGAGTCAGATCGAGGCGCGCTTCCACAATCAGCGCGACGATTGCGCCAAGGGCGGCCCCGGAAGAAACGCCAAGCACGTACGGATCGGCGAGCGGATTGCGAAGCAGGGCCTGGAAGCTGACGCCGGCAACGGAAAGAGACGCGCCGACGAAAACCGCAAGGAGAATACGCGGCAGGCGGATACCGAGGACAATCATGCCGTAGTCACTGGAAAGAGAGCTGGTGCGATGAAGAAGGAGGCTGATGAGATCCTTGCCGAGGCCATAGAGAGAAACCTGGACGGCGCCGAGCTTCATGGCCACGACAACGACAGCAAAAAGAATGAGCGCGAGGAGGCCGCAGCGGACCAGGAGGCGAGTGAGTGTCAGCGGGCGCATGCGAGCTCCATCGCGAAGGGTTGCGCGTTCTGAGTCATGTGGGCGGGTGCAGCCGCGGTGGGATTGGAGGGAACTGGCGCGGGGGCCGCAGGCTTTTCGGGGGCGAGAGAATCCTGAAACGCGGCGGGATGAAGCTGCCGCGCGAGGTCCTCGATGGCGGAAACGATGCGGGGGGCCGGGCGATTCACGGCGTCACTGATGACCGCGAAGCGGCGATTGCGCACGGCATCGAGCAACTTCCAACCGGGAAGCACCGAAAGGGATTCAAAATCGCGCGCGGCGGAATCCGCATGCGAGGCGGCAAAGACCAGGTATTCGGGCTGCAGGCGGACAACTTCCTCGAGATTCATCTGCGGCCAGTCTTGGGTCGCATCCACGATGCTGGCGGCATCGGCTTTGCGAAGCGCGTCAGCGATGAAGGTATTTTTCCCGACAGAGATGAGCGGTCGCGTCCAGACGATGAAGAGAACGCGACTGGGCGGAAGCGCTTCGAGCCTGGCGTGTAGTGTGGCGAGGCGAGCCTGAAGGTCGGCAGCGAGGGACTTACCAGCTTCGGGGACGCCGAGGAGGTCGGCGAGTTTTTGCGTGGTGGAGAGAATGTCGTCGACGTTGCGCGCATGGGTGGCGTAGGCGGGGATGCCAAGGGCGTCGAGAGCCCGGACGGTCTCGAGCCGATTGATTTCCTTGGTAACGAGAACGAGATCAGGATGGAGAGCGGCGATCTCTTCGAGATTAGGATTGATAATGCCGCCGACTTTCCTTTTCTTTTGCGCATCGGGAGGATAGTCGCAGAAGTCGGTATCGCCGACGAGACGGTCCTGGAGGCCGAGGGCATAGAGCGTTTCCGTCAGGCTGGGCGCAAGGGAAACGATGCGCGAGGGGAGCTGGGGGACGCGAACGGTGCGGCCGGCTTCGTCAACGACTTCGCGCATGGCAGGCGGCGCGAGAGACGCAGGCGCGGACGTGGATGACTGGGCGCGGACGGGCAAGGCGCTGAGCAAGAGTATGGCGACGGCGAAAACGCGGGCTCGACGCATGGCACTGGCAAAACTTTGGCGCACGAATCTCCCCTGACGAGAGTGCCGCGAGAAATTTGAAAATAAAAAACCCGGCGAGAAGCCGGGGTCATTCTGGAGGCGTACCCTCTCGCGAAGTAGGCGCAACCGCTGCGGCGAGGGAGGGTGACCTGGCTCTCGGCGATGAAGCCGAACACAGTGGCGGGACCGCGGCCGATTTGCACGGCACTTCCCCACTTCCCTTGCCTGCTGAATGTCCAACTCAGTTTACGGGGCGTGGGAGAACGTGTCAAACGAAGGCGGCTATCAGCCGCGATTCAGGCGTGCGGATGCTGTTTTTCAATTCCCGTTGCGCTGACAGGCTTCATGAAAACTTCCTTGAATCAGCCCAAGCCCACCGGCGGTCCAGTTTTTATTGCGGGGGAAGCGAAAGATAAGTTTGGCCCAGGCCGGTCAGCTCGCCGGTTGCACCGAGCAGGCTCGAGAAATGCGGGTCGGGATTCACACGTCCGGTGAACCAGGCGTAGCGGAAAACGTCGGCGCGAGCCTCACAGGTGGCAACCATGTTGGTCATCTGCGATTCCTGCTCGGCCAAGGTAGTTATCTGCGAACCGTCGTTCTGGCTGTGCCAGTTTGCGAACTCGGTCACCCAAATCTGTTTGTTGTACTTGTCCAGGCGGTCCAATTGGTTTGACAAGCCGTAGTCGTACCAGTGGAACGCCAGGTAATCGATCTGGGGATCGCGGCCGCTGTTGGCCGCCTGGTAAGCGGCATAAAAAGCGTCCAGCCACACCACAGGGTCTTGATAGCCCGACATCGTGCCCCAGGTGATGGCAGGCCCGACAATTTTTACGCCGGTTTGGGCGGAAATGGACTCGTACCCTGGCCAAATCTGCGCGGCTTGTTGAGGCGTGAGATTTGCCTGACTCGTCAGGTTCGGCTCGTTCATCACCAGCATGTATTTGATGTTGGGATTGGACTTCAAGAACGCCACAACCGCGCTGGCATTGTAGTTTCCATTCCACAACATCGGGTAGAAGTCCATGGAATAGCGTGTGGGGTAGTCCGCAGGGACCGCAGAGTTAGGGTTCGGACTCCAGTTGTACCACCAGCTCACGCCCGGAGAGAGAGCCGACAGGTCGGTTGGTGACGCCAGATCATAGGCGACGCCGCGCTTCGCACTCTTGGTTGCCGGTGGCGGCGGGGGATTCTGGGTCGGCCCGGTGGAACTGCTCATCGTGCCGGATCCGCATCCAGAGAGTGTCACCAGCGCGGCCACTGCCAGAAAGAAAATGCGTTTTCTCATGTTCGGGCCCCTTTCCTTACCAACCGATGGCGACAAGCATGTATTGGGGATTCTGGTGGGATATGTAGGAGGAATACCCGCCCACATCGTCGTAAGGAAATCCGTATGCCAGGCCGTTTATCGCGTTATCGTGCCAGAATTTTGCGTAGTAATTCGCGGGGGCCTGAAGATAGAAATTCTGACTGCTCGCCCACATCGTTTTGTCGAGTAGCTGGCCGGTGGGCGAAAAAGTCCCAGCAGCCGCGGTATGCCTGTAGATGGCGGCGGACAGGTCAGGGTAAGAACCCAAACCGCTTCCGTTTGGTCCCGCCTTCGGAATCGTGAGCCCATTGGACGACCAGATTTCATCGATATAAGCACTGTAATAACTCTGGTATTGCCCGCCAGCATCGAATCCTCCCGCGCCGGGGTTGACGATCCTGTAGGGAGCCTGGATTGTAGCCAACTGCTGGAATTCCGCGGGAACTGCGGCGGCAAAACGCGTGAATGTTGCCGTACGATCTTCCGCGAACGTGGCCGGGTTCTCTCCAACCGTGGTTTCAAAACCATCGGAGCAGTGCAGCCGCATGGCCAGCTTGACGCCGAAGGCGTCGACCCGCGTGGTATTGCCGTTAAACTGCGTGGGACCGATCGTATACTCGAGGAAATCGTAGTAATTGTTTGTGCTGTTGCCCACGCTTCCCAGGTAGACATAGATTCTTCCCGAGGAGTTGGCGGGCATATCGAAAAACTGCTGTTCGGCGATCGAATGGGTTTCCGTGACGCCATTGATCGTGACGCTCCAGAAGACCTGGCTGTCGGGAAATTGGCCGTTGGTGCGATTCAGGAATTTGAACATCATAACGTTCTTGGCCGCGGGAATATTGCTGGCATCCCAAAAACCTTGGGGCGCCGACGGTGGCGGTGGCGCGCCTCCCGGAGGGTTCTGGCTGCTGGAGCTGGTGCCGGCGCTGGAGCAGCCAGCGAGCAGAACCACCGCCGAGAAAAGAGCGGTGGACAAGGCTTTCGATAGGGGATTCGTCAAGGTGTCCTCCGGGAGCGATTGCTTCGTCCAGATACAAATCGAAACGTTCCGGCGCTTTTTATCTGGAGACGGTGTTCACTGATTCGGTTTCACTGTAGAGTCCCGCGCTGCGCAACTTACTTTCTTGCCTTTGCGCATACAAGACGATTTATTTTCTGGGCAAGGGAATGCTAGCAAATACGGACTAACTGTAGGTCTATTCTGAATCAATAACGCAAAATTGTTTCCAACACGCCAACTGTACGCCGACCTGTCCCCGCAACTGTCCGTTGGGACATCCCCCAGAGAATTTCCTCGCGTTACTGCTGCCGTGGTTCACGGAAACGGAAACTGGAATTGGAGGCGTACATCGTTACTCCTTGGAGGAGTCGCGGCGAGTTAGTGCAAAGAGGGTGAAAAAGAAAACCGCCCGGCTTGGGGAGAAGCCGGGCGGCGCGCGGACTTTCACCACGCGAAGTGGGCGGAAGCGAAATGCGTTTTAGAAGCCCTGGGAGCAGTAACCGACTCCGCTTAGGCTCTTATTGCTCCACAAGGTCTGCACTGGGTACGCGCGGCCGTCGTTGCCGATCATGTTGAAGGCTGCGCCGGGAATCTGCAAACCGTCGCCGACCCACGCGCATTTGTCGCCGATCTCCCAGCCCTGGTAGTCAAACCAGGCACCGTTTTGCACTTGGCCGGTTGACGACTCGGCACCGGGATCGGTGAGTGTCTCCGCGATTTCGTGGCCGAGGACGATGGTGACGCCGTCTAGATCTCCCGTGGGCGCGGGATTGACGAAATCCTTCCCGCATCCGCTGCCTGCATTCAGCGCATAAGGCATGTTGGTGAACGCGATGCCCTGCTGCACGCCGGGATAACCGACCGGCGTCGTGTAGTCGTGCCAGGCGCAGTATTGGCTTTGATTGAAGCCTGCGTCGTTGAACTTCTGCGGTGTGGCGATGACGAAGTTGGAATCGGCCAGATCTGTCGCGTGGAAAAATGCAACCGCTCGAGCGGCCTCGCGCGCAAGGTCGATGGGAGCCAGATTGTCGTGAATCGGGTTGCTGTCGTCATGCCACACGCCCGCCAGTTGCTGCCGCGGGTTGCCAATCGTTGAATAGTTTCCGTTGTAATTGGATTGATAATACTGCGTGGCGATATCTCCCCAGGTCGTGCCACCCATGGCGCCCACGAATCTGGTCATCAGCGCGCCCGCGCCGTCCGGATCGCTTGCCGGGTTACCCACAGTTGTGTGATCGAATGCATTGGGCTGCCCCCAGCCCCAGAGGACTAGGTAGATCTTGGGGTTCACTTGGACACGTCCGCCGAAATAGGCCATGTTGACGGGCATAGGTTGGCCGGCGGCGACGCCCGGTGGGCAGGTGGGGAGGGTCATGCAGATGTCAATCGCTGGTGGCGTGACACCTGCAGCGGGCATGGCATGGGGATTGGTAGGGGCAGAGCGCACACAGCCGTCGCCGGTTACGTCGAATGCTTTGTTGCTCCAAAGAGGTTGCACCGCGAACGAAGTGCGGTTATCCATGGGAACGTTGGCAAGACCCTTCCACGCGCACTTGTCACCGTTCTCGCTGCCCTGCGCGTCGTTCCAGCCATCCTGAACGCTAGCAAAATTGTCCGGGTCGGTGACGGCTTCGGCGTACTCGTGTCCGACGACGATGCTGTAGCCGTCGAAGACCCCGTGGCCAAAGCCATCGCTGATCACGTTCACAGAGTTCATTCCGCAACCGCCGGTGCCGAGGCCCGGCCAATTCATATTGAGGAATGGGATGAAGGCGTACTGCAGGCGGTACGGATTGCCAAGCCCATCGACGCTGGTCGTCTGCGTGTGATAGCCGCAATAAACCGGCTGTCCCGTGGCAATCGGGGTCGGCGGCGTGAGGATGATGTACGTCGCCTGCGGATTGTAATTGAAGTGAGCGGAAGCGCGTATCGCTTCCATGGCGAGCGGGTCATCAGCCACGTTTTCAGCCAGCCCGAGTGCGATAATGTCGCTGGGAACTGGCGTCGTGTCGATCCACACACCCTTGAGTTGCTTTCGCGGATTGGTGACATAGCCACCGCCACCGCCGCCGACGCTGGCGCAACTGGTGGTTCCCGCTGGAACATTGTTGCAGTATTCCGTCTGGATGGCGGCCCAGGACGTACCGCCGAGGTTGCTCAAAAACGAGGTCACGTAGGTCTGCAACTGCTGGCTCGTGTACTGCTTTCCGTTCACGTCCGTGGTGGTGAAACCGTTCGCCCAATCGGGCCCCCAGAAGATCAGATAGATGGCCGGCGACGTCTCGACGCCGATGGCTCCCGGCCCGGCATTGCCGCCGTGATAGACGAGGTCATTCAAAGCTGAGTTCGGGTTGGGCGACTGTCCCGCAGCCCAGAAGATATGCTTGTCATTGGTCGCGCCTGACGACCGGGCAACGATTACGGCCAGCGAAATGGCGAGGAGCGCGAGCACTCGCAGGTCCAGGGCCGATAGATGATTGGGAATTGTTTTCAGCATAGCCATCTCCACGGGGAAATCCCCGAATGTGTTTTCGATGTTGAAGGGGCCCCACAACGGCGTGCGCAAGCCTGCGTTGGCTGTGACGAAATCGCAGCGCGGTGCAGCAGACGACAGTCTCACAAGCTGGCAGCCGACCTGTTAGTCGGCCTGAACGATAGCTGAGGAGCGGGAGATGTCTATCGGGTGAATACCGGGGATAGCTACTGGAAAATACCTGAGTCCTTTCGCAGCCTTATAAGCTTTATTGAGAACGGTAGGTCAAGTTTCCCTGAAGTGCGCCACTTTTTCGTTACGGTTACGAAATCCCGCACCATTTAAATTGCTTTGGCAATCGCTCCGATTTGCCGAACACTCATCCAGGACTGTCAGGCATCTCAATTCAATGTGGTTTTTGTACGGCGTCGACGTCCTGATCGTCCTTGCCTTTGGAGAATACCGGGTTATCAATCGTTCCGGCGATCCGAAAGGGAAATTGCAACTTACCATCCTTTAATGTGGCCCCGGACAGGCGAGCGATGGTGTTGGTGAAGAACCCCTCTTTGGTCGTGATCTCCGCCAAACCGCGATAGTTCAACTCGTCAGAACCTGAGACGCTGACGCTGCCTGAACCATCCACGTCGACTCCGTAACCGTCAATGTCTATAACGCGACTCGAAATCCGCTGATTGTCCAGTTCCAGGTCGGTGGTTATCAAATTAAATGCGGAAGGATCATTCCTGGCCGGGCCGAGATCATTGAAATGCGCCAGCTTCATCAAATTCGCGTTAAGTCTGAGACTCGGCACCTGGCCGTTGCGCACCGTCACGTGTCCGGTTCCATGCATTCCCGACAGCGGGCGGAGGGAGTGTACGATTGCTCCCGCTAATTTTACTTCTCCTTCCATCTTCCCGGTCATCTTCCCACCGCCGTTTGGAAATGCCGCCAGGAGCTGGGCCACATTGATTCCGCCCAATCGCGCATTAGCCTTGAAGGTGACGTTCTTCCCTAAGAAGTCAAAAGTCAGGTCACCCACGGCACTCCCGCCATAGACTTCCGCTTTGACCTCTGTGAAAAAAACGTGTCTTGCCTCCAGCCGCACTGTGGATTCCAGATTTCTTGCCTCCACCGATCCGAAGCGCAGAAGGCCCGCCTTCAGGGTGCCCTGGCCATCTTTCGAGGAAGACGAAGGATTGATAATTCCCATCAGGTTTACATCTTCCAGGTCGCAGAAAATCTCGTGGGCTTCGAAAAAGACGGGGCCCGCTGCGTCGGAGGGCAAAAGGTTTGATGCAATCAAACGCCCCCGCTTGATTTGTACCCTCGAAATCACTCCAAGAGGAAAGGTATCTTGCGAAGCCTGCGCTTTTGGATTTTCGAAGTTCCATGGCCCGTCGGGATCCGAAGTCATATTCAGGACCGGGTCCACAAGCACGAGGGACTTGATGACCACCTGGCGGTGCAGGAGAGCAGCAAGGCCAAGTTGGGCATCGATTTGCGCCACTTGAACGACATAGCCACGGGGAAATATGGGTGGGTTCTTCACGCCGAAATCGTCAATGTGAATGGATAAAGGAAAAAAGGTCAGCGCCAGCCGCCCGATTTCGACCTGCTTTCCAGTTTTCTCCTGGAGAAATGAGATCACCTGGGGCCTATAGCGATCCACTTTAATAAGTGCGGGTCCAACGAAAATAAGCGCGAGGAAGAGCAACGCGGCGATTCCAACAACAATGAGAACGGTTTTCCGCGGGATAGTCATGGCA
>Ga0209380_10003135_pt1 | contig 10336 bp, 8 predicted proteins | sample HubBroMetageWFT6_FD_188347 | JGI IMG/M metagenome (GOLD analysis project Ga0209380, IMG submission 188347) | Warmed and freeze-thawed soil microbial communities from the Hubbard Brook experimental Forest, New Hampshire - Hubbard Brook CCASE Soil... | ecosystem: Environmental > Terrestrial > Soil...
GTCCAACCAGACGGTCAAGGCGGACGAGGCCAACTATCGCGAGGCGCTGGCGCTCATCAATGAGGTGCGCGCCGGCCTCTTTCCCACTGTCAACGGCATCGGCTCGGCGACGCGCTCTTCGCCCTCGCAGACGAATCTGACCGCGGAAGCCTCGGGGACGTGGACGCTCGACGTCTGGGGTCAGATCCGGCGCGAGATCGAGGTGCAGCAGGCAGGCGCGGAGACAAATGCCGCCCTTCTCGCCAACGCCACGCTTTCCGCGCAATCGCTGCTGGCGCTCGCCTATGTGACGCTTCGAGAGGCGGATTCGCTCGAGAACCTGCTCGCCGCGACGATCGAAGACTACAAGCGTTCGCTGACGATCACTCAAAACCAGTATAACGCCGGGACCGCCGCCAAGTCCGACGTCATCACCGCCGAGGCTCAGTTGCTCAACGCTCAGGCGGCGCTGATCGCTGCGGGCGTGACGCGCGCGCAAAGCGAACACGCGGTCGCGGTCCTGATGGGCCGCCCGCCCGCGGGCCTATCGATCCCGCACGGAAGCCTGGCGACCCGCGTTCCCTCGGTTCCGGTCGGTCTGCCGTCGTCGCTGCTGGAGCGCAGGCCCGACGTCGCGGCGGCGGAGGAGACCATGCGCCTGGCCAACGCTCAGATCGGTGTCGAGTTTGCCGGCTATTTTCCAGTCGTATCGCTCTCCGGCCTCATCGGTTACTCCGGCAATCCGTTCAACGCCGCGTTCGGCGCGAGCAATCCCGTCTGGTCGTTCGGCGCGTCGCTCGCGAAGCCGCTGTTCAACGGCGGCCTCACCACCGCCCAGGTCGAGGCGGCGCGCCAGATCTATCAGGCGGACGTCGCCACCTATCGCGAGACGGTGCTGACGGCGATCCAGCAGGTCGAGGACGCGCTCGCGGGGATTCGCATCCTGTCGCGCGAGGTCAAAGTGCAGGCGGAAGACGTGCGTATCTCCCGGGAGGCGACGCAGATCACGCTCAACGAATACAAGGCAGGCACCCAGGCCTTCACCGCGGTCGTCACCGCAGAGACGCAGCAGTTGGGGGCTGAAGAGTCGCTGCTGACGACCCAGGGCGATCTTCAGGCCGACGCAGTCAATCTCATCGTTGCGCTCGGCGGCGGCTGGAGCCAATCAATGCTTCCCGACGTGACCGCGCGGACGTCGGCCATCCCGCCTCATTAAGAACTACAAAACAATTACGTATAGTCGGCTTGGTTCCGTCTCCGAGGCGGCGTCGACGGCGGTTCGCTTCGCCCGCTTGGATTTCCTTGGCGCGGGGCCCTTTTCGCTCCAAAACCGCCGCTCACGAGCCTTGGATTCATTTGGATTTCCTTGGATTCTCTCGTCCGAATCGAGCCTTTTCAATGGGTTACACGGAGAAAACCGCGAATTTATTTCTGAGCCCATGGTGGCCTTGAAAGCGCCGGAACGGGCCGGCGGTCCTGATATCGAAGAGCAAGACTGTTCATAGGCCAAGCTTACTCTCGTTTCTGGTTTTCTGCAATCTATTGTCGTCCGAAACCGATATTCGAAATGCGGCGCTTCATCCGTCAGCGGATCGTCTTCAGGCCGAGTTCCACAACGAGAGCACCGGTTCGTTTTTGTCATGCTCGTAGCCGAGAATGCTCACGCTCGCCGTGCCGAGCACGAAGAGACGCCCTTCGGACGGAGCAAGGCCGAGCCAGCGCGCCGCCAGCACCCTGAGGATATGCCCGCTGGAAAAGACGATGGCCTGATCATCCGCCGCTCGCAGACGGGCGATCATGTGATCAGCGCGCGCGCCGACATCGGCCGGCTGCTCGCCGTTCGGGCACCCGTCGCGGAACAGGAGCCAGCCGGGCCGCTGGCCCAGGATTTCGCTGCTCTTGCGCCCCTCGTAGTCGCCGTAATTCCATTCGAGCAGGTCAGAATCAAGTTTGGCGAGGTCGCCAAACCCAGCGAGCGCACAGGTGCGGGCTGCCCGCTGAAGGGGACTGGTGAAAACCCTGTCAAACTTTAGTCCCTTGAGGCGCTCGTGGAGCCCCCGAGCTTTGCGTTCGCCCTCTTCCGTGAGGGGGATGTCCGTGCGTCCCGTATGCTGGCCGCTTAGGCTCCACTCGGTTTCGCCGTGACGGACGAGATAGACGCAAGGAAGCATGGCGACTCCAAATCCGCGACTTTGCCCCGAACGGCGCAAAAGATCGCAACGTCTTACTCCGTCTAGCACGACTTTGGATATGCGATCAGTGGGTGTCGGAAACGCCCGGGGCGCCCGTTTGTGTCAGGATGCCCACGCCCGTCACGGTGCTTGGCGACGCTCTCCATGTCCGGGGGAAGGACAGGCTCGCCCTCGAGACCAGACGGGCAAACGGGCAAACGTCCCCGAGCGGTCCGGCGCCAAGCGCCGATCAGCGCGGCGCCGTCCTCGTTCATCCGCGTCACGCGGAGATTTACGGCAAGCTTGGATAAAGTATAGTTTATGATCTGAAGCTATATAAATACGTATGGATGTAGCTAAATCAGACGTCATCACGTCTTCGTGTGTCCTTCACTAATATGTGAAGGTCGGCGGTAGGGTATCTCCTGGCTTTCGCCGCAAAGAGCTACCAAGTATTTGTCACCGGCATTTACAGCCATTGGTCAGGCGCTATTTGATGGGTGTCTGAATCCCTTTCGACCGGGTGCTGGAACCTACATCGATTGATCGTTTGTAGGCCGACATGCTTAGGAGGCATGAAATGAGAAACGCAATAACAGGTATTTTAGTAGCTGGCGCCACGTCTGCTTTGCTTGCCACGTCGGCATTCGCGCAGGTGGCCGGCAATCCGGGCGATCTTCATACCCCGACCCCGTACACAAACGAAGTTCGCGCCAACACATACGGGTACACCCCGGGATCGGGTGGACCTCTGGGTGTATTTACCGCTCCGTTTACCGCCGCGCCTGTCACAGTTATGAACGGTGCGCCCGGCGCTGGCGGGTGTGGGGTCAGCCAGGACTTTAACGGCCGGCTGACCGCGCTCTGCGGCCTGTAATCTGATCGTAAGCGTTGTTTTCAGCGCCGCCCTCGAGGGCGGCGCTGGCGTTTTTAGGATGTGCAGCCGAGGTCACGCCAAATCAATGTGGCTTCGAGGGCGGCGCGAGATTGCGGAACCAAGTAAGTGCGCGGGCGTTTAGGTCCCAGAGTTGGCCCCGCAACGGCCGGAAGGCCGACCGGCAGACCAGAGCGTCGCCAGTCGGAATTTTTTGTCCTTCTCCGTCGTAGCGATTTCAGCGGCTAGGAGGACATCATGCACAACGCGTTTTTGGCTTTGAGCGCCGCGGGACTGGCTGGTCTGTCTGGATATGGCATCAACGCGCAAACTGCTCCGGTGCAAACTGCGCAGGTTGTGAATTCCGCGCCGGACTATAGCCAGGAGGCGGGCGTCTTTTCGCAATGGTTGAGCACGGACGCGCCCCAATGTGTGGCGGTCTCAAAGATCGGTTCGGTATCGCACCTGACCAAGCTTACCCGCGAGCAATTCCAATTTGTCCGTGCGCTCTACATTGCCATCCCTCCGATCTCGCGAGCGCTTCCTCCGGGCGATAGCGCGGTGATTGCGAGCGCGAACGGCCACTCTATGGTGGCGCTGGTTTCTGGCGGTGAAACCTGCGCGCGCTTCCTTGCTCCGGATTTCGTTTTGTCGATGCTCACTCAAGTCGGCAAAGGCGAAACCGAAGCGGCCGGAGACCCGATTTAGGGTCTCGCTGACGGAGGCGCGCTCGGCCTTAAGCGACCGTCGCGGGCTTAAGTTCAGCCTTGTCCTGCTATTGCCGGCGCTCCTGTTCCCTTCTATGCAAGGGTAAGGGGCGATTGAGTCGACGCTTGCACGCCGCAAGCTGAGCTGGGCTATTGGCCTAGTGGTCCGATCGCGGGGATCGGGGCGTCAAAAATGCGGTCATATGCGGCAGCGCTTGTTGTCCTTGCGGGACTTTACGGCGCGCCGGCTGTGGCCGCCGACCTGCCAACGAAGAAACCGGCCCCGGAGGAGATCGTCGCCCCGGTTCTGCCGTCCACTTGGCGCTACGAGATCACGGGCTACGGCTGGGGTATGGACCTCGCGGGCCAAGCCGGGGTGGGACCATTTCCCACCTCACCGTTGTATATCAATTTCCTCAAGCTCCTCGAACACTTCCAGGGAGGGCTGATGACCTCCTTCGTAGCCCGCAACGACACGTTCATTGCGGGCCTGGACGTCATTCTGTCGCGCATTGGAGCGGGGACCAATTTCGAAAACCCAACGAGCGCGCTGTTTGGGACTCACGCGAATTTGACTTTGACGGAAGGCATCTTCACCGCTTTCGGAGGGATAAGGATCCCCGTTGGACCGCCGAATCTCCAGCTCTACGGCACCCTCGGCGCTCGCTATTTCTATATCCACACCGGATTGGACTTGTCGTTTCCGGTCGTTGGCTTCGAGCCCAATTTCGGTCTGACCAAGAATTGGGTCGATCCAGTCGCCGGCCTCGCCGCCCACTACGCCATCAACGATAAGTATTTTATCAACTTCCTGACGGATATGGGCGGTCTCGACAACAGCGCGACCGGTCAGGTGCTGGGCTCGGTCGGCTACAATTGGACGCCGTCGTTTTCAACGACGCTCGGGTACCGCGTCCTTTACACTTACTTTCGCGACGAAAGCGGACCTCTCCACGACTTCCGTTATCAGTCATGGATGTACGGGCCGTTCGCTGGGGCCAAATATAGCTTCTGATCCGAACTCTTCTTCGCCTCCTCACCAGCTCTCGAAGGCGCGGGTGACGCGCTTCATAAAAGCCGCCCGCCGAGCCGGTGCGGTGAAGTTCATGTCGTAGAGAGCCAGATACTCGAAGCGTCCTTTCGGGTCGATCAGCGCGCCAATGTTGTCGCGTACGAACCGCAGCGGCGGATCGCCTTTTGCAGCCACGTCTTTGCGGCCTTCGCCGTAGGCGCACACGGCGGCCATGCGCTTGATGTGATGAAGATTCGGATGGAAGAGCCCCGCCTCATCGATGCGAATGGCGACGCCCGGCAAAAACACCCGCTGGAAATAGCCCTGCATGATCGCAGGCAGGCCGTCGAACCAGACAGGAAACACAAGCACGAGCGCTTGAGCCGCCCGCAGGCGCTCCACATAGGCATCGACGTCGCGTGTGTTGGCGTTGGTGTCGACGTAGCGAAGAAGGCCCTCCCGCGACATGATCGGGTCGAACTTCTCCGCATAGAGGTCGAGATCGTCGACGATATGCCCGCCGGCGCGTAGGATCTCAACAACGCGCGCGTGCAGCCCGGAAACGAAACTCGTTTCCAGCGGGTGCGCGAAGACGACAAGAATGCGCAAGCTACGCTCCGGCTGGCTCCACGCGTCGATTCCGAGCCTGATCGCCGCGTTCAGCCCCAATGAGAAATTCGATGCGGGGGGGAGCGATTAGCATCTCCCGGATTTCGTCCTCGAGCACCCGATCGGCGTTGGTGACCCGCTCGCGCAAATGCTTGAGCTCGAGCCACGATTCGATCAGATAGGCTTCTTCATAGCGGCCGACGTCCCCCGCGTCCTCAAAGATCCCCCACGCGAACGCGCCGTCGCGCCGCCGCTCGAATCCGAGCTCGTCCAAAGCTCGGACGAACGCGGCGCTGTCTTTGGGGTCGATCCGGTACTCGATCTTGACTAGGACGGGGCCACGATCGTTATCGATTTCCTCCCGGGTTTCCGGCAGGTTCCAATGCTGGGAGGGCGAAAGGTCAAGCTGCCCTGGCTGCAGCTTCCATCCCCAGGTGAGGGGAATGGCGGCAACCGCGCCTCCGGCGGCGATGAGCAGTGCGGCCGAAAGTCCGTATCTCGCGGCGATCTCGCCCCACGCCGCGCTGCACAAAGTCATTGTCCCATAGATGACGGTCAGAAACACGGCGAGGCCGCGGCCGCGCACCCAATCTGGCAAGACATTCTGTGCGGAGGTGTAAAGGCAGGTCAGGTTGTTGACCCACGCCACCCCGGCAAGCAGGCAGGCGCAAAGCGAAATCGGGAGGTCTTGAGCGATGGCGAACAGCGTCAGCGCGACGACGGTCAGGATCGTCCCGGCCGCAACCAGCCGATCGGCCCCGAACTTGCGGCGCAGTTTCTCATGTCCAAGCGATCCGACAATCGCTCCAACGCTGATCGCGCTGAGCAGAAGACCGTAGTGCTCCGCCCCTTGTCCGGTTCGCCGAGCGATCAACGGCAAGAGTCCCCAATAGGCGGCGGTAAACGGATAGATCGCAATGGTCCGCGCCAGCGTGGCCCACATGAGGCGATTGTTGGCGGTATGCCGGAGGCCTGTGCGCAGGGCGCTGCTCAATCTCTCAGCGGGCAGGGACGCTCTCTGCCGCCCGGGCGCGCGCCACCAAGTCAGCGCCGCGATCACCAAGAGATTGGCGACGACAAAAATCCAAAGCGGAGCCGCCGCTCCGTAGCGCACGATGATGAATCCGCCGAGAGCAGGACCGAGCGTGCGACTCACGTTGTAGCCAACGCTGTGCGCGGCCATTGCTCCCGGCATCACGGGCTTCGGCACGAGTTGCGGAAGGATCGACAGCCATGCGGGCGTATTAAGGGACCAAGCCGCGCTGAGAACGAATGTCGTCAAGAGCAACAGCAATGGTGACACGAAATCGAGCGCCACCACGGCGGCGAAGATCGTCATCAACGCGGCGATCGCGTAGGAGACGGCGATGATCATCCGACGCGGATCGACGATGTCCGCGATGGCGCCAGCGGGAAGCGTGAACAGAAAGATCGGCAGTGTGGTTGCGGTGTGCAGCAGCGACACGTCGAACGGGTTGAGGTCGAACGTCGTCATCAACCAGCCGGACGCCGTGTCGTACATAGCGATGCCGATCAGCGCGCAAGTGCTCGCCGTCCAGACGATTGCGAACGCCGGATGGGCGAACGCGCCAAGCATCGTTGACCGGTTGGAGGGCGGCTCCTGAATGAAGCGTAAGTTCATTTTCAAGTCGCTCCTCTCCGGACCCGCGCGCCTAGTGTGAAACGAGCGTGCGGGCCCTCGTCGCTGGAGCCGAATGCGTCATTTGCGCACGCCATAGCAGGCCGGAGAAGGTTGTTCACTCTCGAAAAGGTTGGCGGAATTCTGCTCCAAGAACTGCCACACGCTCGCGAAATTTGTCGAGTTCGTGGCGGCGCGCTTCGCCGAGACCAATAGCCGGACAGACGAGCGCATGAAACTGCTTTGCGCAGATGCGATTGAGGTGGCGGCCGGCGCAGACCGGATTCGTGCGAATTCGCCGCAGCCCACTTTTTGAGCAGCCGCACCCGTCCGTCGCGGTCGCTTTTCGCACTGCGGCGCCTTGAAACTCTGCGCGTTGTTCGCCATTTGATCTGAATATTGGGCAGGTAGTGGCCACCCAATTTCTCGCTCTTCCAATGGGGATCTTGTTGTCCAGCGAGTCCACCGCCAAGTCGGACGCGCCAGCAGTTCGTGACTGGGGCGTCTTCGGCAATTTGGCGTTCACGGTCATGCTGATTGCGAGCTCAGCGTCGAACGTGGGATTCGCGATGTTCGACACCTCGTCGAACTGGCTCATGACCAGCCTTAATCCAGATCCAATGATGGTGTCGGCGGTCCAAGTCGCCACCACGCTACCGATGTTTCTCTTGACGCTGCCCGCCGGCGCGATGACCGACATTATCGATGCGCGCCGCATGCTGATCGGCGCTCAGATCGCCGTGACCGCGATATCAATCGTTTTCGCGGCCGTAGTTACAATGCATTGGGCGACGCCGGCTGTGCTGCTGGCGACGACATTTCTTTTGGGGGGCAGCGGCGCGCTGGCAGCGCCGGCATGGCTTGTCATCACCCCGATGCTGGTGCCGAAGAAGGATCTCGACAGCGCCATCGCCATCAACAACGCCAGCTACAATGTCAGCCGTGCGCTTGGCCCGGCCATTGCCGGGTTGGGGATCGCGGCCTTCAGCATCGGATTGCCGTTCTGGTGTTTCTGCGCCGGCAATATCGCCGTCCTTGTCGCGTTGCTGTGGTGGCGCGCTCCACGCCGGACGAAAGAGACACTTCCGGCGGAGCGCCTCTTCAGCGCCCTCCGCACTGGGTTGCGCTACGCTAGAAACAATCGTGACATCGACGCGACCCTCATCCGCGCCGTCGGCTTTTTCCCGTTCGCGAGCGCTTATTGGGCGCTTCTGCCTCTGGTCGCGCGCACGCAGATGCACAACGGGCCGGAAGTCTATGGCATCCTTCTCGGCATGATCGGCGTAGGTTCGATTCTTGGATCATTCGCGCTCAACAGCCTCAAGGCGCGCCTCGGTCCAGATCGGCTAGCCACGCTTGGGACCTTTGGCACGATTCTGGCGCTCGGGCTCTATGGCGCTGCCCAAGAGCCGATCATCGCAGCGCTCGCGAGCCTGATTGCAGGCGCGTCGTGGATCACAATGATGACAACGTTGTTCGTCTCAGCGCAGGTGGCGTTGCCGGAGTGGGTGCGTGGGCGGGGCCTCGCGATTTTTCTCACAGCGTTTTTCGGCGCGATGACACTTGGCAGCGCGGTTTGGGGCAAGGTCGCAAGCGTCCAGGGAGTGCCTACTGCCCTTTTTCTTGCCGCGGCGTGTGCGGCAATCGGGATGATCGTAACTGCGCGGTGGAGATTGCAAACCGCTGCCGCGCTCGACCTCACGCCATCAATGCACTGGCGGACGCCGGTGTTCGTGCATCAGGTTGAGGACGATCAGGGGCCGATCCTGGTCACGGTCGAATATCGGATCGACCCGAAGGATATCAAACCCTTTCTCAGGCTGATCCATGAAATCGGCCTCGAGCGAAAACGCGACGGCGCTTATGCGTGGGGTGTTTTCGAGGATACGCAGGTCAGCGGCCGGATTGTCGAGACCTTTCTCATTCAGTCGATGCTCGAACTCAGGCATCTGCGCACGCGGGTGACGATCGCCGACCGCTTGATCGAGGAACAGGCGGGCGCGTATCTCAAGGAGCCGCGGAAGCCGACGTTTCTTGTCGCGCCGAGGCGCCACCGTCAGAAACGACGGAAGGGATCGAAAGGGCTTGCGCCGCAGGCGGCCCGAGAACCTGCTCCGGTCGGGTAGGGGGCGTCGTCAATCGGGTGCAATCGCGCCGGTGCGAGCGGGGCGCTTCGAGTCGGCGATCGGCTTCGCCATCAAACGAAGAACTTCGTCCTCGGTCGCGACCCTGCGAAAGCGGTCAAGCGCGCCGACGCGTACGAACGCTTCATGCAAGTAAGACCCAGGGGGCGGGCAAATCCAGAAATCGTAGCCGCTCCACGCGATCGCCTCGCTCCAGAGGTGCACGAAGCTCGCCTCGCGCGCCTTGTTCGCGACCCATTCGCGGTAGCTAGGCAGGAACAGCTTCCAGAATTGCTCGGGTTCGATCGGATAGCAGACCTGCGAGTCGACCGCATGCTGGGTGAGGTCGTACTTGGCGAGGACAGGCGTCAGCAGAAATGGGCCAATCGCGCCCCATCTCTGGTCGACATCGATTGCCGCGTCAGCCTCCGTGATGAGTTCGGTAAGAGCCGGGCTGGTCGGCGGAAGCCTCAGCACCGCGTTGTTAACGAGGCTTGTCCCGACCGCGTCGGCCTGACGGCAAAACACGAAGCCATCGTCATTGAAAGCCGGCCTGCTTAGGCAAAGCATGTCGGTATCGATCCAGCAGCAGCCCGTCTGCCGCATCATCCGGTAGCGAAACATATCTGCAAACGTGGCGAGCGACGGCTTTCCGTTGGCAATGAATCTACTGGTCAGCGATTCATCGGGACAGATCGTCCGCGCATCCGCGTGGCGCACCCCGGGAGGCACCTCGAGATCCGGATCATAGGTGAAGACGCGGAGGCTCACGCCCGCTTGAGGAAACGAGCTGAGGCACGCGTAAGCGAACGGGTTGAGCCGTCCATGCCAGAAGGACGCGAATTCGAGCTCGTCCGCCAGAGTCACTCGATCCTCGCCAGCACGTTGCGGCCGGCTTCCTCCCAGTCGTCGAAGAACGTCTCGGTCTTCAAATCCCCACGAGATACGAATTCGCAATAGACGTCGAAGATCCAGCTCGCATGGACGTCATCGAGCAGAACATGCCGGCCGCGCTGGCCGCTGGCGATACGAATGCAATTACCCATGTCGGAGCGGCACACTTCGTCGGTGTGGCCGCCGTCGACGTGAAAAATGTCGAACGCAAGCTCGGCGCGGCGGCTGACCAGCCAAGGGAGAACTTCGCGTGAATCGCCAGTAAACAAGTGCACGCGCCCTGGAAACTCCCCTTTGAGGAAATCGACGCATTCGGCCGTATAGGCGT
>Ga0209380_10003136_pt1 | contig 10336 bp, 7 predicted proteins | sample HubBroMetageWFT6_FD_188347 | JGI IMG/M metagenome (GOLD analysis project Ga0209380, IMG submission 188347) | Warmed and freeze-thawed soil microbial communities from the Hubbard Brook experimental Forest, New Hampshire - Hubbard Brook CCASE Soil... | ecosystem: Environmental > Terrestrial > Soil...
TCGCCGTAGTGCCGCCACGTCTCCCCGTCCACGCCCGGCGCCGCTTCCTTCTTCAGATTGAAGTAGGCCATGCGCAACGTTTCCAGGTTCTAGATGTGGTGCAGGAGCGCCCTGAACCGCAGCTTCTTATCCTTCTCTGCTGCTCGACGGTCGGGGTAGATTTCGGGCGCGCGATGTGGGTCGCTACATCACATTCGTATGACTTTTTGATTCACTACACCTCGCCGGTTTAACCGGCGCACAAGGAGAACGACAATGTTGGCGTTGAAGTATTTGCTGATTGCCGGTGGCCTCGGGATGATTCTCGTGGCTGTAAGCATTTTGGGGTATGACGTGTATCGCGATTTGTTGTACCGGCGCGCATTGGCTACGCCCGGGCCGGGAACGGTGCCACCGCTCCCGGAATGGCGCTGGCGCACTTCATTGGCGCTCGCTCTGCTGGCCTGGGGACCGATTCTGGTAGCGTTCAGCATTGTAGTGGTGCCAAGCGGTATGGCCGGAGTGCGCGTCAGCCAGACCAGCGGGACCGTTCCCGGCACGCTGTATCCGGGCGTGCACTTTGTGGTGCCGCTGGTCGAGGACGTGGCCCTATTCGACACGCGCGATCAAGTTTTCACCACGGGAATGTCGGAGGATGGAAAGAACGCAGCGGCGAACATCTCGAGCAAATCACAACTGCTCGACGTGCAAGCCAAAGAAGGGCTGATACTCGGACTTGCAATCACCGTACGTTACCGGCTCGATCCGAAACGGCTGGAGTACATTCAAAACAACTTGCCGCGTCCGGTGGAGAAGGAAATTGTTCCGCCGATTGTGGCTAGTGTGTGGCGCGAGCTGGTTCCGAACTATACGGTGCGCGATGTTTTCTCGGCCAAGCGCGACGAAGTGCGGCAGAGGGCGGCCGGCATGATTACGCAGAAGCTGGCGGCCGACGGAATTGTGGTAAAGGAAGTCATGCTGCGCGACATCCAGTTGCCGGAAGAGTACGCGAAAGGACTGGAGACTCTTCTGCTGAAAGAACAGGAAAATGACCGCATGGGCGTGGAAACCGAGCTGAAGCAAAAACAAGTGCGCATCGCCGAACTCGAAGCTGAGGCCACGAAAGTCCAGCAGATAAAGCAGGCTGAGGGCGAGGCGCAGGTCCACGTCTTGCAGGCAAAGGGCGAATCCGATGCGATGCAATACACGCTGCCGCTGAAGGAGAAGCAGATTCAGCAGAGCAAGCTTGAAGCCGAAGCACGGAAGGAAGCGACCATTCAAAACGCGGAAGCCGCGGCCCAGGCTAAGGTGATCGACAGCAAGGCTGAAACCGAACGGCGCAAGCTGCTGGCGGAGGCAGAGGCAGATCGCATTCGTGTGACGGCCGCAGCCGATGCAGAACGGCTTTCGAGCGAGGCGGCGATTTTGAAACAGAATCCACTGCTGATCAACAAGATCGTGGCTGAAAGACTTTCCGACAAACTTCAAATCATGATGGTTCCGGCCGACGGAAAGTTCTTCTTCGCCAACGACGTGTTGCACAGCATGAGCGCTGCGAACCAGGCGAGTCAGGCGGAAGAACCGCGATAGATTGCCGATCACACAGGCGAAAACCCCCACGTCTCGGAAAGGGACGCGAGACGTGGGCACCCGGGTGTTTGTTGCGTAGGAGTCGATCTTGTCGCAGCCAGGCTTCGCCCTGGCCGGACAGAGGAGGCGGCTAGTCTCCACATGAGGTCGCATGGTGTCCAAACAGTACAGAGGGGACAGGCTGTCTGATGCTGCATGCCGTTTATAATTCGGCTATCCCAAACGTCTTCACGAGCCTAGTGGATCGAGTCTTACGCTCCGCACGCAGCTTCCGCATCGTTGTGCCCCTTTCTTATCTGTTGCTGGGAATGGCGTTCGCGGCACACGCTGCGGATTGGAGCGGTCCAGAGCAGCAGCTGGCGCGAAAGATCGTGGCCGTGACCGGACCCGGCGCCGTGACTCTCACTACGGAGAACCGTTCCTCTCTAGGAAAACGCGATAGTGAGGTGATTCAGAACGGCTTGCGGAGCGCTCTGGGAGGGCTCGGCATCCGCTTCGTGAATGCGGAGCAGGCCGCGGCTACCGTCGTACTTTCTCTGTCGGAGAATCAATCTTCTTATGTTTGGGTGGCGCAGATTCGCCAGGGTGCGGGCGAAGCTGTGGTCGTGATGGTATCTGCACCGCGGCCTGAGGGCTCAACGGCAACCCACGAGACCGTTCCACTCAGCCTCCGTAAGATTTCGCTGTGGACCCAGGATGATGCCATTCTCGACGTTGCTGTGCTGGAGGAAAATACTGTACCCACGCACATCGCTGTGCTCGATGCGGAGAAAGTCACGCTCTACCGGTGGCAATCGGGAAAGTGGCAGCAGGAGCAGGCACTGGGCATCGTCCACGCGCGACCCTGGCCACGCGATTTGCGTGGAAGGCTGGTCCCTGCCAAAGATCACTTGTTCGACGCTTATCTTCCCGGCGTAGTGTGCCGCCTGGCTGCAGGTGCTCCGCTCACATTGAATTGCCGCGAGACCGACGATCCGTGGCCGCTCGTGGCGGCGGGACTCAGCGGCGGCAACTTCTCCGGTTTTCCGGGCGCCGGATCGACCTCGACATCAGTTTCGCCGCTGGGAGCCTTCTACGCTTCAACGCGTAACTTTTTCACCGGCGTTTTGACGCCTGGAATCAGTAAGTCCACGACGGTGCCGAAGTTTTATTCGGCTGCGTTTCTGCCGCGCGATAAATATCTGTTGTGGCTCTTTGCTTCTACGGATGGTCACGTGCGCATGGTCGACGGTGTGAGCGATCAGGTTGCCAGGCTCGACTGGGGCGAACTGGCGAGCGTGAAGACCGCGTGCGGCGCCGGCTGGCAGGTGCTGGCTGCAAGTTCTGAAGGGACTGGGGATTCCGTGCACACCTATGAGTTTCCGGATCGCGACCCCGTCGCCGTAAGCGCAGCCATCGATTTTCAGGGCGGCGCTATCACTGCTTTGTGGACGGAGGCGAAAGGCGATACGGCGATCGCGGTTGTGCGAAATCGAGAGACAAGAAGCTATGAAGCGTTTCGGCTGGCGGTGGTTTGTAGTCAATAGCATGGTGGTTGCGGTTTTGGTTGCGACGTCGGCGGCAAACGCCGAAACGCGGCCACAGTACGGGGGCGTGCTGCACGTTGCTATGCACGCCTCACCAACTTCGCTGGATCCGGCGGACCGGGCGCAACCTGAATCATTTGCCCGACACAGTTTGACCATGCTGATGTTCGATACGCTCGTCACCGTTGACGAGAATGGACATGTTCAACCATCCCTGGCTACATCGTGGCAGGCTTTGGCAGGCGGACAACGCGGGCAGCTTCGGATCCGTCGCGGAGTTAAGTTTAACGACGGAACGCCGCTCACTCCTGAGATTGCGGCCTCTTCCCTGCGCGCCGCGAATCCATCGTGGAATGTGGCCGCCGATGCAGATTCCGTAGTAATTGATATCTCTGACCAGAATCTGTTGGAGCAGCTCGCGTTGCCGCGAAATGCAATTGCGAAGAGAACCGCCGACAACAGACCCATCGGCACAGGGCCATTCCACATTGTCGACTGGCAGCCTGGCAAAAAGCTGGCGCTGGCGGCTGAAGATAACTGCTGGCGCGGCCGTCCGTTCCTGGACGCCGTCGAAATCGAGATGGGAAGAGGATTTCGCGAGCAGATGACCGCACTGCAATTGGGCAAGGCCGATCTAGTGGAAGTCGCACCGGAGCAGACGCACCGCGTGTCGCTGGATGGACGCCGCTTGGTGAGTTCAAATCCCATTGAGCTTTGGGCTCTCGTCTTCACTCGCGATGTGGCATCGGCGGATGAGAAACTCCTTCGTGACGCGTTGGCCAGCAGCGTAGAGCGAGGCTCGATGCGAAGCGTGCTGCTGCAGGGCGCGGGACAACCAACAGCCAGCCTTCTTCCAAATTGGATGAGCGGATATGGATTCGTATTCCCCGCGGACGCAGACTTGACGCGGGCACGACATGCGCGGGAACAGGTCCGCACCATTCCAACCTGGACCGTCGGATACGATGGCACTGATCTGTTGGCCCGAGTGTTGGTCGAGCGCATCGCGCTGAACGCGAAGGATGCTGGACTATGGTTGCAACCTACATCGACGACTAAAGCTGATTTGCGGCTCGTGCGAATCCCCTTAGTGTCGTCCGATCCCTGGATCGCACTGGCCGGTGTGGCCACCTTGGCGGGAATATCCGCAGTCAAAAACCCGGGTGGATCCGTCGAAGATCTCTATGCGTCTGAGAACGCCCTGCTGGCGATGCAGCGCGTGATCCCTCTTCTTCATTTGCCGGTATCGTATGCATCTTCACCGACCTTGAAGAATTGGGGGTTGCGGCCCGACGGAAGCTGGGCTCTAGCCGACGCGTGGCTCGGGATCGACAAACCATGACCTTCCGCCGTAAACTTCTGGCCGTTTTCGCGTTGACCGTTTTTCTGTCGGTTGGAGCGGTCGCTTGGTTGGTGCTGGCGTTAACGCGCAATGCGTTCGAGAAGACCGAGGATCAGAGAACGGCGGCTCTGGTCGCGCAATTTCAACGGGAATTTGATCGGCGCGGTGAGGAGGTTGCAAAGCGGGTGGCAGCGATCGCCGCTTCCGATTCCGTCAGTCGGATGGCGACTGCGCTGAATGGCACAACCACGGAGTCCGCCGAGTATTTTGAGCTGGCCAAGTCAATGGCTGAAACCTACCAACTGGAATTTCTCGAATTTCTGGACGAGCACGGAACCATCATTTCCTCGGCGCAGTGGCCTGCGAAGTTTGGCTATCCCGAAGCCGCGTTTGAGGGTTTGTCGGCTGCAAGCGACCAGAGCGCATTTCTGGAACGCGAAGAGTTACAGGACTCGACCGGCCTGGGACTGTTGGCAGTGCGAGAGACTCGCATTAGTGAGCACCGCGTCTACGTAATCGGCGGGCGACGACTGGACAAGAATTTTCTTTCCGCCCTGGACCTGCCAGCGGACATGCGCGTTCTGCTTTACCAGAATCGAAGCGATCATTTTTCCTCCGATGCGCTTCTGGATCCGTCGGGCAATGGTCCCGACCCGGCCCGACCGGCCAACAAACTAGCTCCGCTGATCGACGAGGTGCGTCAGCACAACCAGGAAATGACCGCGAGTGTTTCCTGGTCGTCGGATCAGGGGGATGACGAACTGTTTCACGCGATCCCACTGCGAGGCGCGGGCAAGGATCGCCCCTTGCTTGGGATCTTGCTGGTTGGAAATTCGCGGCGTTCTTATGTCGAACTCAAGCGTCGTATCACGGGATCGGCACTCCTGGTGGGTGGAGGCGGCACTATTCTTGCAATTTTGTTGAGCAGTTGGGCCGCAGCCAGGGTAACGCGTCCGGTCGAGCAACTGGCACGTGCAGCGGAAGACGTTGCCGCGGGGCACTGGGATGCACGAGTGGAAGTCTCCGGCAGCGATGAGGTAGCTCAACTTGGCATTTCCTTCAATCGCATGACGGCCGAGTTGCTGGCTCAGCGAGAACGCCTCGTGCAAACGGAGCGAGTCGCGGCCTGGCGCGAATTAGCGCGACGGTTGGCGCACGAATTGAAGAACCCGCTCTTCCCTCTTCAACTCACAGTTGAGAACTTGATCCGTGCCCGTACACAAATCCCCGACCAGTTCGACGAGGTCTTTCGCGAAAGTTCCTCAACTCTGTTGGCCGAACTTTCGAATCTCAAGACCATCATCAGCCGCTTCAGCGAATTTTCTAAGATGCCGCATCCGCAATTGCAAACTGTGCAAGTGAATGAAATTCTGCGAGGGGTGGTAAAACTTGTCGACGCTCAACTGCACGCGCCGGGACGCGAGCCGATCGCTTGCAGACTAGAGTTGGACGAGAGGCTTCCCGAGATCGCTGCCGATCCCGATTTGCTGCATCGCGCGCTCTCGAATCTTGTGCTCAATGCGATGGACGCGATGCCGAATGCCGGGGCACTCACGCTGCGAACCAGACGCGAGGATGGAAACGTCGTGATTGAAGTTGCCGACACAGGCTCGGGGCTGACCCCCGAGGAGTGCGCGCGCATTTTCACGCCTTATTACACGAGCAAACAACACGGAACCGGACTAGGCTTGGCAATCGTGCAGTCGGTGGTGACCGATCACGGTGGAAGAATCAGCGTACGGAGTGAACCGGGTCGGGGTACGACATTCGTGATCGAGTTGCCGGATAATCGGGGGGCGATGCAGAAAGGCCCTGCTGAGCAATCTACGGGCGGCAATGCTGGTCAGATTCACGGCTGAAATGGCGAGGAGGAAAGTTGCCGCTCAAAGCGCATCTTTTGATTGTCGATGATGAAGCCAATACCCTGGCCTCGTTATCGCGTGCCTTCCGGTTGGCGGGACACGAAGCCACCGTTTGCGACAACGCGGCTAAGGCTTTGGCACTGGCCAAATCTCAGAACTTTGATCTCATTCTCTCGGACGTGGTTATGCCCGGCAAAGACGGCCTGACCCTTCTCGAAGAACTGAAGCAGCAGGGCGTGACCGCTCCTGTGGTCATGATGTCAGGTCAGGCGCACATTGAAATGGCTGTGCGAGCAACGCGTTTGGGGGCTCTCGACTTCCTGGAGAAGCCGATCTCCAGCGACAAACTGATGCTCACCGTTGACAACGCACTTAAGCTGCAACGTCTCGAGAATGAGAATCGGCAACTCCGACAGCGACTCGGGAAACACGAGATCGTTTGGAAAGGGGAAGCGATGCAGCGTGTGATGGCGCAACTGGAACGAGTTGCTGCCAGCGAGTCGCGCGTGTGCATCTTCGGCGAGACTGGCACAGGGAAGGAACTGGTGGCGCGTACCATTCATGAGAAGAGCCCGCGCGCGGCCGGGCCTTTCGTGACCTTGAATTGCGCGGCCGTTCCAGCGGAATTGATCGAATCAGAACTTTTCGGACACGAGAAGGGTTCCTTCACCGGCGCCTCTGGACGACACATCGGCAAGTTCGAGCAAGCGGACCGAGGGACGATTTTTCTAGACGAGATCGGCGACATGCCGCTCAACATGCAGGCAAAATTACTGCGCGTGCTGGAGGAGGGTGAAGTCGAGCGCATCGGCGGAGACAAACCCGTGCCCGTCAACGTTCGCGTGGTGGTGGCAACCCATCGCGATCTGGAAGCACGTGTGCGTGAGGAAAAATTCCGCCCGGACCTCTTTCACCGCATTCATGTTTTTCCATTGATGCTGCCTCCGTTACGCGAACGGCGCGACGACATTCCTGCTCTGGTGGAGCATTTCGCCGCGCAAGTGTGCGCTCAGAACGGATGGAAAGCTGTACCCTTCACCACTGAAGCAATGCAAGCGCTGCAATCTCATTCGTGGCCAGGTAACGTTCGCGAATTACGCAATATGGTCGAGCGGCTAATGCTGCTTGCAACCGAAGGTCAAGTTGATCTGGCAACGGTGCAAATCGCTTTACCTGAGACGTCTGCAGCAGAAACGTCTGGACTGGTCGATATTGGCTCCGGCGCTCTCGCCACCCGTGTACAGTCATTCGAGCGCGACGTGATTCTCGCTGAGCTGAAGCGCAGCCATCAGAACATGAGCCTGGCTGCAAAAACGCTTGGCCTCGAGCGCAGCCACCTCTATAAGAAGGCGGAGCAGCTGGGGATCGATCTGCGGGCCATGCGGCGCCAGCAAGAGTCCCAGGATTGACCCCGGGTCATAGTTAACTTTCGCCGGAAGAAAATATAGCGGTTAATAGTCGGTCGCGCAGGATGATGTGAGCTGCTTTTTCAAATCGGCCGCAAGTATTTTGTGGAACAACTGTTCTCCCGCTTCGCGCCGTACAGAAAGCCTTCCGGCTCCGTACGCCCGCGACTTCAGGCCCCGTTGCACATCTTCGCAGATTCCGAGATCTTCATCCTGCACGCGGTTGCCGACGTTCACCGACTCGTTGTTGTACTCGCGCCGCACTTCGCTCACGTCACTGAAATAGAAATCGAAGATCACCGTGCAGTGATCGGCGTCCACGGGAATGACATAGTTCGTGTCCATGTATCCTTCGTAGCAATTGATCGTCAGGTTCGGGTATTGCCAGAAATACCAGGCGCGATCGCCTTTCCGTGTCGCGCCCGTGGAGGCATCTTCGTCGGAAGCAACCATGGGACTGGATTGAAGACAGTATCGGTCCTCGTTTTCGATGGTGTACTGTTTGTAGTCGAGCACGGAACTCAGGCCTTTGTGCAAGTGTGGCACATGATATCCGCCATCGAGGTAGTTATCGACGTACACCTTCCAGTTGCAATGAATGTCGTACGTTCTGCGATCGAAGTAGTGCAACTTGCTGATGCCGAGAGGCGCAACGCGCTTCACGAGGCCACCAAGAAAGTCCTGCAACGGCACCGCTTGGGGGTCGAGGTTCACGAACACGAAGCACTCCCAAGTTTCTACGCGCACAGGAACCAAACCATTCTGAGTGCGATCGAAGTTGTCCACTCCCTCGAACTCGGGCATTCCTTTCAATGTTCCATCCAGACCGTATTTCCAGCCGTGATAAGGACATTGCAACATCGCTGACTGGCCGCATGGCTGCGTTACCACAGCGGCAGCGTGGTGCCGGCAGACGTTGTAGAACCCGCGCAAAGTACCGTCGTTTCCACGAACAACAACAACTGGCTCTCCCGCTAGCCGAGTGGCAACAAATTCTCCTGGCTTCTGCAACTGATCTGTGCGGGCAACCAGTTGCCAAGTCTTGCTAAAGACGTTGAGCCGCTCCATCTCCGCGATGCGCGAATCAACATACCAAGGAGAAGGAATGGTCGAGGCCTCAGATAGTGGGGCGCGATCGTTGTAACTGGAGAGAATTTGCTCGATTGAAAGTTGCATTTTTTACGCTTTCGCATTCATAACCTGAATTCGCAAATCCATAGTAAGGCCATGCGAACTTACTCCCGATGCCTACCGGCGATGATTTCCGCGTTTCTGCCCTCGCCCGCCAGCTGAGAGGTCTGCCGGTTCACCGACAGCCCGCTGCAGCACGGCCAGAAACTGGTGGATTCGAGCTTCCTTCTTCTCGACGGGCTCCCCTTGCCGGCGAAAGAGGCCAGGATCAAGTTCCGCTGTGAGCAGCGCGTCCTGGAATCTTTCCATCATCCAGTCGACGATCGACACGATCATCTCAATGTCCATGTCGTTGCGCAGTTCGTGGCGCTCCAACCCGAAGCGGACGAAAGCCACCGTGCCATAGGGATCTTCGCTGATGAGGAAACTATTAATCTCGCGCCTCAATACGAGATCGGTCCCGTAGTTCCCGAGAAGAGAGATGCGGTACGGAACCCAATCGTCGTGCAGCAAATGCTCGGTGCGAACCAGCCAGTAGCGCAGAACGTCGAAAAATCCTGCTTGTCGTGTTTCGGGAGGCGCCGCCAGATATTTGGCGAACGATCTTACGGCACGCTTATATACTTCAAAGAACAACCCATCTTTGCTGTTGAAGTGTTGGAAGATCGACCCTTTTGCAATCCCGAGCACATTGGCAATGTCACCAACCCGCGTCGCATGATAACCATGTTCGGCAAAGTGCTCCATGGCAACCTCGATGATGCGGACGCGCTTTGCCTCCGAGCGTGGATGCTGGGGTGTGTGGCTTTGGTAAAGAGGTGGCGCTGCGCGACTGCTCGGAATTCCCGGCATAGAAGATGACTTTGAGTCACGCAAAGCATACAGGTGAAACTCCCTCGAGTTCAATCGGATTTCGTGGCCTTTGCCAAAACCTCGCTTTTAATCTAAACCTTGCATGACCGCAGATCACACCCGCAGAAAATCGAACTAGTTCCCGATGCCGTCTTCTGCACGGCGTAGTTCGCTACGGATCGAAACGCGGCCATTTCACGCACGAAATCCTGAAGCGCGTCCTCGCGCTTCAGGATTTCGTTGGCCGTGGCACTGTGGCCGAAGAATCGCAATCGCGCCGCCGCGCGCGACCCAGCACACTCATCCTGGTATCCTCCGTTGGAAGGCATTTGCGGCCAACTGTCACCAGTTGCGCATTGATTAGCCGCGGCGATTCAACTTCCCTTCGCCTTGTGGTTCCGAAAGATCCTGCACGTTGTGAATGGCCCCGACTCTTGTTGGCCGGCTCACATAAATCGTGCGACGCGAGTGCTGCACAATTGTCGGCTTGGCAAGGTTTGACGGCACCCCGCGCCGTTGCTATGATCGAAATGCGGGGTGGAGCAGTCTGGTAGCTCGTTGGGCTCATAACCCAAAGGTCGGTGGTTCAAATCCACCCCCCGCAACCAAAACTCTCTTTTGGTTTCAATGGGTTGAGCCAATCTCACA
>Ga0209380_10003138_pt1 | contig 10334 bp, 7 predicted proteins | sample HubBroMetageWFT6_FD_188347 | JGI IMG/M metagenome (GOLD analysis project Ga0209380, IMG submission 188347) | Warmed and freeze-thawed soil microbial communities from the Hubbard Brook experimental Forest, New Hampshire - Hubbard Brook CCASE Soil... | ecosystem: Environmental > Terrestrial > Soil...
TCTCATGCCGCTCCGCGGCCTTTTCCACCTGAAAGGTGCTGCGGAACGCGTCGAGCAGCGCCTGGCATTCGGCCTCATAGAGCCGCAAATGCTCCCATAGCTTGCCGATATCCGCTGCTTCAAAGTTGTACACGGAGAGCTGCAATTCCTCCTGCAACCGGATATCGCCGTAGGTGACGACCTGGCCGCTCTTCGGATTGCGCGCCCACACCACGTCGTAGAGCGAATTCACGTCCTGCAGAAAGGCCGCGATGCGCTCGAGGCCATACGTGATCTCGCCTGAGATCGGATCCAGATCCATGCCGCCGCACTGCTGGAAGTAGGTGAACTGTGTGATTTCGAGGCCATCCAGCATCACCTGCCAGCCCACGCCCCACGCGCCGCCCACCGGCCACTCCCAGTTGTCTTCCTCGAACTTGATATCGTGCTCGCGCAGCCGAATGCCAATCGCCTCCAGCGATTCGAGATAAACCTCCTGAATATCCGCCGGCGGCGGCTTCAGAATCACCTGCAGTTGTGTGTGCTTGTAGAGCCGGTTCGGGTTCTCGCCGTAACGGCCGTCCGCCGGGCGCCGCGAGGGCTGCGTGTATGCGATGGCCACCGGATCGGGTCCCAGCACGCGCAAAAAAGTGTCCGGCGACATGGTCCCCGCGCCCACCTCCACGTCATAGGGTTGCGCGAGCACACAGCCGCGCTCCGCCCAAAAGCCCTGCAGCCGGAGCAGTAGTTCCTGAAAGGTCAGCGCGGTCTTGCCCGCGGCCGATGAAGACAGAGCAGTCAAACGATGCCCACCTGAATGTTGAATCAAATGCTCTTTCGATTCTATCGGCAGAGCGCCAACACCGCATCATGGCCGCGATGCAACCACGAGGCCGTTTTCCCGCCTCCATCTTTCCGTGAGCAGGACGGGAAGAGTGCGCATCGGCATCTCGGGCTGGACTTACAAGGGTTGGCGAGGCGTGTTCTACCCCAAAAAGCTGCCCCACCGGCAGGAATTGTCCTTTGCCGCGCAGACCTTTCCCACGGTCGAAATCAACGGGACGTTCTATTCGCTGCAGCGGCCGTCGAGTTATGAGAAATGGGCCGCGGAGACGCCGGAGGACTTTGTCTTCGCGGTCAAGGGCTCGCGCTACATCACCCATATGCGCAGGCTGCGAAACATCCGCACGCCGCTCGCGAACTTCTTTGCATCGGGCCTTTTGAAACTCGACCAGAAACTTGGTCCCTTTCTCTGGCAGTTTCCCCCGAACTTCGCCTTCCAACCCGATCTTTTCGATGAGTTCTTCACTCTGCTGCCGCGCACCACGGATGCAGCGGTCGCACTCGCTTCGGAACACGATCGGCGCCTCAAAGGCCGCGCCTTCCTCGCGCCTCCGGCCAATCGGACCCTTCGTCATGCGATTGAGATTCGCCACCCCAGCTTTGTCTCGCCCGACTTCATTCGCCTCCTGCGCCGCCAGCGGATTGCGCTGGTCTGCGCGGATACGGTGGAATGGCCGCTACTCATGGATGTGACCGCGGACTTCTCCTATGTCCGCCTTCATGGTTCCGAGGTCCTGTATGCCAGCGGCTATGATCCGGCCGCCCTCGACGCGTGGGCCGCGCGCGTGGCCGCCTGGGCCAGTGGAGGACAGCCTGCAGACGGCACCTTTGCTTCGACCGCGGCTCCGCCCAGGCGCGCCCAACGCGATGTCTACGTCTACTTCGACAACGACGCGAAGGTCCGCGCGCCCTTTGACGCGCAGGGTCTCACCGAGCGCGTCAACCGTTTGCTGGAGCAGGGAATTACTCGCCCGCCGCGATCTTCTCCGTATGCCGCGACATCCGCGCCGTCCGCTCGATCTTCTCCCAGTTGAATGGACGCCCTTCGATTGCGCGCTTCAGCGTCCGGAACAGCACAACCGAGAACAACTGCCGATAGCAGAAGCGCTGCAGCCACACGTGCGGCAGGAGCCACACGTCGCCTTTGTTCGCCGGAAGCCGCGGCTCCAGGCTGAATGCCAGCACCGACGTCACGAAGTCGATCACCAGAAAGGCCAGGAAGTAGGTCAGCAGCTTGATGAAGCTGGCCGAACTTGCCGCCTCGGGATGGAAGTGCAGATCGAGCAGATAGTGAATCACCCCGGCGGCGAACATGATGTCGATAAAGGGCGACACCAGCGGCAACAGGATCTGGAAGATCAAAATATTCGGCAGCGCGAAGAAGCCCATCGCCGGATTCGTCCTCGCCCCGGCGCGATGCTTGAACACCGCCTGCAGAATGCCGAAGGACCAGCGAAAGCGCTGCCGCATCAGGCTGCGCGCCGTCGCCGGAGCCTCGGTGAAGGCCAGCGCGTGGTCCTCGTAGATCACTTTGTAGCGCTGTTCCAGCAGGTTCATCGTCAGGTCGGCGTCTTCTGCCACGGTGTTCACCGGATAACAGCCGCCGTGCTTGACCGCGCTCGTCCGCCACGCGCCAATCGCGCCCGGCACCACCGTCACTACGTCGAACAAGTCCATGGCGCGCCGCTCAAAATTTTGGCTGGTGATGTATTCGAGCGCCTGCCACTGCGTCCACAGGTTGATCCGGTTGCCCACCTTGGCGTTGCCCGCCACAGCGCCCACACGCGGATCGGCAAAGTGGCACACCAGTTTCGAGACCGCGTCGCCGGCGATCACCGTATCCGCGTCAATCCCGACGTAAACCTCCTCGTCGACATGATTCAGCGCAAAATTCAGCGCTTCGGCCTTGCCGGCATTGGGCTTCGTCAGCACCATGAGCTTGCCCTGCGCAATTTCCTCGGCGTAAGCCTCGCGCGCCACGTCGAATGTGCGGTCCTTCGATCCATCGTCGATCACGATCACGTGGATATTCTTATAATCCGACTGCAGCACCGACTTGATCGTTCTGACGATCACCAGTTCTTCGTTGTATGCGGGAATCAGCACGGCCACGCGCGGCTCGTAGATGCCCTCCGGAATCTTCCGCTTCCGGAATCGATCGATGAGCGCAAAGATGCCGATCAGGATCAGGCGCACGCTCATCAGCACGTCGCCGATGAAGAAGATGTCCACCACAAAGTGCGCGAAGAAGCCGAAGAAGAAGAACGCGACCCAGTCCACGCGCGCCTGCCACTTCATCTGCGGCGCAATGGGCGGCATCACCTCGGCTACCGTCTTCCCCATCAACTCACTGACGGGCACAATCTCGTAGCCCTTTGCACGCAGCGTGGTAATCAGAAGCGGAAGAGCATCCACGGTTGGCTGGCGATTGCCGCCTCCGTCGTGCAGCAGGATGATGCTGCCGCGCATCCACGGCAGGGTCTTCATATCCTGCAGTTGCTGCAGCACGCTGTCCGTAATTTCCTGCGGCGATTTGCGCGGGTGCTCGTTCCAGTCATCGGTGTCGATCTTGTCGCCGATGATGGTGTAGCCCATCTGCTGGATGCGATAGGCCGGCGCTGCTTCGTCGTTGGTGTCCGGCTCCTGATCGATCGAATATGGCGGCCTGAAATACAGCGGCTGAATTCCTAATTCCGCCGCAAACAGACGCTCCGTCCAGTTCAGCTCTTCCTGGAGCTGAAACGGCGAAATTTCGCTGATGTCCGGATGCGTGAAGGTATGGTTGCCGATCTCATGCCCTTCACGGATGTACCGCTTCAGCAAACCGACGTTTTCCTGCGCCTCTTCGCCGATCACCATAAACGTGCCATGCACGTGGTACTGCTTCAGGATGTCGAGAATCTTCGGCGTCCACACCGTGTCCGGCCCATCGTCGAAGCTCAGCGCGACCTTGTGCGGATCGTAGCCGTGCTGCTCGATCGTGTACGAGCGCGGCAACTGCGTCATATTTTCGTCGGTGATGGTGAAGTCGTCCGCATCCATCTGGATGCTGCGCTCGCCCATCTGCGGCCGCGCTGTAATCCGCAGAATGTCGCCTTCGCCTTCCGTATCCACGTCTTCGCCGGGCGACACGGTCTGCAGCAGATCCGGCGCATTCTTTGCGCTGGGGTGATCCCAAATCTGCCACAGCGACGGATCCTCCTTGCCCAGCACCCACAGAGCAAACGTGCGCAGCCCCATCTGCCGTCCCGCGCGCATCTCGTTCAGCGCGGTCACGCCATCCAGAAACCACACCTGATGCCGCAGGTGCTCGTCTTCGTCGTCGTAGGCAAAGTGCGGATTCAGCTCGTCGCCTTCCAGATGCACGTCCGCTTCGGAATCCGCGGCGCGCTGCCACGCGTCCTGCACTGAGAGATCCGTCACATCCACAACCTGCGTGGAGACCTTCTTGCCCTTTTCCGGCAGCGGCACGGCCCAGTCAAATCCGTAGTTGCCGATAGCGCAGATGATCTTGTCTTTCGGCACAATCTTCAGCACGTGCGCCAAATTGGCTTCGAACCACGGCTCGCTGGCGATCGGGCCGGGATCGCTCGTCTCTTCGTGCTCGTCGTAGTTCATCAGGATGATGCCGTCGCTGTTCTGCGCAACTTCCCGCACAAACGCATCATCCGCGCTGACCTGGACATTGACATAAATGCGCAGATTCTTCGCGTGGAAGTCGTTATGCAACTCCCCGATCCAGTCTGCGTAGAGCTTCAGGTCCTCGTCCGGAACCATCTCGAAGTCGAGGCAAATCCCCCGGTACTCGGGATTTCCATGCAGAAACTTGTCCAGCTGCATGTGCAACCGGTCCCGCGCCGCCGGATCGCGCAGCATCTGACCGATAACCTTCCCGTTCCAGTCGCCGCCGAGCGTGTTGTAGTCGTTCAGCATGGGGAAGACATCGGTGTCTTCCTTCGCCGCTTCTATCGTCGTCCGGACCTTGTTCTCAGGGTCCACGCCGTGCACGCCACTCGCGTCCACCACGTTGTAAAAATGCACCGGGAACATGGGCGTCGCGCCCATCAGGTTGCCGTCCGCCGAGACCACGTGCAGCCAGTCGGGAAACAGCATGTCGATCTGGTGAATGTGCGCCTTCAGCGAGGAGTAGTTGGCTTCGTCGTTCTCGTAGAACGCGGCCCGCAGCCCTTCATCCTGGTTCAGCTCGATATCGGAAGCTCGACGGTGCGTCTTCCTGCGCGGGGTACGCGCCGCTGCTTTCTTCGCCAGTTCCGGCTGCCGTTCCTTGAGCGCCACATAGTTCTTCTTCTGCGTGGGCAGCAGCAGTTCGGGCATCCTCTGCCGGGAAATAACACTGAAAAAGAAGCCCGCCAGAATCAGGCTAAGGGCTACCAGCGACACATCCGTGACACGCCGGATGATCTTCCTGCGTCGCTGCCGGGGATCGAAAAAGACCTGCTTCATCGTAGGGGAAGGTACAAGGTCAATCGTACGATACTGCCGCAGTCTCCCGTCGGGGACGCTCATCTGCGGCAGAAACGGCTAACCGCATCGCAACGGATTGCTTCTTACCTGTTCTAATGTTTCCCGTGACATCGAAACGCTCCAGCAAGGGTTGGATCGTCCTCCTCGCGTTAACCGCCGGAGCCGCGCTGCGTATTTGGTTCATCCGCGCGTATCCCGAAGTCCAGGGCGACACGTTCCTGTACGGCGACATTGCCAAAAACTGGATGCTGCACGGCATCTATGGTCTAAGCCAGTCCGGCGCCATCTATCCCACCCTCATCCGGCTTCCCGGTTACCCGCTCTTTCTCATGGCATGCTTCCACCTCTTTGGCGTGGAGCACTACAACGCTGTGATGTACGCGCAGACGGCGATTGACCTCGTCACCTGTCTGCTGATCGCCGGCTTTGCCCGGCACATCTGGACGAATCGTGCCGGCTGGTGGGCCTTGTGGCTGGCTGCGCTATGCCCCTTCACCGCCAACTACGTCGCAGCTCCCCTCACCGAAGTGCCTGAGCTCTTTTGCGTCGCGCTGGCCTTCTACGCTCTGGCTCGCTTTCTCGAGAAGCCGGGCTGGCTGTGGGCCGGGGCCATGATCATTGCGTGGAGCTACGCCACCCTGCTGCGCCCCGACGGCGCCCTGCTCGGCATCGTCCTGTGTCCTGCCCTTATTGTGTATGGATCGCGCCGCTGGGGCACCGACATCATGATCCGCTGGGCGGTCTCCTGTGCCTGGCTGGCCGTGCTGCCGTTCGCTCTGTGGGCGCTGCGCAACGCGCGTACCTTCCACGTATTTGAGCCGCTGGCCCCGCGCTACGCCGTCGATCCCGGCGAACCCACGAATCCCGGATTTAATCGCTGGACCAAAACTGTCTGCGTCGATCTCACCTGCACGTCGGACGTCTATTGGAACGCCGACTCCGACACCATCGACCTCGGCAAGCTGCCCGCGCGCGCCTTCGATTCGCAGCGGCAATACCAGCAGACCAAAGCGTTGTTGGACGCCTACAACCAGACCACCACCATCACGCCGCAGATCGATGCAGCTTTCGGCGCGCTCGCCTCCGAACGCATCCACGCCCATCCCTGGCGCTATTACGTCGAGCTTCCGGCGGCCCGCCTGGCCGACATGGCGTTCCGACCGCGTACCGACCTGCTTTGGATTGAAATGCGCTGGTGGGAGTTCCAGCACCATGAGAGCGAAACAGTCTTTGCCATAGCCTACGCTGCGCTGAACCTCGCCTGCTTTGCGGCAGCGGTCATTGGGTTCTTCCGCCGGCCGCCGCTGCGCGGCGCCATCCTGACATTCGTTCTGTTTCGCTGCGCGCTGCTGTTTACCCTGGAGGCGTCCGAGCCGCGCTACACGCTCGAGTTCTTCCCGCCGCTGATTGCGCTGGCGGCCATTGCGTGCAGCGGCCGCCGGCCGGTCGCGGAGGAAACCCAACCCACAGAGGAAGCGGGATCCGAAGAACCGGAGCGGGACGCGGTACCCGAACCCCCGCGCCGTGCTGGCTGGGAACTTTCCTGATCTCGATAAATCTGTTTTGCGTTTTCTGAGCCCTGAGCCCTGAGCCCTGAGCCCTGAGCTCTGAGCCCTGCGTTAGACGTCGCCCTCATCGAGCCGCAGCGCTGTCACCCGAATTTGTCCAGCGCAGATTCGCATGGGCTGCGCGATCGAAAAGGCGTGTTCCAGTCCGGGGGCCTGCACCGCGATGCGGGCCACGCGCGAGCAATCCGGGCCTGTTGTCCAGACCACCTCGAAGGCGGCCACCTGGCGCGGCATCAGCGTCAACTGCGCAGTCTCAGCGCCGGTCGACGCCGTCGACGCCTGCGATAATTCCGCGACGACCTGGTCCGACGTGACTTTTTCCACGGAAATACTGCCGATTTTCTGGCCGTCAGCACCCAGCAGCGACACACGAGGATAACCACCCAGAATGCAGGGCGTGGCACCGCGATTCATAAAGGCGAGTTTCACAGAGCGCGTGTTGGCGTTCGCGTTCCCGGCAATCTCGTCGACCGAGAGCACATTCGGGTCGCACGGCCGGGCGTCCTTCGCATCCGTTTCGGTAGCGCGCGGCACCAGTTTCGGCGTTCCTCCCGCCGTGATGTAGGGGGCGTTTGGATTACCGTGCAGGGCCACGTCGTCGGGCGCCGCACCCTGCGACATTACGAGTTTGGCACTGCGAGGACGCGATCCGGCACACCCCAGGGACGTCGCCAGCACCAGGCTGGCAACAACAGCGGGGAATCGACTGCGGGGGGACATGGGGAGCGGTCCTTTCTGGTGATCCGGGCCATTGGATGACCAATCGGCGCCCGGAGTTGCCCTCCGGGACCCGCTCCTCCCCCATTTAGAATCACATTCATGAAACCGCTGCAGGGGAAGGCCGCACTGGTGACCGGGGCGGCCAAACGGATTGGACGAGCGCTCGCCCTGTCGCTGGCCGAGGCCACCGACGAAACGGTGCGCGATAGGCGGCTGGACGCGCACGCCAACGACCGCGACGCCGTATTCGACATCCTCATCGCGCGGAGCATGGCCGCCAGCTTCTGGTCGTGGGCGACAGCCTCGGCGGCTGAATATGGTTGCGGCGTGAGAATTTCGATTTGAGCGCGAGCGCGGACCCGACTGCGATGCATCAGCCAGCGAACTGCGAAGCTTCAGGCAAGAGGCGCCGGCACAAGCCCGTGGCGCAGCATCGTTTCCTTCATTCGTGCCGGGTCCGGCGCGCCGCTGGCGAGCCCGTCGTAGAGGAACTCCTTGCGGGTCTCCTCGCGGCAGGTCTCGAGGCCGCTGAGCGTGAACTCGCCGTGCGAAATCGCCTTTGTCTCACCGGCGATGGCGACCGACTGCACCTCGCCCGCGACCTTCACCGCGTAGGTCTTGGTGCGCTCGTAGGCATAGATCGCCGTCGCCGCGAGCCGCCAGAACGGCTGCAGGCGCTTTTCCTTGTACGTGAGCTCGATGTCGTCCTTGGGCTTGCTGAGCAGCCCCGACATGCGCGCGATCGCGCCGAACGCCTCGATGCGCCTGGCCCAGGCGCGCTGCTCGGCCGCCTCCATCGTCGTCGGATCCGGCAGGACGATGATGCGCTCTTCGGCCATCTCGACGTTCATGCCGGGCATGAAAGGTCGAATTCGCCCGGCGACGCAAGGCGGCGCTCGGGCCGCTACAGGATGAACCGCGACAGATCCGCGTTCGCCGCCAGCGCCTCGACGCGGTCGCGGACATAGGCGCCGTCGATGACCAGGGTCTCGCCCGCGCGGTCGGCGGCCGTGAAGCTGATCTCCTCGACCACCTTCTCGAGCACGGTTGCTAGCCTGCGCGCGCCGATGTTCTCCACCGCGCCGTTCACGGCCACGGCGGCGTCGGCCAGCGCGTCGATCGCATCGGCGGTGAAGGTGAGGGTGACGCCCTCGGTCGCCATCAGCGCCTGGTTCTGGCGGATCAGGTTGGCCTCGGGCTCGGTCAGGATGCGGCGGAAGTCGTCGCGCGTCAGCGCCTTCAGCTCCACGCGAATCGGCAGGCGGCCCTGCAACTCGGGCAACAGGTCCGACGGTTTGGCGACGTGGAAGGCGCCAGAGGCGATGAACAGCACAAAGTCGCTCTTCACCGGTCCGTACTTGGTCGTCACCGTCGTGCCCTCGATCAGCGGCAACAGGTCCCGCTGCACGCCCTCTCTGGAGACGTCCGCCCCGCCGCGCTCGGCGCGCGAGGCCACCTTGTCGAGCTCGTCGATGAAGACGATGCCGCTGGTCTCGGCCAGCTGGAGCGCTTCGGCGGTCAGCGCCTCCTGGTCGATCAGCTTGTCGCTCTCCTCGGCGATCAGCGGCGCGTAGGCGCCGGCGACGGTGGTCTTGTGGGTCTTGGTGCGCTGGCCGAACGCCTTGGACATCATGTCGGAGAGGTTGAGCACCCCCATCGAGGCGCCCGGCTGGCCGGGGATGTCGAAGCCCTGGAACGGCGAGCCGGCGTCGCTGAGCGTGAGCTCGACCTCCTTCTCGTCGAGCTCGCTCGCGCGCAGCTTCTTGCGGAAGCTGTCACGTGTCGCCGGACCGGAGCCCGGGCCGACCAGGGCGTCGAGGATGCGCTCTTCCGCGGCCGCCTCCGCCCGCGCGCGCACCGCGCCGCGGCGCTTGTCGCGCACCATGGTCAGCGCCTGCTCGACCAGGTCGCGCATGATCTGATCGACGTCGCGGCCAACGTAGCCGACCTCGGTGAACTTGGTCGCCTCGACCTTCAGGAACGGCGCCTGGGCGAGGCGCGCGAGCCGGCGCGCGATCTCGGTCTTGCCCACCCCGGTCGGGCCGATCATCAGGATGTTCTTCGGCGTGATCTCCTCGCGCAGGTCCTCTGGCGCATGCTGCCGACGCCAGCGGTTGCGCAGCGCCACGGCCACGGCGCGCTTGGCCTCGACATGGCCGACGATGAAGCGGTCGAGCTCGGAGACGATCTCGCGGGGGGAGAAGTCCGTCATCCTCAGCCGCTCAGGCTTTCCAGGACGAGCTCGGTGTTGGTGTAGACGCAGATCTCGGCCGCGATGGCCATGGCGCGGCGGGCGACCTCCTCGGCCGAGCGGTCGGAGTCCATCAGCGCCCGGGCGGCGGCCAGGGCGTACTGGCCGCCGGAGCCGATGGCGGCCACGCCCTGCTCGGGCTCCAGGACGTCGCCGGCGCCGGTCACCGTGTAGAGGCTCGTCCTGTCGGCCACCAGCAGCATGGCCTCGAGCCGGCGCAGATACCGGTCGGTGCGCCAGTCCTTGGCCAGGTCGACGCAAGCGCGGGACAGCTGCTCCGGATACTGCTCGAGCTTCGCCTCCAGCCGCTCGATGAGGGTGAACGCGTCGGCGGTCGCGCCGGCGAATCCAGCCAGCACCCGGCCGTCCGCCAACGTGCGCACCTTGCGCGCGTTGCCCTTCACGATCGTTGCGCCCTGCGTGACCTGGCCGTCGCCGGCGATCACGGTGGTCCCGCCCTTGCGCACGGCCAGGATCGTCGTGCCATG
>Ga0209380_10003139_pt1 | contig 10334 bp, 3 predicted proteins | sample HubBroMetageWFT6_FD_188347 | JGI IMG/M metagenome (GOLD analysis project Ga0209380, IMG submission 188347) | Warmed and freeze-thawed soil microbial communities from the Hubbard Brook experimental Forest, New Hampshire - Hubbard Brook CCASE Soil... | ecosystem: Environmental > Terrestrial > Soil...
CCACTGCCGTCCAACTCAACGCGACCGTCAACGCAACATTCAGCGAGGCCATGGATCCGACAACTCTGACCTCGGCAACCTTTACGCTTAGTGCGACGCTCGCCGGGACTCCCGTCACAGGAACGGTCAGCTATGCTTCGGCAACCGACATTGCGACGTTCACTCCGACCAGCCTACTGGCGGCGAACACCAAATACACAGCCACAGTGACGACCGGCGCGAAAGACATGTTTGGTAACGCGCTGGCCGCCGGCGCGGTGCCGAATCCCTGGACCTTTACAACCGGTGCAGCAATGGGGTTACAGCCCATCAACCTCGCATCGACCTCTACCTTCGGGTCGTTTGGGGGAACTGGCGGAATCACCAATCAGGGAATTAATACAGAGATTAACAACGGGAACATTGGCACCACCGCGGTTTCTACCACGGTGACGGGTTTCAACGATACCACCTTGCCAGGGAGCCCGGCCCCTTGCAGCTATACCGAAACTCCGCTGAATGTCGGCGTAGTCAACGGTGAGATCTACACCGCGCCGCCGCCTCCCACGGTGATGTGTCCGAATGAAGGAACGGCTGCCACCTTCGCGATCGCGATGCAGGCTGCCGCTGACGCGCTTTCTGCATATAACGCCATGGTTGCGTTACCGCCAGGAGCGAATCCAGGCGTCAATCTCGGGGGGCTAATCCTCGCTCCGGGCGTCTATACAGCACCGGGCGGTTCTTTCTTGTTGACGGGAAGCGATCTCACGCTGGACGCCCAGGGCAACGCGAATGCTGTGTGGGTCTTCCAGATGGCTACATCACTCACAGTAGGTGCGGCGGGAGCCCCGCGCAACGTGATTCTGATCAACGGTGCGCAGGCCCAAAACGTCTTCTGGCAGGTTGGCAGCGCCGCGACGATTAACGGGGCCGGGGGCGGCACCATGGTGGGAACTATCATTGCCATGGCAGGAATTACGTTCTCGACTGCCGGCAACAATGCGCCGCCGTTCACGGTGCTGGATGGAAGGGCGCTTGTGTTGGTCGGACCTGTGACCATGGTCAACACCATTATCAACGTGCCGTAAGGCTTGAGGTTATTCGGGACAAAGACAGCGAGGTGGACAGATTATGCCTTGGATTGAGGCAGGCCCATCACGAAGCACAAGTCAGGAGCCGACGATGAAATTTGCAGCGCGGATGTTTGCCACCATTGCGGTTGCTTTTCTACTGGCGTGCCCGCTCCGGGCAGACGACACCCCAAAGCCAGGAACCACAAAGAAGGCAGTAACCACAACCGATAAGGATGGTGGGGCTGCCGATTCTCGCGTGGCACCACCTGGCACGGCAGGCGAAGCCACAGCGGCTGCTCCCGCGCCAACACCCGCGCCGCACTCCGGGGGAGGAGGCAGCGATACGCCCAAGCTTGAACTCTTCCTGGGTTATTCGAATATATTGGCTACGCCGATGAGCGTGACAAACCGAGTCGCTGATCTGCAGGGCGGCGACATGAACATCGCTTTCAATCCGAACCGGTACCTGGGTCTTGTTGGCGATTTTGCTGGCTACCACGCCAACACGCTCACGTTTGATGGAGCAGGAGGCTCGTTTCGCGATGTCGGCGCTGACGGAAAGGCCTTCACCTACATGGTCGGTCCGCGTCTTTCCTTCCGGCGTCCGCGCTTCACTCTCTTTGGTCAAGCCCTGTTCGGAGACGCGAACGCCCGCAAGGTGACGGTCAATGATTGTACAGGTTCTCCTGTTTGCACCCCCCTCCCCTCCGAGCATTCCTTTGCCATGGCCTTGGGAGTCGGACTAGACCTCAACCTAAGCCGCCATTTCGCCTTCCGCATCATCCAAGCCGAATACTTCCTGACCCAGTTCAGGGACCCCTCTTCAACTGCGGGAACAATCAGCATTCGCAATAACGTGCGCCTTTCGTCGGGAATTGTCTTCCGCTCCGGGGGAAATCCTCCCGTGCCCCCAACCGCGGCGTGCTCCATACAGCCGGGCGAAGTCTTTGCCGGCGAACGCGTTACCGCCACCGCCACTGGGTCTGATTTCACTCCCAGGCGCACCGTCACCTACAACTGGAAGGGCACCGGAGTGAAAGTCACTGGCAGTGGTGCCTCCGCCGAGGTTGACACAACAGAATCGCAACCCGGCGAATACGTGGTCACTGCCAACCTGAGTGATGGTAGAAAAAATGGTTCCGCTTCTTGCAGCGCCAGGTTCACCGTGAAACAGCCTCGCCCGCCTGTAATTTCATGCTCCGCAGATCCTGCGAGCGTGCAGACTGGCGGGTCTTCAACCATCCACGCCGACGCCAGCAGCCCGGATGGACGCAGGCTCATTTACAGCTACTCGGCTAGTTCCGGTGACGTCGCCGGAAACGGCCCCACAGCCACCTTAAATACGCAAGGCGCACAGCCGGGCCGCATCACGGTAACCTGCAACGTCAATGATGACCGTGTACCGGCGCTCACAGCCTCGTCCAATGTCATGGTGGACGTGCAGGCTCCGCCGCCACCACCGCCTCCCCCCACTCCGGCTCCTGAGATCAAGCGGTTGGAGGCCAAACTCGCTCTGCATAGCATTTATTTCCAAACGGCCCGGCCCACCGCTGAGCATCCCGAGGCTGGCCTGCTCGACAGTCAGGCAGAGATCCTGAAAGTCCTCGCCGAGGACTACAAAAACTATCTGAAATACATGCCGGATGCCCACCTGATCCTCAGCGGCCATGCCGACCCCCGCGGCACGCCCGAATACAACAAGAGACTTACCGAGCGCCGCGTGGAACGCACCAAGAGTTTCCTGGTGGAACACGGCGTGCCCGCTGATCACTTTGAGCTGAAAGCGTTTGGCGAAGAGGATCAACTGACTGCCGAACAAATCAAAGAACAGATGGACAACAATCCGGAATTGAGTCGCGAGGAACGTCAAAAAATGATGCGCAATCTGCCGCTCCTGGTTCTCGCCAACAATCGCCGCGTGGACGTCACTCTAAGCACCACCGGACAGCAGTCGGTCCGTCGTTACCCGTTTAACGCCAAGGATTTCTTGGCTCTGATCAGCCCCAAAGGCGTAGAAAAGAAGCCCCCGGTCAAGAAAAAGCCCTAGGGGCCACGCCGTACCGGGGGGCCTTTCATCAGTCTGTTTGGCAGCTAGCGTTAGCTAGCTGCCAGACGGTCATTTCAAACTAAGCAGGCCGACGCTTTTTCTTTGCCGCTGCGCCACTCGGGAGCGGTCTCTCTTTTCCCCGATGCGGGGACTCGAACTGGCGGAGTTTAGTCGCCACCGCCTCTCTAAATCGTCCGTGGGTCAATCTCTATGGCCATTTCTCGGTAAGCGCACCAGGCATTCGCAAGCTGCATTTGCCGCGGCGTCCTGCATTCTGGCTCGAACAACCTCCGGTTTCCCACCACAATCACCGCGCTCATCGCCCGCGAGGTCGCCACATTCAGCCGGTTCAAGCTGTACAAAAACTCCATCCCCCGCGGAGCCTCCTCCGGCGACGACGTCGTCAGCGAATAAATCACCACCGGCGCCTCCTGCCCCTGAAATTTATCTACCGTCCCGATGCGCATTCTCGGCAGCCGTACCAACAAATCCGAAACCTGCGCGTTGTAGGGCGCCACGATCAAAATGTCCTCTTCTTCCTTTAGGCAACGCGGATTTCCGGCGCTGCCGAACCACCTAACTTCGGGCTTCAGCAGTCCCTCAACAATCCGGGACACAACTTCCACTTCCTCCGCCGACGAATTCCTGTTGCCCTGGTGCTCCACGGGAACAAACCACAATCCCGCACCGTTCAGCCACGCGTGCCCCTCCATCACGCGGTTCCGCAAGAAATCTCGCGACACCAACCGGCCCTCGTAAAACATCTCCGAGGTAAATTCGCAAACCTTCGGATGTAACCTCCACGTTTCCGGCAGCAAAAATCCCATATCCGCCGGAATCGTTTTCCGTCCGTTCAGCAAGTGCTCCAGGGCCGATTTCTCGGCTCCATCCGGGTGGCTCCCCTTCAATGGCCGCTCTAGTTGTTGCGGATCTCCGATTAACACAATGCTCTTCGCCGCCTGTGAAACCGCCAGCACATCCGCCAGCGCCATCTGCCCAGCTTCATCGATGAACAACACATCGACGGTTTCGAAAGCCGCTTCCGGAGTCCACAACCACGAAGTTCCGCCCAAAACGTTTGCTTTACCGCTCTCCAGCGCCGCCAGCGCCTCTTCGTTATCCGGCGCAATCGAGATGTCCGCAGTAGGCCCTTCCTCGTCCGTTCGTTGCATGCAGCGCACGCCTTTAGTCTCCATTTCCTTCCCAGCGTCTGCCACTTCTTCCAGCAAATGCCGTATCACCTTGTGACTCAGCGCCGTAACGCCGATTTTCTTTCCCAACTTCACCAAATCACAAATCATCCGCGCGCCGGTAAAAGTCTTCCCAGCGCCCGGAGGCCCTTGAATAGCAAACACTGAATCTTCCAGCGTGGAAGCGATCCGGCACGCCGTGTTCTTTACTTCCTCCCCTGGAAGCGCTTCCAGCGTTCCTCTTCCAGCTAGGCGCGGCGGCCTTCTCAACAGTAAATCTCGGCCCGCACGAAAACGTCCCGCCGCTTCAACTCCATTCATCGCCACGAATTCGCCGATTCTGAAAAGTGCCTCCGCGTGCTCCTTCACTAGGAACGGCCGCTCCCACGCGTACACTGCCGTCGGGTGCAAACCTGCGGTCTTCCTGGTTTTCTTCACGTCGATCGTGCGCCGAGCTGCATCCATCGCCACCACGCATCCAAACTTCTCGGCTTTGTAGTACAAGTCCTTGTTGATGCGCGCTTCGGTCTCCTGCTTTTCGAACGAATACCGATCCGTCGGAATTTTCCGCTCCACCGTGACTCGCTCTACGAACTGCAACCCCGCCAATCCCGCGCGTTCCTCCAGCAAGTCGTGGTCATCGAGGTCGGCGAGGCGGTAACCCTCCCAATAGGTCGCCTTGTTCTCTCGCCGATGCCAATCCAAGAGTTGCGCCAGCAGCCACTTTGCCTGCTCTTGTTCCGTGCGTTCGCTCGAATCCGCCGGTATTCGTTCGACGAGCTTGGCGACCAGCGCCGCCACCCGCTTTTGCCGCTCGTCCAATTCCTCGGATGCTTTCTCGTCACCATCCACGAACCGCGGCACGCTGGCGCCTTCCTCCACCAATTTCCTCCGCTCCTCCTCCAGCCAATCCCTCAGCTTCCCCGTCGAAATGCAATCCTCCCGGTTGTACCCCTCGAGCGTCTCTCGAAACTTCTCCGGAATCTCGTCTTCCATCCGCCCTAGCTCAAGCCTGTGCTCCACATAGCGCATCGCCGCCCGCGACAAATCCAGAGGCGTTTGACGCTCGAATCCGTAGAACGCCTCGATCTTCTTCAACGAATACTCTTCCACGCTGGCCCGCGTGCTCTGCTTGAACGCCAGGTGCAAATCCACCAGCACGCCCGCGCGCAGCATCCGGTCGATCTCCTCTTCGCGCGTGGCATACATGCCCATCAGTCGCTTCAGTGCGCCCGGCTCATAGGCCCCGAAGTGATACATATGCATCTTCGGATTCGCCGCCCGCCGCGACATGATTTCGTCCACCAGCCACTCGAATCCTCTCTTCTCCTCCTCACGATTCAATGCCCACCGTTTCTCATAACTCCATTGGCCCTCCGCCTGCCGAAACGCAAACCCAAATAGATATTGCAACCCCTGCTCTCCCACAAAAGGGTCGCCCTCCAAATCCACGAACAGGTCGTCCACGGAAGGCTCCGGCAACCGGCACAATCCAATTCCCGCCGCCACCGGCAAAGCCTCATGCACAAGTCTCTTCTCCGTGCGCCCTTCTACCTGCACACGCGCCTGCTCCCGCGCCCGTTCGTAACCCGCACGAGCACCGTGCTTCGGCCGCTCTTCGAGCGGAATCGGCAGCACCGCCAGCTTCGCCATCGTCTCTCGGTTCCATTCTTCAAATTGATCCCGCTGCTGCCGCCGGATTCCCGCCACCAGCGACAAGTGATCGTCCGCACGCCGCCGGGTGTCACATTCCTTAAACCACCGGCATATATTGCAGTGCTCGACCGGCTCCGGATAGGTTTCCTGGTCCACTCCTTCGCCAGCCGTCTCCAGCAATCGCTTGCGCACATAGCGGTAATACGCCGCATATTCGGTCACGCGGTATTTCTCACCCGCAAATCCTGTCCCCGGCGGCACCACCCACAAAAACTCCGGCATCGTTCCCTGAATCTTTCCCAGAAGTTCCGAGTACAGCGACAACTGCAGAATCGTCGTCGCCTTGGTTTCTCGCGCCAGCTTCGTATCCGCCACCTCATACGACCACGCCCACTTGGCGCTGGGCTCGTCGACCCGCCGCAGCACATCCGGCCGCCCGAACCATCCGCCGTCTCGGAGTGCGCCTTGTGCGATCACCTCCGCGCCCCGCTCCATGAGGGCCAACGTCTCCGTCAGCAATCGCTTTTCGTCTTTGTAATCGATACCGCCGAGGTTTTCGATGGTCAGACCTTGTTTGCCTAAGTACTCGAGGTAGGCGGCCTCATGTCGCAAGCCAAGTTCTTGAATCACCTTCAGGTCCGGCGCAGCCCAGTCCGGTTCCGTCCGCCTACCCCGCGCCACTTCGAGGTCGAGCGTCGTCAGATGCCGGCACGCCAGATGATTGCTCAAGTCTGACGCGCTGAACCGAACCTGGCTTGTGGAGATCTTCATCGGATCTAAGGAAGCAGGTTTCCTAGAGAGTTTCAAAATAACACACAGTCATACCGGCTTGTCCGCTCGAATCCGCGGGCGAGCGGACGCTCTCCGCACGCGGAGGCGCGGAACGGTGGACTCTCAACGTGTGGACAACACGCGCACCTCCGAGCCCTTGCGGACCAAGAATTCCTTGCATTCCCGCCAGCCCAAGGGCTTGCTGGTTTTTCGGAGGAGCCACCGCACTCGGAACGCAGCACAAATGGCCGCAACTCAATTATTTTCATGCGCTTACTCCACACTTCGCGGTTACGCCGGTTGTGCCTCTCGGACGCAAAAAATCGAATCTAGGGTCTCGCCTGCGGTCGTCGAAACAGTTGTCCATCTGGAACGTCAAACTAGCCAGCGCGGGTGGGTGTGCTCGGGAGGCGACTAAATGGCTGGAACACTTAGACAGGACCTGCGGAGCGGCGTGCGCATGTTGAAGAAAAGCCCGGGCTTCACCTTTGTAGCGATTCTCTCGCTGGCGCTCGGCATCGGTGCCAATACGGCCATCTTCACAATTATCAACGCGGTCTTTTTGCATCCGCTTCCTGTCCAGGACCCGGCGCAGCTCGCCGAGATGTTCACGCGTGACACCAGGACCGTCGACGCCAATACCAACTTCCAGCTCACTCCCACTTCCCTCCCCAACTACGAGGACTATCGCGACCAGAACACCGTCTTCACCGGCCTGGCTGCTGTGACTTTCGTCCTTCCCCTCAACTGGGGTGGCCAATCCGAGCCTCAGCAGCTGCAGGCCTCAATGGTCAGCCCGAATTTCTTCGATGTTCTCGGCGTAAAGGCCTATCGTGGCCGCTTTTTCTACCCAGACGAAGGCAAAAAACTCGGCGCTGACCCCGTCGTCGTTCTGAGCCACGCTCTCTGGGCTCGCCGTTTTGGCTCGGACCCCAGCGTCGTTGGGCAAACCATCTCGCTCAACGCCACCTCCTACACCGTCATCGGTGTCGCTCCTCCCAATTTCAAAGGCATCGTCTCGCTCGCCCCGCCGGATGTCCTCTGGATTCCGCTCAGCATGCGCGACTACGTCCTCACAGGTCAGCTTAAAGATCTTGAGAATCACCGCCGCATGCGCTGGATCTCCATCGTTGGCCGCCTGAAACCCAATGTCAGCGTCGAGCAGGCGCGCGCTTCCCTGAAAACGATCGCCTCAGCTCTCGAGAAGGAGTATCCCCGCGATAACCCCGGCCGCACCTCGGAGCTTTACCCCCTCAATCAATCCGCGCTCGGCATCAACCAGCGTGGCCAATTCTCCCTCGCCGGCGTCGTGCTGATGGGCGTTGTCGGCCTGGTGCTGCTCATCGCCTGCGTGAATCTGGCTAATCTCCTGCTGGCCCAAGCCGCCAAACGTGAAAAAGAGCTCACCCTGCGCGCTGCTCTTGGTGCCGGCCGTTTTCGCCTGGTCCGACAGCTCCTGACGGAAAGCACGCTGCTCTCTCTTGTCGGCGGTCTGGCAGGACTTCTGATTGCTTTCTGGGGCCGCAAGCTTCTCTGGTCTTTCCGGCCGCCGTTCCTGCCCGACGGCTCGATTGACCTTTCCTTCGATTCTCGCGTTCTCTTGTTTACCCTTCTCGTCTCTCTTCTCACCGGTTTGGTCTTCGGCATCATCCCCGCCCTCAAAGCTTCGAGCACCGACCTCAACGAGGTACTGAAAGCCGGCGGGCGTGGCGGAACGATGGGCTGGGCTCATAACCGGATGCGCAGCCTGCTGGTGGTATCGGAGATTGCGCTGGCGTTGGTGGCTCTTATCGGCGCAGGTCTTTTCCTCCGCAGCATGCAAAAAGCCCAGGAAATCAATCCCGGCTTCGAGAGGAAGAACCTCTTCCAGTACAACTTTGACCTCGGCGCTCTGCGTTATGCGCCCGACCACGGCCAGCAATTTTTCCGCGACGCCCGAGAGCGCGCCAAGTCCGTTCCAGGCGTAGTCGATGCTACCGTTTCATCCAATAGCATGATCGGCGGCGGCTTTTTGGGAACCATCTTTCGCGAAGGCGAGCAAGCCGATCCGAACAACCGCGGCACTCTGGTCACCTTTGATGACGTGATGCCCGGCTTTTTCGCAGCCGTCCGCATTCCGACCATCCGTGGCCGCGATTTCACCGACTTCGACCGCGACACTACCGCGCGCGTGGTCATCGTCAACAAAGCCATGGCTGATCTGGTTTGGCCTGGCCAGAATCCCTTGGGCAAACACTTCACCATCGTCGTTGACCCCAACCAATACGAGGTTATCGGGGTCGTTGGCACCACCATCGTCGGAGCCGTGGGAGAAGATCCCCAGCCTGTAGCTTATTTGCCGCTGCGCCAGCAATACTCTCCGTTTGGCGCTCTCACCGTCCGCACTACGGGCAATCCCGAAGCGCTCATGGGCGCGGTCCGCGCCGAGATCAACCAGCTGGACCGCAATCTCGCATTGACCAATGGCCAGACCATTGAGCAGCTGCTCGCGCAGGGCCTCTGGGCCGCACGCATGGGCGCCGCCCTCCTCGGCCTTTTCGGCTTGCTCGCGCTCATCCTGGCATCGATCGGAATTTACGGAGTTTTGTCCTACTCCGTCACGCAGCGCACCAGCGAAATCGGCATCCGCATGGCGCTCGGCGCCCAGTCACAGCAAGTCCTGAAGCTCGTCCTCCGGCAAGGCATGCTCCTCGCCGGAGTCGGGGTTCTCGCGGGCGTCGCGATCGCTCTGCCTATCACGCGTTTCGCCGCGACGCTGCTCTATGGCGTCAGCGTCTGGGACCCCGTCACCTATATCTCCATCACGTCTATTCTGATGGCCGTCGCTCTGCTGGCCTGCTATGTTCCCGCGCGCCGCGCCACGCGCATCGATCCTCTAGTCGCGCTGCGCTTCGAGTAACTAGCACGGCCAAATACGCGAAGCGCCGAGTGGCCATCGTTTGGGGCGCGTCCCGAGGACCGAAATTCTGTGGAAGCTCGGACGCAGAGACACGCAGCTCTCCCACAGGGGAGCCGCGACCGGGCCTGGCGGTTGAACCTAAAGCGCTTAGTTTCTGCGGCTTAGCGAAGGCCTTCGGCAGACCTTTCCCCGGCAGCGGGCGTGCACTGTACTCCTACCAGTAGCGCTCACCAAGGAAGCGAACGAGGGCTCGAGCCATGTCCCCTAAAAAGCTCACCCAGAATCTCCGCCGCCAGACGGCAGCAAAACATTTTTCCGCACATGCGCTCACAGCCGTTCTGCTCTCCGCGCTTGCGCTCGTTGGCTGGACTGCCGATCGCCTCTGGCCGCGGCAGATGCGCGCCGCTCGAGCACCTGGGCATCTCGGCCCGAAGTTTCACGGCCGCCAGATTGCTCTCCCGTTTTCAAACGAAGTGGCTTCGGCGGAAATTGCTAGATTCGACGATCAGTTGGAGGCTTTCCTGCGATATGAATATCTCCGCGGCTCGGACCCGGACGACGCTTCGACAATCTTTTTGACCGCCGGCCGCTCCGGCAAACACGCCTCTTACAAGATTTTTCTTCTGGTCGAAAACGATCAGCTCACCGCCATTCCTCGACTCAATCGAATGGAATCTCACGGCCTCATCACGCACTACGAACTTGTTGCGTGGACCAAC
>Ga0209380_10003141_pt1 | contig 10330 bp, 10 predicted proteins | sample HubBroMetageWFT6_FD_188347 | JGI IMG/M metagenome (GOLD analysis project Ga0209380, IMG submission 188347) | Warmed and freeze-thawed soil microbial communities from the Hubbard Brook experimental Forest, New Hampshire - Hubbard Brook CCASE Soil... | ecosystem: Environmental > Terrestrial >...
CTCTCTTCCCGCCGGTTAAGCTCTAGCCAGCACGCATATTCAAAAACTCATTCGACGAGAAAATATGGAAAAGACTTTCAGCAGTTTGACGCTGGCGTGTGTTCTGGCCACCTCGATGGCCATCTTCGCCGAAGACCAGATGAAGAAGGACGACACTGAAGAAGGATGACAAGAGGAAGCAGGACGAGATGAAAGGCAACTAGCCCGTCGTTCACTGGCCAATCATTCTCGATTCAGCGGTGCGGGCTCTCAGTCCGCGCCAGCGTTGTTTGTTCCGGACCCAGCACCCCGTCCCAGAGCCCCTTAATGCCCGCTAGCGTGCGCGTCTCCCTCATCAGTATCAGCATCCAGGTCGGCATGAAACTCCGATTCCAACGCATTTTGACCCGCGACCTGAGTGTCCAAATATTTTCGCATGCACCGCAGGCACGGAACATATCCTTGCCGCATCGCCTCCTGGGCAGTCAAAGTCCGCTCCCGGTCTTTGTTGTGAATGAACCCACATCCGGCTGCATGGAAAACTTTGGCGTCGTCTGTAACCACGACCTCGAGGTCAGGAGGGATGCCATGTGCCGGCTGCGCGTGTTCAGATTTAAGCGCAGGCGCGACCGTCACAGAATTGGCGAATCTCAATCCGCCGGCGAACAATGCCAGGGCCGCCACAGGAACCAGCCACGCAGACCAGGTCGACCATCGACGGCTGCTCACACGCAAATTCTGCGCCAGCCTTTTTTCCAGACGACCTCCAAAACCCGCCGGCAGCTCCATCATGCGCTCGTCGCCATATATCCGGACCACGTTGCGCGTTCCCTCCAACACCGACGAGCAGCGCTTGCAGGTGAGGAAATGCTCGTCCATCGCCAAACGCAGTCCCGGGTCGAGCTCGCCCTCGAGGTAGTTCGAGATCTCGTGCCACACTCGTTCGCAGTTCACGGTTTCTCTGTTTACCATGGCTTGTTCCCCTTCTCAAAAGGCTGGCGGCTGAACCAGCCGCGCTCCCAGCCTCCCGCCAGCAAATCCCGCAACATCAGCCGCGCCCGCAGCAGCCGTGTCTTGACCGACGCGACGGAAATTCCCAGCGCCTCGGCGGTCTCCTGAATATTCAACTGCTCCATGTCGCGCATGACGAAGACTTCGCGATACTTGCGGTCAAGCGATGCCAACGCATCGGCCAGCTTCTGCCGAACTTCCTTGCGCTCCAGCGCCTCGGAGGGAACCTCGCGCCAGTCGGCAAAGTCTCGCGGCGCGTAATCGCTTTCTTCGTCACGCCGGTCGTCGATGCCTTCCATCACCACCACTCGCTCCCTTCGGCGCCGCATCAGCGCCTCGTTCACTGTGATTTGAATCAGCCACGTGCTGAAACGGGCCTCCGCGCGAAACTGCCGAATATTGGCAAACGCCTTCAGTACCGCTTCTTGAGCCACATCTTCCGCATCGGTCTGGTTCCGCAGAATCGCGAGCGCCGCCGCATAGACCCGCCGTTCATAAGGCCGGACCAACTCGTAAAACAATTCGTTCTGCCCGCGTTGCACCCGCGCGATCAAATCCCGTTCGCGCGTCGTACCAGCCTGATCCGGGTTGTGAAGCACAACATTCGCTTCAGACATCTTTTCTCGGTCCGCTCGTCAGTACTCCGGATCTTTCTTCCAACCCGTCAACATGGAAACAAAATTATCCCAGCCGTGCAGAAGCACCATCACGAGGTGTCCGAAGACGAATCCCAAAATCGCCCACATCACCAGGAAATGCCACAACCGCGCCCAATGAAATCCACCCATCATCCACGCCAGCCAGGAAAACTCGACCGGCTTCCAAACCGCGAGCCCGGTCAGAACCGAGAGCACGCCCAGTCCGATCGCTGCCGTGTAAGCATGTTTTTGCAACGGGTTATAGGCTTCACGCGCGGCCGGCTTCGGCCCGAAAAAGAAATAATGTCTCACCATCGGCCACACACCAGGGATATCTCTGCGCCCAAACAAAACCTGGCGGTAATTTCCGCTGAAGAGTTGATAGACGAGGTAGATCAGCCCGGTCGCGATGTAGATCCACATGAACGTGAGGTGCCATTCGAGCGCCCCGCCCAGCCATCCTCCGATCGCAAACGCCTTCGGCCAGTTCAGTAAGTCTTTCTGCGGAATCTTGGCGCCAAAACTGGGAAAGGCGCGAAAAATCTGCAGACCGCTGCCGACCATGACCAACAGCGAAATCGCATTCAACCAATGGCATAGGCGAACCGGCAACGGATGTTCATACACCGCTCTGGCGACGGTCTCAGTTTCCTTGTCCTTGGTCCGGACGATTTCGATGACAGCTCCACTCATGCGCGAGCCTCCCTGAGTAGCGCCACCGTCCGGGTGGCTGGCCTGGCCGGCGGTTCCGCCGCCCCAGTCCGAGGACAAGATGCCCTCGCGCCAGCCGGCAGGGTGCCGGCGCTACAAAATCTCACAACCCGTAGAACGATGAATATCCCTGGTCTTCCCAGTACCCGACTTTTTCGACAACATTCGTGACTTTTATATCCGTCAGATACTTGGCCTGCTTGTAGCCAATTTTTGTCGGAATGTTCAACCGCAGCGGCGCGCCGTGGGGACGAGTGAGCGGTTGGTCATACATTTCGTAGCAGAGCAAGGTCTGCGGATGCAGCGCGGTGGCCATGTCCAGCGTTTCGTAGTAGTCGTCCGCGCAGGTCAAGGCAAGGTATCGAGCAGACGTGTCGGCGCCGGTCATGCTGAGAAACTCAGACAGCCTCGCGCCGCCGAAGCGGCCAATCACGTCCCACCCTTCGACGCAAATGTGTCGGGTGTTCTGGCGAATCCGCGGCAAAGCCTGTATCTGCGCTAACTTGTAGTCGCCGGGCTTTTTGACCGCGCCGCTTACCGTCAAAGACCAATTTTCAAAAATCACTCCGGGATCGTCGACATCGTATCCGTTAATGGGAAACTTCTCGAACGGTGTCACCTGCGCGTCGGCAAACGTCGGAGCCAGATGGCCGCGGCGGACGAGCCGCTCTGAAGCCCAATCACTGAACCGCAGCCCCTTCTTCAGGAGCGCTGCCTGAAAGCTCGGAATGGCAAAGGCACCCAACGCGAGCACGGGTGCGACTTTGAGCAGTTCCCGGCGCGACACCTGCGCAAACCTGCGCTCATCCATCCTGCCAGGGACTATTTTTGTCTGGACCGTCTTTGCATGCTCTCTCGTGGATTCCTCGATCTTCGGGTTTACCGGATCATCACCGGTCCCTTGGCTGGCCGCCGAATCCATCCGCTGCGCATCCATCGATTTCGGTTCGCTGCCCTTGGGTTCGGCTGCACCCGGTTTCAGATTTTCTGGATCCATAGTCCTCCCCGGCACAACGCACCAATAGGATTCAGCAGATCCCAAAAAGTTACGGCTAAGATAGCACGCTCGCTCAAGGTCGCTCCCCGAAAGGTCCATCCGAATGCAAGTTTCTGGCGCTTTTGCTGGCCTTTGGCTCGTTTCCTAGGCATACTATGCGCAGGGTTTTCCTTAGGAGCGGCCAACGACCGCATGTTTGAGATCAAGAGATTGATTACGAGGACCCATCGCTTTCTGCCAGCCGTTCCTCCGGCTGGCACGCCCGCAGAGCGGAAACAGCGCCGACTGATGGTTACTGCGCTGGCGTTGCTCCTGCTGGCTTTGGCATCGGTTCTCTACGGGGATCGTGAATTCTGGTTTTCCGACCGGGAACAAGCGGGAGATCAAACGCAGCCGGAGTCATCGCCTCACACGGTCACCACATCCGCTCCGCCATCAGCTCTAACCGAGACAGTTTCCACGGGCCACAAAAAGTCACGGTTGGCCAAGGCCGAGACCAAAACTTCGCCTGGCTCAAAGACTCTGGCGGTCGAATCATCGGCTACAGCCAATCCATCCCCGGTGACCGACCCGTCGGGTTCGCCTGCGACAGTTACACGTACCGTGCTTCCAGCGCTCGAAGTCGAAGTAGTTGCCGGAGATGTTCATCGAACCATTCATCCCGGCACGAATTCCGTTCGAGTCGATCTGCAGCCTGGCACGGCTCCGCAACAAGTCGCGCAGCCGGATTCTCCAAACAGGATCAACACTAGCGCAGAGAATGTGACCAGGCCCGCCGCCGAGCGCGTGCAGATGTCCGCCGATACTGCCGAGATCCTCAGTCGTCCCGTAAAGCCGGACTATCCTATGCTGGCGCGCCAAATGAAAGTGCAGGGTTCGGTGATTTTGCAGGCGCAGATCGGGCGCAACGGCCTGATTCAGGATCTCCGCGTGGTAAGCGGTCCGCCGATCCTGGCTAGCGCCGCGCAGGAGGCAGTCAAGCAGTGGCATTTTAAGCCGCACTATCAAGGTGACGAAGCCGTCGAAACCCAAGCCAGGATCACCGTCAACTTCACCATCTCCACGAACTGACCAGTCACCCCAGTCCGTGGATTTGCGGACCAGAACCTTCCTAAGCTGGACGCTCGGCTCGACCCCTCCAACCGCCGAATTTCGTTGATCGTGCGCTATGTTGCAAACCACCACGACGACGACGACGATGCCAAGTCCGCTGCGTAATTCCGCCATGAAAATAAAGGCATCAGAGGACACGAATGTGGAAGTGTGTAAATGAGTGTGAAAGTTTAGGATGTTTTCCCCAGATCATGCAGTCTCTCCTGGTCACGAGAGTATCTTAGCTCTAGCGATACGGCGCACCTCAGAGCTCATCGCTCCCCGCGTTTCTTATCTGCTACTCTGCTGCGCGGCGCCGAAGCAGGCCTTTTCGGGCTTGTCTTTGCGTTCTTCTCCATTCGCAGTTTCCACGCCGTTCGGAGCGCGCCCGTCAGTACATCCTCGCTGGCCGCCGCCAGGCGAATATGCGTATGTCCCATTTTTCCCCAGCCGCCAGAAATCGGCAAGAAAATCTCGGGCGCCTCCTCCACAAATGCCGCCTGCTGCTCGAGCGTGAGCATCAGATTTCCGTAGCCCCCTGCTTGCGAGGCTAGCGAAGCGAATTTCCTGCCTCCTACACGAAAAGCCGGCAGCCCTGCGTGAGAGTACTGTTCCACGCCCTCCAGGCTCAGCGCAATTCTGCGAAAATCTGCTGCGGTCATCCGGCGACTCCCGCGTTATGCATGCGATTTGTTTGGCGTTGCCACAGGTTGAAACAGCGCCACCAGCGAAGGCTTCATCACTTTCCCCATCGCGTTGCGCGGAAGCGCATCCAGCACGAGAAGGCGTGACGGCACTTTGTAAGCCGCCAGCGACCGTTGCGCCCAGGCGCGAAGCGACGGCAGATCGAGCGTATCGCCGTTATTGAGCACCACGGCTGCCGCAACCCGCTCCCCCCACTCTGCGTCGGGCACGCCCACCACCGCACACTCGGCCACTGAGGGATGCTGGCGCAGCACTTCTTCAATTTCCAGCGCGGAGACTTTATGTCCGCCCGTTTTGAGGATGTCAATGCTCGTCCGACCAAGAATGCGATACCCACCGTTCACGGCCAACGCCATATCGCCCGTCCGAAACCAGCCATCGCGGAAGGCGGCGCGAGTGGCTTCGGGCTTGCCCCAGTACTCCACGAACACGCCGCGGCCGCGGGCTTCGATCTCGCCCGACTCTCCTGAAGCAACCGGCTTGCCGTTCTCTCCGACCAGCTGAACCTCGACCCCCGGAAGCGGCTGCCCGACGCTGCCCGGCACGCGCTCGCCCCGTAACGGGTTCGACAGCGCCATGCCAATCTCCGTCATTCCGTAGCGCTCGAGCAAGGTATGGCCGCTGATTTCCTTCCAGCGCTGGAGCGTGCTCGCGGGCAGCGCTGCCGAGCCTGACACCATCAGGCGCAATCTGGAGCAAGCCTGGCTTAGGACTCGACGACGCTCCGGTGACGCTCGCTCCCAGGCCGCGATGAGCTTCACGTATATCGTCGGCACCGCCATGAACAGAGTCAGGCTCTCGCCGGCGATCGAGTCCCACACCGCATTCGCGTCGAACCGCGGCAGCATGCGGCAGGTCGCTCCTGCCCACAGCGCACAGCAAACGACGTTGATGATTCCATGCACGTGATGCAGTGGCAAACACAGCACAATGCGATCATTGGCCGACCACTCCCAAGCCTCCACCAGACTTTTGATTTGCGCCGTGATGTTGGCAAGGGTTGTGACCACGCCCTTGGGCCGGCTCGAGGTGCCGCTCGTGTACAGAATCATGGCCCGCCGGTCGTCGGTTAGCTTCAGAATGGGATTCGGTAATTCTGCGGACCGCCCGGCGTGAAGCTCCTCACAGGACAACACGCGAATGCCACGGGCTGCGGCAATTGGCGACAGGAGAGGCATCGCCAGGGCATCGCATACCAATGTCGATGCCCGAGCATCGCTAACAAAGTATTCCAGTTCTGGGTTGGTGGAATTGAGCGGTAGGGGGACGGCTACGCCACCAGCTCGCCAGATGCCCCAGAGCACCGCAACCCACGCAAATCCCGGCGACACGACAAACACAACGCGCTCTTCCCGAAGGTCATCGCGGCCGGCAAGCAGCGCCGTAGCCATGCGCGACGACGCATGCAGCAAATCGCTGTAGCGGAACGATCCCTGGGAATCGACCACCGCCGTGCGTCCGGCATGCCGATAGGCCTGAGCGATGAGTGGAACACTGTTCGTCACAGGCAGACTTTATGTCGTCTCCGCCGGATTGTCTACCGATTCGGATGGATGCGCAACGTTGCCTAGAAGATCAGCTTCAACCCCAATTGCATCGCACGATTGCTTCCCGAGCCGACCACGGGGTTGCCGCCAGCCTGGTCCGGCGTCGCGCAGCCGCAGCCGAATATACCGGTGGATGAAGGATCGTCAAACGCGCCTGGACCGTATCCGCTGGTTCCGCCATACGGATTGGCGAAGCTGGGATGGTTCAAAATGTTGAAGAACTCGGCCCGGAACTGCGCGGTTAAGCGGTCCCCGAACTTCCAAGCTTTAGTGACCGACATGTCCAAATCGCGGAAACCCGAGTCGCGGAACATGTTGCGGCGCATGGTACCGAAAGTACCCGCCGCGGGAGGCATCATCAGGGAGTTGCCCTTCGCATAGCAGCCGAAAAGCCCCAGGGACGCAGCCATGGGACCGTTCGGCGTTCCGTCGAGGGCCATGGCCTTCGCGGCGCAAGCGGGATTGCTGCTTCCGGCGAAATACGGAATCGGGTTCGGACCAGAAGTAAAGTCGGAGGGACTGCCGAAGAAATCCCAGCGGTCAGTGGCCTCGTTCGTCCCGCTGATGTTGTTGACCGTATCGTTGACGGTCCACGGCTGTGCGCTCTCGAGGGTCACGATGGAATTGATCTGCCAGCCCTCCAGCATCTGGGCGAACGATTTCCTTCCCGGAATCGCATACGTAAGCGAGAGGGTGAGGCGGTGCCGGATGTCGTAGTCGCTGCTGGCGTATTCCTTCTCCGGATGGTTGCTGTCCTGGGGGAGAAACTGATTCTGATTGGTGGAGGAATAATCGAGGGCATGTTCATACGTGTAACCGGCAAGGAACGACACTCCGTGGAAGAGACGCTGAGTAAGCGTGGCTTGCAGGCCGTGGTAGTTCGCGCCGTACTGGTTCGACATCATGTTGATGAAACCCAGGTAGGGGAACTGGGGGAAATTCGTCAAGGCACCCGTCCCCAGTTGCCCCTGATTGACGTCGCGGATGCCGATCAAATTGTTACTGTGGTTGCCAACGTAAGCCAGGTCCAGAGCGAGGTCTTTCGTGAAGGTGTGCTGGATGCCCAGGGTCCAGGTACTGATGTAAGGAGTACGGAAACCGCGGTCAATCCCCAGGACATTGCAGGGTGGGGGATCATTAAACGTGGGGTCGCCATCACCGCACTGGATGGGGGCGACCGGGAAGACGGGATTTCCGCCCACCGAGGATCCGTTCCAGTTGAGCCCGGTCGGCCCTGCGCCCGGGATCTTGAGGGAACTAACAGCAATTGTGCCGGTGCCCGGCGTGGTGACACCGCCCACCACAATCGGGGCGCCGGTGGGGATCGTGGCTAAGCCGATCGTCGTGGCGTTTTGAACATTCTCTTGTACCAGCAGGGTCTCCAGAGAGATCGTGTCGTAGGCGATCCCGCCTCCCGCCCTGAGCACCGTCGTTCCCTTACCCGTGATGTCCCAGGCCAGACCCAACCGGGGTGCGAAATCCCTGCGGTCCGGATTGTAGGGAGAACGAATCTGCTTGCCGACTTGCTCGAGCCCGGCTTTGGGATCGAAATTGCCGAGCAGGTTGTGATCCTCACGGATGGGCGTGGTGTACTCGTAGCGCAGGCCGAGATTGAGGGTCAAGTTCGGAGTTACACGCCAGTCATCCTGGAAAAAGCCTGCGTACAACCACTGCGTCTCGTGCCGCTGGGGATTTCCATAACTGATCTTGCCGAAGGTTGGGGTGCCGGCCAGAAAATCTTCAAATGGGGTCGATGTGCCCGTGGCCGTCGAGAAAGCGGCGCCGCCGTTGAAGAAAATCTGTCCCTTACTCCCTCGATAAGAGCCTTCATTCACGCTGCCGTGACGTATCTCGCCGCCGAATTTCAAGGCGTGCTTGCCATGCAGATAGGAAACGTAATCGCTGCCCTCGAAAACACTGTCCGGGCCCTGAAATTTGGGCCAGTTCACTCCGCCACCTAAGGAGTTGAAAGGGGCAACGTTGATTTGTGGCATTCCATAACGCACCGGGTCGGTCACGCCCGTGTTGATGCCGTATTGGGTCGCGGGAACGTTGTGGTCCACCGCGAGGTTAGCCTTGTTGTCGTAGAGGTAACCAAAGCGGGCTTCATTGACCCAGCTCCAATTCGGAGTCCAGGTCCAGTTACCCCCGGCTGTAATCGGCTTCTGGCTTTGAGTGGACAACCATTGCGGTTGGAGGAAGGCCTGATCCTGCGCAGTTTCAGAGTCGCGTCCCCAGAAGACCATGCCATTCAAGGTGTGGCGTTCGTTGATATGGTAATCGATCTTCCCCAGCACGCTGTCTGAGCTATTCACGTTGGGGTACCCAATCGTCACGCTGGATGAGTTCCCTGCATTCGCTGGATACAAACTCAACAAGTGCAGGCTAAGCGGGCTCAAGGTCGTGATCCCATTTGCCGCCAGGTCAGCAGTAGCGTCTGGAACGCTGATGCCGGGGTCCCCGACCGAGGCCGTGGTTGGAACCGACACCACAAAGGAATTGCCCACGGTGTAGCGTTGCGCTTCGTAGCCCACAAAATAGAAGAGTTTGTCCTTGATAATTGCGCCGCCCCCGGTAGCGCCGAACTGCTTGAAGTCGAGCGGGGTCTTCGGCTGGGGCGCCGGATTGAAGTAGTTCCGGGCGTCAAAGCTGTCGCTGCGGCCAAACGCGTAAGCCGTGCCGTGAATATCGTTGGTGCCCGACTTCAACCCCACGGTAATAATCGCGCCCGGCTTCCATCCGTACTCCGCTTTCGCGTTGATCTGGGTATTGAACTCCTGGATGGCGTCGATCGGAATCACCGTCACCGCATCTCCCACCAGGCCCGGGGCATTGATGACGCTCAGGGCGGAGAAGGGTTCGTCGTCGGTCATACCGTCCACAATGTAGGCATTGGATTCCGGGCGAACGCCGTTTGCGCTCTGGTCCCATCCCCCACCGCCCGGGTAGATCATGACGCCGGGGCGCAGGGTAAGAAGCTTCTGGTAATCCCGGCCATTCAAGGGCAGGTCATTGATGGTCTGGTTGTTGATGGTGCCACCAAGCGTGGCGCTGGTGCTGTCCACCAGTGGAATCTCGTCCATCACCACGACCACTTCGGAAACGCTACCGGTAGGGAGAACCAGGTCGATACGGACGTCATTACCCACCTCCAACGGAATGTTCGGGCGCTCGATCGACTTGAATCCCTTGGCTTCGACGCGGACCTTGTACATGCCGGGAAGGAGGTTGGGAGCGAAATACTGTCCGGCGTCATCCGAGACCAAGTTCCGCGAGATCCCTCGTTCGAGATCGGTGACGGTGACGGCAGCGCCCACGATGGCGCTTCCGGTTTGATCAGTAACCGCACCTAAGATCCGGCCTGCGTTGCCTTGGGCGAACATGGCGAGAGAAAGCAAACCGACACTGACGCTCGCACCCAGCATGCGAACCATGCTGCCGGTGTAAACCGATGCGGTGCGCCCCCTGGCGGAGAGTTTCATGTTGCCCCCTTAGGACACCCGAGAACTAGCAGCGAGACCTGAACATGTTCACAAATCACCTCGAGTTGAACTCGATTCGAGGAGCGATGTCAAGTATTTTCGTCTTGATGGCCGGCCGGCTAAACCAGGGGGCAGGGCTTCGGCAGCATTGCAAGGAAGAAGTATCTC
>Ga0209380_10003142_pt1 | contig 10329 bp, 10 predicted proteins | sample HubBroMetageWFT6_FD_188347 | JGI IMG/M metagenome (GOLD analysis project Ga0209380, IMG submission 188347) | Warmed and freeze-thawed soil microbial communities from the Hubbard Brook experimental Forest, New Hampshire - Hubbard Brook CCASE Soil... | ecosystem: Environmental > Terrestrial >...
GGATTAGGTGCTCCAGCCGCTTTCCGTACTTGCTCACTTCTGCGCCGCCGCGTGCGCGAAATGCCGCGGAACCACAAGAATGCCACGAGAAGAAACGGTAAAAGGTACAGCAAAAGGTCCCATCGGCCGAAACCCGGAGGAGTCACTTCCACCTGGGTTGTTGCCTCGCCGCCGCCCTGCGAACTCTGCACTACAAGGCGCACGCGCCACAATTCCTGCCGGTCGAACTCGGCCTGAGCGTTGTATTGCAGCGGGCCATGCGATTTCACGCGCTCGGTGGCATACAGCACTTCGGGGAGCCGGCCGGTTAGCGGCTGCACTCCTATTTCGATCTTCAAGTCGTTCGGAACCGTGCCGCCCGGCGCCGGTTCCACAAATACGTAGAAGGCTCCAGTGCCCACGTCAGGGTGTGTCCAGAGAGCAACGATACAAGGCCCTACTTTCTTATTCTCAATAATAGGAAACGGCGGGCCGTTGTGTGCGCTTGCCGTCACAGGCAACAACAGCGAGAGCACCAACAGAAGCCCAACCCAAATGTTTCCCGCGTCTCTAGGGCGACCCAGCATGTCATTAAAACGCCAGTTATCCGCTCATCTTATCCACTCATCAGCGTGGCGCGCATTTCCATCGGCTGAAACATCAACCACATCGACGCGCACCAGAGAACCAGGCAAACCGCCGCCCACGGCAGGAACGCCCGCAACGGCCTGTCCGGAGAATCGTTTTCCGCCAATCCGTACGTCACCACCAGGGAACCTGCAAACCCGAGCAGCAGGAATCCGATCTCAATCACCTGCACAACGTTGGCTGGCAGGCCCGTCAGGGTCCATCGGGGTTCTCCCAGCAAGGGCCGGCCCAGGCTCGCGATCGCATTCTGAGTAACGGGAATCAGCGTGTAGAGTCCGGTCAGGAAATGAAAGCAGTAATGAGCCAGCCACATCCCGAAGCCTAGAGGAACCAGGCCATATGCATATCTCACGGCCAGGGGCAACAGGGCGCGCGTGCCTGCGTTTGCGTCTCCAACCCATGCCCGAGTCAAATACGCGGCCACCCCCAGCAGCAGGACCGGCTCCACGATCAGGAAGAACGCGAAGATCACGCCGAGCACTGGAGCTTCATGACTCACATGCAGCATTTGTCCCAGCCAACGTTCCACCGCATAAACGGGGCTGACCATGCCAAAAGCATTCAGCAGCGCGCCCAGAGTAAATACGATGGCCAGCGCTGCGATATCCTTGCGGCGTGAAAAATATCCAACCCCTGAGCGAAGCGGATCCACCATCAACTCGCTCGCCGGAAGCCTGCTCAAGATGCCGATGTTGTCGTGGGGGCAGGCATGGACGCAGTCCAAGCAGAAAGTGCAATCCATATTGCCGACTTTGCTGGGTTGAAACAGGGCCAGTTCGCAGCCGCGGATGGTCACGAGGTCGGAGACCGGCTCACGCCGGCCGCGAATGCAGTCCTTGGTATGGCAGCGCGTACAGACGTCCTGTTCGCGGACCTTCACCTCGAACGGCGAAAGTGTGGAAGCCACAAAGTTGAATTGTCCAATGGGGCAGACGAACTTGCAGAACGAAGCGTGCTTGAAAAATCCGTCGACCACGAGCACCGAAAGAAAGTAGCCAACAATCAGCCACGCCGTCCACCACGGCGAAGACCACAGATCGAACAGTTCGTAAGTAAAAAGAATCAGGACAAAGAGACCAACCGAAAGCCACTTATTACGCAAGGCTCGAGGCCAGTTGAACCGAGGCTGAAAGATCCTGCGCGCCCATTGACGCACTAGCATAAAGGGACATGCAAGACAGAAAAAATTCCCCGCGCACAGCAGTACGAGCACCAGCAGGCCACGAAAGTGAAGCCAGCTCAGGGTGGTCGCGAGATTCTTGGGCGCCAGGGAGGGCCCGAACAATCCGTGAAGGATCATGACCAAGCTGAGCACGAGCAGAGGAGCCTGCAGCACCGGACGGGCATAACGCCAGCGGAATAAATGTCCCAAGCCAGGGACGCGCATCAGATCAAAGGGAAGCGAATCTGAAGTTTCCGGGGACGGGATGGAGGATGGATTCAACAAGCTTGCCTAGTTGGGTCGGACGCCTCTCACGTCGAACTGCCGTTCCAACTTCTTCCCGTCGGGCAACGTGACATGGAGGAGGATAACCCAGTCACCCGCCATCTGAAACTCGACGTGCGCCTCGTAGCGGCCCAGGTCCATTTCTTTCGCCTCCGCGAACCTGGGGCTCATGCCCGCATGCGACATGTCCGCCTCAATCGTAACCTGCGCGCCGGTAATCGGTCTGGCGGCGGAATCGGCCAACCTTAGAGTGAGCGTAGCCGGGCCGACCCGCGCTGGTTCAGGAGAAAGTTCGTGCTCAATTGCGACAAACGTTGTGGAATCGACCGCCCGGGAACAGCCAGCTACGAGCAAAGTTGCCACGCAAACTATCCCTGCGAGCCATCTTGCCCGCTCCTGATTTAAGGAGCTGTTCGACACTACTTGGTCAGGCAGCTTTCGCGGAATCGTCGCGACCCCACTCGCACGTGCAAGCCATGTTGCCTTGCTCACCCACCGGAGGAAAGATGTGGTAGTACATGGCGACCACCATCGGGATGAACACGATCGAGTTGTAAAAAAGATGGAGCTCCACCCGCGGGAAGATTAGTTGCAACACGCTGCAGGGAACCGGCTTACCCCAGAAATTGTGATGCGTCGTGGCCTGCCAGATCAGCAGAAAATGCTCGATGTGATGCCAGAACTGGATCCAGAACGCCACCATCCACCAGGTGTGCGAGCGGCCGGTAAAGCCTTTGCGAAATATCCATAGGCCGATCAGCATGACCAGGGCGTAGCCGTAGTGCAGAGTTTCTGACTTGATCAGCCAGGGATACCACAAACCCAGCAGGCCATTGGCCTGGGGGCGGGGCCAATGCATCACATAAATCTGGTAAGCCTGGACGAGATGCTCGGCCCAATGCGCCAGTACCACGAGCATGAAGACCTGCAGCCCGCGTTCATGCCATGTAGTGTTGAGCTTCTCGTAGAAGCCTGCGTTCGTCCCCGGCGCAGCGTGATGAATGCTGGGAACCGCAGGATTTGAAACCGCCATTACCGCCCTCCCCCAACCCCCCAGAGTTATTTCATTGGGACCACGATCACACCTGACCCATCTTGGGTCAATAATGGAATTATATTAGGGCAGGAGCCCAGTCCAAACCGGCTTCAGAAGTGAAAGTTCGTCTCCAGAAAAATAAGCTGCCCGTTCGCGTTGTCCGGATAAATTGCCGAAATCACGCCCTTGCCCCAGGCATGGCCGTAATAAAGGGTGGTGCTCAAAGAGCTCGTAACCTGGTAATCGGCGCTGAGGTCCCAGACATTGGCCAGACCCCGGTTACCGTTGTTGGGTCGGCCCGTGTAGCCGAAGGTGGTGGGCTGAAACGCGCCGCCACCGGAATACCAGAGATCATGTGAGTTCGCCAGCCGCAGCGTGTGCACCTCGCTGCGAAGAGACAGTTTCGAGACCGGCCGTAGATTCAGGCTGGCGTATAAGTCCTCGTTATTCATCATGTTGTAAAAAGGGAAGCGTGCGTACTGACGCGGCGTGGTCAGAACCTGGAAGAACGTGCCGTGACGCGAGTCATTGGGGTTCCCGTCGCCGCTTCCGTACGAATAGCCCATGCTAACCCAGGGTTTTAGGACTTTGACAGGCGCTTGCCATCCAGCCTCGGTCACGAACGAGCTGGCATGTTGCGCAAGGCTGCCCCATGAACCGGTCTGCAAGGCACCCCAAAGCAGAAAATCAAACTTGCCGGCATCGGCAGTGTTGAAAACATGAACGTAATTGGCGCCCCACGTCGCAATCTCGATTTTGTCCAGGTCGGTGGCACGAACCGCCGCGGGACGGTTATCGGTTTTGAGGACCGTTGTGCGGTGATCGATATAGCCCAGGGCGAACACCCGCAGCTCGCCCGCGCTTTGTCCGCTTGTGACCGAGCGTGTGTAAGCGCCATAGTAGGTGTCCACATCGAGTTCGTCCATTCCCTTCACTTGATACACTCCCTGCGTGGGCCGGGCACCGAAGAAGGTGAAGTTGTTCTGCCCGGAGTTCGCGGTGAGTTGGACGCCGTCGTAGGTGCGCTGCACGGCTGCAAAGGCAAAATTTGAAATCAGGCGGCTCGAAATCCGCGTCTGAATCACGGTCGCCAGCAGCGGATCCTTAGGCGTGACTTCAAGTCCATCAAAATATTCGAAGCGGCCCAGCTTTACACCCGCCGGCCCGAGGTTCTTGAAGTCCACAAAGGCCTGTTTCACAAATCCGTTGGCGACGTTGGTGTGATTATTGTTCGCCGCAAAGTAGCTTCCACCCAGGCCGAGTTGGCCCTGCGGAGCCGCCACCACAGAGTCGTCTGGCAGGCCCAGAATAGAAGGCTGTTCACCTTCGAGGAACCAGTCAAAGTGCTCCCCGGTTTGCCCAACGCCCACGCGCAGCAAAGAATCCCACAGGCCGTAATCGCTGTTTCCGCTGGCGCCCTCGAACCAGTTCCAGCCCTCCGCGCGAGTACGCCAATTGACCGAAATCTCGAGCGGACCAAGCGTGTGCTTAGGCGGCGTGGCCGAAGCGCTTTGCGCAGGCGCGGCCGTTGCCTGTTGCGGTGCGGGCGTCGACGACGAATCTGTCAAGGGTGGGGCTGATTGTGCGGCTGAGTCGGGATTTCCGGTTGCAGAAAGAACTTGTTGAGCATAGACGGAGCCGGCAAAAAAGAGGAGCATCCCCAGGCTCAGGCAGCGTACAACGCGCAATTTCATGGCATCCCCAGTCTGAAACGTTTCCGCACTTCCGAAGGAGCTGTTTCGGCCACGCAAACAGGTATGCCAAAAGCTACCCATTGCACGCCCGCCAGGACGAAACGCGTTTTGTGAATCTCGTCGCTGTTTCAAGGTGCGATCGCTAACGCCCGTCGGTTCCGGATTGTCGCGGGAATTCAGACGGTGGGTCAATAACGGATTCGTATTAGAGAATGTTGCTGGTGATGGAGGATCTCAAGCCCAAGATGCCGGGGAGGATTAGAAGCAAATATCATGACACCGTGAGCCGATGAGGTGTTCCGCAGAGCCTGGTGGAACCGAATATAGCTTCTTCGCTATCTCACAATTCGTGATCAACAGCCGGCGGGATTGGAATCCGCGGCTAGCTCGCGACTGTCGGGCCAAGGTCTCAAACGTGGTTTTTCTTCACCGATGGACGACGGGGACTACGCGGGCTCGACGGCGATGGATTTTGAGCGTTTGCTTTCGCGGACCTGTGCCGTCGTGAATTCGCGTCCACAAACGCTGCAGCGCCAACCAGGAGAGGAAATTCCCGCAAACCCTGTTGCCGGCTGAGTATCGACACGCCGGGCTCGTACCAACTCGCTCGTACATTCCGGACATTGTCGTTGAATCATAGGTTTTATGCGCCAGCGAGCTCTCTCGGCGATCTCCCGGAATCAATGTTTGCGAATCGTCACCCGCGAATCAATATCCGGAAATCAATATTCGCAAATCAATGGGCCTTCGTTTGGACGGAAACAGTCTCTTCGGTTGTGAGCCGGGACGGGTCGCAGTAGCCATATCCTTTCAGACAAGCCACGTAGTTGCGTTTGTGTTCGGCGTCGGCCAGCACCTTGGCCTCCGAGGGACTAAGTTTCGAGTAGTCACAGGTTTCCTGCCCGTCTTTGCAGGCGGAGAGGTTGCGCTGGTGTTCCAAAAGGGCGGTTTGTTTCGCTTCGGAGGGAGCAAGCATGGAGTGATCGCAGTCATCCCAGCCATTCGCGCAGTTTTGCGCATTGCGCTGGTGCCGTGCGGTGGTCGCTTCCTTCGTTTCCGAAAGAGTCAGGTGAGCATGATCACAGAGCCCGGTGCCGTTCTTGCAGTCGGATGCGTTGAGTTCCTGCCTGGAACCGTCCACGGTCACGGCTTCCGCTGTAGTTAGCTTCGAGCGGTCACATGCTCCCGATCCGTCCTTGCAGTCGGCGAGGTTACGCCGGCGAGCCGCGGCGGAAGAATCTCGCGCTTCGGCCGGTGTGAGTTTGGAGGGCTCGCAGGACTGCATACCCTCGTCGCAGTCGGCTACATTACGCTTGTGGTCGGCTACCGCCAACGCCACAGCTTCGGGGTCGGAGAGTTTTGAATGGTCGCAGGAATCGTAGCCATTTCTGCAGTTCGCAACGTTCCGCCCGTGGCTGGCGAGAGCCACTTCCGTCGACTGCGCCGCGCTCAGCTTCGATTGATCGCAATTCGCGCGGCCAGCCTTGCAGGCCTCCAGATTTTGTCCGCCCGCGTTTTGCGCAAGATCGGAAGACTGCGTGAATGCCAGAAGAGGCCAGAGACAAAGACAGAAACAGGCTACCGGGGCCCAAAGACACTTCCGCAGTCTCACGTTCATGGCGTCCGCCTTCTGGAAGATTCGTCCCCTCGGTGTCGAGGGGGGGTGTAAACGTCTTTGTGACGCGACCGGAACTGGTCTGTGGTTCCGGTCACGTCACAAAGCCTTATTGCTTACTGCGTTCCAATGCAAATGATTGCTTGCTCTATTATCTCGCTTCCGCGACGTGGGCCTGGTGGCCGGCTTCAGATACAGCCTGCACAAACGCCACTCCGCTGTCGGGAGTTGTCACACGACCCGAAAGAATTTCGCGGAACATCATGTGATGGCCGTAAATAGCGCGGGTTGAGTCGTTGTCCTGCTCGATCACCGCACCCTCTAGGGTGAGGCCGGCGAATACGCCCTTCGAGCGGGAGTAGGTCAACACTTCCGTGTTGAGCAATATGTCAGTTCCGACTGAAGTGTGGCGGCCGACGGGGCCTGCTGCCACGGATCCTTCACCGGTGAGTTCGAACTTGGCCGAAAGCAGATGCTGCAGACCACGATCGTTCATGACGAGCATGACCAGGTCCACGCCTTCAACGCCGATCTGCAATCCCCAGCTGCCACCACCGACGGAAACGAATGCGGGAGCGCTCCAGCCTTCCGGCGTGCGGCAGGAAGCCACTCCTCGGCCGTGTTTGCCGCCAATGATGAAGCCGCCTTTAAGCAAATTTGGCACTACGACGATGCATCTCGCGCCGTTCAACACATCCTCGGGGATGCCTTTGTCGGGCGCCACCATAATCGACTGCAGAACGTCCACGGACCTTTGCATGCGGTCGACCGTGTCTTCCCGGTCCGATCCGGCGAAGGCGTACGTGCCGACCATGCCCATCATGCTCATCAACAGCAGCGAAATTATCTTCTTCATGAAATTGTTCCTTTCGGATTGTAGAACTAAGAGGAGAGAGCTTCAGATGGCTGACTTAGTTCAGGGAACCTGAAAGAGACAGCAGAAGTGCCGGCCTCTGCAATGATGATCGCCCAGCGCTTTGACAATAGCTGATCTGAATTGCTCACTTGGCTTTCGCAATCGCGGCAGATGAACCGATTCTCATCGTGCAGGCCGAAGGTTTTTTCGGCAGGTGAGCAATCCTGCTCAGAATTCCTCGCCGTGAAATGTCAGGATTCCATGTCGGGGGTGGGATTCGCGAGACGCGTGCTCATTCCGTTTCCTGCCCTGTGATGAAACTGGCCCAGGCTTCTGGGAGAAAGACAAGAAGGTGCGTTGATGGAACCCTATCTTGCTCCGCTCCGCAATCGGGTTCGCAGATGGCTCGCCTGCTTGCCGGAATGGCTCGAGAAGTTGGTCGCGACCCTTAGACCGCAGGAAACTCGAGCACAGAGGATGTGCCCATTCTGCGGGTTGATCACGCCACGAGCCAAAAGATTCTGCCTAGAGTGCGGAAAGGCGCTGCGAGGCATTCCGGCTGGGCGGAAGGATGCACCACAAGGTTGAACGTAGAACGTTGCACCTGGCACGTTGAATATAGAAGGTTGAACTGAGGAGACTGAAATGCTCTGGACGATTGTTGCTGTGCTTCTGATTCTGTGGCTTTTGGGCTTTAGCTTGCACGTGGCCGGCGGTCTGATTCACATACTCCTGGTCGTTGCCTTGGTGGTGGTGGTCATTAATCTGTTGAGCGGCCGCAGCGCGGTCTGACGTTGTTCGAAAGATGGCGAAACTGCGGTTCGCCAGAGGCGCTCAATCGTGCAGAACTATGTTGAGCAGCGAACTGTGGACCTGCAGCGCGCCATCGGTGCCGCCGGCGTAGTGGATAAAGCCCAGCTTCCGGAACCGGTTCATGAAAAAGCTGACCCGCGAGCGCGTGGTTCCAACCACCTCGGCCAGGGTTTCCTGACTGATTTTGGGCACCACGGCTTCAGGGATCCCCTCCTTGCCGAAGTGAGCGAGCAATCGAAGAACGCGGGCCAGCCGTTTCTCGCTGGAGTTGAACAATTGGTCGACCAGATCCTCTTCGTAACGGATATTGCGCGCCAGTAAATAAGCCACGAACATCTCAGAAAGCGCGGGTTCGCGGCGAAGAGCTTCGATCATCGCGTTCTTCTCGACCCGAAGAATCTCGCAATCCGTCATCGCCGCTGCGGAGCCCATCCGCAAGAGCTGACCTGCCAGCGCACCCTCTCCAAAGAAGTTTCGTTCGCTCACAATCCCGATCGTGGCTTCCTGGCCAACCTTCGATACCACGGTGAGCCGAACTATGGCCTTTATGGCCTTTTTGGACGCAGTCGACAGCGTCCGCGACGTCTGCTTGCGCAAATATCGTTTGCTTCTTCGGCATTGCCAATATCTTCCCGCCAATTCCCATGGTCGCGAGGAAGGTTTTGGGCTCGAATCGGCTGCGCCTTCTTGCTGCCACCTTGGTGCTCATTCCGAAATTAAGTATACCCCGCGGATGGGCCCATTCGAGTGAATCGCGAACGCCGGAATGGTCACGTACTAATTCTTAACTCCGACAAATTTCAGGGAAAGTGGTCACTTTTGGGCATTCTATTTTTGTCGTGCGGCCCAATATAGGTGGTGCGAAGAAGGCAAATTCATTCTCACCGCCGGTGAAAGAAACTATGCCAAGCAAAGTTCAAGTGGGCTCGATTCTGATGAAAGAATGGCCCGGAAAGCCTCAACTTCTTGGGCTGGAAAGTGAACCCTGTTCCGGGGAGTGGAGTCTGCTTAAGATTATGGACGGCTTCACCGTCGATCGCAAGATTCATGCTGCGGGATGGAATTTCTTTTTCATGGCCCCAGAATTCAAGGCATCGTTCTTTGGGAAAATCGGAGCCGAGAAAATTCAAAAGGCGCTGGCGCGCATTCTGGGCAAAGTGAAGCAGCACAACTTCAATGGGCTCGAAGTTACGGGGATCGTTGCCCGGCGCTTTCTGGGAGTGCCGTACGTGACCGTTTCCGCGCACTCGCGCCACATGCAGCAGAGTTGCTTCCTGGATGGCGCCGCGGTGCGGCATACTTCCCAGCACAACGCGGAATGGGCCCGAGGCTGACTGCCGCTTCGGTTGCGGCTTGCCTGTCGGGCCGGGGCCTTTTTCCATCAGATCTGGTCGAGCCCACGCTGACCTGATGTTCTCCGGCCGCTCACTTTTTCCTCGAATGCCGGCCGCCGTTCTCGATGCGGGTTCGTTCGGGGCAGGCCAGTGCTCAGCTCACATTTCTCGCCCGGTTTTGCGCCGCAGGTAGGGCAACGAAGTGCCAACGGTTTCTTCAGTTCGGCCTTCATGCCTACACGCTGCACCGTCTTGCGCCAAAATTCTGGTCAATTGTGACCAGTACGCAATCCATTCTTGTTGAATACTGACAAGAGGCTAACCTCTAATCCGTCTCCGGTGTTCGTCGTGTCGCCCTCCTTAGCAAGGGCATCTTAAGAGAGAACTGTTCTCACCAGAAATAGGGAAAATGGCGCTACCCATCACTGTGTTTCCAAATCCGACCCTGGAAGTCTTCAGTCCTCGCCGGCTCGGCCGAGAGACGACTTCAGCCACACGCACGCGCTGGCAATCGAAACCATCGCTGCCCAGCCGGATCGCGGTGATCGGCAACCACCTTCCGCGGCATTGTGGAATTGCCACGTTCACCACTGATCTGTGCAGCGCGATTGCAGACGAGTACGGAACCGCCCGGCTGTTGGCGCTGCCGGTCAACGACACCGAAGAAGGGTACGACTATCCCGCGCGGGTGCGATGGTCACTGGCCCAGGACGATGAGAAGTCGTACGAGGATGCGGCCGAATTTCTGAACTTCAGCAATGTCGACATGGTTAGCCTGCAGCACGAGTATGGAATCTTCGGTGGCCCCGCCGGAAGCCATATTTTGCATCTGCTGCGAGGCTTGAAAATGCCTCTGGTGACCACGCTGCACACGGTTCTGCGCGAGCCCGATCGCAACCAGTTAAGG
>Ga0209380_10003143_pt1 | contig 10329 bp, 7 predicted proteins | sample HubBroMetageWFT6_FD_188347 | JGI IMG/M metagenome (GOLD analysis project Ga0209380, IMG submission 188347) | Warmed and freeze-thawed soil microbial communities from the Hubbard Brook experimental Forest, New Hampshire - Hubbard Brook CCASE Soil... | ecosystem: Environmental > Terrestrial > Soil...
GGTTCCCGGTCCACTGGAGCTTTAGTTGATCGAAATCCACCGTCGCGCTAAAGATGCCCTTTTTTGACGTCCAAGCCCGGCGACCGAAAGCAAAATAAGACCTCTCCCCTTGAACAGATGACTCAGACGGAGTCGTAGCCCCTCACTTCCCTGGGTGAACGCGGAATATTTCGCCGGCTGATTTGTCACTCTCTGCCCCGCGCTAAAATCACATCCGCAGCCCGACAAGGTGCGCATCGACAGCGCCACTATCGTCTTCACCGCGCATGGAATCGCCTTTTCCAGTCCACGTATTCCCGTCCTGTTCAATTGATTCAGATTCCTTCTTGTGCTTCGCCTACTCCACCTGACAAACCATGACCTGCGAGTTCTGGTAAGGGCACGGCAAACCGGCGACGCCGGGTGACTGCAGCACGACCCAGTCCACTTCGAACTCTGCCTTCAGGCGCAGGAAGTCCGGCCGCTGAAAGCTGCGCCAGCTGCTTTGCGCTTCGACTTCGCGCAGCCAGCGCGGCGCCAGGCTTGGCACTCGCGCTGCCATGCCGGCGTCCTTGATCTCGTCGGCCAAAACGCTGCGCTCCGCGAGGGCGCGAAAACCATGGTAGTCCTCGCCGGGCAATTCCATGTAGCGGGGATCGAGCGCAAACCGGCTATCCCCGGGGGTGTGGCGGCTGATCCAGCGGAATGCTTCTACCCAGTTATTGCGCGGCGTTTCGTAGCGCGACAGCGGCGGCGGCAATTCCAGATGCGCGGTTGCCGGATACATTTGGCGTTGCGCATAAAACATTCCTGCGCTGAGCGGCACAAACAGCAGCAGCCAGCGCAGAGCGTGACGCTTGAGTGCGTACTGGCCGAGCAATCCTCCCGCGAGCAAAACAAACAATAGATAGACGAGATGCAGGAAGCGCATTGGCTCCAGCGGGCGCAGACGCTCTAAATTCGGGGGCAGCAACATCAGCAACGCGACTACTAATTGAAATACGCCGAAGTAGACAAGGCGTTCGGACACGCGCGCCAGAGTCTCCCGCTCGACGTTCGCTCGTTGCTTACGCAGCGCCAGTGCGCGGAACCACCACAGAAGCGCCAGGGGAGCAATCACGCCCAACCACTCGTACCAATGCCAGCGCAGCACAAAATAGAAGGGACGCGTAGCCGCCGCTCGCCGCCAGGCATCGGAGGCGGGCTCGAAAACCCATCCCAAGGGCAACAGCAGCGCCGCCGCTACCGCGGGCCGCCGCTGCTTCGTCTCGTTCCGATGTTTTGGCTTCCATAGCAGAAACAGGCAATAAGATGCGCCGAATGCGGCCATGATGGCGTGCACGAAGAATGCCCCCGTCAACAAGGCGAATGCCAGCAGCAATTTCGCATCCAGCACCGCTACAATCGCGGCCAAAATCAGCGCCGTCGCCAGCGCCCGCGGATGCAGGTATTGATCGGTCAAACTCAGGCCTGTGCCCGAGACGGGGAGGGTCAGCAGAACGGCAACCAGCGCCACCGCTGCCAACTGCGCGTGCGTTTCCGCAAAACAGCGGCGGCTGATGCGCCAGCATTGCCACAGAATTAGAAAGGTCACGCCCCACTGCCAAAACAGGATTCCCCATTCGAGAGGGACGCGGGTCCAACGCAGCGAAGAGGCGACCAGTTTGTCGAATATGGTCGCCTGAAATTGCACGCGGAAAAAGTCAGCGTCGTGAGGAAACAAAGATGGATTGAGATTGTGTTTGATGGCCGCGAGATAGAAGGCGTCATCCTCGAGTCCCGGGTGATATCCCTGCACGAGGATGGCGAATGTTGCCAGTAACGCGAGCAGCGCCAGGCGGCCCATGGCCGGATGCCGGGGTTCAGGGCGGGATGCAGGTTCGCTCGGCAATGCTAGCCGCCGGACCGGTCACTTGTAGTAGTTCCGCCGCTAATCGTGCCGTCGGGGATTGCGGGATGGTAATAGCGAGCATCGACGCCAGGTTCAAGGCAACGGCCCTTGCGATTGAAAATCCGGAAATATCCCAAGCCGATTTTCTGCAAGCGAAACTGCACCGAGGTTAGCAGCACGCCGAGGCCATACTGCACGCTCCGCCGGAAATTTATCGACGAAGCTTCGGGGAAATATTTCGTTGGGCAGGAAACCTCACCCATGCGGAAGCCGAACATCACGCACTGCGCGAGCATCTGATTGTCGAAAACAAAATCGTCGGAATTCTCAAGCAGCGGCAACTCTTTGAGCACGGTGCGGCTGAAGGCGCGGTATCCAGTGTGATACTCGGACAACTTGGCACCAAGGAGAGTATTTTCAAAGAGCGTAAGGAAGCGGTTGGCAATGTACTTCCACAGCGGCATACCGCCGTGGCGGGCCTGCCCACCCAAGATTCGTGAGCCTAGGACGACGTCGTAGACGTCGTAGGCAATCATGCTGGCCATGGCGGTTACCAGCAGCGGCGTGTATTGATAATCGGGATGAACCATGATGACCACGTCGGCGCCCGCCGCCAGCGCTTCGCGGTAGCAGGTCTGCTGATTGCGGCCATAGCCGTAGTTGCGGTCGTGGACGAATAGCTGGAGGCCGAGGCGTTCGGCCACTTCGACGGTGCGATCGGAACTGTGGTCGTCGACGAGAATACGAATATCGACCAGGTCGGGCAATTCCCGGACGGTTGCTTCGAGCGTCTTCTCCGCGTTATACGCGGGCAATACGACGGCAATGCGCCGGCCGTTGATCATGCGGTGTGTGTCCTCAGATGGTCTCCCGACGGTTCTGCCGAAATAATAAATGGAAACGCAGTCTTTCGCAGGAATAAGCTTCGGCGTGGAGCGGACTGCCTGGTCTGCGAATGTGTGCGGTGGATGCTACTCGGCGCGAGGAGCAGTCCCGCCGCGCCAGCGTGAAAACAGCAAGGGCAACGGCCGCGGGCGGGGGCGCCCGCTCCACCCGACCGAGAGGGCGCTTGAACAATTGATCAAGTCTGGGCGAAACTAAGACATGCCCCCTCGCACTCTATTTGAAAAAGTTTGGGATGCGCACGTGGTTACTGCTCCAAAAGGGCAGTCGGCGCTGCTGTATATCGATTTGCATCTGGTGCACGAGGTGACTTCGCCGCAGGCGTTTGATGGATTGCGCGCGGCGGGAAGAGCGGTGCGCCAGCCTCTGCGAACAGTGGCGACGGTCGACCATAACATTCCGACTACTCCGCGGGGTTTGCCCATCACAGATCCGATTGCGGCTAAGCAGATCGAAGCTCTGCAGAAGAATTGCCGCGAGTTTGGCGTTCCCCTGTTTGATATGGATTCGGCCGAGCAGGGCATCGTGCACATCATCGGCCCGGAACTGGGTATCACGCTGCCGGGGATGACGATCGTCTGCGGTGATAGCCATACTTCGACGCATGGCGCGTTTGGTTCGCTGGCGTTTGGCATTGGCACGTCGGAAGTGGAGCACGTGCTGGCCACACAATGTCTGCCGCAGACAAAACCGAAGACGATGCAGATCCACGTCAGCGGAAAGCTGGCCGGGGGCGTAACCGCGAAAGATCTGGCGCTTGGAATCATTGGCCGTATCGGGACGGATGGCGCCACTGGGCACGTGATCGAATACGCCGGCGATGTGGTGCGCGGATTGTCGATGGAAGGCCGGATGACGCTCTGCAACATGAGCATTGAGGCGGGAGCGCGCGCGGGGATGATCGCACCGGACGACACGACGTTCGTGTATTCGCGCGGGCGACGCTTCGCACCCAAAGGAAGGGACTGGGAAGACGCAGTTGCATATTGGCGCACGCTGGCTAGCGATCCGGGAGCGAAATTTGATCGCGTGATTGAGATTGACGCGGCTTCGCTCGCGCCATTCGTGACTTGGGGAACGAATCCGGGGATGGTGGTTGCGGTGACGGCGCGCGTTCCGGAGTTGACGAGCTTTGCGCTTGACGCCGATCGGCGCGCGGCGGAACAGGCGCTCGCTTATATGGGGCTCAATCCCGGAACGCCGGTGGAAGAGATCGCGGTGGATCGCGTGTTTATAGGGTCGTGTACGAATTCGCGCATTGAGGACTTGCGCGCGGCGGCGCGCGTGGCCAAGGGGCAGCATGTGAATCCGAAGGTGCGAGCGATGGTGGTGCCGGGATCGCAGGCGATCAAGCGCGCGGCGGAAGAGGAAGGATTGCACCGCATTTTTCTGGATGCGGGATTTGAATGGCGCGAGTCGGGATGCTCGATGTGTCTGGGGATGAATCCAGACTTTCTGCAACCGGGAGAACGCTGCGCTTCGACCAGCAACCGGAATTTCGAGGGGCGGCAGGGGCGCGGCGGACGCACGCATTTGGTCAGTCCGATGATGGCGGCGGCGGCGGCGATTGCCGGGCATTTTACGGACATTCGGAATTGGCGATTCAACTAGGGAAAGCTTGGGCTAGAAAACATGCAACCATTTCGCAAGCATACTGGCGTCGTTGTCCCGCTCGACAAAGTCAATGTCGACACCGATCAGATTATTCCGAAGCAATTTCTGAAGCGCATTGAGCGCACTGGATTCGGAGAATTTCTGTTTTACGACTGGCGCTTTTCCGGAGACAGAAAAAAGATTGCCGATTTCGTGCTGCACGCCCCGCGCTACGCCAAGGCCTCGATCCTGGTCGCAGGGAAAAATTTTGGGTGTGGATCATCGCGGGAACATGCGGTATGGGCGTTGGCCGATTACGGGTTCCGAGTGGTTATCGCCTCGTCGTTTGCGGATATCTTCTCGAACAACAGCCTTAAGAATGGCTTCCTGACGGTGCGTCTCAGCGATGAAGAGGTAGCGGGGATCACGCGCCGCGCGAAGGAAATCGACAACTACGAACTCACCGTCGATCTCGAAGCCTTGCACGTCAGCGACGGGCGCGGATTCGCGGCGCCGTTCGAGATGGACGAATTCTCGCGTCACTGCCTGCTGAATGGACTGGACGATATCGGCCTGACGCTGCAACACCACGCGAGCATCGCGGCGTACGAAGCGAAACATCCAGTGCACGCGGAGATGACGGGCATTCTGACGCGGTGACCCGTAGCCTAGATTGAAGGGCGATTGCCCCTCACCGGCCGGCCGCTGGCAACTCCCGCTGACCGATTGCCCGCACACTGTCCCGCCGGCCGTACAACTGCTTGAAGAATTTATCGTGTACGTCGCATTAGCTGACAACTTCCGGACGGATCGGCGCGTGAGAGATGCCGCCAGTTTCCGTATAGGTGATCGGAAACGTGGGAGTTAGGCCGGCGGTGAGGTCTATCTGGCCGCTAATGTCGATACTCGGATCGCCATTAACAACCGCGTTCGGATACGGGGCAATTCGCTGGTGTTATCGTGAATTGACCGCTCACAGACCCGCTTTCCTTGCCGCTAAGAGTGCCACTGATATCGCCGGTGACCGATATGGTTCCGCCCTTTGGAGCCATCGCATGGGTCGTTCATTAAGGAGATCGGGCAATGACAGCTATACCCCATCCCGGTCTGGGTGCATCCACCCGACACGATGGTGTCCGAGGGTCAAGGTAAAGCCTAAACAGGTAAAGCCTGAACCGTAAAGACTGAGCCACCTCTGACGCAAACTGCTTCCAGGTTGTACACTTTGTGGGTTTCACCGTCGGTGCGGCGTTCGGTATACCTCATGCTGAAACGGAGTGCGTTCGTGAAGAAAGTCTTCTTTGTTTTCATCGTCAACCTGGCCGTGCTTTCCGCAGCGAACGCTCAGACCGCGCCGCCGAAACACCTCACGATCGAACAAATCTTTGCGGAAGGCGGCGTCACGGGGCGCGCTCCGGAGACGATCAAGTGGAGCCCGGACGGCACGAAGGTTTCTTTCGTGCAGCGCGATGATACGGGCGAGCACGGCGAACTCTGGTATGTCGACGCGGCGACGGGCGAGAGAAAAGTTCTGGTGAGCGAGGTCAAGCTGTCGCAACTTGCGCCGCCTACGAGCAGGATTCACGACGAGCGTGAAAAGGAGCGTGTAACGCGGTATCACGTCGCTGCGTACAACTGGGCGCCCGATTCCAAACATTTGCTTTTCGATTCGCAGGGGCAGCTCTGGTACTACAGTCTGGACACGGGAACCGCCGTGCCGCTCACTTCGTCTCCCGACCCGAGCGAAGACCCGAAGTTTTCGCCGGACGGAAAACGGCTTGCCTACGTGCGCAAGCACAATTTATATGTCCACCCGGTTTCGGGCGAGGAAGGCGAACGGCCGCTCAACCGCGACGAGAAGGACAAAAACTACAACGACAACTTTCTGAATGGCGAAGTCGATTGGGTTTATGCCGAAGAGTTAGCGGTGCGCAGCAACTATTTCTGGTCGCCGGACGGAAAAGAAATTATTTTCCTGCAAATGGATGAGACCCGTGTGCCGACTTATCCGATCACCGACTGGCTGCCAACGCATCCGCACGAAGATCAGGAAAAATATCCGCAGCCGGGCGATCCGAATCCGAGCGTGCGCCTGGGACTGGCGAACGGCAATGGCGGAAAGGTGAGATGGATCAAGCTCAGCGATGACGATGACATTTATGTGCCGCGTTTTGGCTGGCTTCGCGAAGGGTGGGCATGGGCGGAGGTTCTGAATCGCAAGCAGGATGTGCTGGACCTTTATTTTATTGAGGCAAAGTCAGGCAAGTCGCGCAAGGTGCTGACGGAGTCGGCGCCCGGCGCCTGGGTGAATGTGAATGATGACTTTCGCGTATTGAAATCTGGCGACCGCTTTCTGTGGACGAGCTGGCGCGACGGCTATACCCATATTTATCTCTACAGTTTCACTCCCGGAGATCCGCTGGCGGCGGATGCCAAACTCGAACGCCAGCTTGAAAGCGGCGACTACGAGGTGATCGCGATCAGTGGCGTGGATGAGGCGTCGGGCGACCAGCCGGGCACAGTTTTTTTTATCGCGAATAAAGGCGATCCGCGGCAGGAGAAGGTTTTTTCGGTGAAGCTCGACGGCTCGGGGATGCAAGTCGTATCGACGGAGGACGGAAACAATTCCGCCACTTTTTCGGATGACGGCAAGCATTTCGTGGAGACACATTCGGCGACGTTGACGCCGCCCCGTATTTCGCTGTGCGCGATTGGCGGTCCCTGCCGGAAGGTATGGGAAGCACGCAGCATCGCCGAGTACGATCCGATTGCGCCTCAGTTTCTGGAATTTAAAGCGGAGGACGGCACGACGTTGTATGGGTATTTGATTCTGCCTCGCGATGTGGATGCGAGCCAGAAGATTCCGTTGGTCGTGCACATTTACGGCGGTCCGGCTGGACAGACGGTGCAGAATTCGTGGGGGGGAACGAATGGTCTGTTCCATCAGATCCTGGCGAAGGAAGGGTATGCGATTTTCTCGACTGATAATCGTGGGACTCCGAATCGCGGCAAGAGGTTTTCCACTGCGATCCGCCTGCAAGCCGGGGGCGTCGAACTGAAAGACCAGCTCACAGCGCTCGACCAGTTGTATGCACAATTTCCGCAACTTGATCGGGCGCGCACCGGCATTTGGGGATGGTCGGGCGGCGGCTCGATGACGCTATACGCGTTGACGCACTCTGACCGCTTCAAGGCGGGGATCTCGGTGGCTCCGGTGACGGATTGGCGCGACTACGATTCGATTTACACCGAGCGCTACATGGGCCTACCGAAGGACAATGCGCGTGGCTACGATGATTCGATTGTGAACGCGGCGAGTAGTTTGCAGGGGTCGCTGCTGCTGGTGCATGGGACGAGCGACGACAATGTGCATTTTCAAAACACGATCCAGATGACCGACGCCTTGATCAAGGCCGGCAAACAGTTTCGGCTGATGGTTTATCCGAATAAGACGCATGGGATTTCGGGCATGGGAACGCGGACGCAGTTGTTTCACATGATGGACGATTTTTGGCAGGAGGAGTTGCAATAGCTGATAGCTCTCAGCGATCAGCCGTCAGTTTTCAGATTTTGGCGAACGTGAGATTTTGCTGGTAGCTCACAACTGACGGCTGAAAAGCCGCTCTTATGCACCGCACAACTCTTGGCGAATTTGAGCTTACCGTCGTTTCGGACGGGACTTATTTTAGTGATGGCGGAGCTTTCTTTGGCGTTGTGCCGAAGACCATGTGGTCTAAGAAGATGACGCCCGACGAACTGAACCGGCTCGACGCTGGGCTGAATTCGCTGCTGGTGCGCACGGGCGATAAGAACATTCTGGTTGAGACTGGCATCGGCAACAAACTTCCGGAGAAGCTGGTGCAGATATACAAACAACCGGCCAAGCTGCTCGAGAACCTGCACGCTGCTGGAGTTGCGCCGGAAGACATCGACATTGTCATCAATACGCATCTGCATTTTGACCACTGCGGATGGAACACGGTGCGGCGCGGCGATCAGGTGGTCGCGACCTTTCGGAACGCGACGTATTACGTGCAGCGGCAGGAGTGGGAGCATGGATGCCTGCAACTGGAGCGCGACGCGATCAGCTATATGAGTCCGAATTACGATCCGCTGATTGAGAGTGGGCAGATGGTGCTGCTGGATGGCGATGCGGAGATTGTTCCTGGGATTTCGGTCAAGATTTTCCCCGGGCATACGGCGAATATGCAGGCGGTGATTGTCGAGAGCGGCGGCCGCAGCAACGGAAAAAAAACAGCCTGCTACATCTCCGATCTGATTCCAACGGCCGCTCATCTCGATCTTACGTGGGTGATGGCGTTTGATCTGTTTCCGCTGGCGACGATTGAGAGCCGGAAGAAGTATTACTCGCGGGCGATTCCGGAGAAGTGGCTGACGGTGTTCACGCATGATGATCGGACACCTTGGGGATATGTGGAACGCGGGGAGCGGGGAAAGTTGGGAGTGAAGACGCTAGGTTAGCGCTGGCGCTTCGCGGGCGGGGGCGCCCGCGCCACACAATCTCGTTTCGAAGAACTCTTCTACGCGTCCTAATATTTGTGTTCCGTCTCTTGCTTCGTAGATCGCCTTCCTAAGCGCTGCGCCTCCCGGGACTCCGTGGGTGAACCACGAGGCGAACTGTTTCATCTTCCCTTCGGCTCCGGGCATTTCTTCTTCGAGCAGCATTTGGAAGTAGGTGCGAATCATCTGGTAGCGGTCGGCCTCGGTGGGCTCGTCGTAGAGTTTGCCGCTCGCCGGAATCGCGGAGCTGCTGACATACTGCTCGATCTGGCGAAAGATCCACGGATTTGCGGGAGCCATGCGGCCGATCATTACGGCGTCGCAGCCGGTTTGCGCTACCACCGCGCAGGCATCTTCGGGCGAGCGGATGTCGCCGTTGCCGATCACTGGAATTCTTACTGCCTGCTTGACGGAGGCGATCCATTCCCAGCGCGCGTTTCCGCTGTAGCCCTGCTCGCGGGTGCGGGCATGGAGGGCGACTGCTCCGAGGCCGCAGTTTTCCGCCATGCGGGCCAGTTCGACGCAGACAATTTCGTCGTCACTCCATCCGGCACGGAATTTTACAGTGAAAGGAATCTTGACGGCGGCGCGCACTGATTCGAAAATTTGGCGGATCAGCGGGAGATCGCGCAGCAGGCCGGAGCCGCCGTTGCACTTCACTACCTTCTTTGCAGGGCAGCCAAGGTTGAGGTCAACGAGGTCGAACCCGAGATCTTCTACCAGGCGCGCGGCGTCGGCGAGCACGGTTGGACTGCTACCGAAGAGCTGGGCGGAGACGGGATGCTCGTCTTCATAGAAATGGAGGTAGCGTCCGCGAACGCGCTGATCGCGGAGGACGCCGTCGGCGGAGGTGAATTCGGTCATGATCAGGCCGCATCCGCCGAGATTCTTGATGAAGCGGCGGAAGACGGTGTCGGTGACTCCGGCCATGGGGGCAAGCACGGTGGCGGGAGCGATGCGGACGTTGCCGATGGTGAAGGAAGTGGGGAAAACGCGCGGGGCGGCTTGGCCCGCATCGCGGGCTGGAGCGTCGCTTGGCGAATTGTCCCAGAACTTCTGCACGATTTGATTTTACGCTTCGACGGCGAGCGAGCTTAGCAATTGCACGAAACTGACAGGAGCCGAGCTTCGCTCGGCTGGACAGACGAGGGCGCCTGCCCCTACGTGACGATCGCGTCGCGTATGTGGCGTCATTCCTGCCCTGCCAAAAGCAAAGCCTCCCGCGGCGGGGAGGCTTTCTAGAATGCTCGTCTCTGGGCGAAGCTTACTTCTTCGCAGTTTCGGCTTTGGCGGCTTCGGGCGCGGGGGCGGCGGCGGTTTCGGCCGGCCGATGATGGGCGGCGGCATGCGCGGCCGGACCATGACGGCGCCGCGCCGCACCACCGGCAGGACGGTCGGCACGCATTCCAGCGGCGACCGGACAGGCACACACTATACCGGCA
>Ga0209380_10003144_pt1 | contig 10328 bp, 9 predicted proteins | sample HubBroMetageWFT6_FD_188347 | JGI IMG/M metagenome (GOLD analysis project Ga0209380, IMG submission 188347) | Warmed and freeze-thawed soil microbial communities from the Hubbard Brook experimental Forest, New Hampshire - Hubbard Brook CCASE Soil... | ecosystem: Environmental > Terrestrial > Soil...
GGCGGCCGGCTTTAAGTTAACCTCATGCGCCGCCAAGGCAAATACCGATTGCCTTGAATGCCGGCGTCGGCTCGGCTTAAAGCATATCCGGTTGCAGCGCGGCGAGCGGGTGGGAGAGCTGTGGCGTGAGGATTTGCGGCGCGAAAGCTGCCTTGGCGCTTGGCGTTTTGCTGTGTGCCGGCGATGTGGCGGTGGCGCAATTGGCCTTGGTCCCGCAGGCTAAGCAGGCCCGGACCGAGCGCGGTCCGCCGGCCCCGGTGGCGCTACCGCAGGAATTTGCCCCGCCGCAGGAAGCCTATGCGGCATTCCCGGAAGAGCCCGCCGCCGCGGCCGAGCCGGCAGCGCCTTCGGCCTGCCAGACGCGCCTCGCCAAAATCGCGGTGTTCCAGCCGCTGCCGACGCTGGTCGGGCCGGGCGAATGCGGCGCCGTCGATGCGGTGCATCTGGACGCGGTGATCCTGCCCGACCAGAGCAAGGTGGCGGTCACGCCGGCGGGGATTTTGCGCTGTCCGATGGCGGAAGAGCTGGCGCACTGGGTGCGCGAGGACGTGGCGCCGACGGCAACAAAGCTCGGCTCGCCGCTGCGCGTGCTCGACAATTTCGATTCTTATGAGTGCCGCGGCCGCAACCGGGTGCGCGGCGCCACCTTGAGCGAGCACGGCCGCGCCGATGCCATCGACGTGCGCCTGTTCAAGCTCGCCGACGGCCGCTCGCTGACATTGACCGATGTGAATGTCGACAAAACCTGGCGCGAGACCATCAAGTCGAGCGTCTGCGCGCGGTTCTCCACCGTGCTCGGCCCCGGCTCCGACGGCAATCACGAGGAGCACATCCATCTCGATCTCGCCGAGCGGCACAACAATTACAAAATCTGCGAATGGGACGTTCGCGAGCCGCCGCCCTCGTCGCCGGCGGTCGCGCAGGCGGAAGACGCCGCGCCGCCGGCCGAGACCGCGGCAACAGAGGGCGACGACGACACCGCGCCGATCCCGCTCGACATGGTGCCGCTGCCGCGTCCGCGGCCGAAACTGGCCGAGGACGCAACGGCGCGGGCGAAAAAATCCGATCGCAACTAGAGCATGATCCCGAAAAGTGGATACCGGTTTTCGCATAAGATCATGCGCAAACTAAGATTCTAGACCATGATCCGATTCAATTGAATTGGATCATGGTCTAGAGCAGACGTTGTCGTCGGGTTCACAAGCGGACGTGGCGCCTGCGATTTGTGATTTCTGCCACCCGCCGACATGCTTCAAGGATGTCACTGTGCCGGTATGGTTTCGCCACGAAGACACTGCCCGCAACATAGCGCCCGGGATCGGCCGATTTTTCAGACGTATAAACCACGCGCACTTTCGGGCGAGCCGTTTGGAAATGCTCGGCAACGTCCCAGCCGCTGGCCGAGCCGCCGAGATTGATGTCGGTGATGACCATGTCGATCGAGGTTCGCGAATTGCACAGAGCGATGGCCGCTTCGCCGCTGCCGGCCTCGACAACGACGTAGCCCGCATCCTCCAGGCAACTGGCGACATCGAGGCGAACCCAGATTTCGTCCTCGACCACGAGGACAACGACAACATCGGCGCCGTTTGCAGCTGATGCGAACACGGCCGAGCCTCGTCTTGCCGGGCCTCAAGCCTGGCTCCGATCGATGGGTTTGGTTTTACGATCTTGCCGGCGGTCGAATTTCTGTGAGACTCCGCCTGGTGCTTTCAACAACCCAACGGCGGTACGGTTCCGTACAATCCGAGCTTATTCCGTTCGCCGACAAATGTCATTAGGACTTGGATCGCAGAAGGCGTAGGGTTCGTTACCGCCAGCCGCGACAGATCGGGCGCCGGCGTTTGAGAGACCTTGATGTGCTCTTGCCCCTTTGGGAACAAGAGCCATGGCTGCGAACTCTCGACCATACCGTTTGCCGCGACCGCGCAATCGACTCTTGGCCGCACTGTCGCCGACCGATCTGGCATTGTTGCAGCCGCACTTGCGTTCCCTTGGAATGGCGGTCCGGCACGAGATCGAGCGGCCCAACCGGCGGATCGATGCCGTCTATTTCATGACCGCCGGCATCGCCTCGGTCGTTGCCGTGCAAGCCGACAAGACGCAGGTCGAAGTCGGATTGATTGGTTCTGAGGGAATGAGCGGGACGGCGGTGGTGTTGGGCGGCGAGCAAACGCCGCATTCCACTTACATCCAGGTCGCAGGCGAAGCGCAGTGGATCAAAGCCGATGAATTGCGCAAAGCGATGCGGGCAAGCGGTTCATTGCACGCGATGCTGCTGAAATACGTTCAAGTCTTCATGGTGCAGACGACCCACACCGCGATCGCCAACGCGCGGGCCCAAATCGACCGGCGTCTGGCGCGATGGATTTTGATGGCCCATGACCGCACCGGCGACAAGACGCTGCCGCTCACGCACGAATTTCTGGCGCTGATGCTGGGCGTGCGACGGCCCGGCGTCACCGAGGCGCTGCAAAGCCTCAAGCGGCAGAAGCTGATCGACACCGGCCGCAATCAAATCGTCGTCCTTAACCGCAAGCGCATCGAGAAGATGGCGGGTCATTCCTACGGGGTGCCCGAAAGGGAATATCGGCGGCTCATCGGCCAAAGCGCCTAGACCGTTCGGCGTCGCTTGCTGCAACGCGCCTGCCATCAGCGCTCGCGGTACGGCGATTACCGTGTCGCAGCTTCGAACTGGGTGGAAGCGAGCGCCGCGGTACCCAGCATGGTCGGGATCAAAATACGGGACATCGCCAACAGGCGCGTGCCTGCGATCGGAGCGAACCAGATCTCCATCTCGCGGGCTTTCTTGAGATAATTGACTCGAAAGGCACCCGTGTCGTACCCGGCGATGGGACGATAGGCCATGCCGCAGACGACGACCGGCCCCTGATAGCCTGTTTCGGCCTTGATTTTGTCCATGCGCTTGAACGACAGGTCGATGTCGAATCGGTGGGTACCGTCGAAGATCGGCAGCGTGTGTTGACAGACCGTCGGCGCCAGAACATTCCCCGGCCCAGGCACCGAAAAGAGACCGGCAGTCAGCGGATCGATGGCGCCGCGGAGATCGACGGCGGTGATTGGAACGCGATCGGGGGAAGCAGGAATCGGCGGTTTAGCTTCCACCTCGCTCACCGTTCCATCGCGAAACGTCATTCGTACGTCATTGATGTCGTCATCCGAGGAGAAATTGGCCACGTAGCTCGCCGGCATGAGATGGCCCTGGCTTGCGGTGCCGTGCGTCGCGGCCGAGATGTCGGGGCCGAGCAACACGCGCCAAATGCCGACGAACTGCCCGCTCGATTTGGCGGAATACTGATCCTTGTCGATGTCCACGCTCCAGTCGGCTTGGCCTATGCCGATGCCGGCCAGCGACAGCTTGTAATGGACCGTCAGCGTCGACTGCGCCTGCGCTGAGCCGCAATGGAGCCAAACGAGCGCGGCCGCGATAATTGCGGCATAAGTTGTTTGAACCCGTCGCGGCGGGTTATGTCTCAGCGCGCAGCTTCGGGGGCAGGCTGGTGCCTGAAAGAGGGCTTCCACTTTCGCTCACATGCGCCGCAACGCTTCTGCCGGGATCATCCGAACAGCCCGCCACGCCGGCATCAGCGACCCTAGAACACAAAGCACGAAGGCTGCCGCCAGTACCGGCACGATCAGCCCTACGCTCGGCTTGAATGAGATCAGTTTGCCGATCGCCGGGATGTGCGGAAACGCGAACGCGGCGAGAAAGCTCAGCAGCACACCCAGGATGCAGCCGATCACGCACATCAATATTCCCTCGATCACGATCGACATCATGATGCGGGCATTGCTCCATCCGATCGCCGCGAAGATGCCGATTTCGCGGGTGCGCTCCTGCGTCGCCATGATCAGCGCGTTGAGCACGTTGAGCGCGCTCATGGCCACCGCGATGATCGATACCGCGAGCGACACGGCTTCGAGAATCGCAAAGTTGCGGTCGTTGTCGAGCACCTCGTCGGCGGTCGAGACGGTGACATTGCCGAGCGCCTCGATAGCGGTCCGCACGCGTCCGAGCTCGGCACGACCGGATGCATGATCGACATTGACGTGCACGACGGTGACCTGGCGCGGTCGGTAACTCGCTTCCTGCAGGTCGACCAGCGGCACCATGACCATTCCGCGATTGATGACGGTGGCGTAGTTGGCGATGCCGATGACACGGAAGGGTTCGCCGATCAGATCGAGCTCGTCGCCGAGCGTCTTGCCCAAGGAGGCGGCGGCCGTATCGCCAAGCACCACGACGCCGCGCTCACCCGCGTTCGGCACGCGGCCCGCATGCAACGGGACCTTCTGCCAAAGATAGCTCGCGTCGGGCCAGCCGAGCGTTATGACGCCGTTTCCGTGATCGCTTGGAGCGAACATGAACAGCTCGCCCGACGCGCGCACGACGCCGGGGACCTCAGCGATACGCTCGGCAGTCCGCTCCGGGATGAAGCCGCCAAAAATGTCGGACGCGCCTTTTTGCATCACCACGAGATCGTCGCCGTTTTCGTCCATGCCCTCGCGCGTGCTGTCCCGGATGCTGTGTGACAGCGCAATCAGCGCGAGCGCGCTCCCGACGGCGAGCCCGATGCCGAGAATCGACAGGCTGGTGCGGACGGGCCGCCGTTTAAGATTGCGCAGTGCGAGACCAAAAAGGTTCATGTCGCGGCTTTGGCTGCATCCTCAAGCTCGTTCGCCCTGAAAGGCACTGCCTGGCTGGTATCATCGACGACAACGCCGTCCCGGATCCGCACCTGTCGCCGGCAGCGCGCGGCCATCGCGTCGTCGTGGGTGACCAGGATGAGCGTCATTCCGGTCGTTTCACACAGCGTGAACAGGAGATCGGCGACGTTTGCCGCGCTGACGCTATCGAGGTTTCCGGTCGGCTCATCGGCGAGCAGCACCTGCGGCTCGTTGACAATGGCGCGCGCGATCGCCACCCGCTGGCGCTCGCCGCCCGAAAGCCTGGTAACGATGTGGTGCATGCGGGACTCAAGTCCGACCCGCTCGAGCACCGCTGCGGCGCGCGCGCAACGCAGCTTGGCGGACAAGCGGCGACCGAGGAGCGCAAGCTCGACGTTCTCCAACGCCGTCAGAGTGGGAATCAGATTGAATTCCTGGAATATGATGCCGATGCTCTGGCGCCGCAGCCGCGCCCAGTCTTGCCGGCTGTGGATGAGCCGTCCGTCCCACAAGACAGTCCCGGCGGTCGGCTGGTCGATGCCGCACAGGAGATTAACCAAGCTGCTCTTGCCGCTGCCGCTTGCGCCGACGACTGCGACACAATCGCCGGCCCCGATTTGTAGATCGACATTCCGCAGCGCCGCTATGGCGCCGCCGTCATGAAGGCGGCTGATGCCGCGCAAGGCGATCAATGCCCCGGAATCCGCAGGTTTATCAGAACTGGAGCCGCTCTCGATCGCCTGAATCATACCGGTCCGGTCCTCTGCGAAATCATAGTTTAGCTGGGAGCTCTCCGGCGAATTCAAGCGCCAGCCGCGACGTCGCATTTGCAATGATCTGAATATTCAAGTACAGGCTTGTACGCTAACGTACAAATAGTAGCATCAATTTCGCCAAGCTAGACAATAGTTAACAACGATCCGGCGTTCTAGGCGATCTCGAACACAATCTTGCCTGTTAGAAAGGCGGCGAGCGCCGTCATCCTGTCGGCTGCTGAATTTCTGATCAAGAAATGTTTGCCTTCGGGCCCGACGCGCCATTGGCGAGACGGGTCATCGGCAAGGTTTGTCGCTGAAAGCGGACACAACCGCTTCAGGCCGAAGTTTCCTGAGGAAATGCCATTCTGAAAATGGGGGCGTAGCGTGCATGAGTATATAGAGATGGCGAACTGGTTCGGATGGAAAGCACCGCACGAACCGGTGGTCGTGGATAGTCTGCCGAGTCCGAACTTCATGGTGCAGGGCCGGCCGCAGGTTTCGTTCAGCACCAACAACTATCTCGGTATAGCAACAAGCCCGCGCATGAAGGCTGCGGCCATTCGCGGCATCGAAGCCCATGGCGTCGGCAACAGTGACTCGCGGTTGCTCGGCGGCAATCTCGCGCTCTACAGCGAGCTCGAACGCAAGATTGCATACGCCAACGGCAAGAGCCACGGCATCCTGTTCGCGACCGGATATCTGGCCAATATCGGCGCCTTGTCCACGCTGCCGCGGGCATCCCGGATCGCTCGCGCATTCGGTTTCACGGCAAGCCGGGATTATTCCTACGCGTATTTCAGTGATCAATATAATCACATCAGCATTCGCGAGGGTTTGATCCTGTCGCGCACAAGGCGATATCGGTATCGCCATCTGGATCTCGATCATCTCGAGAAGCTTTTGCGCCGGTCGACCGAGACATCCAAGATCATCGTGACCGACGGCGTCTTCAGCCAGGACGGCGATATCGCGCCGCTGCCGGATCTGCTGCACTTGGCCGAGCGGTATGACGCTTTGCTCTATGTCGACGATGCTCACGGCACCGGTGTGCTCGGCGCCTCCGGCGGCGGCGTCCTGGAGCATTTCAAGGTGGCCAGCGACCGGCTGATCTACATGGGCACGCTGAGCAAGGCCTGCGGCTCCATCGGAGGTTTCATCGTTGCCAATGGATTGATCACCGAAGGTCTGCGGATGTCGTCACCCGCATACGGGTTCACCGCGACGCTCCCGCCGGATCAGGCGATGGTGATCTCAACGGCGATCGACGTCGTTCGCGACGAGCCGGAACGCCGGCAGCGGCTATGGAACAATCAGCGCTATTTCGTCAAACGCATGGCCGATTTGAATTATCGGCTGGTATCGACGCAGACGCCGATCGTCCCGATCTGGCTCGGCGACGAGGCTAAGGCGCAGAAACTTGCGTTGGCAATTCGCAAGGAAGGCATTCATGTCGACGCCATCACGTTTCCGGCGGTGCCGATGAAGTCTGCGCGTCTTCGCATCCAATTGAACGCCGGCCACCGCACCGAGGACATCGATCATCTGGTTGGGGTGCTCAAGCAGCATCAGCACCTTGCCGAGCCCGCCCGTCATGTCGTGACGACGAATGTCAGCCGGTCCCCAGCGCCGCAGCCGGCGTTGTGACAGCGGCTTTGGCCGGCGGCCCCGGCCATTCCTCAAACGCCGCAGCAACGCGCCGACGTCGTCATCACCGCAAAGATGCGACACTTCGCGTCAACTGATCGATGGTTTTGCGCGACAGTCTAGAAAAAAGTTAGCGAGTATCGAAACGGAGTCCTAAAAGATTTTGGCGCATCGTGCCGGCGAGGGCGATTTCTGCTGGGCCACGCTCATGCAGGACTGGATGCTCATAACGGCGCCGTTGGCGCTCACTCTTTATTTTCTGGCCTTCCAAGACCAGTTCAGAGCGGTGTTGGCTTGGCTGAGCGCGCTGGTCAATTAGCCCGCCGCCTCACGCGCGTGCCGCGGGCAGGAGCCTTTCCGGCGAACGGCTTGCCTCGTTCTCAGATCAGCTACGCCAAAAACATCAACCCGGCTGCCCGCAGTCGCGCGCTCGCTCCGCGTTTCGATATCTTTCGGCGCGGTGCGTGCTTGACGCGTGTCTCTGGATGAAACGCGCGAGAAAGCATTGGCATCGATGGCCGCCATGGCCATTTGCATCGCTGCTTCCGCGGCCGTTGCATCCATGCCGGTGATGAATTTGTCGAGCGCCCTGCGTCTGCGGGCCAAGGCCCTTAAGAGGACTTTGCCATTGGCGCGCTCGACGCTCGCACGCCACTTCCCAGGCTCTCGCTCGAAAGCCTTGACGACAAACTGCTTGTACTCCATAGCGACCCCCCGTCGCGCATGAGTCTGTCGCGGATTATGGCAGGCGATGGGCGGTATTATGTTACAATGCTGGACCGGTCGCCTTACATGCGGCCGCAGCCCGGCGCGCGGTTGCAACGCGGGCGTCCACTGTCGCGGTCGTGGTATCCTTCAAACCGTCAAATCGGAAACGTCCCACAGGCGGATGATTCCGTCTTTCCCGGCGGTCAAAACGCTCATGTTGTCCGGGCGAATGCGATGCCCCAAATATCGCCCTGGTGGTGCAGGGATTGGATGCTTTGCCCGGAATCCAGGTTCCAGACGTCGGCGGTGCCGCTCGAACTGCCTGAAACGAGAAAGCGGTCGCGATCCGACAGCGCAAAGTTGTTGACCGGTTGAGCGGCGAAGATCGTCCTCAGCTGGCGGTCGGATACGGCATCCCAGAATATTATCTCATTGCCGCTTGCAGTGACGACGGTCTTGCCGTCGGAGGCGAACGCGAGCCCTCCGACTCCATCTTTGTGATTGAGAATGTGCTGCAATTCTCCGGTCTTGACGTCCCGAATTCGCGCTGTCGTGTCGACGCTTCCGGAGATAAGGCTGCGTCCGTCGGAGAGAAAGCCGAAAGCCATATTCGATTCTGATGGCCTCTCAGCTCGTGCACTGATGAAAGATCCCGGGCATCGCGTAGCTGTAAAATGCCGCTGTCATGCGTGGTCGCCAATGTGTTGCCATCGGAGGACCATGCTGCGGAATAAGTCCAGCCGATCGATGTGACGTCCGTCCGGCCGTGGTTTGCTTCTTGATTGATCGGCCGTGTCACCAGTAGCGCACGTCCGTCGACCCCACATTTCGATATGTACCCGATGAGGAGACCGCCTATCAACTCGGCCCCAAGGCAAAAGAATAAGGCCGCCGGAGATCGCACCAGCCGCGCAATCCGCCGGGCCTTCGCCCCGCGCCGCTCAGTCCTTCACCGGCCCAATGTAAGAAGTCTTTTTCGGAGCCCGCGTCGCCACACAGCCGCAGACCACAAGTGCGATCATGACGGCAAGAAAGATTCCAAGTTCCGCCATGCTGTTTCTCCGTCGCCCTGCATGGGGTTGGCATCGCGTCTTGCGCAGTAACTCCGGCAGCTTAGCAGTATTTACCGTAGCGAGTCTTGTCTCGCCGCGCGTAAAAAGCTTCTTTAGCGGCCCGCGGGTGCGGGCGACCGATGGAAGCCTCTATTGTGGACGAGCTCATTGAACAAATCCGGCTGGCGGCTGCCGCTCTGGCAGACTTCAGTAGCCATTTGTTCGATCCGACGATCAGGCTCGGAGTGACCGGGCTTGCCAACGCGGGCAAGACCGTCTTCATCACCGCGCTGGTCCACGGCCTGCTGCGCGGCGGACGTTTTCCGGTGTTCGAGGCGATGGCTACCGGCCGCATCGCGCGCGCCTATCTGGCGCCGCAGCCCGACTATGCGGTGCCGCGGTTCGATTATGAGAGCCATCTGGATGCGCTCGTCGACAAACGGCAGTGGCCGGCCTCGACGCGGCAAATCAGCGAATTGCGCCTCGTCATCGAGTATCAGTCGCAGCGCGGCCATCAGCGCGCATTGACGCTCGATGTGGTCGACTATCCGGGCGAGTGGCTGCTCGACCTGCCGCTGCTCGACAAAAGCTATGAGGCGTGGGCGGCCGAGAGCGTCAAACTCTCCCGGCTCGGGCCGCGTGCCGGCCTTGCCAAGGATTGGAATTCCTATCTGGCGACGCTCGATCCGCGAGGCGCCGAGGACGAGCAGGCGGCGCTGACCGCGGCAAAACTCTTCACCGCGTACCTGAGGGCCTGCCGCGATAAGAACTATGCGATGAGTCTGTTGCCGCCGGGGCGGTTTCTGATGCCGGGCGATCTCGGCAATACGCCGGCTTTGACCTTTGCGCCGCTCGATGTCGCGGGCGACGGTGTTGCTCCGAAAGCTTCGCTCTGGGCGCTGATGCGCCGCCGCTACGACGCCTATCGGGACATCGTGGTCCGGCCTTTTTTTCGCGATCACTTTGCCCGGCTCGACCGCCAGATCATGCTGGTGGACACATTGGCCGCGATCAATGCCGGCCCCGATGCGGTTCTCGATCTCGAGCGCGCGCTGGCCCAGGTTCTCGATTGTTTTCAGATCGGGCGCAAAACGATTCTGAGCACGATGCTGCGTCCGCGCATCGACCGCATCCTGCTCGCCGCCACCAAGGCCGATCATCTGCATCATACCAGTCACGATCGGCTCGAAGCCGTGCTCAAGCGCTTGACGCAGGAGGCGACCGCGAAAGCCGAGCTCGCCGGCGCGCAGGTCGACGTCGTCGCGCTCGCGGCCGTGCGCGCCACCCGCGAGGCAACGGTGCGGCGGGCGCGCCAAGAGCTGCCGTGCATCCTCGGCGTTCCCGTTGCCGGCGAGGTGTTGGCGGGCGAAACGTTCGACGGGGAAACCGAGGCGGCGCTGTTTCCCGGCGACCTGCCCGACGACCCCAACGAATTGTTCCGCAGCGATGCCGGCGCGTTTCGCGGCATTGCCACCAC
>Ga0209380_10003147_pt1 | contig 10325 bp, 8 predicted proteins | sample HubBroMetageWFT6_FD_188347 | JGI IMG/M metagenome (GOLD analysis project Ga0209380, IMG submission 188347) | Warmed and freeze-thawed soil microbial communities from the Hubbard Brook experimental Forest, New Hampshire - Hubbard Brook CCASE Soil... | ecosystem: Environmental > Terrestrial > Soil...
TATCCCCCGCCTTTGAAGACTAAGATGCTGAGCTTCACATGATGCGTGACCAAGCATGGTCGGAAAAATTGTTGCTTGCTGTAGTCGGTGTTTTGATCATGGTAGCTGTGGTTCAGCTTGCCATGAAATACCTGCAGTAAACACTTTCCGCACCTTCCCATTTTTGTGTTGTGCTGTGTACCGCTGGTGCTTCCTGGAGGATGGCTGCAAGTGACACACTCGGCGGCAAACAGGGAAAATTAATAACCTATGCTCCGCGTTTTCAAACGCAGTGCTTCTCTCTAATCCCTCGAGCGCCTGCGCGAATAGCTCACCGACTCACCTGGTCTGCGTAAACCTGAAAGATTGTTCACCATGGGCGTCCCGGTGTAAGTTAGCGCCTAATGACACGCAAAGCTTTTGATCACAAAATGGAAAAAGACCCGCCGCCATTTTTAAGCGGCATAGCGAGGCGGGAACTTCTTGCCGTTCTTTCCGCGTTTGGCGCCTCTGCCGTTCTTCCAGATGTTTTGCTTCGGGCGCAGGCGCCAACCGCTTTTCCGGTACGGCCATATCGAATTGACACCCACAATCACTTTTCAGCTCCTGGATTCATCGCCGCCATAGCTGCGAGAAAGACGAACCAGCGCCCTTTGGAACAATGGACGCCCAGCAAATCCATTGAGGACATGGACAAAAGCGGCGTCGCAACGTCCATCATTTCGACCAGCGAGCCAAGCGTATGGTTCGGCGATAACGAAGCGGCGTGCAAGCTCGCGCGCGAATGCAACGAACTCGGCGCACGCCTCATGGCGGATCATCCCGGCCGCTACGGCATGTTCTCCACGGTTCCCTTGCCCGACGTCGATGGGTGTCTCCGCGAGATTGAATACAGCCAGGACACGCTCAAGGCCGACGGCGTGTGCCTCATGACGAGCTACCAGGGAAAATATCCCGGCGACCCTGCGTTCGCGCCGGTGATGAACGAATTGAACAGGCGCAAGGCCGTGGTCTTCTTTCATCCAGTCAAGGCCGAGTGCTGCAAGGACTTGCAGCCGGAGCTGGCGCCGGCTTTGGTCGAGCTGGGAACTGAAACGACGCGCGCAATCGCCAGCCTCATACTCGACGGCGCCGCCTCGCGCTATCCGGACATTCGGTTCATCTTCTCCCACGGCGGGGGAACGATGCCATATCTCATGACCCGCTTTGAGGCGTTTGCAGCGCGGCCTGATATTGCGCAGCGACTGCCGAATGGCCTGCTTTACGAAGCGCAGAAACTGTATTACGACACTGCGAGCATGAATAGCCCGTATCCCTGGCCGACATTGCTGAAGCTGGCACCCGTGTCGCACATTTTATTCGGCACGGATTTCCCGTTCTTCAGCGCAGCGGCGATCGCCAAAGGACTGAGGGAAGCAGGGTTGAAGGCCAGCGACCTTCACGCCATTGAACGCGAAAACGCTTTGGAATTATTCCCCCGGCTAAAGAGGGCAGGTGCGTAAGGCACATTTTTGGAGATCAACGAAAAATATTGGCTATCTAAAATTTTTGGGCTCAAGTAGGACAGGCTTCAGCCTGTCTGGTTTTGTACTGTCACTGCTGGAAAACCAGACAGGCTGAAGCCCGTCCCACTTCAAGCCTTCCAAACATCGCCGGGCGGGTGTATATTTCGCGTTACGAAATCAAACTAAATATTTTGAGTCTAGAATTCTGATTCCAGTGGGGGTGGTTCCGTGAAAATTCGGGCCTTGGATTTACGCCCGGGGTCGTTATGCGCCATCGTTTGCCTCGTCTTTATACTTCGTGGCACGGCCATGCATGCTCAAGGGCAGGACCGCGCTCCTGAGTATTTTCAGACCGACATTCAGTACGGCGCGCAGATCTTCGCGACTCAGTGCACTGCTTGCCACGGCACGTCCGGCGATCAGATCCCCGGCGTCAACTTCCGCGCAGGCCAATTCAAGCGCGTAGTTTCCGACAATGATCTGCGGGCCACGATCACCAACGGCGTTCCCGGCACCGCCATGCAGCCCTTTGCATTTGGCGCCTCTGAGCTCACGGGCATCGTCTCTTATCTTCGAAATATGAACAGTTTCGACGCCCGTGGAATGATGTTAGGCAACGCGGCTCGCGGCCAGGCCCTGTTCGCGGGCGCGGGCAATTGCGCCAGTTGCCACGCCGTCAACGGGAAGGGTCCGCGCGTCGCTCCCGACCTGGGCGACATCGGCACCCTGCGCACGGCCGAACTCCTTCACCGGACGCTGGTCGATCCAGCCGCGTCGATGCTCCCTGCCAATCGACCGGTGCGCGCAGTAACCAGGGACGGCAAAGTCATCAACGGCCGCCGCCTTAATGAAGACACTTACACCGTGCAACTCATCGACGAGCAGGAGCGCCTGGTCTCTCTTACGAAAGCCGACCTTCGCGAATTCACGGTTCTCAAGACCACGCCCATGCCGTCATATAAAGACAAGTTGAGCGCCCAGGAGCTGGCCGACCTTGAGGCGTACCTTCTTTCCTTGAAAGGTGTGAAATGAACCACTCACGGCGCACGACTTTCCTGTTGCTTCTTGCTTTGCTGATTCCTTTCGCTCTGCGCGCACAGGTAACTCCTGATCGTTTGCTCCATGCGAGCGACGAACCGCAGAACTGGCTGACCTATTCCGGCAGCTATGCGAGCCAGCGATATAGCCTTCTCAAACAAATCGACATTTCTAACGTCAAAAACCTTGAGCTGAAATGGGTCTTCCAGGCGCAGTCGCTGCAGAAGTTCGAAACCACGCCGCTGGTCGTCGACGGGATCATGTACATCACGCAGTCGCCCAATGACGTCGTGGCAATTGACCCCAAGTCGGGCCGCGTCTTCTGGGTCTACCATTACGCTACCTCTCCCGCCGCCAGGCCGTGCTGCGGGATTGTGAATCGCGGCCTCGCCATCCTCGGTGACACGCTCTTCATGGCCACCGTGGATGCGCACCTCGTGGCTATCGACGCCAAGGACGGGCATGCCCTCTGGAGCGTGAAGGTGGCCGAGCCCACTGCGGGCTATGCCATGACACTTGCGCCCCTCGTTGTTAAAGATAAAGTCATCGTGGGCGTTGCCGGAGGCGAGTTCGGAGTGCGCGGCTTCATCTCCGCCTACGAAGCCGGAACCGGCAAGCAAGCCTGGCGCTTCGACACGATTCCCGATCCCGACCAACCCGGCCACGATAGCTGGCGGGGAAGCGATTGGGAGCATGGCGGCGGCGCCGTTTGGATGACCGGTTCATACGATCCCGAACTGAATTTGACCTACTGGGGCACCGGCAACCCCGGCCCGGACTTTAATGCTGCGCAGCGTCTCGGCGACAATCTTTACTCGGATTCCGTGCTGGCCCTTGACCCGGACACGGGCAAGATGAAGTGGTACTTCCAATTTTCTCCGCACGACCCTTACGATTATGACTCAGTGCAGGTTCCTGTCCTGGCCAATTCGAATTGGAACGGCAGCCCGCGCAAGTTGATGCTTTGGGGCAATCGCAATGGCTTCTTCTATGTTCTGGATCGCGGGACAGGGAAGTTTCTGGCTGGCCAGCCATTCGTAAAGGTCAATTGGGCAAGCAGTCTGGATGCCAACGGCCGGCCGATCGCCACGCCGCAGCCACCGGGTATGCCGACTTATCCAGGCATCCAGGGCGGAACGAACTGGTACTCGCCTTCCTACAGCCCTCGCACGGGGCTCTTCTATGTCTCCACGTGGGAAGATTACGGCACCATTTTCACCGGCGTGCAGGCGGAATATAAGGAGGGCACTCGCTTTACCGGCGGCGCCAACGCAGCACCTATTCCCGGCGCTGATAACCCCGGCGGCATACGCCAGGGGCCCGTCAATACCTACACCGAAGCGCTGGGCACAGGCGGCGTCGTGGCTCTCGATCCTCAATCCGGCCAGAAAAAATGGAAATTCGCCATGCACGACGTCAACACAAGCGGAATTTTGACCACCGCCACGGACCTGCTTTTTGTAGGCGGCCGGGAAGGCTATTTCCAAGCGCTGGATGCCCGTACAGGAGCGCTCCTTTGGAAGGAAAACCTGGGCGGCGACATCATCGCCGGCCCGATCAGCTTTCAGGTCGACGGCAAGCAATACGTCACCGTTACGGCCGGGAACAGCCTCTTCGCGTTCGCTCTCCGCGAATAATCGGCCACGGGATAAAGCTTTCCAGTAGGACCGGCTTCAGCCTTTCCGGTTTTGATTTTTGTTTTTCGGGTAAGCAGACAGGCTGAAGCCTGTCCTACAAAAAACCGCGAGGATTCCTTTTATTGATTTTTCAAAGCGGGATTTTCCGCTGTGGAGGAAAGGACTCCCGCAGGGACGGTTTTCCTTTTTCGCGATTTCGGCACGGAAGGCTCCGCCGCTGGGGAATCCTGCATCGGCAGACTGAAGCGCCGTTTTCCGTCATAGGAATGCAAAGCGGCAGCCACAGCGCCCGCCGTGGGAACCAATCCGATTTCGCCCGCTCCCTTGGCGCCGTACCCGCCGATTTCGTCGGGAACTTCGATCAGGATCACATCAATTTTCGGCGTTTGCCTGGCTCCCAGGATTCCGCAGTCGCGCAGTAGCAGGGAATCAGGCACTCCGTTTGTGGAGGTGAAATCTTCGGAGAGCGCATAGCCAAGCCCCATGTGCACGCCGCCTTCGATCTGTCCGGCGCAAGCCTTCGGATTGATGGCGTGGCCCACGTCGTGAGCCGCCACGACGCGCTCCATGCGGCCGTTGTCGTCGAGAATTACGAGCTGGCAGGCGTAGCTGAAAGTCATGTGCGTCGTCGGATTTTTCAGCGCTTCCGGCGTGCCCGGCCGGGTAGTAAAATCGCAGACATATTCCCCCCGGTATTCGCGGCCGATTAGTTTTTCGAGAGGAAGTTCCTTCAAGTCGGCGGCGAATTTCTGTCCGGCGCGCTGAGCCGCGGCGCAGCTGAGTGTGGTGGCGCGCGATGCCCACGCCTCCCCGCACTTGGCGCCCACCTCTCTGTCCCAGCGCACGGTCATGATGTCCGGCGACAGCCCCGTCTCTTCGTATACCGCCTGACGAACGGTCGTGAAAACACCCTGGCCCATTTCCGTGTATCCGTTGAGGATCTCCACCCGGGGGCCTTCGACTACGCGAATGATAATGTGGCCGCTTTCGACGGCGCCATTGCCGATTCCGGTGCTCTTGATGCCGCAGCCCAGGCCGGCGTATTTTGCATTTTTGTAAATGTCCTTCACGGACTCGAGCGCCACGCGCATCCCGCGCACGCTCTCCCGCATGATCTGGCCGGTGGCGAAAGCGTCGCCCGGATTCAGAATGTTCCGCATGCGGATTTCCCAGCCATCGACGCCCACTTTTTCCGCGAGAATATCCATGACGCCTTCCATCGCGAACTGGGCCTGGTTGCTGCCAAATCCGCGCATGGCGCCGCTCGTCGGATTGTTTGTGAATACGGCCCTGGAGTTCACATCCACATTGGGAACGCGATAGACGCCGCAAGAATGGCACGCCGCGCGCAGTAAGCATTTGCCGCCCGTGCCTGCGTATCCTCCGGTATCGCCCACGATGCGTGCGCGCACGGCGAGCAGATGGCCTTCCGCGTCCGCGCCGACTTTGTATTTCAGGATCATGGGATGGCGCTTGACATGATGCTGCGTCGATTGCTTGCGAGTGAGAACTGTCTTCACCGGGCGCTGCAGCAGAAACGCCGCCAGCGCGGTTTGCCCTTGGATCGTGAGTTCTTCCTTGGCGCCAAAGGCGCCGCCGCTCGCGGCCAACTCGACATTCACTTTTTCCTGCGGCAGCTTCAAGATGTCGGAGACCATTTTCTGGTCATACGTCGAGCCTTGACTCTGCGAGTAGAGCTTGATGCCGTCGCCTTCGGGCATGGCCAGGCAAGCTTCCGGTTCGAGAAACGCGGGTTCAATCGGCTGCGTAGTCCACGTTTGCTCGATGATATGCGCGGATTGGGCGAAGGCAGCTTCCACATCGCCGCGCGAAAAGGCGGTGGTATCGAGAACGTTGTCGTGCACCCACAAATTGCCGGGGGGATGAACCTGCGGTGCGCCGGGTTCCATCGCGGCAAACGGATCGGTGACAGGTTCGAGGACCGTGTAATCGACTCCCACTTTGTCGGCGGCCTGGCGCGCGTGAAAAGCTGTGTCCGCGACCACCATCGCCAGAAAATCTCCGACGCAGCAGGTGATTTCGCCGACAGCCACAAAAATCGGCAAGTCGGGATAATTCAGGCCCGTGCCGCGCTCTCCGGGAACGTCGGCGGCGGTGAAAATCCTCACCACACCCGGCATGGCTTGCGCGGCTGACAGATCAATCGCGTTGACTTTGGCGCGCGGGTGTTCGCTGAGAACCATTCCGCCGTGCAACATGCCCGGCACGCTCATGTCGTCGACGAACGGCCGCTCACCGAGAGCCTGCTCGAAGCCGCGATAGCGGGAGGGGGAGTCGCCGATTCCAAATCCATTCCCATTCCGCTTGCCGTTTCCATTTACGTTTTTGTTTTTCGCAAACGCCGGATTGCGGCTCAATCCGAAATCTTCGCCGAAATAAGAATGGCGGCGAGGTTCCGTGCGCGGCAACTTTCCGCCGTTCTTCCATGCTTCGCCGGCAGTTTGGATGGCGTCAATGATTCGCCCATAACCTGTGCAGCGGCAGAGATGCCCGGCCAACCCCCGCTTCACCGCCTCGCGATCATGCGTGCAGCCTTGCCGCAACATGGAAGACGCCCGAACCACAATCCCCGGGATGCAGAAGCCGCACTGCACTCCGCCCTCGTGCGCGAACGCTTCGCCCAGCACTTCCCTCATATTTTCCGGGACGCCCTCAAGCGTGACCACATCGTGGCCTTCCATTTGTTCCGGTTTCCGCAGGCAGGATAACGCAGGCCGTCCATCCACGAGGATCGCGCAGCAGCCGCAAGTGCCTTCGGGAGCGCAGCCATTCTTGGGAGACACAATGCCGCATTCCTCGCGCAATACATCAAGGAAATGCATCCCCTGCTCATAAGAGGAAGTCGTGCGTTTCCCGTTCAGCGTAAAGCTGATCTTCGGCATGGGCGAGGTCACTACTCCCGGCGAACAAGCTAGGCTACTGGTCAAATTATACCTTGCTTCCGTCCCGGAAGAAACCGCTCCATTTCCGCGCTCTAGCCCGGATTCCGATGGGGGCTGTATGGGGATGCAGCCGATGCTAATGCCTGTTAGGCGTTTTACTTGTGATCGTCCAAATTGAATCGAACCTTATGCGGTGGCTTATCCGTCCAGTATCTTGATCTCTGCATCGAGACAACTGCGCGTGGAGGCGTTCCGGCCTGGGCGGGGTTCGCAACCAGCTTCGTTTTCACCGAACGCATGAATGGAAGGATGCTGCAGATCGATTCGGCGGGGAGTAAATCAACTATGACCAAGGCCCGATAAAAGGATTATCGAGATGCGCAATGATGCTGACAGGATGCCGGAGAGAAATTCATCGCTCTCTGGCATCCCGTGCGTGTGGCATCACCAACTCCCGACTTGCTTGAATTTCGCGGAAAACTCTTTTTTGTCCTGCGGAGAATTCGTCAGTATGTATATGTAGGATCCCTTCTGGTCGGCGGTGTAGGTTTTCCCGGACTCTAATATAGGGCAGACATCCCCACGCTGGATGCATTCATACACTACCCTCTTGCCGTTGACTTCGGTGAATATGAGGTCGGTGTATGTGAAAATGTTTCCCGGAGATGAGCCATGGATTTTCGTTCTTGATGTGACGACTTGAAGCGTCGTGCTCCCTTTTTCTTTCGGTATTGCAAAAGCAGAAAGAGGGATGAGAAATAAGAAAGCGATTTTCGCAGCCCTGTTTAGCATTGTCGATTCCTCTCCATGAAGACTGTTGGTTGCGAGTTTGCGAAACTAGAAAATCTCTCGCCTTATATACAGTCGGCAAAATGGGAAAGGACTTGAGCGGAAATCTTTTGCGGCAGCGGGGAAAAGGACCAAAGTAGTTCCGCATACCTCCCGATGAGAGGGATTTCGAAGGCCGCCCCGTAGTATTCTCGGGCAGGGCCGATCGGCATTGGTGTTGTATACTCCCCCGGAACGATATTCCAGCCAAAATATTTTACGTGGCACTGCAAGCAAGGGGGAAGATTTATGAGAATCAGGACATGGGTTTCCGCGCCGGTCGCATTGGTGATGGCAATTTGCGGTATTTGTTTCGGCGCGCGGGCGCAGAACCGCGCCGCCGGCGCGCCGCCCCCTTCGATCCACACATTTTCTACAGAAGATGTCGCCAGCACAGGTTTCTTTTATGTGGGCGGACAGTATGTCGGAGCGCCGGGCAAAGAAGTCATGGACGGCGCCGAGTACGTGGAAGTGATGGTGCCGAAGAAAATCCGCCATCCGTATCCGATTGTTTTCTTTCATGGCGCGGGGCAGACCGCGACGGATTGGCTGCAAACTCCGGACGGGCGTCCGGGCTGGGCGTATTTTTTCATCAAGCAGGGATATACGGTTTACATGGTGGATTATCCCGCGCGCGGCCGGTCCCCCTATAATCCCAATCCCGATGGCGACGGAACATTGACTACGCGCACGGCGCTTCAGCTCGAGCAAGTTTTCACGGACATCGGTGCGCAGGGGAATTGGCCTCAGGCCAAGAAATTCACGCAATGGCCGGGAGAAGGCCCGAACAAGGGGAAGATGGGTGATCCGATCTTTGACGATTTTGCCAAGACGCAGGTCCAATTTCTGGCGGGCGGGAAACAGGCCAAACTAAACCTGGATGCGCACATTGCGCTCCTGGAAAAGATCGGATCTCCCGTTATCGTGATCACCCACTCGCAGGGCGGAGAATTTGGCTGGCAAATCGCGGATGCGCGGCCAAAGCTGGTGAAAGCGATCATCACCGCTGAACCGGGCGGTCCGCCGATCAAGAACGTGGACATTTCCAAGATCGCCTACAGCGCGGCTAGCGGCTACGCCTGGGGCATTACGTCGCTACCGCTCCATTACGATCCGCCTGTCAGCGATCCTGCCGAATTGCAGCCCGCGCTGGAAGAGAAAGCAGAGGATCCGGACACAGTGCCCTGTTACCTGCAGAAGGAACCCGCGCACAAACTCGCCAACATGAAGGACATTCCGGTACTGGATGTTTCCACGCAGGCGAGCTACCACCGCGTTTTCGATTCCTGCATTCCCAAGTGGCTCAATCAGGCGGGCGTGAAGACGCAATACGTCAAGCTCGAAGATGTAGGCCTCACCGGAAACGAACACGAGCTGATGCTCGACAAAAACAGCGACGAGATCGCCAAATTTTTTGCGCAATGGCTGGATAAAAATGTGCGATAGGAATTTGGTAGGATAGGCTTCAGCCTGTCTGCTTTGGACAAACCGGGTCTTCGCAAAATCCAGACAGGCTGAAGCCCGTCCTACTGTTCTTTTCCGGCCTTCTTTAGTTCATTGAATGTGATGTTATCTTCGCAAATCATTTCCGTCAGCTTCCAATCCGGTTCGAGTTGATAAATTCGCTCGCCTTCCCAGGTCTTGGTATACGCTTTCGGGTCGTCAATGGTGATGTGCACAACCAGTGTGTCGTGTTTGGGGCGAGTAATGTGTTCGATGACGTGGAGCTGATTGGAATGCGGCAGGCCCGCGCGGTCCAGCCACGTCTTTTCATTAAAGGCGACCGAGTCGATCACCAGCGTGTCCCCCTCCCACCAGCCGACCGCGTCGCCCATCCAGGTGGGGTCCAGGTCCTTGGCATGTTCGTGCGGGCCGGTCGTATAAACTTGCCGGACAAAGTGGTTGAATTCGAATAGTTGAACTACGCGCCCGGGAATTTGAATAATTTCCATTGGGAAAGGATGCACGTAAATTCGCGGCACGCCTGTCGGGAAGCATCCGATTTCATTGCCCGTCGTCGGATTGACAAGATCGGTGGAATCGACTACGGCGCGTTCTCCCCAGGATGGCTTGGTCTGTTCATATTGCGCTCTCCCCCAGGTTGTCATCTCCGGAATAACTCCCGTAAATGAATAACCAGCCCACTTTCGAGCGCTGGCGGGCATATGCCCCTCCCAGACGCCGGAGAAATCCGGCACGCCATCGGCCGTTCTGGGAAGTCCTTGCGGCGCCGCTGCTTTTTCCGCCGTTGAATTCGTTTTCGGGGAGGTCTGCGCACTCAGTCCGGACGAGAAGATCAAAGCAGCAGCCAGAGCAAGAATCTGGGCCACCCAATATTTTTTCATTTCTGGAATTCCTCCTGTCGTTCGGAACGAATTAAACGGTTGCGGATCATGCCGCATTGCCGGTCCCGGGATGAGCGAAGATGCGGCCAC
>Ga0209380_10003148_pt1 | contig 10325 bp, 10 predicted proteins | sample HubBroMetageWFT6_FD_188347 | JGI IMG/M metagenome (GOLD analysis project Ga0209380, IMG submission 188347) | Warmed and freeze-thawed soil microbial communities from the Hubbard Brook experimental Forest, New Hampshire - Hubbard Brook CCASE Soil... | ecosystem: Environmental > Terrestrial >...
GGGGCCAGCCGGGCAATCGGGGCCGGTCCGACCCGAAGACCAGATCCCGGTCGGGTCGCCGCGCCGCAATGGCCTCTAAGATCCCTATAGCGGGGTCGGACAGCGCTACCTCGTGCTGCTTCCCGTTCTTCGCCCGCGAGGCCGGGATGGTCCAGGTGCGTTTCTTGATATCTACCTCGCCCCATCGCATGCCGCGCACCTCCTCGCGCCGCTGGGCGGTGACGAGCAGCAACCTAAAGAGGTCGCCGAAGGGCGCCCCGATCTCCCCCGTTGCCGCCCAGAACCAGCGAATCTCCTGCGCGTTGAGGAAGCGCTCGCGCGCCACCTCCTTAACTGGCTTCTTCGCCCCGGCGCACGGCGAACCTGGGACGAGCCCCTTGCCAACGGCCCAGTTGAAAAAGGCGCGGAGCGCCTCGAAGAGCCGGTTGGCGCTAACCTGCGCACCGCGCTCGATCACCGCGTCAACGAGCTGGATCACGTCTGCCTTGGTGATCCCGTCCAGCGGCCGGTCGCCCCAGGGCTTGAGCACGTCGCGCTGGAACGCCGCCCACGCGGCGACGGTCCGCGGCCGGAGGTTGGGAGTGACGTGCTGCGCCATGTAGCGGCCAAGCGCGTCGCGCACGAGCAGCCGCTCGGGCAGGACCACCCGTACCGCCGGGTCGGTGCCGGCCTTGGCCAGCTTCAGCCTCGCCCGCGCCAGCTCGCGCGCCTCGCCGAGCTTTAACAGGTTAGCATCGCCGATCGTCATCCGGCGCTGGCGCCGGTCCGCACCGTCGCCGGCCCGGTACATGATGAAATATGAGCGGGCGCCGTTCGCGGTGATCCGCAGGCCGAAGCCCCTCGGGTCAACGTCCCACAGCTCGGTGATGCCGGCGGCGGGGGGCCTCGTCTTCTTGACGACGATCTCGGTGAGGGGCTTGCGCATGGAACGCTCCGTGGTAACACTATGGTAACGCATAGCTCGTTAAGGGGCGTTATAACGTAAATCGACCTATGTTAACACTGGTAAGGTTTTTCCCGAAATTACAAGCGGTTATGGCGGCCCTCCGCCCTAACCTACCTTAACCTATTTTAACGGTGGCCCCCATCAGCCGAACAGTGGATCCCGGTCCTCCCGGGATGACGGATAAGGGCAGTCACGAGCCGGTATACGGCGCCGGCGACGATGCCGTAAGCTAGCTCGAGCCTTTGCACAGTCCCGAGGAGCCCCCCGATGAAAGTCACCAACGCGATCGCCCAAATCCTGAAGCGTGAGGGGGTCGAGTGGCTGATCGGCTACCCGGTAAACCCGATCATCGAGGGCGCCGCCGAAGCCGACATCCGCACGATCATGGTGCGGCAGGAACGGATCGGCCTGCATATGTGCGACGCGGTCGCCAAGGTCAGCTCCGGCGACAAGATCGGCGTCTTTGTCATGCAGCACGGACCGGGCACCGAGAACGCCTTTGGCGGGGTCGCGCAATCCTATGGCGATTCCTGTCCGGTCGTGGTTCTGCCGGCCGGATATGCCCGTAACATCAACCAGGTACACCCGAATTTCAACGCCGCGCTCAATTTTCGCAACGTCACGAAATCGTGCGAGCAGGTCACGGTCGCCGATGCGACCGTCGAGGCCATGCGCCGCGCGTTCACCACGGTCAAAAACGGCCGCCCCGGCCCGGTTCTGGTCGAGTTCCCGACCGACATTCTTCGGGAAGAGATCCCCGACGCGCTCGTCTCCGAATATGCGAAAACGCCGCGGCTGAAGAGCGGCCCCGACCCGCGCTCGGTGTCGCAGATCGCCGAGGCGCTGGTCGCGGCGAAGCGGCCGGTCATCGTCGCTGGCCAGGGCGTGCACTACGCCAAGGCCTGGCCGCAGCTGAAGGCGCTCGCCGAGCTGCTTGAGGCCCCGGTGATGACAACACTGGGCGGCAAGAGCGCATTCCCGGAGAACCATCCGCTGTCACTCGGCTCGGGTGGCATCGGGATCGGCGGGCATCTCTGGCATTTCCTGCAGAACGCCGATTTCATCTTCGGCATCGGCTGCAGCTTCACCCGGTCGAGCTTTGCCACGGCGATGCCGAAGGGCAAGAAGATCGCGCATGCTACCTTGGACCCATATGCCATCAACAAGGACGTGGCGGTCGATCTCGCCGCGGTCGGCGACGCTGGGTTGACGCTCGATGCGGTGCTCGAAGAGGTAAAGGACCGGCTGAAGGGAAAGACCCGCGACCGGCTCGCCTCGGTGACGCGCGAGATCGCCGGCCATAAGGAAGAATGGATGGCGAAATGGATGCCGCGGCTGACCGCCGACACCGCACCATTGTCGCCCTACCGCGTGATCTGGGACCTCCTGCACACGGTCGATGTCAAGAACACGATCATCACCCATGACGCCGGCAGCCCGCGCGACCAGCTCTCGCCGTTCTGGGTCAGCGAAACGCCGCTGTCCTATCTCGGCTGGGGCAAGACCACCCAGCTCGGCTATGGCCTCGGCCTGGCGATGGGGGCGAAGCTCGCCCAGCCGGAGAAGCTCTGCATCAATGTCTGGGGCGACGCGGCGATCGGCTTTACCGGTATGGATTTCGAAACCGCGGTGCGCGAGCGCCTGCCGATCCTGTCGATCCTGATGAACAATTTCTCGATGGCGATCGAATTGAAGGTGATGCCGGTATCGACCGAGAAGTACCGCTCGACCGACATCAGCGGCAATTACGCCGACTTCGCCAAGGCCTTGGGCGGCTACGGCGAGCGGGTGACGCAACCGGGCGAGATCGTCGCGGCGATCAAGCGCGGCATCGCGCAGACCCGCGAGGGCAAGCCGGCGCTCCTCGAATTCATCACCGAAAAGGCGGTCGACGTGTCGCGCTTCGGCTGACGCATCCGCCCCTCAACCGAGCCACGGAGGATCCGCTATGCCGCTACCGCAAGACATCCGGCCGCTATTCCAGGATATCCAGGACACGCTCGTTCGCTCCGACGCGCCGTGGATCGAGCGCTCGCCGGCCGACAAGCTGAAGGTGCTGTGGATCGGCCGCGAGACCGGAGGCTGGGCGACCTTGCATCATTGGAAGAAGGGCTACGCGGCGCCGCCGCATAAGCACCTCGCCGGAGCGCATGTGTTCATCCTGTCCGGCAAGCTGCAGGTGCGCACCGGCACGCTGAACGCCGGCGATTACGTCTATGAGCCCTCGGGGGTGTTGCACGACGAGACCAAGGCGCTCGAGGACACGACGTATCTTTTCATCGCCACCGGCCCGATCCTGTTCTTCGACGAGAACGGCTTTACCCGCTACACCAATTGGGAAGTGATGGAAAAGCTGCGGGCCCAGGCCGCCGTCCCGCAGGCCCAGGCCGCGGAATAGCCGCCAAGGCTATCCGGGGTTCAGATCGCCAGCGCGAAACTGTTCCGGCAGACGCGCTCTTCCGGCAGGTGGAAGCCAGCGACGGTGCCTTTGCCGGGCTGGCTGCGGATTTCGATCGTTCCGCCATGCAGTTCGACGAGCCGCTTGGTCAGCGGCAGGCCGAGACCGACGCCGTCGTTGTTCCGGGTGAGGCTGTTGCCGATCTGGCCGAACGGCTCCAAGGCGACCGGGATCTGCGCGGCCGACATGCCGATGCCGGTGTCCTCGACGCGAAACGTGATGCCCTGACCGCCACGATGCTCGACCTTCAGTCGGACCTTGCCGCCTGGCGGGGTGAACTTGATCGCGTTGGACAGCAGGTTGACCAGAATCTGCGTCAGCTTGGCGGGATCTCCCATTATTGACGGCAACGGCGCTTCGGTCTCGCTGGCGAAATCGAGCTGTCCCCGGCGCGCCATGTCCTGAACGATTTGCGAGCCGAGCTCCACGATTTCGGCGATATCGACCTGCTCCTCCGCCAGCAACAGCTTGTCGGCGTCCGCCTTCGCCAAATCCAGAATGTCGGTGATGATCGCCAGAAGATGGCGACCGCTGCTGCCGATGATATTGGCGTACTCGACATACCGATCGCTAAGCGGCCCGAACATGCGGTCGCTCATCATGCCGGAAAACCCGATGATGGCGTTGAGCGGGGTACGCAGCTCGTGGCTCATATTCGCCAGAAACTCGGATTTGGCGCGGCTGGCGGCCTCTGCCGCGTCCTTGGCCGCGATCAGTCGCTGGTGGTTCCGACGCAGCTCCTCGAACGCGCGGCTGGCGCGCAGGATGTAGCGGATGCGATGGTTGAGGACGAGCCAGTTCAAGGGCTTCGGGATGAAATCCGTCGCGCCGGCGTCGTAGGCGCGGGCAATCGAAGGCACATCGTCCATACCCGTCGCCACGACGATCGGGACATAGGCCGATTCGGGCCGGCTGCGCAGTTCGCGGCACAGCTCGTATCCGTCCATGCGCGGCATGATGACGTCTACCAGGAGTAGGTCAGGGCGATATTCACCGTAAAGACGGCATCCCTCGATGCCGTCGAACGCCTCGAATACCGTGAACCCGTCGCGCTCCAGCGTCGCGCGCATCAACGAGCACGCGACCGGATCGTCGTCGACGACAAGAACCGAAGCCTGTGCCGTCAAATTGCTTTCATCCATGCCTGACTCCAGCGATCTGCCGCGATCCGATCGACGCTAGTTCGATCGGCGAAGGCAGTAGCGAACTTGGTATTTTGGCGGGACTTCGTGAATTTAACGCTAACTCGATACAAACCGCCGCACATCGCGGACGCCTGTCCAGCTTTTGGTAAATACTTGCTAAACTGAGCAAATTACCGCCAGCATGGTGGACAAAACGAAAGCCGGGGAGGCTGGCGATGGTGCACGGGATCGTCCGCGTGCTGACGGCAACGAGCATGGGGCTGGCGCTATTGACGGCACCGGCGGAGGCGCAAACCGTCAAGATCGGCTTCATCAGCACCTATTCCGGTCCGTTCGCGCAGGCCGGTGACGAACTCGACAAGGGCGTGCGGCTCTACATCAAGGAGCACGAGAAGGACTTGCCCGCGGGGATGAAGGTCGAACTCGTCGTACGCGACGACACCGGCCCCAATCCGGATGTCGCCAAGCGACTGGCGCAAGAGCTGATCACCCGCGACCACGTCCAGCTGCTGGCCGGGGAGATCGCTTCGCCGAATGCCGCTGCCATCGCGCCGCTGACCGCCGAGGCGAAGACTCCGTTCGTGATCATGAATGCCGCCGGGGTCGCGATCCCGCGGCTCTCGCCCTACGTGGTCCGGGTCTCGTTCACACTGTGGCAGATCAGCCTGCCGATGGGCCAGTGGGCAGCGAAGAAAGGCTACAAGAAGGCCTATATCGCAGTCAGCGACTTCATTCCGGGACATGACGCGGAAGGCGCCTTCACCAAGGGCTTTACCGACAATGGCGGCGAGATCGTCGGCACTACCCGGATCCCGCTGTCGCAGCTCGACTTTGCGCCGGTGCTGCAGCGGATCAAGGATGCCAAGCCCGAGGCCGTCTTCATCTTTGTGCCGGCCGGGAAATACGCGACGGCAGTGATGAAGGCGTGGTCCGATCTCGGCCTCAAGGAAGCCGGGATCCAGCTGGTGACGACGCAGGACGTGATGCTTGACGAGGAGCTGCCAAACATGGGCGACATCCCGCTCGGCGTCGTCAGCACCGGCAATTATTCGAGCGTCGCGACACGGCCGCAGAACAAGGCGTTCCTCGCCGCCTGGGCGGGCGCCTACGGTCAGGCGATCCCTGATATGTTTTCGGTCGGCGGCTGGGACGGCATGACGGCAATCTTCGACATGCTGAAGGCGACAAAGGGCAAGTTCACCGGCGACGACGCGATGAACTTCTTCAAGAACTGGAAGAACGCGGACAGCCCGCGCGGCCCGATCGAGATCGACCCGGAAACCCGCGACATCATCCAGAACGTCTATCTACGCCGGGTCGAGAAAGTCGATGGCAGGCTCGCCAATGTCGAGTTCGAGACGATCCCCCAGGTCAAGGACCCGTGGAAGGAGCTGAACCCGGCGAAATAACCGGCGCGCGGCTTCGCTTATGAACGACACCCTGTCCGCGATCGTCAGCATCGGCTTTCACGGTCTCGCCTTTGCGATGGTGCTCTACCTGATCTCGGTCGGGTTGTCGGTGACAATGGGGCTGATGGGGTTCGTCAATCTGGCGCACGGCGTCTTCGCGATGCTGGGCGGTTATGTGATGACTAGCCTGATGAGCCGCTCCGGGATGCCGTTTTTGCCGGCGCTCGCCTGTGCCGCAATCGCCACCGCACTTGCTAGCGTCGTTATCGAGCGCGTGCTGTATCGCCCGCTTTATGGCGGCGACGAACTCGACCAGGTGCTGCTGACGATGGGGCTGATCTTCATGTCGGTCGCCGCCGCCACGTATGTTTGGGGGCCATTGCAGCAGCCGATGCAGCCGCCCTCCTGGCTGCGCGGCCAGATCGATTTCGGCTTCCGCAGCTTTCCCGCCTACCGCAGTTTTCTGATCCTCTGCGGCGCCGCTCTGGTGACGGCGCTATGGCTTGGCCTCGAACGCACCCACTTCGGTATGCGGATCCGTGCCGCGGTCGACAACCTGCGCATGGCGCAATCGGTCGGCATCAACACCTCGCGCCTGTTCACGCTGACCTTCGCTCTGGGTAGCGGGCTCGCCGGGTTGGGCGGCGGGCTCGGCGCCGACCTGCTGGCGATCAACCCGACCTACGGCCTCGAAAACCTCGTCTATTTTCTGATCGTGGTCGCGGTCGGCGGGCTCGGCAGCATTCGCGGACCGTTCGTCGCCGCGCTGCTGATCGGCATCACCGATACCGGATTCAAGTACCTGCTGCCCGAACTGGGCGCTTTCTTCATCTACGCGCTGACAATGGCAATTCTGTTATGGCGACCGAGGGGATTGTTCGGACGGGCGTAAAGGCGGGGCCGCCCGCCGCAAAGGTAGCGATCGATGTCTTCGCCCGGCGTCATCGCTATCACCTGCTCGAAACGCTGCCCTGGGCCGCGGCGATCGCGGCCTATGCGCTTTTCCCCAGCTATCTGTCGCTCGGCGCGCAGGTCCTGGCGACAATCCTGTTCGCGCTGTCGGCCGATCTGGTGCTGGGCTATGCCGGCATCATCACCTTGGGCCATGCCGCGTTTTTTGGCACCGGCGCCTATACCGCCGGTATCCTCGCCGCGCATGGCTGGGGCGAGCCAGTCACCGGCCTTCTCGCCGGGGCCGCCGCAGCGGCATTGGTCGGGCTGATCTCCGGTCTTATCGTGCTGCGCACGACCGGACTGACGCTGCTGATGCAGACCTTGGTCGTCGCCACCCTGCTCTATGAGGCGGCGAACAAGGCGTCCTGGCTGACTGGCGGCGATGACGGCCTGCAAGGGATGGAGGTGTGGCCGATCTTCGGCGCATTCCGCTTCGATATGTTCGGTCGCGCCGGCTATCTGTACACCCTCGCCGTGCTGTTCCTCTGTTGGTATCTGGTGCGGCGCATCGTCCACTCGCCGTTCGGCCGCTCGCTGACCGGAATCCGCGAGAACGTGCTGCGCATGCACGCGATCGGCGCCCCGGTGTTCCGTCGGCGCCTCGTCATCTACACGATCTCCGCCGCGCTTGCCGGCACAGCCGGCGCGCTGATCGCGCAGACGACGCAGTTCGTCGGGCTCAGTTTCCTCAATCTCGAACGCTCGGGCGGTGTTCTGATCATGCTGATCATCGGCGGGGTCGGCAGGCTGTACGGCGCCTTCATCGGCGTGCCGCTCTACATGATCGCGCAGAACCTCTTTTCCGAGATCCAGCCGGTCTATTGGTATTTCTGGATCGGATTGCTGATGGTGCTCGTGGTCGTGTTCGCGCGTGGCGGCATACTCGGCCTCGTCGAGCGTCTGCGGCGATGAGTGTCGAGCCGGGTGCTCCTGCGCTCGAAACCCGCGGGCTGTGCAAGAGCTTCGGCGCGCTGACGGTGGCGGATACGATCGATTTCCGGCTCGAACGCGGGGCCCGCCATGCGCTGATCGGGCCGAACGGCGCCGGCAAGACCAGCTTCGTCAATTTGGTGACCGGAGCATTGCGGCCGAGCGGCGGGCAGATCCTGATCGGCGATGCCGAGGTGACCGACCTCTCGCAATCGGCGCGGGTCAAGCGCGGTCTCGCCCGGACCTTTCAGGTCACCGCGCTGTTCCGCCGGCTGACCGCGCTGGAAAACGTGACCCTTGCCATCGCCGAGCGGGAGGGAGTCGCCGACGCGCTGCTGCGCCCAGCGGGCCGCCACCAGCCGGTCATCGAGGAAGCTTATGCGCTGCTTGACTCGCTTGGTCTCGGCGATGACGCGCTGCGCCCGGTCAATACCCTCGCCTATGGCCGTCAGCGGCTGATCGAGATCGCGGTCGCGCTCGGGCTGGCGCCCAAGGTGCTGCTGCTCGACGAGCCGGCCGCCGGCGTCCCGTCGGGCGAGACCGGGCTGGTGATTGGAGTCGTCGAGCGGCTCCCGCCGGACATCGCGGTGCTGATCATCGACCACGATATGGATTTGGTGTTCCGTCTAGCGCGCCGCATCACGGTGATGGTCGAGGGCCGCATTCTCGTCGAGGGGGCGCCGGAGGCGATCGCCGCCGACCCGCGGGTGCGCCAGGTCTATCTCGGCGAGCGCGTGCTGCGATGAGCGCGGGGCAAGCGCCCGATGGGCTGGTGCTCGACGGAGTTGAGGCCGGATATGGCGAGACCGTGGTGCTCGAACGCGTCTTCCTCAATCTCGCGCACGGCGGCACCCTCGCCGTGCTCGGTCGCAACGGCGTCGGCAAGACCACGCTGCTGGCGACAATCATGGGGCATACGGTGTTGCGCGCCGGCCGGATCCTTTTTGCCGGCCAGGAGGTCTCGACCGTGCCGGCCTACCGCCGCGCCCGGCTCGGCATCGGTCTGGTACCGCAGGAGCGCGAAATCTTTCCGTCGCTGACCGTCGAGGAGAACCTGCTGGTCGCGGCGCGCCCGGGACCGTGGACCATCGCCCGGGTCTATGACCTGTTTCCGTCGCTGGCCTCGCGTCGCAGGAACCGTGGCAACCACCTCTCCGGCGGCGAGCAGCAGATGCTGGCGATCGGTCGCGCGCTGATGGGAAATCCCTCGCTGCTGCTGATGGACGAGCCGCTCGAGGGTCTCGCGCCGGTCATCGTCGACACGCTGCTCGCCGCGCTCGCCCGTTTGAAGCGGGAGGGCGGGCTGAGCCTCTTGCTGGTCGAGCAGCATGCGCATCTGGCGCTCGAATTCGCCGCGGACGCGATCGTCCTCGATCGCGGCGCAATTACCTTCTCCGGACTGAGCCGCGAACTGCTCGACTACCCCGAGCGCCTTGACGCGCTGATGGGCGTCGCCGCCCGCGCAAGCTTGATAGCTTAGATTCGGTATTACCGCGAGGTGCTCCAGTCCTCCCAATTGAGGCCCGGAACGCGGCGAAACTCCGATACGTTCGCCGTCACCAGCGTGACTCTGGCGCGCAAGGCCTGCGCGGCAATGAGCAGATCATAGGGGCCGATCGGCGTGCCGCGACGTTCCAATTCCGCTCGCAGATCGCCAGCTGTTGCCGCGTCCTCCTCCTCGAAGGGGAGGACCGTCACCGCGCCCGACATGAAGCTGCGCAGGCGCTGCGTATTGTCTGCACGATGCCGACTTCGCGCGACCCCATACCAGAGCTCGAACAACACGATCGAGGAGACGGCGAGTTGTAACGCGGTCGTGGGAATTTCCCGCAGTCGCTCTCGAACCGTACTCGGCCGATTTGTCAGCAGCGCGATGACAGCGTTGGTATCGAGTAAATAGCTCACTCGAAGAGATCCTTTGGCTCAGGCATCGGCGGCTGGCGGCGCCCATCTTCCATGAACGGAACGTCGGCGAACCGGTCCATCTCGGCAAACCAGCTGTCGAGATCGGTGACGATCGGTTCCAGCAGAATACCGCCGCCTACCCGGCGCACACGTACACGGTCGCCAGGCAAGCGAAAGGCGCGGGGGAGACGTACCGCTTGGCTGCGCCCATGTTTGAATAACTTGGCGACGCCCATTTCCGACATGGTTGCGTATCCGCTTGCGAAATGATGGATACTAAAGATAGATACCAATGATCAGTGCATCAAGACATCGGCGCCGCGATGGCAACGATGAAGGGAGACAATGAAGCCTCACAGCGATCTGATCGGAGCCTTGCGCGCGCGGCTCGGGTCGCACGGCGTGTTGACCGATCCGGCTGACACCGCGCCCTATTGCGAGGATTGGCGGCGGCTGTATCGCGGCCGCACCCCGGCGGTATTGCGCCCGGCGACGACCTCCGAAGTCGCGGACGCCGTGCGACTCTGCGGCGAGCACGGCGTCGCGATCGTGCCGCAGGGCGGCAACACCAGCATGGT
>Ga0209380_10003152_pt1 | contig 10322 bp, 10 predicted proteins | sample HubBroMetageWFT6_FD_188347 | JGI IMG/M metagenome (GOLD analysis project Ga0209380, IMG submission 188347) | Warmed and freeze-thawed soil microbial communities from the Hubbard Brook experimental Forest, New Hampshire - Hubbard Brook CCASE Soil... | ecosystem: Environmental > Terrestrial >...
GTTTCCTTCGCCCCTTCGGGGCTAGTTAGATCTTATGCCCCTCTACCCACGGCTTGCGCCGTGGGCTGCATTCTTTCGCCGCTTCGCGGCTGACTTTCGGGCGCTTCCGGCTGTGCCTCTCAAGGCCATGTGGGACGGACAGGAGTTTCCGTCCCACATGGTCGCGATTTGCGCATCAGCAGATGCCAGGCTTCCTGGTAGGGGCCGTACTTGGATTTGGTGAGGTGCGGGGAGAGGACGATTACGGGTTGGTTGTTGGTGGCGCGGATGGGGAGGATGTACCAGGTATCGACGGGGATGACCAGGGCGGCGAAGAAGTCGAGTTGGTCCGGGCTGTAAATGACGTGGCTGGAGCAGATGGTGCAGGCGTAGGAGTTGCCGCGCTGGTAGATGGTGCACTTGACCTGGACACGGAGGAAGTGACCGTGGTGGTCGGTGGCGATGTCGTAGGGGGCGGTTTCTCCCCAGGGCTTGGTGACGCGGAATCCGCGTTCGGTGGCGCGCTGCATGAAACGGAGTTCGGCCCACTCTCCGCGAAGTTTGTGGTTCTGGATGTTCTGGCCTGAGCTGCGGTTTTGCATTGGTTCCTTTTGTTGATGTGATTGTCGGTGGAGGCTTGCGCCTGAAGGCGCTGATGTTTGCTGGTGCAATGCGGTTGGTGCAATGCGGTTGGTGCAATGCGGCTGGTGCATCGCCGCTGGTACATCCCGGCGCGGCTTGAGGAGTGTGCGTGAGAAGTTCAGGCGTCCCTCCGGGACGCGGCTCGATTTTCCAACCTTCCCCGGCGCTAGAAGCGCCGGGCTATTGTCAGACGCCCCGCCGGGGCGCTCTGCGGCAACGCACCTCAGGCGCTGAAGTGCGGGTCAGCTTGAATCGCTAAACGGCACGAATGAATTCGTGCCCTTCCCGAACTTGCTCAAAACCTTCCGGGCAATAAAAAACGCGGCCCAGGGAGGGGTCGCGTTTGGCTATTCGACTATATATCCATTATATCACAGAGCAATGGTTGAAAGCGACAGAGGTTGGAGAAATATATCTGCCGCAGGATCATGCGGGTAAGGGGAATTGGGTCGGTTCCGGCTATTGACAAGGAATTTCCCGAAGTGGGAATGCGGGGGCAAGAGCGGATTCCTCGCGATGAGGCCGCTCGGAATGACAAACCTCAGTTCCCAGAGAGTTTCTTTCGCCCCTTCGGGGCTTGTTGGCCGCCCCTGGGCGCGGACCCACGGCTTGCGCCGTGGGCTGCATTCTTTCGCCGCTCCGCGGCTGGTCTGGGATCGAGCTGCGCTCGAATGGACGGCCGAGGGCGGCTGTCCCTACACAAACCTTCCGTGCCTGCGGCTGAGCTTTACGGGAATTCCAGGGTTACGAATTTTGCGAGCTTGGGGCCGGGGTTGGCTACGGTGTGGGAGTTGTTGGCGGGGTACCACTTGCTGTCGCCGGGCTTCAGGGCAACGCGGGAGCTGAGGGCGGTTGAGGCGGAACCGTGGCGGATGCGGCTGCGGACTTCGACGTCGCTCGCGGCTACCAGAAGCAGCGGGCCGTGGGGATGGGTCACGCTGGCGGCTGCGCCGGGCTGGAGTTCGAATTCGGAGACGCGGATGGCGTCTTTGACGAAGAGGATTTGCTGGGTGCCTCCGGGGAAGAGTACGAGGGCGCGGTCTTCATTCTTGTTGGAGCCTTGATTGGAGTCTTTATGGGCATCTTTATCGGCGTCTTTATCCGCAACCCTGGGCGAAGGGGCGTGGCGGAGAGTTTCGTCCTCGAGAATTTCGATGGTGACGTTGCGGAAGGGCTGATCGCTCAGGTTGCGGGCGATGTGGGCGAAGGTGGCGGGAGAGAAGCGGGTTTCGGCGTCCTGGAGCTTGAGGGTTGCGGGAGGCTTGTCTTTGACGGCGTTAACGACTTCGGCGTCGCCGAGGGTGACGTAGATGTAGTCGTGGCGATGCCAGTGCATCAGGGTGTCGGTGTGCGGAGGGACGTCGACGTTGAAGACGCGGACGGATTTGTTTTCGAGGACTAGGTGGTGGTGGGGCTCGGCGGTGATTTCCACTTCGGGGGCGAGGGCCTGGGCGGCGAGCAGGGTTGGGATGAGGAGGAAGATTTGCTTCATGCGGGGGATTGTAGCATCGGGGTTGTGGGTGGGTCGGGGGCTGAAGCCCTCGATCATTTATTGCCTCTAACGCGGCGCTGAAGCGCCGCTCTTCCACGGTACTGCACGCGGTCGAGGCGCAAGCACAACGTCACAAGCAAGAGCAAAATCGGAAGCAAAGTCAAAAAGCGACGGCGAGGTCAAAAACGACGGCGAGGTCAAGGGCAAGAGCAAAGTCACAGGCAACGGCAACAGCTAAGGTCAAAGGCAGCGGACAGGAGTGTCCGCTCCACACGAGTAACGCTCCACAAGCGAGTCAGGAGGCGGCTACACAAGAATATTTTACGGTGCGCTAGTGGTCGCGGGTTAGGCGGATCCAGGCTTCCATCTGATCGAGATATTGGGCGAGGGCGCGGCGGCCGGTGGCGGTCAGGCGGTATTCGGTGCGGGGGACGCGGGCTTCGAAATATTTGAGGCAGGAGATGTAGTCGGCTTCTTCGAGTTTGCGGGCGTGGACGCTGAGGTTGCCGTCGGTGGTTTTGAGAATGCGTTTGAGGTCGTTGAAGCTGAGGCTGGGGTTAGTGGCGAGGGCGCTGACGATGCCGAGGCGGATGCGTTCGTGAATGAGGCGGTCGAGTTCGGGGAGTTGAAGCTGGCGGGTGGGAGCGTTCTCGCGGGCCGGGGACGGGGACGCGGCTTTTGCGGGCTTGCGGCGCTGGACGAGGGATCTAGCCACCGTGCCTCCTGGCGATGAGCGATCCAAAGACGATGTGCAGACCGCCGAAGCCGGCGGCGAGGAACCAGTTGCCCCAGTCTGCGGGTGCGACGACGGCGAGTGCGCCGGTGGCCATGAAACAGAGACCCATGACGGGGACGATGGAAACGGAGTAGGCGCCGCCGGTGATGATTCCGGCGCCGTAGAGAAGAAGCCAGGCGGGCGCGAGAGCGGATTCGAGTCCGGCGCGGTAGAGCAGGAAAGTCAGGAGCGCGCCTGCGATGAGCGGAGGAAAGAGGCCGAGGGCGACTCTGCGTCCGGGGCCGGTGAAGAGTGGGAGACCGCGGCGGTTGGCCTTGCGGCGCGTAGAGAGAAAAGCGATCGTGGCGGCGAGAAAGGCTTCGGCGAGCCAAACCTTCAGCCATGCCGCGGGGTTCGACTGGTGCGCGGAAAGTTGCCCGGCCAGCCAGGCGGCGGCGAGGGCAGTGAGGCCGAGGAAGACTTGTCCCCAGCCGGGAACGGCGGTGAAGGAGGCGGAGCGCTCCATGGTATCGCGGATGAAGCGGAGGTCGTCGGCCGGATCGGGGATGGTGCGGGGCGGCAGCGGGCGCGCGGGACGATGAGGGCGGCGGAGCCGGTGCTGGCGGGGATGCAGCATGGCCTTAGGGTAGATGAGGGAAGCTTACTTGTCGAGTACTTTGTGCGGCAAAGTCGAGAGGTGGACAAAAACGGATTCCTCGCGATAAGGCCGCTCGGAATGACAAATGTTGGGAGGGGTCGATGTTTGGGAGGCCCTTGAAAGACGTAAGGCGCGGCTGGACTGCCGCGCCTTCAAGACAATTTGTGAAACATGCCGCACCGATCTATTGCCTGGCAGCCTATTGCTTCGCGGTCTGGTCGAGATCGTTCTTCATGACGCTGACTTCCACGCGCGTGCCGGTTGCATGCTGGGCTGCGGGGACGTTGCCCATGCCGACAACGTAGATGCGGTAAGCGGGGATCTCGCGGTTGAGAACCAGATAGCGTTCGACCGAGTCTGCCATCCTGCGGGAGCTGGCGATGGCGGTTTGGCCCTGGCCGGAAGAGAATCCCTGCACTTCGATGACGTAGCCGTGCTGACCTTTCAGCGGGGTAGCCATTTCGTCGAGCGCATCCTTGGCCTGCTTGCTCAAGACGGTCTGGCCAGGGCGGAAGCGAATCTCGGTCTGCTGTGCGGACTTGAATTGATCGATGTTGCTGACTACAGACTCATCGGTAGCGAGACGAGTATCCAGGGAGGCGACGGTCTGGTGGGCCATCTGAGCTTTGTTGGCAGCATCCTGGGCATGCTGGTCGGCCAGGCTGGTCTTGGCGGAAACCATTTGAATACCCTGCTGGGCGCGGGCGTCGACGTCGCGGGTCGCCTTGGTGCTGGAGGCGGTGAGTTCTTCGAGTTCGTTGAGCTGGTCGCGGATGGGCTCCACGTGGCGCCGGACGTACTCCTTGCTGGCGAAGGGATGCAGAATGAGCCAGCCTACGCCGGGCTCATCACCGTCCCAGAAATCCTGGCGGGGAGCAGGCTGCGCAGCTGAGGGATTCGAGGATGCCGCGGGTTGCGCGCTCGAAGTCGAATTTTGCTGGGCGAATGCGGGGAGTACGAATACAAGTGCAGCGATCAAGAGAAGCGTTGCGAGTGAGCGGATCTTCATATCGTGTTCCTTCCGAGTGGGAGCAAGGGCGAAGTGCACTAAACTGAAACCGCAAGTTCAGCACTGACATTGTAGCGCTGAATGGCGGCTCCGGCGGAGAAGAAATAACGGTGGAGACTAAGTTCTCTGGGCCGGAACAAGGGCTAAAAGCCTGTGCGCACATCGCCTGCGGCACGGGCTGAAAAGCCGGTTTGTGCGGTTGCGGGTGGAAGGACCTGAAAGCGTAGTATGCTCCGGGACCCCTTACTAATCGGCTCGAGACTCTCTGGTGGGAGGAATTAACCGGATGGAGCTTGGGAAACTGCTGGTTTTTCTTGGAGTTGCCTTGGTAGTGGCGGGTTTGGCGATGATGCTGCTGGGGCGGATGAATTGGCCTTTGGGGCGTTTGCCGGGAGACTTCCTGTATCGCGGGAAACGTGCGACGGTGTATTTTCCGCTGGCGACCTCTCTGCTGGTAAGCGTGGTGCTATCGATCCTGCTGTATGTGATCAGCCGATGGCGGCGGTAAAAAGCGAGGAAAGGATGATTTCGTGAAACAGTTCCGGTCAGACTTTTGTTTTGTTCTCTTCCTGGTTACGTCGTTCATTCTGGTTCAGGGTCGTTGTTCGCTGCGGGCTCAGGAGAGTTCCGGCGAGCGGGTCTTCTTTCATGCCAAGGTTTTTACGGGCGATCCGCAGAATCCTTATGCGGAGGCAGTCGCGATTCGCGGCGACAAGATTCTTGCGGTGGGCAACCTGCCAGAGGTGATGAAATCGGCGTCGGCGAAAGCCGAACGCGTTGACCTGGGAGGTAAAAGTCTTTTCCCTGGGTTCATCGATTCGCACAGCCACTCAATCGATGGCGGACTAGGGCTGATTGGCGCCGATGCCAGCGAGACGGTGGAGACTCTCGATCAGCTTGCGCCCTTTGTCGATTCTGCGAAAAAAGCGGGCCGGGGAATGCGCGGCGACATTCTTGAGATTCAGGGCATGCCGCTGGCGTTCTGGTCGCATCTTGATGTGCTCAATGCGGAGTTCAGCACAGGGGCATACGAGAAGCAATATGTTTTGCTGCGCGGTATGGATGGGCATACGTCGTGGGCGAATCGCACGCTGTTGCAGCGGGCGGGCATCACAGCGGATTTTTTGAAAAAGCTTTCCGTGGGTGAACGAAGTTATTACGGCGTCGACAAAGACGGGGAGCCGAACGGATTTCTGGTGGATGCGGGCGAAGAGAAAGTCGACGCGCTTTTGCCCGCATATAGCGACGAGCAGTTGCTGGCTGCGGGGCGGGCCGCACTGCAATACAACTACAGCCTGGGTATTACGGCGTGGCTTGATCCGCTGGCCGCCGATTATGTGTTGAAGGCGTACAAGCTGCTGGCCGATCGCGGCGAGCTGACTTCGCAGGTAGTGGCGTTTCCGCGGGTGCTGGCGAAAGATCCGGCGGCGGAGCTGGCTGCGGTGCAGAAGACGCGCGAGGAATACAAGAGTGTTCCTAACCTGCACGTGACCGGGATCAAAGTGTTTGCCGACGGGGTCGTGGAGTTTCCATCGCAGACGGCGCACCTGACCAAGCCTTACAAGAATACGGGGAGCTACGGGGATTTGCTGTTTGAGCCGAAGAAGTTTGCGGAACTTTGTATAGCGGCGGATAAGCAGGGATTGATCGTTCACGTGCACGCGATTGGCGACGGCGCGGTGAAAGCGGCGTTGGATGGGATTGAGGCGGCGCGCACGGCGAATGGAAATTCAGGATTGCCGGATACGATTACGCATGAACAGTTCGTGGACCCGGAGGATTTTCCGCGATTCCGGGAGTTGGGCGTGGTGAGCGCGCTGCAGCTTTTTTGGGCGGAGGCGAGCAACGATACGATTGAGATTGTGAAGCCTTATCTTGATCCGGAGATTTACCGGTGGCAGTATCCGGCACGATCGATTTTAGATAACGGTGGAATTATTTCTGGGGCGAGCGACTGGCCGGTTTCAACGGCGAACGTTTTCCGGGGGATTTATCAGGCGGAGACGCGCAAGGGTGCGGAAGGTGTGCTGGATCCGCCGCAGGATATGCCGCGGGAAGCGATGTTTTATGCCTATACGCGGAATTCGGCGCGGGCGATGAATATGGAGGACTCTCTCGGCAGTATTGCGGCGGGCAAGAGCGCGGATTTGGTTTTGCTGGATCGCGATGTGTTGACGGTTTCTCCGGAGGAGATGCGGGAGACGAAGGTTTTGTGGACGATGGTTGGGGGGAAGGTGGTGTGGAGGGCGAAGTAAAGCGGGGAGCGAAATCGTTTCTTGGGGCTGAAGAGTACGTGAGAACTTCAAGCGTCCCTCCGGGACGCGACTCGATTTTCCACTTTCCCCGGCGCTAGAAGCGCCGGGCTATTGTCAGACGCCCCGCTGGGGCGCAAATCCTCCGGTCAGAATCTCTTCGTCAGGATTCCGTCCGACGACTTCCTTCTCGCTCCTTCCTCGGCCCGTTCTATTTGCCTTCCTTCTTCTGCGAGAGCAGGCCGAAGACGCCGACGCCGGTGGTGGTGCCTACGTAGACTTTGCCGTTCACGATCATGGGAGTGATGAATTTGTTGCCGACGCCGAATTGATCGCGTCCGTTAGGGGCCTGGTTGGTGTTGTAGAGCTCCTGCAGAGTGATGGCGTTGTAGGCGTGGAGAACGGCGGGGCTGGTATTCTCGGCCGCCCAGACGATGGCATTCTTACTAGCGTCAGAGGAGATGCTGGGAGTGGCTCCGGGATATTCGAAGCTGGTCGGAGTCTGCGCCACGGGAGCGCTTTGCAGTTGGGCGTTCTTGAATTGGAAGGCAAAGATGGGCTCGCCCACGGGCCCGAAGTAGAGGCGTTCGCCGAAGTAGGCGGGCATGGACCAGATGCCGCCGGGCAAGACTCCGGAGAGCTCCTGATACATGTTGTTGCTGTTGGGGTTGAACTTTCCCATGGAATTGCGATTGACGACGTAGAGGTTGCCGTCTTTGCCGGCGCCGGCTGCGAGTTGCCAGGTGTTGCCTGAGGAATCTTTCAGGTTGGGCAGCAGGATGGCGCCGCCGGAGCCGAGGTCGACATCGCCGTCACTTTCTTCGACTCCGTTATCCATCTCGAAATAGTCGGCGACGGCGAGGCCGCCTTTCGTCGTTAGCCTGATGAAGGCATTGCCGTAATCGGCGCTGCTGGGAAATCCGCTGGAATTCAAAGTGGTATCGAAGACGCCGTTGGCGTCGAGGAAAAAGATGTTGCCGTCGCCGTCTGAGGTGAGGCCCGCGCCGGAACCCCAGATGGCGCCTTCGTTGCCGTTGGGGGTGACGTTGATGACGCTCTTCTGCGCGAGGGTCGTGGCGCTGTAGGCCATGATCCATCCGGTATAGGGACGGATGTCGCAGTGCGAGGCCCAGGTCAGGTAAATATCGCCGCCGGCAAGCATCAGGCCGGAGCGTTCTTTGTATTGCGAGGGATCGAAGACGACGTAGCCGTTGGAGCTGTTATCGCCGGTGCCGGGATATTGGGCGGTGATATCGACCGGACCCTTGTAGAGCTCGTTGCCGGTGGCGGCGTTGAGGGCATGCAGGCGCTGATGATAGTTGCCGGAAGAATCCTTCGACATGGCCACGATGTAGATGACGCCGTTCGATCCCGTGGGGCGGGCAATGACGGGGGTGGAGGTGATTCCGATTTCCGGGGTGACCTGGCCGCAGTTGCGATCATCGGATGGAGTTTCACCCGACAGAAGAGCGCTGATCTGCCAGATGAGCGTGCCTATGTCGGCGTCGAAAGCATAGACCGAGTCGTTTTCGGTGGCCACGATAAGAAGGTTGTGGGTGCCATTGCCGGGGATGGGGACGGCGGCTAGGTACAAAGGCTCGGCATCGACCAGGCCGTCGACGGTGACAACAAATAACTTTCCAAAAGAGGTGGAATTCACATTGCTAAGAGTGAGCGTGGTTTCCGCGGAGTTGAGCCCGGTGCGAGCGTTGTTGTTGTGGTAGGTGAGAACGTTTTGGGAGAGTGCGACGGCGGCTCCGCCGGTTAGAGAGCAAAGGAACAGGACTGCAGACAGGATGCGGGGGATCGCGATGCATGTGGGGGATGACATGACTTAGACCTCCGGGATGGCCCTCAAGGGCCGTGCTTGGAGCGTTCGCTCGCGCTATGGGTTGCCTAATTGAGGCGGACGAAGGGGCAAGGAAACTGGAATTCTTGCGCTGGATTTCTCCTGTTGGAGCATTTTCTGATGAATGTGGCTTGCAGGAATTGTGGCAGAGTTCGCCGTGCGGAAAAAGACTCGGTGGTGCATGCCCGACTTTAGAGAAGCGGAACTCAGCCAGCGGCCAACTGGCCGATGGCAACGACGATATGCGACACCGTTACCCCGGTAACGATTGGCATTCCGGGGATGTATGCCAGAATCTTGATCGAAATCTCAATCGGGGATTCTCGATGGTAAAACTCCGGGAGGAAAATTGATCATGACCCGAAGAAGCTTGCTGATCGCACTGATGAGCGCAACCGGCGCTATTGCCGTGGCTGACGTCGCGCCCAAGCCGCAAGACAAGTTTGCCCAGGCAAATGAGAATGTTAAACAACTGCTGCTTCTGCTCGACGCCGACAAGAATGGCAGGATCTCGAAGCAGGAATGGATGGCCTTCATGGAAGCCGAGTTCAACAAACTGGATAAAGACGGGAATGGAGAACTCGATCAGAGAGAGTTGATCCAAGCGAGGCTCTCAGTCCGGCAGGGCAGTGCTGCGAAGGCTGCCAGGTAATAAAGGGTTACGCCGGCTTCCGCTTTTTGTTAATGGTCGCATCTCCGCTTATAAAACGCCTCCAACCTTATCTCCTGTTGGCGCATCTTTGATAGCTGTTTTTGGGCATCTCGCAACCGCCACATGGAGGAATTGGAAATGAAGCTATCGCTGGGATTCCTGTTCATTAGCGTTTTTGCCCTTTGCTTAGCGGCAGGGCAGAGTAAACCTGACAGCACGGTTGGGCAGAATTCGGCAATGCCCACTCAGGATCAGATCAGCAATGGGCCCGTGGCTGAGTATGTCTCCGATTCGAACTGCACGATCGGATGGTCAAGCCGCGTACCCGGGACGATGACTTTGCAGTATGGCACCGACCGTACCAAGTTGACGCAAACGAAAGAAGCGGTAGAGAGCAATGACGGGCACAATCACCATGTGCGACTCGATGGCTTGACGTCGAATACGCGATACTACTTTCGCGTGGTCAATGCTGGCGAAGCGGTCAGCGGCATCGGAACGTTTCGGACCGTAGCATCGGGCGAGGCGCCGATCAAGAGCAAGGCCATCATTCCGCAGTAGTTGAGCGAAATAAATTGAACGACTCGGGATCGTCAACTGACGTGATCAGGGCCATTGCACTCAAAACCCCGTCTGCGGGGTCGATGAGTGTGATGGCGATTCATCGCCAACTGACAAAGAACGTTTGCGTTTTGCCGAGGGCTGCGGGATCAGCCCCGCTGCAGACCACCGGCATAATTGCTCTATAGTTTCTCTTGAATCTATAGGTTCTCTTGAATGAAGCGGGGACTGAGGTGAATGTCGAATTGTACCAGCGGTGATTCACCAACCGCTTTAAAGCTGTGGATCTCGCCGGCCTTGATGACAAAGATGTCTCCAGCGATGCCCTCGAAGGTCTCGCCGCTTACTGTCCACACGCCCCGGCCTTCACGAATGAACTGGATCTCGTCGTAAGGATGCCGGTGCGGACCCGGCCCCGAACCGGGCTTCCCATGGAACAGGAAGACGGAAACAGCCGTGTTGCCCTGCTCGGCACCGACAAACTCATAAGAATTACCAACAAAAGGCAGATTC